>Ga0194132_10009939_pt1 | contig 12875 bp, 9 predicted proteins | sample TA2KigOf80mmetaG_FD_148612 | JGI IMG/M metagenome (GOLD analysis project Ga0194132, IMG submission 148612) | Freshwater microbial communities from Lake Tanganyika, Tanzania - TA2015054 Kigoma Offshore 80m | ecosystem: Environmental > Aquatic > Freshwater > Lake | place: Tanzania: Lake Tanganyika... | reverse complement strand
CGCCCCGTCGTCACACGGTGATGATGAAGAACGTCGCCGGACTCCACAACCGGATGTACGGGTAACGACCACACAGGATCGTCTGGCCGAAGTGCGACTGAACCAACACCTATTGCGCAACGAGTCTATTCTTGTTGAGCGAATAATCACGGGTGGGCGCGGGATGTCAAGAGTGTCGTTCGGGAGCTTTGCGCCGTGTAATCAGAAGTTTACAGCCCCGCACGCCAAGTGCAATCGTTTCTAAAAGAAGAATCCGCGGAATCGTTCCTGTTCTACAGTGGCCTCCCCGCGACCCCGGAGCGCGCCCGTGACGATCCCCGTTCCCGAGTTCGCGCTCGTGCTGCTCGTCGGCCCGTCCGGGTGCGGCAAGTCGTCGTTCGCCCGCGCGCACTTCGCCCGCACCGAGGTCCTCTCGTCCGACTTCTTTCGCGGTATGGTGTGCGACGACGAGATGAATCAGGCCGCGTCCGGCGACGCCTTCGAGCTGATGCACCGGGCCTGCGCGATGCGCCTTTCGCGCGGCAAGTTCACCGTCATCGACGCGACCAACGTGCGCCCGGAGGCGCGCAAGCCCCTGCTGGAACTGGCGCGGCAGTACCACGCGCAGGTGGTCGCGGTGGTGCTCGACTTCAGCGCGGAGGTGTGCCACGCGCGGAACCAAGAGCGCCGGGCCGAGCGACCGTTCGGGCCGGAAGTGACGCAGCGCCACGCCGACGACCTGAAGCGCTCGTTCGACCGGCTCGAAACCGAGGGCGTGCGGCGCGTCCACGTGCTGCGCAGCGAGGCCGAGGTGGGCGCGGTGCGGTTCGAGCGCCAGCGCCTGCCGGTGAACCGGCGCGACGAGCGCGGCCCGTTCGACATTGTTGGCGACGTCCACGGCTGCATGGGCGAGCTACTGCTTTTGCTGGTGAAACTGGGCTACCGGATGCGCCGCGCGGTCGAGGACGGGCGCGCGTTCTGGCGCGCGACGCACCCCGCGGGGCGCAAGCTGGTGTTCGTGGGCGACCTCGGCGACCGCGGGCCGGACACGCCCGGCGTGTACCGCCTCGTGACGGACGCCGCGGCCCGCGGAATGGCGTTCTGCGTGCTCGGCAACCACGACGACAAACTGCGCCGCTGGTTCGAGTCGCCGGAGCGCGTCACGCTCACCCACGGGCTGGCGCGGTCGGTGGAACAGTTCGCCGCGGAGCCGCCGGCCTTTCGCGACCGCGTGCGCACGTTCCTCACGGACCTCCCTTCGCACCTCGTTCTGGACGGCGGCGCGGTGGTGGTGGCCCACGCCGGGCTGCCGGCCGAGATGCACGGGCGCGTGTCCGGCGCGGTGCGGGCGTTCGCCCTGTACGGCGACACGACCGGCGAGAGCGACGAGTTCGGCCTGCCGGTGCGGTTGAACTGGGCCGCGCATTACCGCGGGCGCGCGAGCGTCGTGTACGGGCACACGCCGGCCCGCGTCGCGGAGTGGCTGAACCGCTGCCTGTGCCTCGATACCGGGTGCGTGTTCGGCGGCGCGCTCACGGCCCTGCGCTGGCCCGAAGGGGAACTTGTGAGCGTGGCCGCGGATCGGGCGTATGCCGAGCCGAAGCGCCCGTTGGAGTAACGGCGCGGGCTTCTCATCGCTTCCGGGATTGCCCTTCTTACCGGGAACAGGGTACAACAATCCCCACTTCCCACCGCGACCCCGCCGAGGACACCCCGGTGCCCGTCGTTACTTGCCCGAAGTGCCCGACCAAGTTGAAAGTGCCGGACGGCGCGAGCGGCAACACTAAGTGCCCGAAGTGCGGCACTGTGTTCCCGGTGAGCGCGCCGGCCGCGCCCGCGTCGCCCCCGCCACCGGCCGCGCCCGCGCCCGCCTCGCGCCCGGTCATGAAGCCGGTGCAAAAGGCCGAGGAACCGGACTTCGAGGAAGTGGACGAGAAGCCCAAGAAGCGGTCGCGCGCCGACGACGATGACGACGACGATGACGACCGCCCGCGCAAGAAGAAGCGCTCGCGCGACGACGACGACGACGACGACGACGACCGCCCGCGCAAGAAGAAGGGCAAGAAGAAGAAGGCGTCGCGCGACGACGACGATGACGACGACGATTGGGCACCTAAGGCGTCGAGCAAAGGCGCGGCCTTCGCCAAGGCCAAAACCGGGTCCAATCTGATCGCAATCGGGTTCTGGCTGAACCTCGGCGCGTACGGGGTTCTTGCCCTGTACGCGCTCATCATGTGGGTGATGTACCTGTCCGCGAGCAGTGGGTCGTCGTCGTCGCGCCGCAGCAGCGGGAGCGGCGGGGACGGCTCGTTCATGGACGTGGTGGTGATGCTGCCGGGGTTGGTCGGACTCGGCGGGTGGATCGTCGGCATCGTCGGTACGTCGTTCGCCATCGCGGGGCCGAAGAAGGCGCGCGCCATGGCGATCACCGCGACCGCGCTCGCCGGCGTTCACCTGCTGCTCACGGGCGTAACCTTCAGCAACATGCAGGACGGCATCGGCCTCCCGCTCCCCGGCCTGCGCAAGATTGGGTGGATCGCGATGGCCACGACCCTCTGGGCCGTGGACGCGCTGCTGCCGGTGCTGTTCTACTTCTCGAAGGGTCTCAACGGGGACTTCACGCTCGCGATCCTTGCGGGCCTCTGTGAAATCGGCCGCCTCGTCTTCATGCTGCTGACCCTCAAGGCGCTGGCGTCCGCGGCGCGCGACAACGACGCCGCGGAGAAGGCCCAGTCCGGCGTGATGTTGTCGGCGTTCATAACCGGCGGCGCGGCGATACTCACGTTACTGGTGTTCATCGTCATCTACGAGGCGAAGAGTTCCTCGCTCGTTCACTTGGGGTTCCTCACGATGATCCTGATCTTCGTGGGGTACACGTTCATGATGCTCCCCGCGGCGATGTCCGCGATGCAGACCCGCGACGCCTGCGACAGGTGACGCCGGTCGCGTGCCATCTGCTTTCTGTAGCCGGCCTCTGTGAGGCCGGTCGCTGATCCGCGCGGGTAGCCCCGGCCTCACAGAGGCCGGCTACAGAGGACGGAAGGCCACAGTCGGAGAGGAACCGCCCGTGCTCCTGACGTGCCCGAACTGCCGCAGCGGGTTGCAAGTGCCGGACGGCACCACGGCGATGGTGCGCTGCCCGGCGTGCAAGACCGTGTTCTCTTCGGCCGACAGCGCGCCGCCCGAACCGGAGCCGGAGCCGGAACCGGAACCCGAACCGGAGAAGCCGCGGGTGCGCGTCGTCGTGCGTAAGTCCGCGCCCGAAGAGGAGAAGCCCAAGCCGAAGGCGAAGGAGAAGCCGAAGGCCGAGAACCGCGACTTCGACCCGGTTTCCGAAGAGGACGACCGCAATCGCAAGAAGAAGCGCAAGCGCGACGACGACGAGGCCACTGCGGAAGAGAAGAAGGAGCGCAAGCGCGCGTTCCAGCGCGCCGCCATCGGCGTCAAGTTGATCTGGATCTCGCTCGTCGTGTTCATGCTCTCGATGCTGCTCATTTTGGTGTTCTTCTTCCAAGCGGCGTTCGTCGTCCCGGACCCGATCTTCCTGACGGCCGCGGGCGTGCTGGGCATCGTGAATTGGTTGCTCGCGGCCGCGGGCGTGGCCCTGTGCCTGAGCGGGCCGCGCGCGCCGGGGCACTGGGAGTACGGCATCGCCGCCGCGGTCGCCGTCGTCGTCCACTTGGTGTTCGTGCTGGCTCTGGCGTCGAGCGGGAAGGAAGCCTCGGTCGGCAAGACGGCCGACGAGGTTCACGGCGACATGGGCAACGCCCGCTGGGGCGTGATCCCGACGCGCCTCGACGCCACCATGTTCTACCTCACGGCGATCTTCTACCGCGACAACCAAGGCGCGACCCCGAAGGGGCCGATGCTGGCGTCGATGATCTGTGGCGTGATCGAGATGACGCGCACGGTCCTAATTATGATGCTGCTGTCGTGCCTGTCGCGGGCGGCGCTCGACGAGGGCTTGGCGCACAAGTGTACGCGCGCCGCGGGCATCGCGTCCGGGGGGCCGGCGCTCATCGCGCTGCTCATGTTCGTGTTCGTCGCGGCGCTGATCGAGACGAACGCGGGCCTCAACATGTTCACGATGATCCTGTTCGTGACCGTGAACATGGGCGCGTACTCGATCATCGTGGGCACCGTGTTCCCGGCGTTCATGACCGCGCGCGAGGTCAACGACGCCTGCGACGAGCCGTTCCAATCGCTCATCCCACAGTTGTAGCGCGTTTCGCGCGCGAGCGGCGCGGCGTCAGCCCGCCGGTAGCTGCACACTCTAGATACGCATTGCGTATCTTGGTGGTATCGCACCGGCGGGCTGACGCCGCGCCGCTCGCGCGCACAGGAATCTTCCCATGCTCCCCAACTACACCTCATACAAGAACCTGCCGCCGCTCGCGGGGCTGTGTACGCTCGAAGAGGCCGCGAAGCCGGGCCTGAGCGTCGAGGAGTGCGTCCGCCGCCTCAAGCGGTTCCACTACTGCTTCAAGCGGCTGCACCAAATCCTGATGGCCCGCATCACGGCCGAACCGATCTACGAGCTAAAAACCGGCTTCGCGCACCACGCCTACCTGTGCGCCGAACACGCCACCGCGCTGCGCGCGCGCATCGGCGAGATGCGCGAGCCGCCGCTGGGCTTGGACGAGGTGCCGCACCCGGCGCTGGAGGCGTTCTTCGACGAGATTCTGGCCGCGCCGACGACGGAGGAGTTGGTCAAAGGATATCACCGCGGGCTTTCATACCTGAGCGAAGACATCGATTCTTACCAACGTGAAACGAACCCGCTCACTGATGCACCAAGCCGGCGTGTGCTGAAGTTCGCGCGACTGGAACTGGACGAGATGTTCGAGTTTATCCGAGCAGCCAAAGCCGCATTTCCAGCGTCTGAGTCCGACTGGCATATCGTGTTGCACTCGCTCGTGATCCAAGCCGGGGGCATCGACGGCACGATTCCAGAGGATGAGAAGCCTTATCCACTTCCCCGCCTCTACTCCACCAAGCCCTACGTCTACGACCCCATCCCGAAGCGCGACGAGCGCTTTTCCGACCCGTGGAATCAGGGCGTGAACGCGGAGAGCTTCCTTTACAACGAGGCGTACCCGGCCCGCGCGAAGGCGCTGATGATGCTGTACAAGCGGCTGCGCGAGATCGACGTGCCGGAGATGATGGCCCGCATCATCACCCAGACGCCCGGCAAGCCGTGGGGCTACTACCGCGACATGTCGCGCCAACTTTGGGACGAAGCCCGGCACGCCATGATGGGCGAAGTCGGGTTCTTCGCGCTCGGCGTAGACTGGACGAAGGCCAAGATCACGCTCAACTGGTCGCACCGGCTCAACACCGAATGCACGCCGATGGAGGCCCACGGCGTGCTGTACTACATCGAGCAAGGGCTGATGCCGCGCACCGGCAAGCGGTACGAGTTCGAAACCGGGCAAGCGTCCGGGCTACCGCTCATCGCCACCTTCCAAGACTTCGATTGGGCCGACGAAGTTCTGCACTCGCAGATCGGCCGCGAGTGGTACGTCCCGCAGTTCGGCAACCTGAAGGAAGCGCTCGCCTACGGCGACGCCGCGTGGTCGAAGGTGCTGAGCAACTGGGCGACGGTGAAAGAGAAGGGGCTGACCCAACACGAGAACTGGTGGCCTGCGGTGTACGAGATGGCGTGTCGGGCCGAAGGCGTGCCGCCCGACCCGGCGGTGCTGGCGTTCCGCGAGACCTACGAAGGCAAGCGCGCCGACCTCAAGGACGTGGGCGAAGGCCTGAGCGGGTAACGCCGGCGCTTCGCGCTTTTCGGCCCGCGTGCCGTCGATTACGATAGAGCCGACTCAGGAGCGAGCACAATGAACAGCACCCATACGACCTCGTCGCGCGCGCGCCGCCCGCTGGCCGCGGCGCTCGTCCTCGCGCTCGGTTGCGCGATTGCTTTGGCCGCCCGCCCCGACCGCGCGGCCCCCGGCGCGCCGCCCGCGGACCCCGATAAGACGCCCCTCGGTATGACGCGCTTCGACGCGCTCGTGCCGATTGCGTTCGACGAAAAAGACAAGGACAAGGAGAAGAAGAAGGTTCCGGCCCCGGAACTCGACGGCGGCATCGCGTGGCTCAACACCGGCGGGCCACTGTCGCTCAAGAAAGACCTCAAGGGCAAGGTCGTCATCCTCGACTTCTGGACGCTGTGCTGCATCAACTGCATCCACATCATGCCGGACCTCGCGAAGCTGGAAAAGAAGTACGCGAACGAACTCGTCGTCATCGGCGTCCACTCGCCGAAGTTCGAGAACGAGAAGGTCACGGCCAGCATCCGCAAGGCGGTCCTTCGCTACCAGATCGAGCACCCCGTCGTGAACGACGCGGACCACGCCATCTGGGACCGCTACGAGGTCGACGCGTGGCCGACGCTCGTCGTGATCGACCCCGAAGGGAACCTCGTGGGGTACACGTCCGGCGAGGGCAACTACGAAATCCTCGACCTCGTCGTCGGGCGGCTGGTTGAGGAGCACAAGAAGAAGAAGACGCTGAACGAGAAGCCGATCCGGTTCGACCTCGCGCGGTTCCGCGAGGCCGGCGACACGCCGCTGTTCTTCCCCGGTAAGGTCACGGCCGACGCGCAGGGCCAGCGCCTGTTCATCGCCGACAGCACCCACCACCGCGTCGTGGTCACGGACCTGACCGGCAAGCACATCGTCACCATCGGCACCGGCGTGCCGGGCAAGACCGACGGCGCGTTCGACAAGGCCCAGTTCGACGACCCGCAGGGCATGTGCGTCCGCGGCGACACGGTGTACGTGGCCGACCGCAAGAACCACCTGATCCGCGAGATTGACATGAAGGCGAAGACGGTGAAGACCGTCGCCGGGAACGGCACGCAGGATCACGAGGTCGATAGCCGCCGGCTGGTGCTGCCCGTGGTGGCGAAGGAGATCGGGCTGAACAGCCCGTGGGACGTGCTGCTCGACGGCAACACGCTGTACATCGCGATGGCCGGGCACCACCAAATCTGGGCGCTCGACCTGAAGGGCGACAAGATCGTCCCGTTCGCGGGCAGCGGGCGCGAGACGCTGACCGACGGCACGATGCGCAAATCGGCCCTCGCGCAGCCGAGCGGCCTCGCGACCGACGGGAAGAGCCTGTTCGTGGCCGACAGCGAAACGAGCGCGCTGCGCCAAGTGCCGCTGGACGCGGAGGGCCGCGTGACCACGCTCGTCGGCCGCGGGCTGTTCACGTTCGGCGACCGCGACGGGCTGGGCCAAGACGGGGGCGAGACCAGCGCGACCGAGGCCCGCATGCAGCACGCGCTCGGGGTCGCCTACCACAACGGCAAGGTCTACGTCGCGGACACGTACAACAGCAAGATCAAGGAGTACGACACGCGGACCCGCAAGCTGACCACGCTGGCCGGCGGCCGGCCGCTCGGCATGTTCGGCCCGGCGCTGCTGAACGAGCCGGCCGGCATCAGTTACGCCGCCGGCGCGCTGTACATCGCCGACACCAACGCCCACCGCATCCGCGTCCTCGACCTGAAGACCAACAAACTGACGACGCTGGCCCTCAAGGGCGTCGAACCCCCGGTCCTACCCAAGAAGTAGTCAGAGAACAAAGAGCAGAAAGGCAGAAGAGTTTTGACAGGATGAACAGGATGAGTACAGGATACAGAAGGCTTTGTTCCGTTCTTCATCCTGTCCGATCCTGTTCATCCTGTCAAAAATGCCTTTCTGCCCTCTGTCTACTGCCCTCTGGAGTTGAGAGATGATGCGCGCGTTCGTGGCGGTGGTGGCGTTGGCGGTCGTCGTGGCGCTGGTGCCGGGGACGGCGCGCGCGCAGAAGTGGTACGAGAAGGCCGTGAAGAAGGTCGAGGGCAAGTTCACCCCGGCCGCGGCCAAGCCCGGCGAGACCGTCACGTTCACCCTCACCGTCGAACTGAACGACGGGTACCACACGTACCCCACCGTGCAACCGGACCCGCAGGCCGCGGGGAACACGAACGTCATCAAGTTCCCCGCGCCCGGCGCGGTCGTGTTCGTGGGCGACACCATCGACCCGAAGGGGTTCCTCACCAAAGAGGAACCGGACCTCGGCATCAAGGAACTGCGGTACAACGTCGGCGTCGTCACGTACACGCGGAAGGCCGTCGTGTCGCCGAAGGCCGCGCCCGGCGTCGCCGCGGTGAAGCTCGCGAACTTCAGCCTGAGCGTGTGCGACAAGACCAACTGCTTCCCCGCGAAGGCCGTGCCCGTCGAGGCCGCGCTGAAGGTGCTGGACGCCCCGGCGGTCGAGGTGGAGAAGGCGTACGCCGCGGAGGTGATGAAGGCGCTGAACGGAAAATGACCGCGCCACTGTAAGCCCGCCCCGCGCCCGCCGGTATGTCCGCCTAATGGGGCAGACCGGCACGTCGCCCCTTGCTCAATAGAAAAAGCCCACGGCTCTCGTGGGCTTTTTCCCTTGTCACTTTCCTCGCGGTGGTCCCATGCCCCGACCCGCCCTGTTCGCGCTGGCCGCGCTCCTCGCGCTGTGCGCGCCCGCGGCCCGCGCCCCCGCGCAGCCCGGTGCCGGCAAGCTGCCCGCGAAGTTCGCCAAACTCGCCGACGCGGACGTGACCGTGACGCCCGCGAAGGCCAAGTGGGGCGAAACGGTCACGATCAAGATCACGGTCGCGGTGAAGCCCGGCGCGAAGGCTTGGACGTACCCGTTCGCGCCACAAGACGCGACCCAAGAAGCGAAGAACGCGCTCACGCTCCCGGCACCCGGCGATCTGATCTTCATCGGGAAACTGACCGATCCGCCGGGCGCGAAGTCCAAGCCGCGCGCGCTCGCCAAGAAGGGCGAAACCGACCAGTACTACGACGGGCCGGTGTCGTGGGAACTCAAGGCCGTCGTGTCGCCGAAAGCGACGCCCGGCCCGAAGACCGTCGCGCTCGACGACCTCGCGCTCCAAGTGTGCGACGACGACAACTGCCACATCGCCAAGAGCCGGCACCTCCCGGTGCTGACGGTCGAGGTGGTCGAGGGGCTTTCGGAAAAGGCGAACCCGGCCGACCTCGCGGCGGCGATCGGGGCGCTCAAGACGGGGCCCGATGGGACCAAGGCCGAACTCGACGCGGTGCGAACCGAACTGGAAGCGACGAAGAAAGCACTCGAAGAGCTGAAGGCGCAGAAGCCGGTCCCGCCGGTGCCGGGCGGGGGAACGCCCGCTCCCGATGGGCCGGCGGCGCCCGCCAAGATCGACCCGCGCAAGCGCGCGAAGGACAGTGCCGTCTACAAAAAGGAACTGGAGGAACTGGCGGCTCGTATTCCGAGCGTCGACAAGCCGCCGGCCCCCAGCCTGTGGGGGTTCATCTTCACGGCCGCGGCGTGGGGGCTGATCTCGCTGGTCACGCCGTGCGTGTTCCCGATGATCCCCATCACCGTCAGCATCTTCCTCAAACAGGCGCACGGCTCGCTCCGCGAGCGGCTCAAGCTCGCGAGCGTGTACTGCCTCACCATCATTTCGGTCCTCGGCGTGTCCGCGTTCGCGCTGTTGAAGTTCATGTCGTGGCTCAGCACGCACCCGGTTACGAACATCCTGCTCGCGGTGCTGTTCCTCGTTCTGGCCCTGAGCCTGTTCGGGATGTACGAGCTGACGCTGCCGAACTCGCTCCAGAAGCGGTTGCAGGCGAAGCAGTCGAAGGGCGGCGTGGTGGGTACGATCTTCGGCGCGCTGGCGTTCACGGTGATCAGCTTCACGTGCGTCGCGCCGTTTTTGGGCGGGTTCGCGGGCATCTCGGCCGGCAGTGACAGCAGCGGCGGGATGGTCGTGGTCCCGACCGCGCGCGAGATCGCGGGCGGGCTGGCGTTCGCCACCGCGTTCGCGGCCCCGTTCTTCGTCCTCGCGCTCGTGCCCGGCCTGATGAGGGCGCTGCCCAAGTCCGGCGGCTGGCTCGACAGCGTGAAGGTGGTGATGGGGTTCCTCGAACTGGCCGCGGCGCTCAAGTTCCTCCGCACCGCGGAACTGCGCCTGTTCCCGACGCCGCAATACTTCACCTACGACATGGTGCTGGGCGGGTGGGTGGCGATCAGCGCCGCGTGCGGGCTGTACCTGCTGAACGTGTTCCGCCTGCCGCACGACGAGGAGAAGCCGAACATCGGCGTGCCGCGCCTGCTGTTCGCGCTCGTGTTCCTCGGCCTCGCGCTGTACCTCGCGCCGGCGCTCATCAAGGGCGCGGACGGGAAGCCGCAGCGCCCCGCCGGGACCGTGTATGCGTGGGTCGAAGCGTTCCTGTTGCCCGAAGAGGTGCCCGCGCCGACCGCCAGCAAGGACGACGTGTGGCGCACCGACCTGCTCGCGGCGCTCGAGGCGTCCGAGAAGAGCAAGCGCCCGGTGTTCCTCGACTTCACCGGCGTGACCTGCACGAACTGCAAGATCAACGAGCAGACCGTGTTCCCGCAGGCCGCGGTGCGCGAGGAACTTCAGAAGTTCGAGAAGGTGAAGTTCTACACCGACGAGGTGCCGGCCGCGCTGTACCTGACCGACCCCGGCAAAACGGCCCGCGACGCGGAGGCCGATGCCAACGCCAAGTTCCAAGTCGATGTGTTCAAGGATGCCGCGCTCCCGCTGTACGCGGTGCTGACTCAGGAGGGCGGTCAGGTGAAGGTGATCGGCGTGTACCCGGAAGGGAAGATCAACGACCCGGCGAAGTTCGTCCAGTTCTTGAAGGACGCACAGGAGAAGGCCAAGCCGAAGAAGTAGCGGCTACGTCGCTTGTGTGCCCGCCGCGGCGCGGGTACAACTTCACCCGTTGGTTGTGCGGTCGGGTCAGCTCGTCGCTCTGCGACAGGCCGATGTTGCGTCGGCCGAGCGTATGCCTTGCCACCCAACGCGAGGAAGGCTGTTCCAGCACCGCTATCGCCGGGCAGGTTCATGCCCGGCATCAGGTCTGGAACAACCTCGCGGATCGCGGTTCCTGATGCCGGGCATGTTCCTGCCCGGCGGCGGTGCCGTGAGCCTTCCGCGCCTCAGGTCAGGAAGTAGCCGCCACGCGACCAACGCGAGAAAGCCCCAAGTGTACACTTGGGGCTTTCGAGCTTTCGTGGGTTCGTAAAGACGAGCGGCGGCGGGCGCGTCACTCGGCCTTCTTCACCGGGGCCGGGGCGTCGGCGGTTTGGAAGTGCGTACCCTTCGGGGCCGCGTGCGGGCCGTGGGCCTTTACGGTCTTCCCCATCTCGGCCACCATGCCGCCGTAGCTGACCGGCACGTCGTCGTCGTAGTCGAACTCGTCGTAGGTGCAGACGTAGCCCGGCAGCTTCGACTTTTCCTTTTCGTCGTGGTACGCCTTCACCACGGTGGACTGGATCAGCTCGCGCGCCCCACTGTGAATGGGGTGGGCGATGTCGGCGTGCAGCTTCGCGCGGCCGTCGGTGGCGCGCATCGCGCGCTGCTCGTCTTGGCGCGTGCCGCACTGGTTGCAGAACCGGGCGCGCAGGTGGTTCTTGCCGCCGCACCGGGCGCAGCGGTCGGTCAGCTTGCGGCTCGGCATCGCCACGAACACCCCCTTCGTCCCCTCAATGATCTTGAGGTCGCGGACCACGAAGGCGTTGTCGAAGGTGACCGAGCAGAACGCGAGCAGCCGCTCGTTGTTCTCCTCACACAACTTGATGCGAACTTCTGTGATGACCACCGCACGTCTCCTTCAGCGGGATCAGGGGGTGAAACTGCGAACGACGAGGACGCGCGATTCGGGTTCGTCGGCGGGGCGCGCCCGCGCGAACTCGTTCGCCACGTGAACCGCGTGGGCCCGGTCGCGGCACACCGCGAACACCGCGGACCCGCTCCCGGACATCAGCGCCCCGCACGGGCCGCACGCCGCGAGCCGGTGCCGCACGCGCCCGACCAGCGGTTCCAGTTCGAGCGCCGGCCCTTCGAGCCGGTTGAACAGTTCGCGGCCCAGCGCCGCGGGGTCGCCGGCGCGGAACGCCGCCCGTAACGCCGCGCCGCTATTCGGTTCCGGTGGCACGGTCAGCCGCTTGTACACCCCTGCGGTGCCCAGCCCCACGGGGGGGCACACCAGCACGAAGTGGAACCCGCGCGCCGGCGGTTCTTCCGGGGCCACGACCTCGCCGCGGCCGGTACACCACGCCGCGCTCATGTCCGGCGTCAGGAAGAACGCCACGTCCGAGCCAATGGTCGCCGCGATAGCGACAAGTTCTTCGCGTGTCAGCCCCAATTTCCAGATTTCGTTCAAGCCAACGAGGGCCGCCGCCGCGTCGCTGGAGCCGCCGCCGAGTCCGGCCTGCATCGGGACGCGCTTCGTGAGGTGAATCGTTGCGCCGAGCTGGGTCCGGCCGGCGCGCGCGCGGAGCGCGACCGCGGCCTTGTACACGAGGTTGTCCGGCCCCGTGGACAGGGAGGGCGGGTCGCACGTCAGCGCGAGAGTGGAATCGGTTCGAGTCTGAATCTCGAGCGTGTCGAACAGGTCGATGGCGACCATGAGCGATTCGAGGTCGTGGTAGCCGTCGGGCCGCTTGGCGATGATTTCGAGGAACAGGTTGAGTTTGGCCGGGGCCGCAACGACGCGCGCGCCGGGGCCGGAGTGGACCGCGAGCGGGTCCGCGCGGCGGGCTGTGGCACCGGGGCGCGTCATGGTGTGTGGGGCGCTCGCCGGCAGGAGAGCGGCCCGTCCGTGGGTGCTGGTCGAATCCGTGCGGCCGGAGAGCGGGCGAACGCGAGCGTAAGTGAACTGAATGCGAACGGTAAACGAAGATTCGGCGTGCGTCAAGAGGCGCGCGCCTAGAGTTCACCCAGTGTTGGTTGTGAGTTTGGGGTGCGGGTGCAGGAGCTTGCGGAGCATGGTGGCGATCCAATCGAACAGGTAGGTGACGGCTTTCTTGAGCCGCCACGGGTGGTTCATGAGCGCCTCGCGCAGTGG
>Ga0194132_10009938_pt1 | contig 12876 bp, 10 predicted proteins | sample TA2KigOf80mmetaG_FD_148612 | JGI IMG/M metagenome (GOLD analysis project Ga0194132, IMG submission 148612) | Freshwater microbial communities from Lake Tanganyika, Tanzania - TA2015054 Kigoma Offshore 80m | ecosystem: Environmental > Aquatic > Freshwater > Lake | place: Tanzania: Lake... | reverse complement strand
GCCTCCTCCCCTTCTGGCACCGAGCCTAACGCGCGAAGTGTTGCGTGTCTGTTGCAAACCGTGTCGATTGTGTTCCAATCGCGCGGGCGACCCGCCGGCGCGCGCGGCGGCCGCCCGCACATCAGGTGGCGCCGCGGGCTGAAGGCCCGCTCCTCGACGTCGCCGCCCCGTCTATCGTGGCCGCGATGCGGATCTGCTCCCTCCTGCCGAGCGCAACCGAGATCATCGCCGACCTGGGGCTCGCAGAGCACCTCGTCGGCGTCTCCGCCGAGTGCGATCACCCGCCGGCGGTGCGCGGCCTGCCGGTCGTCACGGGCGCGCGGATCGACACGTCGGCGCTCCCGAGCCTCGGGATCGACCGGGCCGTACGCGAGCAGCTCGGCGACGGGACGTCGCTCTACGCGATCGACGAGGCGTTGCTCGCGGAGCTCGCGCCGGACGTGATCCTGACGCAGGATCTCTGCCCGGTGTGCGCCGTCGCGAGCGACGACGTCGGTCGCGTCTGCCCGGTCGGAGCCGAGGTCGTGTCCCTCGACCCGCGGACGATCGCGGAGGTCGCGGAGTCGGCGCGGGAGCTGGGGCGCCGGCTCGGCGTCGGCGCGGCGGGAGCCGCTGTCGCCGACCGCATGCTCGATCGGATCGAGGCCGTCGCCGCGCGCACCCGCGGGCTCGAGCGGACCCCGATGTTCCTGGCCGAGTGGCTCGAGCCCCCGTTCGCGGCCGGCCACTGGGTGCCGGAGATGGTGGCGGCGGCGGGTGGACGGGACGTCCTCGGACGCGTGGGCGAGGCGTCGTTCGCGGTCACGTGGGAGCAGGTGCGCGAAGCAGGCCCGGAGCTCCTCGTGCTCGCCCCGTGCGGGTTCGACGCGGCGCGCGCGGCGTCGGAGGCGAGCGTCGTGCCCGACCTCGGCTGCCGGACGGTCGCGGTCGACGCGAACGCGTACTTCTCGCGGCCGGCGCCGCGGATCGCGGACGGGGTCGAGCAGCTCGCGTTCCTGCTGCATCCGGAGGCCGCCGCCGACCCCGGGCTGCCGCTCGTCCCGCTCCGCTGACGCGTTCCCAGCCGGGCCGTCCCTACGTGCGGAGTGGCACCTCGTACCCGTGGTCGTGGCAGAGCGACCCGGGCGAGTCCTCGGTGAGGGCGTCGCAGTAGCCCTTCCCGTAGGCGGCACGCATGAAGGCAGCAACGACCTCGAGGTTCCACTCGGAGATGTCGGCCGCCTCGCGCCAGAGGTCGGCGAGACGGAGGTCGATGTCGAGCTCGAGGAGGTCGATCCGTGTGGGATGTGCCATGGAACGAGCGTACGCCCCGCATCGGACGGCATCGGTCATTTGCAGGGAATTCGTGCTCCTATCGGACAACACGCGCGCGATGCGGGGGGCGACGCTGTATCGTCGCGCCATGGGAGCGATCCGCGTCGGGCCGGCGCGCATCCCGTCGCGGGAGTCGCCCGAGGCGGCCGTCGAGGCGCTCGTCGCGGCCGGCTACACGGCCTGCGAGATCGACTTCGAGAGCGGGTTCTGGATGGACTACCCGTGGGCGGAGCGGCTCGGGGAGGTGGCGCGCGAGGCCGGGATCGCGCTCTCCGTCCATGCGCCGCTCTTCGGCTTCATGGGCCACCTCGAGCCGAGCGGTAAGAAGTGGGCGTCCGCGGTCGGCGCGCTCGATCGCAGCGCCGGGATCGCCGCGGCCTGCGGCGCCGATCCGGTCGTCTTCCACCCGGGCTTCCTGCTCGGCCGCTCCCGCGAGGACGCGATCGCCTCGGTCGTCGAGCAGCTCGGGACGCTCCGGGAGCGGCTCGAGCAGAAGGAGCGCGCGGTGCCGTTCGCGATCGAGGTGATGGGCCGCGTGCGCGACCTCGGCTCGCTCGACGACGTGGTCGAGATCTCTCGGCAAACGGGCTGGGTGCGGCCGGTGATCGACTTCGCGCACATGCATGCGACGAGCGACGGCGCCATGCTCGCGGTCAACGCGTTCGCCGACGCGCTTGCCGCCGCCGACGCGGTGATCGAGCCCGGCCGTGCGTTCCACGTTCACTTCTCCGACATCGCGTTCGCGAACCGCAACGAGACGAAGCACCTGCCCTACGGCGAAGGCACCCTCCGCGCCGAGCCGCTCCGCGAAGCGCTTGCGCGCTTCGACCGGCCGGCGACGGTGATCTCGGAGTCGCCGGACGAAGCCTCGAGCCAGGCGATCCGCTCGATCCTCCTCCTCGACTGAACCCACAGCGTTCGGCTGTGGACAGTGTGTTGCGGGATGCGTTGTCTACCTGTTGCAGAACCGGCAACAACTCGTCCACAGCTTCCCCCTCGACCCTACCGCGAGCCCGCCTTCGACCTGGGCTTCCAACCCGACCGCAGCTGTTGAAAACCGGTGTCAAACACCGGTTGTTGAAAACGGGCAGAGGCGGTGGATCGAGGGATCGATGCAGGCAGGCAGTCCAGGCCGGATAGCATCGTCATCATGCTCGACCCCAGGGTCTTCAAGGCGTACGACGTCCGCGGTGTCCATCCGACCGAGCTCGACGAGGAGGGCGCCTACGCGATCGGCCGCGCCTACGTCGAGCACTTCGAGCCGAAGACGGTCGCGATCGGCCGCGACATGCGGACGATGTCGCCATCGATGGCGGCCGCGGTGATCGAGGGCTGCGCCGACGGCGGCGCCGAGGTGCACGACCTCGGCCTGGTCGGCACCGAGATGGTCTACCACGCGGTCGGCGCGCTCGGGCTCGACGGCGGCATGTGCGTCACCGCGTCGCACAATCCGAAGGAGTACACGGGCATGAAGATCGTCCGGCGCGGGGCGCTCCCCGTCGGCGGCGACTCCGGGCTCGAGGACGTGAAGCGGCGCGCGCAGGCGGGCTTCGGTCCGGTCACGCGGCGCGGCCAGGTCGTCCAGACCGACGTCTGGGACGGGTTCGTCGACAAGGTGCTCTCCTTCGTCGACCCGGCGGCGATCCGGCCGCTCCGCATCGTCGCCGACGCGGCGAACGGGATGGGCGGCGTCATGCTCGACCGCGTGCTCGCCCGGCTGCCGCAACTCGAGGTCGTGCGCTGCAACTTCGAGCCCGACGGCACCTTCCCGAACCACGAGCCGAACCCGCTCCTGCCCGAGAACCGGGCGTTCATCGTCGAGCGCACGAAGGAGGAGAGCGGCGACCTCGGCGTCGCCTACGACGGCGACGCCGACCGCTGCTTCTTCGTCGACGACGACGGCGAGTTCGTCCCCGGCGACTTCGTCACCGCGCTCCTCGCCCAGGCGATGCTGCAGAAGGAGCCGGGCGCGAAGATCATCTACGACGTCCGGGCGAGCTGGGCGGTGCCGACGGCGATCGAAGAGGCGGGCGGCGTCGCCCTGATCAACCGCGTCGGGCACGCGTTCATCAAGCACCGCATGCGGAAGGAGGACGCGCTCTTCGGCGGCGAGGTCTCGGCGCACTACTACTTCCGCGACTTCACGCAGGCCGACACCGGCATCGTGCCGTTCCTCGTCATGGTCGAGCTTCTCTCGCGCTCCGAGCTCCGCCTCTCCGAGCTCCTCGCGCCCTACCGCGACCAGTACCACCTGACCGGCGAGATCAACACCCCGGTCGCCGACGTGCCGCTCAAGCTGCAGGAGATCAAGGAGCGCTACGCGGCACAGGGAGCGCGGATCACCCACCTCGACGGGATCTCGGTCGACTTCGACGACTGGCACTTCAACGTGCGGCCGTCGAACACGGAGCCGCTCCTCCGCCTCAACCTCGAGGCGCTCTCGGAGGCCGCGATGGTCGAGCGCCGCGACGAGGTTCTGGCGCTGATCCGGTCGTGACCGGCGAGACGCTCGAGCTCGGGCGGCGCACCGACCGCAGGCCGCCCTTCAAGTACTCGGCGCTGACGCGCGTCTCGTTCTCCGACACCGACGCGCAGGGCGTCGTCTACTACGGCCGCTACCTCCCCTACTTCGACCTCGCGCGCGTCGAGTACCACCGGCACCTCGGCCGGCTCCGCGACGACTCCGTGTGGTTCGTCGCCCGCGCCTCGAACGTCGAGTACCACGCGCCTGCGCGCTTCGACGACCTCCTCGAGGTGTTCGTCCGCATCAGCCGCATCGGGCGCACGAGCGCGACGTACGAGTGGGCCGCGTACCGGCTCCCGGACGACGCGAGGCTCGTGACCGGCACGCAGACGATCGTGCTGATCGACCCGGCGACGCGCACGCCTGTGCCGATCGCGGAGCACGTGCGCGAGCCGATCCGCGCCTTCGAGGGCGCCGACCTCGCCGAATGAGCGACGCCCGCGCCGCCGTCGACCGGATCCTCTCCGAGACGCCGGAGGCGGACGACGTCCTGCGCGCCGTCGTCGCGCTCCTCGCGGGGCAGCCGGGCACGACCTACGCGGCGATCGCCTTCGTCGAGGACGGCGCCGAGACCGTGGGGCCCGAGAGCGGCGTCCCGGATCCGGTGCGCCGCTCATACAGGGACGTCGTCTTCCAGGGCGAGCGCGTCGGCGCGCTCTGGCTCGACGGCGACGCCGACCCGGCGCTCGCCGACCACGTCGCCGCCGCGATCGCGACGCACGTGCTGATCGGCTGGGACACCGGCGGCGCCCCCTGGGTCGCGTAGACGGGCCGCGCGCACCCGGGAAACGCGAGGGGCACGGCGCCACCCCGGTCGCCGTGCCCTCGCTCCCCGTTGCCTGCTGCACCCGTCCGAATCCCTTCGAGGTCTCCGGCGCCCGAAGACGCCGGAGACCCGGAGCCGCGCAAGGCGCCGGGAGTCCCACCCGGCTTTGCTGCGACTCTCCCCTCCCCCGTACATCTCGTTGTAGTGACCCTTCGGAGGGGGTCAAGCCCCACGTTCGAGGGAACCGGGCTTACCCGAGGAGAGCGGGACGCGAGTCGGCTCCGGCTCGTACGATCTGGAGATGCAGACGCGCGAGACGAGCGTCCTCACCGAGCTGATCGCCACGGTCACGTCGAGCCTCGACCGCGCCGAGGTGCTCCGCTCCGTCGTGCGGCTGATGACCGAGGGGAGCGGCGTGCACGCCTGCTTCGTCTACCTCATCGACACGACGAGCGACCGGCTCGTGCTCGAGGCTGCGAACCGACCCTACGAGGCGCTCCTCGGCGAGGCGGCGCTCGCCCGCGGCGAGGGAATCGGGTGGTGGGTCGCCGAGCATCGCCAGCCGGTGTTCATCCGCGAGAACGCGCCGGCCGACCCGCGCTTCCGTCACGTGCCCGGGATCGACGAGGAGCGGTTCCAGTCGTTCCTCTGCATTCCCCTCCTCTCGCGCGCGGGCGCCGCGATCGGCGTCGTCACCGCGCACACCGAGGCGCCGCGCGAGTTCACGCGCGAGGAGGCGGAGTTCCTGATCTCCTCGGCGTCGCTCGTCGCCGGCGCCGTCGAGAACGCACGCCTGTACGACGAGACGCGCGGGCGCGTCGAGGATCTCGAGCGGCTCGTCGACCTCGGCGAGGCGGTCGCGGGCGCCGACACGCTCGACGAGCTCGTCGCGATCGTCGTCGAGCGCGCGACGACCCTCCTCCGCGGGACGCGGTGCCGCGTCTACCTCCTCGACGGCGCCAGCGAGGAGCTCGCCCTCCGCGCCGCCTGGCCCGACGCGGGCGCAGGGCCCGAGCGCGTGCGCCTCGCGAGCCTCGGCCCCGAGCTCGCGCGCGGTCGGCGGTCGCGCGTGTCGGTTCCGCTCGTCGCCGGGCAAGAGCTCGTCGGCCTCCTCGTCGCCGAGGGAACCGGTCGCCTCGATCTCGCCCGCGCCGTCGCGAGCCAGACAGCGGTCGCGATCAAGAAAGTGCAGCTGATCGAGCGCCTCACCGAGCGCAACCTGATCACCGACTTCTTCGAGGGCATCGCCGCGGGTCGCGCGCCCGAGCTGCTCGAGGGACCGGCCGCGCGCCTCGGGTTCGACCTCGCCGGGACGCACGTCGCGCTCGCCGCCCGGCCGGCCGGGACGGCGCTCGAGCAAGCGATCGCCTCGATCGGCACCCGCGTCCTCTGCGAGCGGAAGGGCGACGAGCTGCGCGCCTTCGTCCCGCTCGCCGGCACCTCGGCCGACCGCCTGCTCGAGATCGTCGCGTCCGTCCGGACGGCGACCGGCAGCACGGCCTCGATCGGCCTCTCGAGCGCGTGCAAGGGCCCCGCCGGCCTCGCGAGCGGCCTCGAGGAGGCACGGCAGGCGCTCGTGGCGACCGCGATCCCCGGGGCCGGCCCGATCCAGACGTTCGACGACCTCGGCGCCTACAAGTACCTGCTCCCGGTGGCGCTCGAGGGCGGCGTGCGGGATCCGATGATCGACGCCATCAGCCGCCTCGACGAGTACGACCGCCAGCGCGGGACCGCGCTCGTCGGCACGCTCGAGGAGTTCCTCCGCCGCCACGGCTCGATCAGCGCCACGGCCGAGGCGCTGTACGTGCACCAGAACACCCTCCGGCAGCGGCTCCGCCGCATCGCCGAGATCTCCGGCGTCGACCTCCGCCGCGACGACTGGCTCGCGGTCGAGCTGGCCGTCCGCATGGCCCGGCTCCGCCGGGCGCTCCAGCCCGGCCCCGCCGACGCCTGACAACGCGAGCGGCCGCCGAGTGGATGGTTCCGACATAGCCTCCGCCGCGGCAGGGTGATTGAATCGTTGACCCGTCCGCACCGGAGGTACCAATGACGCCCGACGAGATCCGCCGCCTCACGAACGAGCGTGGGATCGAGTTCTACTTCGCGCAGTTCGTCGACATGTACGCGCGGCCGAGCGCCAAGCTCATCCCCTCCGCGCACCTCGACGACCTCGTCGCCGACGGCGCCGGGTTCGCCGGGTTCGCCGCCGGCGAGCTCGGTCAGGTGCCGGCCGACCCGGACATCGCCGCCATGCCCGACCTCGCGTCGTTCACGCCGGTGCCCTGGCAGCCGAACCTCGCGCGCTTCGCCTGCGACGTCACCGTCGAGGGCGAGCCGTGGCCGTACTGCCCGCGGACGATCCTGAAGAACGTGCTCGCCCGCGCCGCCTCGCTCGGCTACGAGTTCAAGGTCGGGATGGAGCTCGAGTACTTCCTCGTCGAGCTCGCCGACGACGGCTCGATCCGGATCGCCGACCGCTACGACACGCTCGACAAGCCCTGCTACGACATGGCGGGGCTGACGCGGCGCTTCGACTTCCTGACCACGGTCTCAAAGTACTGCAACGAGCTCGGCTGGGGCAACTACGCGAACGACCACGAGGACGCGAACGGGCAGTTCGAGCAGAACTTCCAGTTCGCCGACGCGCTCACCACCGCCGATCGGGCGATCTTCTTCCGCTACATGGTGCACACCCTGGCCGAGAAGCACGGGATGGTCGCCACGTTCATGCCGAAGCCGTTCACCCAGCTCACCGGGAACGGCTGCCACTTCCACATGTCCCTCTGGAAGGACGGACGGAACGTCTTCCTCGACGAGGACGACCCGCGCGGTCTCGGGCTCTCCTCCGAGGCCTACGCGTTCCTCGGCGGCCTCACCCGGCACGCCCGCGCCTACGCCGCCCTGACCGCGCCGACGGTCAACTCGTACAAGCGGCTGAAGCGCGGGACGACGACGTCGGGCGCCACCTGGTCGCCCGTGTGGATCTCGTACGGCCACAACAACCGCACGCAGGCCTACCGCATCCCCGGGCCGGGACGGATCGAGGACCGCACGATCGACGGCGCCTGCAACCCCTACCTCGCCGCCGCCGCCGTGCTCGCCGCGGGCCTCGACGGGCTCGCGACCGGCGCCGACCCCGGCGAGCCGAACAACGAGAACCTCTACGCCATCCCCTTCCGCGACCTGCTCGCGCGCGGGATGCAGACCCTCCCCGGCAACCTGCTCGACGCGACACGCGAGCTCGAGCAGGACGAGGCGCTGCGCGCCGCGCTCGGTCGCGGTCGCGACGAGGACTACGTCGACTACTACGTCCGCGTCAAGCAGGACGAGTGGGCGACCTACCACGAGCAGGTGACCCCGTGGGAGGTGCGCGAGTACCTGACCAGGTTCTGAGCGCGGCGCTCCGACGCCGCTCTCAGAATCTGATCTATATGGAGGATCCCTCTATATAAGGATGAGAAAATCGGTCATAGTCGGCTGTGGATGGCGCGAATCTATGTCGATATCCTCTATGAAGACGATGCCTGACCGGAAGGAGCGGTGCTGATGTGCGGGATCGCCGGGATCCTCTACAAGGACGGGTTGCGCCACGAGCTCGGCCGCGACCTGATCACGATGCTCGACGGCTGCCAGCACCGGGGCCCCGACTCGACCGGGTTCGCGCTCTACCACGGCTCCGCGGCGACTGCCGGCGACGGCGGCCGCAGCGATCTGCGCCTCCGCTTCTTCGTCGGGGAGGGCGACGAGGCGCAGTCGACCGTGGCGGACATCCGCGCGCGGTTCGCCGGCCTCGGGGCCGAGATCGTCGAAGAGGAGGTGGCCGGCACGACCGCGCGCTTCCTCGTCCGCTTCGACGGCGACCTGCAGCAGCTCTCCTACGCGATGGAGCACGAGGCGAAGCTCGCCTCGATCGGCGAGAGCCTCGACATCATCAAGGACGTCGGCTCCGCGCACGACGTCGACGACGCGTACGGCATCGCCGGGTTCGACGGCACCCACGGCATCGGGCACGTGCGGCTCGCGACCGAGTCGGCCGTCTCGCCCGAGGCGGGGCATCCCTTCTGGGCGACCGGGTTCTCCGACATCGCCATCGTCCACAACGGGCAGATCACGAACTACTACAAGATGCGTCGCCGGCTCGAGAAGCGCGGGTTCGAGTTCCACACCGACAACGACTCCGAGCTGATCGCCGTCTACCTCGCCGACAAGCTCGCCCAGGGCGCGCAGCTCGAGGAGGCGCTCGCGCAGTCGATCCAGGACCTCGACGGCACGTTCTCCTTCCTCGTCTCGACGAAGGACGAGATCGGGTACGCGAAGGACCGCCTGGCCGCGAAGCCGATGGTGCTGTACGAGGACGGCGACATCGTCGCCGTCGCGTCCGAGGAGGTCTCGCTCAACAAGCTCTTCCCCGGGCGCGCGCTCGAGACGACCGAGCCGGCCCCCGGCACGTACCGCACCTGGCGCAAGGCTGCGTAGAGAGAGGCTGATGGCCACGATCGACCTCGCGCAGGTCTCGGTCACCGAGGCCAACCGGCTGATCCGCGCGTACGGGGATCAGGGCGAGGACGTCGACGTCGCGAACCCCGACGCCCGCCACCACATCGGCGTCGGCCTGACCGCCCCCGTCAGGCTGCGGATCCACGGCTCGGCCGGGTACTTCTGCGCCGGGCTCTCCGACGGGCCGACCGTCGAGGTCGAGGGCAACGTCGGCTGGGGGCTCGCCGACAACATGACCGCCGGCACGGTCGTCGTCCGCGGCAACGCGAGCGCCATCCCCGGGGTCGCGATCCGCGGCGCCGACGTGATCGTGCACGGCAACATCGGCTCCCGCGCCGGCCAGGTGATGAAGGAGGGCACGCTCTGCTGCGGCGGCAACGCCAACTTCATGACCGGCTACATGATGTACGGCGGCCGCCTGATCGTCTGCGGCGACTCGGGCGAGCTCGTCGGCCAGGACATCCACGGCGGCTCGATCTACGTCGGCGGCAAGGTCGGCTCGCTCGGCCAGGATGCGATGCTCGCCGACGTCGAGCCCCACGAGCTCGACGACGTCCTCGCGTTCCTCGAGCGCTGGCAGGTGCCCTTCTCGGGGACGTTCAAGAAGATCGTCAACGCCGGCCGGAACCTCCGCTACGCGCGCACCGAGCCGCGCGTGCGGGTGGTGCCGTTCTTCGTCGGCTCCGAGCGCACCGACTACTGGAACGCGAAGGTGCAGGAGGACATCTCGGTCAAGGCGCAGATCGGCCGCTACCGCATCCGTGGCTACGGCGCCACGCGGCCGCTCCCCCACCTCTCCGACCTCGCCTTCCGCGCCGACCTGACCCGGGTCGAGCCCGACCCCGACGTCGTCGCCAAGGTCGACCTTCGCTCCTCCCTGGGAGGGCGCTTCGGGGCGACGCCGATCGAGCTCTCGATGCCCGCGATGATCGCGCCGATGTCGTACGGCGCGCTCTCGAAGTCGACCAAGGTGGCGCTCGCCCGCGCCTCGGCCCTCTCGGACATCTGCGACAACTCCGGCGAGGGCGGCCTCATCCCCGAGGTGCGGGAGGCGGCGAAGCGGGTCGTCGTGCAGATGCTCGGCGGCCGGCTCGGCTGGAGCGTCCACGCGATGCGGGCCGCCGACGGGATCGAGATCTACGTCTCGCAGGGCGCGAAGCCCGGCCTCGGCGGCCAGCTGATGGCGAAGAAGGTGACCGAGGACATCGCGCGGCTCCGGGGGATCCCGGCCGGGATCGACCTGCGCTCGCCCTCCCGCCACCCCGACGTCCTCGGCGCCGACGACCTCGTGATCAAGGTCGAGGAGCTGCGCGAGGCGACCGGCTGGGAGAAGCCGGTCTCGGTCAAGCTCGGCGCCGGCCGCGTGCGCGACGACGTCAAGATCGCGTTCAAGGACGGGTTCGACTACGTCTGCCTCGACGGCATGCAGGGCTCGACCGGCGCCGCCGGGAACGAGGTGCTCGAGTTCGTCGGGATCCCGACCCTGTCGGCGATCGTGGAGGCGCTCGACGCGCTCGACGCGCTCGGCGCGAGCGGGATGCCGATCATGCTGATGGGCGGGATCAAGGACGGGATCGACACGGCGAAGGCGATCGCGCTCGGCGCCCACGGCGTCGCGCTCGGCACGAGCACGATCATCGCGGGCGGCTGCATCGCCTGCCTGCAGTGCGCGGTCGGCCAGTGCGTCGTCGGGATCGCCACGCAGGATCCGGTCTACGAGGCGCGCTACGACGTCGACGCGGAGTCGTGGAACATCCACCGCTACCTCGAGGCGGTGCGCTGGCAGCTCGCCAGCGTCGTGCACGCGCACGGGTACGGCTCGGTCTACGACCTCTCCCGCGACGACCTCGTCGCGCTGACCCCGGAGGCGGCCGAGATCACGCGGCTCCCGTACGCGCCCGAGGCGACCGGGAACACGCTCGCGCGCGCCGTCGCATGAGCCTCACGACGCCGCCCGAGCCCGAGGTCTACGGGATCGACCGGGTCGAGCCGGCCCCCGTTCCCGACGAGCTCGCCGAGCGCGACGACACGCCCGACGTCAACTTCGTCCCCGCTCCCTGCCAGGTGGCGTGCCCGATCGGCACCGATGCGCCCTCGTACATCGCGTACATCTGGGAGGGCGAGATCGAGAAGGCGTTCGAGGCGATCACGGCGACGAACCCGTTCTCGTCGGTGTGCGGCCGCGTCTGCGACGCACCGTGCGAGCCCGCCTGCCGCCGCACCGACTCCGACGGGCCGCTCGCGATCCGGAACCTGAAGCGGTACGTGATGGATCAGCTCGGCGCGAGCTACCGGCCGCCCGCGGTGCCGGTGACGCAGACGGCGACGGTCGCCGTCGTCGGCGGCGGCCCGGCCGGGCTGACGGCGGCGCAGGACCTCGCCGAGGCCGGCTACGCGGTGCACGTCTACGAGCTCTCCTCGATGCTCGGCGGCTTCATGACCTGGGGGATCCCCGCCTTCCGCTGCCCGCCCGAGGTCTTCCGCGAGGACATCGACCGGATGCTCGCCCGCTGCCCCGGGATCACCGTCCACCTCGAGACCGGTCTCGGCAGCGGCGTCACCCTCGCCGAGCTCGAGCAGCGCCACGACGCGGTGCTGCTCACGATCGGCTCCTGGTGGGCGAAGAACCCGCCGGTCGAGAACGCCGACGACCCGCGGGTGCTCGACGGCGTCGAGTTCCTCCGCGACGTCAACGGCGGCGCGCGGCCCGCGATGCCGGCACGCGTCATCATCGTCGGCGCCGGCGACGTCGCCATGGACGCCTGCCGTGTCGCGAAGCGCCTTCCCGGCTGCGAGCACGTGCAGATCGTCTACCGGCGCGGGCCGGCCGAGATTCCCGCTCGGAAGGACGAGCTCCACGGCGCGATCGAGGAGGGCGTCGAGATCGTCTACAACACCCAGCCGGTCGGCGTGCACGAGGTCGACGGCGAGCTCGTGCTGCGCTGCCGCCGCACCGAGCTCGGCGACCCGGGCGACGACGGGCGCCGCGTCTCGATCGAGATCTCCGGCTCGGAGCACGACCTGCCCGCCGGGCTCGTGATCATGGCGATCGGCCAGCGCGCGCAGTCCGAGCACCTCGACGGCGAGCAGCTGATGGCCGGCGACCGGATCGCGACCGACTGGGAGTCGATGCACACGGCCCGCCCGAAGGTGTTCGCGGCGGGCGACGGCGCCTTCGGGCCCTCGACGATCGTGACCGCGATGTACCACGGCCACCGCGCCGCCTACTACGTGAAGGCCTTCCTCGAAGGCGTCGAGGCGCCGCTCCCCTACCGGACGCCGTACAAGACCCGCCGGGTGCCGGTCGCCCAGGACCCGCAGTGGGAGGAGTTCCAGCGCGAGCACCAGGCGTTCCACGGGCTCGGCGAGAACCCGGTCGCATTCCCCGAGATCGAGTCGACCTACGACCTCGAGGCGGCGCGGCGCGAGGCAGCCCGCTGCTACCGCTGCGACGCCGAGACCGGGTCGTCCGACTACTCCGTGCGCACGCGCGAGGACATCTTCGTGATGGCGCGGACGAAGCCCGCCGACGGGCGCAAGCAGCGCGCGCTCTTCACCCGCCGGCTCTCGCTGACCGGAGAACGGCGGTTCGAGCCGGCCGTGGCCACGCTCGACGACCTCGTGTTCCTGCCCGCGAACCTGTCGCGGCTCGTGATCGACCCCTACCGCGACGCCTGCGTCGTCGAGACGGCGCTCGGAGGCGGCGCCGTCCGGCTGGGCGCGCCGCTCCTCGCCGCGGGCCTCGACGGCGCGCCCGAGGAGGTGCGCGCGGCGA
>Ga0194132_10009937_pt1 | contig 12876 bp, 23 predicted proteins | sample TA2KigOf80mmetaG_FD_148612 | JGI IMG/M metagenome (GOLD analysis project Ga0194132, IMG submission 148612) | Freshwater microbial communities from Lake Tanganyika, Tanzania - TA2015054 Kigoma Offshore 80m | ecosystem: Environmental > Aquatic > Freshwater > Lake | place: Tanzania: Lake... | reverse complement strand
GGGAGTTGGGGATGGACGCTGACGAAGTGCTGAGATTGAAGCAGATCACCGGCCTTGCGGCGTTGTTCAAGGATCGCGAGTACAGCAAGGCATGGGAGCCGGCCTGAGCCATGCTGAAAACCAGCACAACGTCCCTCGTCTGAGTCACAGGAGATCCCATGAGCCCCTCCATCGCCGATCTCAACCTGTCGGAGCGCACCGCCAGCATTCTGGCCGGCGCAGGCGTCGCCACCTTGGACGACATCTGCTCGCGGTCGCGCAACGACCTGCTGAGGCTCAACGGCTTTGGCATGCGCCGCCTTGCCGAGGTCGTCTCCGTGCTCGCGGACCATGGCCGCGTCCTCGCCGGCGAGACGCTGCCAACGCAGTCGCAGCAGCGGGTGAACCTGACCCTCACGCGCGCCGTGTACGAGCACGCCGCGGCAACCGGGAACGCATCGAAGGCGCTGGAGGATGCCTACCGGGCGCAGCACGGCATGCCGCCGCGCCCGCCGCTCGCAAAAGGCGGCCGTCCGCGGCAAACCGAAAAAATCGACACCTGACCCCTTTCTATCCTATGCGCATAGCTTTATGGTCTGGTCACCGGCGAGCGAGCCGGGAAGGAGCACGCCATGAGCCGCACCATCGAGACCAGCATCGGCCCCCTCACCTACCTCCGCACCGTGCGCGCGTATGGCATCACGAACTACTGGGCGAGCGATGAACGCGGCTACGAGTACCGCATCTATCCGTGGGCGCAGCGAACGCAGGACGGGATCCAGCTTTACGGCGTCGACCACAACGGCTGCCGGGTGGACATGGCGCTCCAAATCGTGGACGGAAAGTTCCGCGAGGTGCGCGCCACGACGCGCGAGATCGGCCATGACGGGTGCGGGCACATCTATCACACGACCGTCGCCCCCATCTGATAGGGGCGCGCCCATCCCGCCCGCCCGGTTCGCCGGTGCGGGCTTTCGGCGTCAAGGAGGACACCATGAGCAAGGCGGACCAGGGGCAGATCGACGCGGCGCACGAGTGGACGGCCGAGCACTACCCGGACCTGGACGGCACGGCGTTCGACGCGAAGTTCGCGGAAGCGCTCGCGGACATCGTTGCGATCGACGCGGCGCAGGACGCGGCCGACGCGAAACTCATGGCGCCGCTCTGCGCGCTGTAGGAGGCACGAACATGGACACCCGAGAGCAGATCAAGGCCGCGTTTTCCAACCTGCGCAAGCAGGGCTACATCGCCCGGTCGGCGTTCATGTGCTGCGGCGGTTGCGCCGGTTGCGCCATCGCGCTCCGCGTGGAGGAGATGCCCGCGGAGAAGCGGGCCAAGGTGCGCGGGGCCGTTTTCTACACCCAGCAGGACGCCAAGGCGTTCGATGACCCGCGGTGCGGCGACCTCATGCTCCGGTTCGGGCGCATCGAGACCGCGAAGCACGGCGACATCGGCGACGAGACGGACGATCCGATTCCGGTGCGCGACGCGGATGCCGGGCGCATCTCTGGGGATGCGCAGGACCGCGACGATCGCAGGTGACGTGACAGCGGGGGGATGGTGCCGGGCTCGCTCGCAGCAGGTGCGAGGCGCATCGGCGGTGACATTGCCCGTCCGGACGGACGGCGGCAACGTGGGGCGGGGCGGGGTAGAATGCGAGGTCCGGCGATGATCGCGGTACTCGCAGCCTTCGGAGTGGCGGTCGTGGCGGCGCTGGTGGCCGTCGCGAGGGAGCTGCGTCTACTGCGGCAGCGCGCGACGCCGGTGCCAGAGGCGCCCCGCGAGGAGGCGCTGGTCAGCGAGGCGCGTCCGGTGGGGACGGCTCGGAGCCGGCTGCGGGCAAGGGCGCGGCGGCGTTGACAGGGCAGCGAGCGGGGCTACGTTGTGGCTGCCGTCGCTTGGTCCCGAGGCGGCATCCGCGGCGCGACTTGGAAGCGAAGCGCGGCGCCGCGAGGCCAGAAGGCTCGGAGCAATCCGGGCCTTCTGCCTTTCACGCTGCCAACGGCGGCGGTTCCGACACGGGTTCCGGCGGAGGCTCATCCTCGGGCGGCGGTGGCACGCTGGACGTCAGCCGTTCCAGCATGTCGGCGATGCGCTCGGCGCGCTCGGCAAGGGCCATGCGCCGCGAGGGGAAGTGGTGCACGCCCGTGATGCTCTGCTCGTCGTCGATCATCGCTTCTCCTGCCCCCGAAGATACCCCTCGATGCGCGCGAGGGAAGCCCCCATCTGCGCGTCGGCGACGTGGCGCGCTTCATCACGGCGGCGGGCATCGCGCTCGACCTCGTCTTGACGGGCCTCGATCTTCGCGATCCGCTCGCGCACGGCGGCGCCGTCGCGCCTCCGGACGTCGGGGTCGGTGCCCTCCGACAGCACGCTCTCCGCGTCCACGATCCGCGTCTCGTGGTCGGCAAGCGTGCCACCGTGCTCCGCGAGGGTCTTCCGGACCGGCACGAGCGGGTCGGCGTCGTGCTTCTTGGGCCGCGACAGCCGCGCAACGACAATCGTTGTGATCGTGGAAGCCAGGATGCCGAGGACGATGACGCCGACTGCCGCCCACCATGGCGTGCCGGCGGGGAGCGGCGGGACGGCTTGCAGGAGGATCACAGGACCCTCACGCACTCGACGTGCATGCCGTCAGGGCGGCTCCACGCGCCGCCCCAAGTGTACCCATGCGCCACTGCGAGCGGGATCAGCTCGATCACGCTGCCAGTCGCGCCGCGCGGGGCCGGCGGCCGCCCGAGCCCGTTCCACGCCGCATTGATGTCGAAGCTCGTTGCGTAGCTGTGCCGCGACAGGGTGCTCCCGCCGCGCACGAGACGAGGGTTCCACGAGCCCGCCCACGTGCGCACGAGGCCGATGAGCCCCGCCGCTTCCCACGCTGCGAAGAGCGCGCGCGTCTGCTCGACGATGAGCCGGTGCAGGTACACGCCGCCGTTCGGCGGTGCGCCCTCCACGCCGCGGAGCTGCGGGATCACGACCATGCGCAGGTTGTCCTTGACCCAGCCGTTCATGATGCGCACGGCACCTGGCTCGCCAGGGATCGGCGCGTGGACCCATCGCAGCGGCCCGAAAAGCGCGTCCACCTCGGCATCGGAGAGAACGCCGGGCACGTCGGGGAGCGTGTCCTCGCTCGGGTCAGCCGCGCCTCGCAGACTGGCCATCGTTGCCTGGCCGGCGATGCCGTCCACGTCGAGCCCTGCGGCTTCCTGCCAGTCGCGCACGGCGCCCTCGGTCGCAGGGCCGAAGATGCCATCCCGCGCGACGACGTGGCCCTTGGCGCCGAGCAGCCGTTGCAGCTCACGGACGTCGTCGCCGGTCATGCCGCGGCGGAGCGTGCGGGGGCCGGTCGGCTGCGTCGGAGGGGCCGGCGTTGCGGTCGTCGTTGGATACCGCACCACCGCGAGCGGCCCTTCGCTCGACAGCCACGTGGACAGGGTGTCGTCGCGGTACAGCTCGGAGACGCGCGCGGGCTTGCCGTAGACGGTGCAAGCGTCGCGGATCGCCCGGATGCCGTGTGAGTAGTCGGCGTAAGAGGCCTCGTGCCCGCCGTGCGCGACGGGCTCGATTCGCCCACCGCCATGCGCCCACCGAGCCCCGAAGATCCACACCCGCCCGGGGCGGCCGACCATCGCGCGGCAGAGCACCACGTCCTTCCGGTGCCCGGCGACGAGCGTGCCCGGGAGGACGTCGCGCATGGCCTTCACGGTCTGCTCCTCGCACCACACGAGCCGCGCCGTCGAGAGCTTGTCGGGGCCGCTCCACGTGGGCATCGGGACGATGCGCGCCGCGGCCTCGATCGCCTCCACGATCTTCGGGGTCGGCAGCACCGCGCCGAGCGCATCACATGCCGCCTGTGCGACCGGCCCGCTCATCGGGACTCGGCCCCCGATCCGGAGGTAGTCGGCGGAGACCTCGATCACAACGGGACCGATCCGGACGGGGATCCAGGTGACCGGGTCGAGATTGCCTGTTGCGATGGCGCCGAGAATGGCGGCGTCGCGGGCGGGACCGTGCGGTGGGAGCGTGGCGAGGAGCGTCAAATCTAGGCACTTTCGGCTAGTTGCAACTTCTTTGGGGGGAACCACTTGCGAGGTTTTATGTAACGCCTATAGTAGGCCGATGCCCAAGACAAATTGGAACAAGTCGCCGCTGTCCTGCGCGCATCAGAACCACTGCGCCGGACACAAGTGTCAGGACTGCGGGGCGCGCATCGCGCCGCGGCCGCAGCCGATGCTCGTGTCGGCCAGTCCCACGCTGACGGACGATGACTACGACTTCGCCGGTACCGTGGAGCGCGATGTCCTCGCCGCGCGCAAGTGACCCGCACGACATCGTCGTGGACTCGTTCAGCCTCACGCGCGAGATACGCGACCGGCTGCGAGCGGCGGGGGTGCCCAAGAGCGAGCTCGTGGAGCGCCTCTTGCGCGAGCACTTCGGGATGCCACTACGGCCCGACGTAAGCCATCGTGGTCGCTGGAAACCGGGACAATCGGCGCGTGGATCTGGCGGACTTTGAGCACACCGAGTGCTAACCCTCCCCGCCCTCATCGCCCCTCAGAACACGCACCTGCGCAGGCTTCAGTCTCGCCCGCCGCCGCGCGTCCTCGGGGATCGACTGCGTCACCGTTGCCATCGTCTCGGCGGCCTGGTTCGCGAGCGCTGCAAGCCTGTCTCGCTCCGCGCGCGCCCCGTGTAGCCGCGCCGCGGCAATCTGCTCGTCCAGGTACGCGGCGGCGACGTCGGCGTGAAGCTCGCAGACGGCGACCACCCCGAAGCCATCGCGCTCGCGGCGCACCCATCGCCCGACGAGCGGCACCTCCCAGACGCGCGCCCGGGGCAGGGGATGCGTGGCAAGGGCGCCGCATGGACACCGGGCATCCTCGGGCAACGGCGCCGGCTCCACGGCTCGTGGCGGGGCTTTGCGGCGCCGGAGCCACTGCCACACGGACATGGCCACGGCGACCACGAGGCCGACCGCGGAGAGGGCGTAGACGGCGGTCTGCGGGTCAGTCGGTTCGGTCACGTCCCGCTCGGCCGCGGACCCCACGAGGCCGAAGGCTCCACGAGGGCCTGCGCCGGGACGATGCCGCTGTGCTCCGGGGTCACCGGGGGCGGCACCACGACGGTCTCCGGCGGGGCGGCCGATGGCAGCGCGGGGGCGGCGCCCGCGGCGTCGCGGGCCACGACGCCGAGCGCGGCGATGCATGCCCCGACGGCCACGCGTAGGATGCGAGCGGTGGTCCACGCGCCATCCTCGGCGAGCGCGGAAGCAATGAACGTCAGGCCGGCGATGATGCCGGCGATGGTCGTGCGGCGGTTGGTCATGGTCTCCTGTTGCGAGAGGGTCACGGCGCGACGACGCCTTGCGGGTCCTGGTCCTTCGTCGGAAGCGGGGGCGCAACCGGCGAGCGCGGAGGCGGCAACGGCGCCGATCGGGCCGCAAGGTCCACCAGTGCCTTCGCGATGGCCTCGTTGGCGCGCGCGTTCGCGGCGAGCTGGTCCACGAGCGCCTTCGTCAGCACGGGGTCTGCCGCGGCTGCCTGCGGGGCGACGGCGTCCACCTTGGCCCGCTGCGCCTCTTGGTCGCGGGCGAGCGCATCGAGCACTGCTTGTGGCGTGCACGGGGTCTCTTGCGCGGCCGCGACGCCGCACGCCACGCCGTTCAGGACGCTGCTGGCAACGCGGGCCTCCTGCGCGGTCATGAGGCCGCAGCCGAGCGAGGACAGGGAGAGGACGAGAACAAGGTGGCGGGCGATGCGCAAGTGGCTACCTTTCGGGGTTTGGAGGACGGATGACTGACTCTCAACGCGATCCTGAGCACGAAGTCGAGCGCCGAGCTTGGGCGCGCTTCGTGGTGGCCTCGGTGGACATGGCCGCAGTGCAGATGACGCTTGCCGTTGGCCCAACGCGCGAGACGGTGTCACTCTTTGAGGCGGCCGACGCGGAGCTTGCTGCGGCCACGGATGCGTTGGAGCGCAGCGGCGTGGACGTGGCGAAGTACCTGGAGGCGCAATGAGGACGACTGAAGAGCGATTGACAGCCCTGGAAAAGCTGGTCACCGGCGGCGTGTGGGTCACAAGCTCGGGCGGCGTTGGGGGCGTTGCTACGGGCGGGAGCGCGTCCATTCTTCCGCCGCGTCGCACGGTCTCGGAAACCATCATCATCATCGCGCGGGACGGCGACGGGGAGCCTTTCGAGAAGCTGCCTGACTTCGGTCAGGGTCGACGCGCGGTGCCCGCGAGCGGCCGCGTTCTCATGCCCAACGGTTTGACGTACTACTTGGATCCGACGGTGTTCCGCTACGTCATGGCAGGCACAAGGGGTGGCCTGGAAGTGACCCCGGATGAAGGGGTGTCGCTCCGGTTCATGTTCGCGACACCGATCAAGATCGCCACGAAGGGCGACGTGGAGGAGCGATGAAACTTTCAAAAGCAGCTCGCCCGGAAGCGGTACAGGCGGCGCTGGATCTTCTCGACGGTGCCCCCTCGATCACGATCGACAGTTAGGGCAGCGCTAGATCCGCGCCGCCTGCACCTGCACCGCGACTTCTTCGATCTTCTCGTACGCCCCACCGGAGCCGAGCGCCCGCGCGTGGAGGTAGTACCGCCCCGACGTCGGGAACGACAGGTCAATCCGGAACGTGCCAGTTGACGGTCTCGTGAGGGCCGCATCGGTCCCGTAGGTGTACGTCGTGACGGTGCCGCCTACGAGCCCTGTGCGCACTACGAAGCCGGCCGGGTTGGCGGCGACCGTGCTGCCCGCCGGGTAACACGTGAACGTGAACCGCTGCACTTCGTTCGCGTACAAGGGCTCCTCCTCGGTTGTGACCGTGATGTTCCAGAGATCCGCTTGCGCCGCTTCGATCGCCCACAGCGACGCGGCGGCAACTTCCATCCGCTCGGTGGGGTAGTACGAGAGCGCGACGCCCGACGCCGTCACCGGCGCAAGCGCGCCACCTCCCGCAGCATCGAACGCACCGACGAGCGCAACACCGGTGCCCGCGAACGGCGCGAGGGCCGCGGAGCCCACCGCCGCGAACGCTTGCGTCCCGCTGCCTGCGGCCCCGAGTGGAGCAAGCGCTCCTCCGCCGCTTGCGGTGTACGACAGCGCGGCGATGGCGCTGCCGGAGGCGCCGAGCGGTGCCACTGCGGCAGAGCCGGCCCCGGCGAACGCGCTCGCGCCGGAGCCGCTGGCGCCGAGCGGCGAGAGCGCTCCGGCCCCCGACGCGCTGAACGCGACCGTCGCGACGCCCGAGGCTGCAAGCGGCGACAGGGCGCCGCCGCCGCTGCCCGTGAACCGCTGCGACGCGGAGCCCGACGCCGTGGCCGCTGCGAGCGCCCCGGAGCCGCTGCCGGCGTACGAGAGCGCGCCCGATCCGCTGGCCCCGAACGGAGCGAGAGCGCCGGAGCCGGAGCCGCTGACGATCGCCCCAACGCCGCCGGAGCCCGATGCCGCCGCCGGGGCGATGGCCGCAGAGCCCGACGCCGAGTAGGTGACCGCCGCCGCGCCGGATGCAGCAACAGGCGAGAGCGCGGCCGTTCCGCTCCCCGAGACATCACCGCCGCCGCCGGCTGCGACTGGCAGCGCGCCGAGCGGGGTCTCACCGAGAGCGGAATGGCCGAGCATGCCCGTCGATCAGGCCGTCAGGGCTGCCAGGCCCACTGGCCGACGGTCATCGCGTCGACCGCAGCCGCGTTCGCGCACGGCACGAACACGTAGTCGTTGCGCACGCGCTGGTCCCGGTTGAACCAGATCGACACCACGTCGGGGGTGCCTTGCTCGATGCTGTCGATCACGGCCGACGCGATGCCGTCACCGGTCATCGCGACGACGGGCTTCCCGACGATCGCGTAACTGCCATCGAAGTCCGCATTGAGAGAGATGCAAGATGCCATTGGTGAGAGGTTCCTTTCTGTGTCGCGCGCTCACCAAGAGATGATGAGCACGTAGCCATCGCCGCCGCGGCCGCCGGACCCGCCGGTCACGCCCCCGCCGCCGCCGCCGCCGCCAGATCCCAGGCCGCCGCTTCCGCCGTTGCCGGCGGCGCCGGCCGCGCCCGCCGTTCCGCCGCCGCACCCGCCTGTCGATGCAATGAGGTACGGCTGGAACAACTCGATGCCCGCTTGCCCCTGCCCCGCGGCCGAAGCGCCGCCTGCGAGCGTCGGCACGAGGCCGCCGCCGGTGATCCCGCCACCAGCAAAGTCGGTGTTTGCCGTTGGGGTACCGCCGCCGCCCGCGCCGCCCGAGCAGAACATGCCGCCGCCCCATGTCTGGGACGATCCCGCCGCACCCGTCTGCGCGCCGCCGCCGGAGCCGCCGCGACCGCCGACAGCCAAGAAGAACCCTAGGCCGTGCCCATAGGCGTCCGTCGCCGTCGACGCGATGGCAGCCGATCCGCCGCTACCGCCGCCCGCGCCGGTCCCCGCAGAGCCGTTGTTCGCGCCGCCCGAGGAGGAGACGGTGATCAGGAACGCTGCACCCGTCTGCGATGGTGCCGTGCTGACGTGCGAGGCGCCGCCGAGAGAGCCGGAAAGCGCTCCGCGGCCAACGTTGACGAAGAGGACATCCGGCAAGTGAACGGTGGGGATCAGTAGGCGAACAAGACCTCCCGACGAGCCGCCGCCGCCGCCGCCGCGCGCGCTGCCTGCGGCCGCGGTGTGCCCCGCGCCGCCGCCTCCGCCCGCGCCGAGGCAATAGATGAACGCCATCCCGACGCCGGGCGGCTTGTACCATGGCTGCCAGTTGGCGGCGCTTGTCGAGCCGAGGTTGCGAAATTCGTTGACCCGGCACACTCGGGGGTCAGGGAGCCCCAGCATGTCAGTAGTCCCCGAAGTAGACCGTGACGACCCATGCGGTGTTTGCGGCCGGAGCGGCGTGCATGGTCACCAGGATCTTCGCATCAGCAGAGAACGCGCGCCCGATCGGGATCGCGATTGCCGGGTTGGCCGCCGACGTGGACGCCGCCGTAACGCTCGGGAGCACCACTTCACGGATCAGGTTCGTGTTGCTGCTGGTTGTCGCGCCGCTGCCTTGCGTGGACCAGAAGACGCGGCCCACCGTGGCCGTCGTGCTCGTGCCCGCGGCAGTCGCGTGCGGCAGGAACTCGATCGCTTCGACGAAGCCGGCATTCGAGCCGATCGTGGCCGCGAGGAAGATGTCTGTCCCGATCGTTCCGTTACCGTCACTGCGAGTGTTGGCCGCGGAGATGACGACGGACGACGCCTTTGCCGTGCCCGTCCAGATGGGCATCGTGTTGGCTGCCATGAGTGCCTTTCAGTACCGCGCAGTTCGCAGCGCGATGGTCATGCCGATCGTGTTGACATCGCGGTCCAGCAACGTGCAGAACACGTCCTTGGTACCGCTGGAGAAGTTGACTTTCGCGCCGCCGTTGGAACTTCGGTGGACCTTGTCACGCACCAGCGTTGTGCTGCCTGAGAGGTACCCGAGACCCTCCTCCCATTCGCTTCCGCCCGAGGACGACACCGAGTAGTTGAACGAGCGCGCCGTGCCGAAAGCCGCGTCGAACAACACGAACCCCGTCGCCGCGCCGGCCAGCGTGATGTTGCCAGTGCCGGTCGTGGTGGTGGTCTCTTTGATGCGGTCCCGGAACATCAGAGCACCCGTGCCGTTCCGGATGCGCCGAACGCGAGCGTGGCAGTGCGCTCCTGCGGCGTGGCAGGCATCGTGGGAAGCTCGGCGCCGCACACGTCGACCGGGACAGACATGACCCATCCCGCGCCGTGGATGGCATCCATGTACCGCGCGACGACTGCCAGTTGCTCGCCGGTGGGCTCCGCGGCGAACACGTGCCCTGTCCAGAAGCCCCCCTTCTGGTGCCGAATGAGGTACATCAGCCGGCCGCCATGGTGACAGTGAAGGACGACACGGCGAACGTGGCGCCCGACGACAGGGCCACGCTGTCGACGTTGAGGTTCGCGCTGCTGGTCGCGACGCTGAAGTCGAACTTGCGCACGTTGCCACTTGTGAGGAGCGAGCCCCACGTGGCCGTGCCGGTCGCGGCGATCGTGCCGTTCGAGATCGCGTTGGCCGCCGCGCTGCCGCCCGAGGCCGCCGCGAACGGCGTGGAGGACATGGCGCATTCCACGAGCATCGTCTGCGCGCCGAGCGCGGTGTCCGCGTCGGTCGGCTGCGTGCCGTCATAGATGCGCATCTTGGCGCCGGAGCCCAGCGCCAAGGCGGCGTCGAGGGCGGCGTTGCGGTTTGCGACTGCGAGCTTCGGATTGAGAGCCATGGGTCACTCCACCTCGCCCGCGACGAACGCGGCCGAGTCGAACAGGGGCCAGTGGTAGTAGGGCGGGGGGAAGCCGTCGCTCGGCGTGGCCGGCTGACAGGGAAGTCCCGAGCCGTCGGTCCAAAGCTCGGCCACCTCCTCGCCGCGCATCAGAAGCTCGCCGTCGAGCAGGCCGCCGAGGACGCGCACGAGACTCGACCCTTCCGAGCCGGCGGGGGCGAACAGTCCCACGAACCCGTAGTCGCCGGAGCACCCGGGGTCCACGTACGTGTTCCACGCCGTCGCCTCCAGGATGGGCGGCAGGCAGAGCGTCTGTCCGTCGTGCTCGCGAAAGGCGCAGACCTCCCCGCGCTCCGTGTCGATCCAGTCGCCGTGGAACATGCGCGAGCCGTCCTCGCCGACGAGCCATCGCGCGGTGAGCCGACTGCCATCCTGCGCGGCATCCTTGCCGGGCGCGCCCTGTAGCCCTGCGACGCCTTGTGCCCCCGTGGCGCCGTCCTGCCCGGTGGGGCCGGCTGGCCCGATGCCGCAGGCGGGGAGAAGACACACGATGGCCGCGAGAAGCACTCGATGCATGAGAATCCTTTCCGTCACGCGTTGCTGGTCGTGATGTGCACTTCGAAGTCGATCCCCCATTTCACCGCGTTCGTCCCGTCGCCCTCCACTTCGGCAAACACCGTGTTCCCGGTGACGCTGGTGCGCAGTTGCCACGTCGCGTCGTCTTCGTTGTCGGCGCCAAGGTCGCGCTCGGAGCCGACGGTCGCAGCCGCGCCGCCAGACCACCGCTTCGCGCTGCGCCGCTTCGCGTAGGTGGCGGCATCGCCGCTGACGGTGTCGATCGCGCAGCCGTGGACGATGACGTCCGCGATGCAGTTGTCCGGAAGCGTGTACGAGATCGCGGTCTCGTAGCCGGCGCCCGTGTCCGACGTGAACACCGCCGAGACGTAGTCCACGTACCGGCGCCCGCTGGTACCGAACTCGCGCCGGAACTTCGCCGCTGCGCCGTGGTGGCATGTGACGGACCCATCGCTCTCGACCGTCACCCGCGCCGTCAGAACGCCGCCGTCAGCACAGGAAATGGTGACCTTGGCATCATGGGCGCCCGTGCTTGCGTCGGTGAAACTTGCCTCGATCCTGGCGAGCTGGGGCTCATCGCCGCCGTCGTCTTGCCCCTCGAAGTCGAGCGCCGCGCCGAGCCCGGCCGCGCCCGCTGGGCCTGTGCTGACCCGTCGCAGGGTGAGCACCGGGAGGACGGTGTTGGTCGCCGCATCGTCGCGCCGCAGCGACAGCGGCAATTCGGTGCCGACGAAGTACACCGTGGTCGCCCCGAGGGCCGTAACGTTGAGACCGTTCGAGACGTTCGCCGGGACGGTGCCGTGCACCAGGATCGCGGGGTTCGAGACCGTCGGCGCGCCCGTGCTCGCGACCGTCACGAGGCCGGCGGTGCCGCTTACGGTGCCGAGAACACCTGTCGTGGAGGCCGTGCAAAGGCGCGTCGCCGCGCCCGCGAGGGCTGGCATGGTGACCTCCGTGCCGGAAAACTCGGCGCACGTGGCCGCGGTGACCGCGGCGCCAGCCGTCCGCGTCCGGAGGACGAACTTGCTGTCCTCGGATCCGCCGGAGACGTCCGTCCACACGCAGTCAATCCGGCCGAGCGTCTCCGTCGAGCCGGCGCCCTGTTTCGCTTGGAACGTGACCGCGGGGCCGAAGCCGGCGGCCGTCGTGCCAGTGCTGGACGCGATGCACGTCGCGACGGACAGAGCTGCCGCCGTGGCGCCAGTGCCATCCGTGCGGCTCGTGGCGAGCGGCGTGGTGCTCGTGCTCGCAAAGGTGACCGTGCTCGTGATGGCGTCGATTGCCACTTCCGCGGAGAGCAACCCGCTCGCCGTCGCACAGAGATACTGCGCGTTCGCGGGCGCGACATCATCCGTGGAGAACTCCTGTGCGGTGACGTTGATCGTGGCCCCGGCCGTGCGGTACACGACCGACTGCCCGCCGTAGACGGTGCCCTGTTGCACGCGGATGAGCGTGCCCTGGACAAGCTCGCTCGAATCGTCCCAGTCCGTCGCGCGCGTGGCCGTCCACGGAGTGCCGCCGCTGCCGGCCGTCGTGAGGGTGAAGATGCCGTTGTTGACGTGCGAGGCACCGCCGCCCTCGTCCTGCGCGAGAAAGCGCTCGCCGGCATTGATCGTGACGCCGTCGATTGTCGCGAATGCGCCGTTGGCGTTCGCGGTGAGGACGTTGCCCGAGCGCGTGTTCGCGGGGAGTGCTGCGGCCGTGGCAGCCTTGACGATCTTCACCGGGATGCCGCCGGGCGCCACTTCGTCGATCGCGCGGATCGCGCTGTTCAGAAGGCCCGTCGTGCCGGTGACAGCGTCGCTCTCGTACTCCTCGCCGGCCGCGCCGACCTCCTTGCCGGCAGCAGTCGGGACGTAGAACTTTGCCGTCGCGAACGTGTTCTTGGGGTCGGGCTCACCGAGCGCGTTGTTGCCGCCGTTCCACTTGACCTTGAGGCGCGCGGCCGTGCCCGCAGTGAGCGCCGTGGTGGAGCCGTTCTGCCCGACGGACCCCGACGCCGCGATCGTGTACGCGCTCGTCGTAGTCGTTTCGTCGGTGGCCAGAATCGACCACTCGACGGTGCGGAT
>Ga0194132_10009935_pt1 | contig 12879 bp, 15 predicted proteins | sample TA2KigOf80mmetaG_FD_148612 | JGI IMG/M metagenome (GOLD analysis project Ga0194132, IMG submission 148612) | Freshwater microbial communities from Lake Tanganyika, Tanzania - TA2015054 Kigoma Offshore 80m | ecosystem: Environmental > Aquatic > Freshwater > Lake | place: Tanzania: Lake... | reverse complement strand
CCTTTCGTACAGCCGGTTTTAGGCCTTTCTGGCGGTGCGGAAAATGCTTGCGGGGCATTACTGTCGAACGTATAGTTATCTATTGCCCCCTGCTAGGCTCTGGTGGCAGCGGATACATTTCGGAGGACTCACGTGACCTGGGACACACTGGTAGCCGATCGCACCGACGCGATCGAGCGCCTCATCGCCGATGAGAGCGATCACGCCGATCCGCTGGACGCCTTTACAACCGAGCCGACCGACGCGTTGGATGCTGACAGCGGCGAGGAGCAAGAGCAGGAGCCCGTCGCCGAGGCGGACGAAGACGCCCCGCCAGTCGAAGGGGAGGATGTCCATGGCGCGCTCGACGCGCTGTCGGCCTACTTCTCCGACATCGGCAACGGCCGCCTACTCACCTTCGACGAGGAGCTGACGCTGGGGCGTGCCGTGCAGAGCGGGCTGCTCGCCCAAGGGGCACTGCGCAACGACGTCTCCAAGGCGGAGCGCTTCGAGCTGCGGACGCGGGTCGAAGCAGGCCAGTCGGCTCGCCAGCGCTTGATCGAGATGAACCTCCGTCTGGTGATCTCGATTGCGCGCCGGTACGTGAACCGCGGGCTGCCACTGGAGGACCTGATCCAGGAGGGCAATCTGGGGCTGTTCCGGGCCGTCGATAAGTACGACCCTGAGCGCGGGTGGCGCTTCTCGACCTATGCCTACTGGTGGATCCGGCAGGGCGTGACTCGCGCGCTGGCGGACCAGTCCCGCACGATCCGCATGCCCGTGCACACCGGCCAGCTGCTGACGCGGCTGGGCGAGGTGCGACGGCAGCTGGAGCAGCGAATGGGGCGCGACCCGAGCCCGGAGGAGATTGCCCACGAGGTGGGGCTGCCAGTCGAGCGTGTGCTCGAGACCCTGGTGGCTGCCCGCGAGCCGCTCTCGCTGGAGTCAACGATCCTGGGGACGGACAACTCGACCCTTGCCGACGTGGTGCCGGATGAGGCGGCCGCGGATGCGCAGGAGCAGGTCGAGCTGTCGGAGCGTCGGTCGAGGCTGGATGAGGTGCTGGATGCGCTGACGCCGCGCGAGCGGGCCGTGATTCGGCTGCGCTTCGGGCTGGAGGATGGCACCCCTCTGACGCTGGCTGACGTCGGCACTCGTCTGGGTGTCAGCCGGGAGCGCGTTCGGCAGCTGGAGGCTGATGGGCTCCGGAAGCTGCGGTCGGGGATCCTTCGGGAGCGCTTGGCGCGGCTCGACGCCGCGTAGTCTCCACGGACACGCCCCGAAGCCTCCTGTCAGGGCCCGCGGCCCTGCGCTCGGACCTATCGGCGCGCAGCGGTGAGGATGAGGCGCGCCTCGCGCCGACCGCCGAAGCGGCACTGCGCGAGGCGGGTCCACGTATCTATGCCCAGCTCGTCGGCGGCGTCAGCCGCTAGCCGGGCGCGGGCGATGGCGCGGAGGAAGTCGTGCAGCTTCCCGCGCTGGCGCGCGCTGAGCTGCCATTCGGCGTAGAGCTGGTCGACCTCGTCGCGGACCGTCGTCGGCATACCGACACATATTGCGCGTTTGTTACCGGCCCGCCCATCGTGAGCTAATACAAGGTCGCTTGAGCTAGACTGCCACCCGTGCGCTGGCCAGACGCGCTGGCCAGCTTGCGCCACCGCAATTACCGGCTCCTCTGGAGCGGCACCGCGCTGACGCAGACCGGTCAGTGGGCGCAACAGGTCGCCACCGGCTGGCTCGTCCTGGACATGACCGGCTCCGGCTTCTACCTGGGCCTGGCCGGCTTCCTCCGCTCCATCCCGCAGCTGTTTCTCTCGATCCCCGGCGGCGTGCTGGCCGACCGCACGGACCGCGGTCGGCTGCTCGCCTACGGCCAAGGCGTGTCGGCCATCTTCACGCTGCTGCTGGCCGTCCTCATCTGGTCCGGGCAAGTCGAGCTGTGGCACGTGCTCGTGCTGACGTTCGTGATCGGCAGCGCCATGTCGCTGATCTTCCCCGTCCGCCAGACGCTGGTGCCGAACGCAGTCGATCGGGAGGACCTGCAGAACGCAGTCGCGCTCAACTCGGCCGGTCTGAACCTCACCCGCACGGCCGGCCCGGCGCTGGCCGGCGTGCTGATCGTCTCCGTCGGCATCTCGATCTGCTTCTTCCTCCAGGCGATTGGGCTGCTGCTCTCGTACTGGACGACGATCGCGATGCGGCTGCCCCCTCGCGAGCGCAAAGCGACCCTGGCCAGTCCGCGCGCCGACCTGGCGGAGGGCTGGCGGTACATCACGACAACGCCGGCCGTGGCCGGGCTGCTATTGACGGCGTTGATTCCGACGACGCTAGGCATGCCGTACATGGCGCTACTACCGATGTTTGCGCGCGAACTCGAGATTGGCGCCGGGGGCCTCGGCCTGCTGATGACGGTGATGGGGGTCGGCTCGATCCTCGGGTCGGTTGCGTTCACGGCGGCGGGCAACTTCGCGCGTAAGGGGCAGATGATGCTGACCTGCTCGGGCCTCTTCGGGATCGCGCTGTTGCTCCTGGCGGTCAGTGGCGACCTCGCGTTCGCGTTGGCGAGCCTGCTGGCGGCCGGGCTGAGCAGCGCGATCTACCAGGCGACCAACCAGACGCTGCTGCAGTCAATCGTGCCGGACGGCCTGCGCGGGCGCGTCATCAGCGCGTACAACCTGACCTGGGGCATGATGCCGCTGGGCACCTTGCCGCTGGGCTGGCTGGCAGACCACACCGGCGCGCCGTTCGCCGTCGGGGTGGCCGGCACACTGGTCGTGCTGTTCTCCGGCTACGCCGCGCTCCGGCTGCCGGCGATGCGAGCCTTATAGAGGCCGTTCCGCTAACGTGCTAGGCTGCGGCCGGCCTGCGAGTCATCCCGATCGACGAGATCCCGCTTGGCAACCCGCTCGGACAGGCGCTCTTCAACGACCGGGGCGACGTCTTAGCTCAGGTGGGCGTCAAGCTGGACAACCAGTTCGTCGCCTCAATCCGGGCGCGCGGGTACAGTCAGGTCGTGGTCGACGACCCTGTTTCGCAGGGCGTCAAGGTGGAGGACCCGCTCTCCCCGGAGACACGCATGCGGGCGACCAAGGCCACGAGCAGCACCGTCACGGCTGGCCAACGGGTCGGGCGGTTCCTCGGCGCCGATACCGCCACACCGCCAGAGCGGCTGCCGCGCTCGAACGAGGTGCATAAGATGATCGCCGGTTCGGTGCCGGCCGATCAGGTACTCGAGTCGGTGCAGTCGGTCGTCGACGAGGTTCTGGACGGACCGACGGTGCTGGGCCTGAACACGATAAAGGGGAAGGACTCGTTCGCGTTCACCCACGGCGTCGAGGTGGCCGCGGTGGCGGTCAAGCTTGAGCGCGAGGTCGGGCTGGATCGCGCAGAGCTGCGCCGACTGGGGCGCGGCGCGATGCTGCATGACATCGGCCAGGCGTTCACGGACGATTCGACGGATGGCAAGACCGGCACGCTGACGCCAGCCGACGTCGTGCAGCTGGTGCGGCACACCCGGTTGGGCTACGACTGCCTGGGCCATGTGCCGGGGTTCGAGCCGCTGGCGAACCAGATCGCCTTCCAACACCACGAGTGGCACAATGGCGGCGGCTACCCGCGGCAGCTGGTGGGCGCGAACTGGGGCGCCAAGGTTGACGGCTCGAAGAACATCATGCTCATCGCGCAGATCACGAGCGTGGCGGACGTCTATGACGCGTTCTGCTCGGAGCGGCCCTTCCGGCAGCCCCTGCCGCGCGAGCTCGCCATGAGCCTGATGCGCCGGATGGCCGGCCAGCAGCTTAACGGCGACCTGGTACAGCTGTTCACCCACGTTGTGCCAGTGTTCCCGCCGGGCTACGGCATCCGGGTCGTCGGCGGCGCGCTCGACCGTTGGCAGGGGATCGTGGCCCAGCTCGGCAAGCCGGACATCAACCGGCCGATAGTGCGGCTCTTCCAGCGGCCGGACGGGGAGCAGGTGGAGCCGTTCGAGGTGGACTTCGGAAAGGACACCTCGCTGCGGCTGATGACGGCACCACCGAAGCGGCGCTCGGTGGCCAGCTAGCCGGCTAGCTCCGTTCCAGCTCGGTCGCGATCGCACGGAAGGCTTTCGCGGGTGCTGAGCTCGGCCGCGCGACCAGGAGCGGGCGGCCGGTATCGCCGGCCTCGACGCAATCCAGCGCGCCTACGGCCGCCGAGGTGGGCGTCCATCTGTCTACCACCAACGACGATCGCCTCAACCGCAAGAACATCCCCGGTATCCGGTTCATCACCTCGCTGGAGCGGGCGTTCCCGTGAGCTCCCGCATGGCGGCGAGCGAGTCCACCACCGCCGCGGCGGCGGCCTCGAGGTAGGCACGGCCGATGGCAGCGGAGTGCTGACGAGGGGTGGGGACATGCTGGGGGAGCTCGGTGTACCAGAAGCCGGCGCCGCCAATGCGCATGGGATCGTGGAGCGCCGCTGGCTGGGGGGTGCCGCGGGCCGGACCGGCGGAGAGGTCGACCAGGTCGGCCGGCAGGCCAAGGACCTCGAGCGCGGCGACCAGGCGGGAGGTCTCGCCGCGGCCCGGGTCCTCGCGGTCGCCGGTCTGGTCGGCGGCGACGAGCTCGCGCTCGCGGTCGGTGCGGCCGCGGCCGGGCACGGCGTGGTGCACGGCCACGGGCAGGCCGGAGCGCTCAAAGAAGTGTCGTCCGACGATGGTGGCGAGGTGCTCGTCCGGGCCGTGGGCGGCGATCAGGGCCAGTCGGCGGAAGCCACGCTCGACGGCGCTCTCCAGGATCGCCAGCAGCACATGCTGAACGAGGTCAGGGGCCAGGCGGATAGTGCCGGGCAGCTTCGCTGTCGCGCCCGGCCAGGAGTAGGCGAAGGGCGGCAGGATCAGCGCGTCGGCCGGCTCGGCGGCGAGCGTCGCGGTGGCCAGCGCGATGATGTGATCGCAGCCGTACGGCAGGTGTAGTCCGTGTGCCTCGGTCGGGCCGAGCGGCAGAATCGCGGCGTCGTTGCGGCTCAGGTACTCGGCGACGACGGGGCCGCGCATATGCTCGAGGCGGCGCATCGCTGGCACGGCGCGATAATATCCTGCCCGCTGACGCGCCGAAGGAAGAGAGGCCCACCATGCGCATCCTGATCACAGGCGGCTCCGGCAACCTGGCCGAGTTCCTGACGCGCGAGCTAGAGCGGGAGCATGAGATCGTCCTGTTCGACCGGATCGAGCATGGCAGCGGCCGCTTCCCGTGGCGCTCGGACCACCCGTTCGTTGCCGGGGACCTGACGAACGGGGAGGACTGCGAGCGTGCGGTCGCCGGGTGCCAGGCCGTGATGCACCTGGGAGCGATCCCCTGGGCCAGCGATGTCGACAGCGTGCTGGAGCGGATCAGGAGCCAGGGTCAGCCGATCCCGCCGCCGGAGGAGACGATGCGCGTCAACACGATGGGCACCTACCACGTCGCGCGGGCAGCCGCGCGGGTAGGCGTCCAGGTCATCGTCTGCGCGACTTCGAACTGCGTCCTCGGGCACTGCATGGGCCGGCCGAGCGGGCGGCCGCTGCCCATCCAATACCTGCCGATCGACGAGGCGCACCCGACCGACGTCGAGGAGAGCTACGGCATCTCGAAGCAGTTCCAGGAGCAGGTGCTGGAGGGGTACACGAAGCTGACCGGCATGCGGACGTACGCGATCCGTCCCTCGGCCCTGTGGCGGCCGGAGCGGCAGAAGGAGTACGCCGCCGACGTGCAGACGCCGACGGAGTGGACGATGGGTGTGCTGAACGGCTATGCCGACATCGAGGATGTGGCGCGTGCGTTCCGGCTCTGCTTCGAAGCGCACCGCGACCTGCCGCCCCACGACGCCTACTACATCAACGCCCCGGACACGCTCTATCAGGAGGACTCCGTCGGCCTCGTACGCCAACTCAGGCCCGACCTGGCCGATAAGCTCCGCGGCATCGAGGGCCGGGACGCCTTCATCTCCAACGCGAAGGCGCGCGCCGCCTTCGGCTATCGACCCGAGAACAGCTGGACGCGCTTCCTACCAGGGCAAGCCCCGTAGGTCGATCGGCCCGGCTGGCCAGGGGTTACCCCGGAAGGGGCGCACCATCGTGTTGATGGCGCACCTGGTCGGCCCGTCCGGCTGTTCGAACGTCGTCGGGTCGGACGCGACCGTCCAGCCGAGCCGGCCGTACAACGCCACCCGCTTGTCCAGGCACAGCAGCAGTCCGTGCTCGACATCCGCCAGGTCGTCGGCGATGAACTGCGCCGCGCGCGTCATGGCCGACGACGCGACCCCGCGGCCGCGCGCCGCCGGCAGCGTCATCACGCTGCGGATGCCTGCCACCACGACCGGCTGCCCGCCGACCGCGATCTCGCGCGAAAGCACGCCAACGTGTCCGATCAGCCGGTCCTCCTCCCAGACGAGGACGCGCCAGGGTGTGTCCTCGGCCAGCGTCCATATCTTGGGCGGAATCTCGAAATCGATCTCGGCGCGCAGCTTCGCGAGCTGGTCGTGCTCGCGGTCGCCGAAGCTGCTCAGGTTGCGCAGCTCGATGTTCATTGGATGGTCCTCCCCTCGGCGAGCATCTGGACGAAGTTGGCGATCCGGCGGGCGCGCGTCTCCGGCCACTTCGCATCCCGGATGCGGTACAGGACGCCGTACCGGTTCGATCCGGTCAGCGTCCGGAAGAACGCGTCGGCGGCCGGGTTGGCGGCCAGCGCCACTGCGAGGTCGTCCGGCACGGTCGCGTTGGCTGGCGACTCATAGGCGGCATCCCAGCGGCCGTCGGCCTTCGCGGCCTCGATCTGGGCCAGCCCGGCCGGGCGCATGCGGCCCTCGGCGATCAGCCGCGCGACGTGACGGACGTTGATCTGCGACCACTTGCTCTTCCGGCGGCGCGGGGTGAACCGTTGGAGGTACCAGGTCTCGTCGAGCGAGCCGGTCTGGCCGTCGATCCAGCCAAAGCAGAGCGCGACCTCGAGCGCCAGCGCGTAGCTCACCGTCGGGATGCCCGAAGCCTTCTTGGCGAGCTTGATCCGTACGCCGGGCGAGGTCGCGTGCTCGACCTCGAGGAACGCCTCCCAGTCGGCCTGGCTAGCGAACGGCATTATCGGCAGGCCGTCCTTACCCAGCACGCCGCACCGCCGGGATCACCCGCTCGACGAAGCGCTCGAGGCGGGCGTAGTCGTAGGGAGCACGGTGGATCACGATGAAGTGCGTGACGCCGACGGCGGCGTACTCGGAGAGCCGCTCCGCCGCGCTCTCCGGATCGATCGGCAGGAACTGGGTGTAGATCGAGGCGCGGACCTGTTCCTCGAGCTCGGCGCCCCTGTACCCCTCGGCGCCAAGCCGCTCGCGCTCCTGTGCGATGAACGGGCTGCCCAGCTCGACCCAGGAGCGGTAGGTCGACTCGGCCTCGAGCTCGGTCCGCAGGAGCACCCCAATCTCGATCTCGGCCGGGTCGCGGCCGACGGCTCGGCAGTGCTCGTGGAGGACCGCGATCTTGTGCTTCATCTGCGACGGGCTGGCCTCGCCGTTCCACTCGTCGGCGTGCTTGGCGACCACCCGCAGCGTCCGGCGCTCGCCGCCACCGCCGACCACCAGGCGGGTGTGCGGACGCTGGATTGGCTTCGGCTCGCAGATGGCGTCGCGCAGCTGGTAGTGCTGGCCCTCGAAGTTGCTTCGGCGCTCGCCGTGGAGCAGCTTGACGACCTGAAGCGCCTCGTCGAGACGTTCGATCCGCTCGCGCGGTACCGGCAGGGCGATGCCGTAGCCGTCGTGCTCGGCCTGCATCCACCCGGCGCCGATTCCCAGCTCCAGCCGGCCGCCGCAGATGTTGTCCAGCGTGGCCGCCATGTTGGCGACGACAGCCGGGTGCCGGAACGTGTTGCCGAGCACCATCGTGCCCAACCGGATCCGCTCCGTTGCCATTGCCACGGCGGAGAGGACGGTCCAGGACTCCCAGCACGGTCGGTCCATCGCGCCAACGCCGGCGTAGAAGTGGTCGGGGATCCAGCAGCTGTCGTACCCAAGCTGGTCGGCCCGCTGCCAGAAGGCGAGCAGGTCGGGCCAGGCCATCCCGGAGCCGCCAGGGAAGACGCCATGCCGCAGCGGCCGCGTCACCGCGCGACGCCCGCTGGCTGGGGCGCAAACGCGTCGTAGCGGCTGGCCGCGATGTCCACCAGCACGTCGACGTCCTCTGCCACCACGTAGCGGGCGGCGGCCAGCGCCTCGGCCTCGGCCCGGACGCGCGCCAGGTACTCGGCCCGGTCGCGGTACCGCTCCGCGATCGAGGGCCGCGGGTCCTTCGTCGCCGCGCGCTGCGAGGGCGTCGCTGGCAGCGGCAGCGTCAGCCCCTGCATGTCCACCGCCTGGCCGACGCCGCCGGTGGACGGGTCGCGGGCGACCCAGCCGGTGTGCGTGCCGACCGCGACGGACAACTCCGGCGTGCGGATGCCGGCCACCTCGTTGCCATCGGCGTCGACGGCCGAGACGTAGCTCCGGTACGGTGAGCCGGACACCGCGGGAAAGCGCCCGACACCGCGAGCTGCATCCGGCCCCAGGTCGATGCGCGTCAGCGTCGGCAGCTGATCCGGGTCGAGGGGGGTCAGGCCAGGCAGCTTGCTGAGCTGCGCCAGCACCTCCTCCCGGGTCGCGGCCGTGCCGTCCGACAGGCGGGGGAACGCGTTCGGCGGCGGCTCGACGCCCTCGGCGACCCAGCGGTCGAGGTTGATCAGGAAGGCGCGGATAACTGGCGAGCCGTCGACGACGGTCGCCTTGTTCGCCAGCTTGACGCCGGAGGGCTCGCTATCGCCGAGCGGGAGTGCGCCTGAGCCGTGGCGGTGGCCGGCGATCATGTAGACGCGCTCTTCGCGCGGCGGCTCGACGTCGCGGGTGCCGCCTTCGTCGGTATGAGTGAGCGAGGAGTCGATCCGCCAGTACTCGGAGGCGGTGTTGGTAGTGAACACCTTCGGTAGGCCGCCTTTGGCGCGCTGAGGCGCCAGCAGCTCGTTGCCGTGGAAGGGCGGCAGGTGGCCGAAGCCGAGCGCGTGCTGGGCGGAGGGCTGCGCGTAGCGGTGGTTGAACTCGCCGCGGCGTGCGCCGGCCACGTGCGGGATCAGACCGTCAAAGGCGGGGCGGCCGTCCTCGTCCAGGTTGACCGCGTCGTACAGGTACTGTCGCAGGAACCGGCCGCACTGCGAGATCCCGAACCCGTAGGTGTGGTCGATCAGGCCGGCCGTCGGCGCCGCGGCATCGTACCGTAGGAACGACGTACAGTCCCGCACCGCCAGCATGCCCGTCCCCGCGACCGGGCAGGTACGCGTGCGGTAGACGACTTCGTAGATCTTCCCCGGCTCGAAGCCGCCCTCGAGCCATACATGGCTATCGTTCGCCACTGGCTGCCCGTTGATCTCACGCGCGAACCGCCAGGCCGCCCGCGGCATGGTCGTCCGCGGCCCGCGCGGCGCCGCCCGCACCGTCAGCACCGCGTCCAGATCGTCCACGTCCGCCGCCGGGTACGACTTGTGGGCGATCGGCAGCCTGCCGGGCCGCGGGTTCTGCGGGTAGTGCGAGAGGATCTGGTCAGAGTGGCGCTCCCACGGCTGGAACATCACCGCGATCTGCCCCTGGAACGGCTGGCCGTCGGCGGCCAGCGCCTGCGGCGCCTCCAGCCCCATCATGCCAGGCCGCCGCTCGACGTCCCACTGCCAGCCACACATCGCGACCGTCCAACCGCGCTGGAGGAGGAAGCCATCGCCCGGATCGATCTCGTCGTCCGGCGGCTCTGTCGCCGGACGCGCGGCCGCGCGGCTCAGCGGCACCGTCGGCCGGCGGCCGCGGTTGACCACGTAGAACAGCAGCCGCCGGTTCCCCTCCGCCGGCAGCAGCAGCGTGACGTCGGCCCAGAAGCGCACGCGCCCCTGCTCATCTCGGGCGGCCTTGTCCAGATCGACGATCGGGGTGTTGGCGGCGTGAAGCGGATCGACCGCGAACCGGATAATGCCATCGAGCCGTTCGTAGCCGTGGCTGAACGGCTGGCGGCGGGTCAGCTCCAGGGCGGTGACAGGCATGGCGATGAACCTCCCGAGCGGCGTGACTGGCAGGGTAACAGACCCATTGCCGGCCGGCCGGAAGTATGCGGACATTAGTTCTGTGCCGGCCGAGCCGACGATCCTGCACGCCGACCTGGACGCCTTCTACGCGTCGGTCGAGCAGCGCGACAACCCGAGCGAGATCCGCTCGGGGAAGACGAATGAGAGATGCTGTTGGCGGCACTCGCCGCGGCTGGTGAACACGATCGAGCACAACGCATCTATCACACCTTCGCTCGGCGCCTGCTCAAGCGTCGCGGCACGCGGCCCCGCGACGACCTTGCGTGTGCCGCAGGCCTCCCCCGTGAGGACCTAGAACATTAGTGCGTAGAGTTCTGTGTAAGTAGTGGCGTGCATTCTCTCGGCATCACTTGACGAGAGGTTCGCCGAATGTTCGACAAGCTCGCGATCAACTGGCGTGTAGTCTTGGCAGTGGCGTCCCTTGTGCTCTTCGCGATCAGCGGCTCCGCGAGCGACCCGACGCCGCAGTAAGAAGCGGCGTGCTGTACCTGGTCGGCCTCACCGTGGCCATGGCGGTGAGGATCGTGGCCTGCGGTCGGCTGAGCCGACTCGCCCACTTACGGGTGGCGTTGTGGTGGGTGGTGCCGACCGCTTTCGCTGCTCAGATCCTCGCCGTCTTCGGCCCGGATGAGACGCGCGGCCCGCTGGCGATTCCGCTGATCCTAGGCTCCCACGCCGCGCTGCTGGCGCTGGCGGTGCGGAACCTGCGGATCGCAGGGGCGTCGGTGGCCGCCCTCGGCCTGGCAATGAACCTGGCCGTCATGGTCGCCAATGGCGGCCTGATGCCGGTCTCGCCGGAGACGCTCGCCGCTGCGGGGCGGACGGAGGCCTGGAAGATCGGCGACGGCTCGCCGGGAACCCGTGTCGCGCGGTCGAAGGACGTCATCCTTCGGGCCGAGGACACCTGGCTCGAGCCGCTGGCCGACCGTTACGTGACGCCCTTCCCCGTTGGATCGACGACGGTGATCTTCAGCCTCGGCGACGTCGCCCTCCTGGGCGGCCTCTCCTGGCTGGTCGTCGGCACGATGACGGGGCGGCCGCGCAACTCCACCGACGAGAGAGTGAATGAGCAGAGCACTGCGCGCTCCCTCGGCGCGCCCGTCCACGTCGGCCTCGACCGTTGAGGTAAGCCCGGGGCTCGCGTAATTCGACCGGATCCTCGGCCGCGCCGCGGTCGACCCGGCCTACCGCGAGCTCCTGTTCACGAAGACCGCGCTCGCCCTCACGGGCGAGCGTCTGCCTGCAGGACTCGTCATGGCGCTTTGCGACATTCGTACGAGGGACCTCGGCGAGTTCGCGCGCCAGGCGCTAGCGGCTGATGCCGCGCACGCCGCCAGGGCGCACGCCCCGACCGAGGCGCTGCCGGTCGACCTACCAGAGCTGGCTCGCGCCAAACGGGTGCCGGCGGCCGCCTGATGGCCGACCCAGGCGCACAGACGCGCCTGGGCGGTGCGGTCCCGATCCCGAAGGCAGAGGACCTCCCGCCGGGCTCGTCCCCAGCCCGACCCGACCATGACGCACTGGCAGCCGCCTACGACGCGCTCGCCTGCGGCGTGCTGGTGCACGACGCCTCCGGCGCACTGGTGTACGCGAACCCCGCCGCGGCGGCGCTGGTCGGCGTCTCGGTGGCGCGACTGCGTGGGCGGACGCCGCTGGGTCCCATCTGGGCGGGCGCTGGATGAAGAAGGCGCCGAGCTGCCGGAGTCGGAGCAGCCGGCGCTGGTGGCGCTGCGGAGCAGGACGCCGGTGCGCGCGCAGACGATTGTGCTGGACCGGGGCGAGGCGCGCCGCGTCTGGCTGCGCGTGGACGCGGTGCCGGTAGGCGTCCGACCCGCCCACGGGGCGAGCCACGTCGTGTCGACGCTGCAAGACATGACGGCGGCGCGTGAGAACGAGCGGCAGGCGGCGGCGCTGGCCCGGTTCGAGCACTTCCGCGCGCTGGCGGAGATGTCGGCCGGGGTCGCCCACGATCTGCGTCACTACTTCACGCTCATCCACGGCCACGCCGAGATCGGGCTGTTGGCGGCCCGGCAGGTGGTCGAAGGGCGGAGCCCGGCCGGAGCACCGGACTGCGGCGGCGAGGGCGCGGGCGGCTCCGCCGGAACAGCCGACACGGACGCGCAGGAAGAGGTCGAGGCGTCGTTCGAGGTCGCGATGCGCGCTGCCTGGCAGGGCGCCAACGCGGTCGAGCAACTACGCGACTGGACGCGGCCGCCGCGCCAGGAGCCGGACCGGCCGGTGCAAGTCGCGGTCGGAGAGCTCCTGCGTGAAGTGGCTATCATGACGGAGTCGCGTTGGCGGACCGAGGCCCTGGCGCGCGGGACGACGATCCGCCTCCACATCGAGGCGGGCACCGACGCGATGGTCGAGGCACGACGTGCGTCGCTACATGACGCGATCCTCAACCTGACGATGAACGCTGTGGACGCGGTGCTGGAGCGAGCGGCGCCGAGCGGCACGATCCTGCTGGCGGCGCGCCGCCGCGGGCCGGTCGTGGAGCTGGACGTGACGGACACCGGCAGCGGCATGGGCGAGGCCGTGCGGAAGCGGGTGCTGGAGCCCTTCTTCACGACCAAGGGCGCGCGGGGCACGGGCCTGGGGCTGGTGCAGGTGAGCCGGATGGTGGACGAGCATGGCGGCGAGCTGGGGATCACCTCGGCGCCCGGGATCGGCACATCGGTGCGGATCGTGCTGCCGGCAGTGATGCCGGAGATGCCGCCCCCAATGTTAGGAGAGGTGTCGGGCGAGCGGCCACGAGTGCTAGCCGTGGATGACGACCCTGAGATGACGGCGCTTATCCGGT
>Ga0194132_10009934_pt1 | contig 12880 bp, 12 predicted proteins | sample TA2KigOf80mmetaG_FD_148612 | JGI IMG/M metagenome (GOLD analysis project Ga0194132, IMG submission 148612) | Freshwater microbial communities from Lake Tanganyika, Tanzania - TA2015054 Kigoma Offshore 80m | ecosystem: Environmental > Aquatic > Freshwater > Lake | place: Tanzania: Lake... | reverse complement strand
CGTGGCGGCGAGCATCAACGGCGCCGATCCCAAGGTGGCGGCAGGCGAGTACAAGCAGGTGACGTTTCCGGTGATCCTGGGCCGCGACTTCTCGGGGCGGGTGGGCGCGGTCGGCGCGGGCGTCAGCGATCTCGCGGTCGGCGACGAGGTGTTCGGCGTGCTCGAGACCGGCCGCGACGGCACCTATTGCGAGAAGCTCGCGGTCGGCGCAGCCGTCGTCGCCAAGAAACCGGCCGGCCTGTCGCATGTCGATGCCGCGGCGCTGGCGCTGACCGGCCTCACGGCGATCTGCGCCGTCGAGGAATCGCTGAAGCTCCAGGCCGGCGAGACCATCCTGATCCAGGGCGGCGCGGGTGGCGTGGCGTCGTTCGCCATCCAGCTCGCCAAGCATATCGGCGCGCGGGTGATCAGCACGACCAGCACGGCCAATCTCGACTTCGTGCGCAGCCTCGGCGCCGATCAGGTGATCGACTACAAGACCACCGACTTCGCCCGGGTGGTGAAAGGTTGCGACGCGGTGTTCGAGACGGTGGGCGGCGAGGTCGCGACGCGCTCTTTCGACGTCCTGAAGCCCGGCGGCCGCGCCGCCTTCATCGCCTCGGGCGCGCAGGCGCCCAAGCCCGCACGCAGCGACGTGACGGCATTGCGCCCGGCGGTGCCGCGCACGCGCAAGTACATGGAGCGTATCGCGGCGCTGGTGCAGTCGGGCGCGGTGCGCCGGCCGCATGTCACGACCTACAGCCTGGCCGACGCGCGAAAAGCCCTGCAGGTCAGCGCGGATCGCCACTTCCGCGGCAAGCTGGTGTTGAATGTTCGATAGGGGGACAGCGTGAAGGTCGGATTCATCGGCGTCGGCAACATGGGCGGGCCCATGTGCCGCAACATCGTCAAGCGCTCCAACCATCAGGTGACGGTGTTCGACTTGAACGCCGCGGCCGTGAAAGCCTGCACCGACCTCGGCGCGACGGCGGCCAAGTCGATCGCCGAGGTGGCCAAGGGCGCCGACCTGGTGATGACCTCGCTGCCCATGCCCAAGGATGTCGAGGCGGTGGCGCTCGGCGAGGGCGGGTTGCTGGAAAGCCTCGCCAAGGGCCAGACCTATATCGACCTCAGCACCAACGCGCCGTCGATGGTGAAGAAGATCGGCGCCGCCATGGCGGCCAAGGGCATCGCCATGCTCGACGCGCCGGTGAGCGGCGGCACGACGGGGGCGGAGGCCGCGACCATCGCCATCATGGTCGGCGGCGACAAGAAGGTGTTCGACGATGCGTTGCCCGTCCTGCAGTCGTTCAGCGCCAATGTGATCCACATGGGCGGGCTGGGCTCGGGCACGGTGGCCAAGCTGGTGAACAACATGCTGTCGTTCTGCAACCTCGCCGCCTTGTGCGAGGGCATGATGCTCGGCACCAGCGCCGGCCTCGATCCCGACAAGCTGCTGCAGGTCATCGCAAGCTCCAGCGGCAACTCCAACGCCATCCGGAACTTCACCCTGCGCGCGCTGCCGGGCAAGTATGCGCCGCCGTCCTTCGCGCTCGACCTCGCCTACAAGGACCTGCACCTCGCTCTCGAGCTGGGCGACGAGCTCGGCGTGCCCCTGCAGCAGGGCGCCTCGACCCACAACCTGCAGCGCCTGGCCAAAGGCATGGGCTTCGGCCCCGACGACAGCACCTCGGTGCTGCGCGTCTACGAGGCGATGCTGGGGCGCAAGGTGAAGGCGTAGGACGACGCTTGATGCGGTTCTGCTCGGCTTCGCCGGGCAGCAGGTCTAGGCCGCCTGATACCGCTTCAGCCAAGCCGGATCGGGATCGAAGCCCAGGCCGGGCGCCGTCGGGACGTCGAGCGCGGGTTGCCAGCGCGTCGCGCCGCCGTTTGCAAGCCCGTACATGTCCATGGCGGGCTCGGCCTCGATGACGGCGAAGTAGGCGGACTCCTTCATGGTCGCGAGGAAATGCAGGGTGGCGAGCGCTGCCGGACCGATGAACGGCGTGTGCGGGGCGATCGAAACACCGAGCGGCGCGAGCAACGCCACGGCACGCCGGTTCTCCGTGATGCCGCCGATCATGCAGATGTCGGGCTGGACGACGCCGACGGCCGGCGCCGTGGCGAAGGCGGCGAGCTGCTCGGCCGAGCCGAGGTCGGCGCCCAGACCGACGACGATGCGCGAAGGCCACGGCGTGTCGAGCAGCGCCTCGGGCGGCCACACCGGATCTTCCAGCCACAGAAGGTCGAGCGCCTGCCAGCGCGCGAGGTCGCGCTGCACGTCGGCGAGCGCATGGGCGTTGTTGCAGTCGGCGACGAAGGGCAGCGACGGGCCGATCTGCTTGCGCGCCGCTTCGATGATGGCGAGGTCGAACTCGTGGACCTTGACGGCGGCGACCTTGGCGTCGAGCGCGCGGTCGATGCGCGCCGCGACCTTGGCGGCATCGTTGTAGCGGTCGAGGCTGGCCATCACCGGCACGCGGCCCCGTTGCGCGCCGCCGAGCAGCGCCGAGAGCGAGCGGCCGGCCACCTTGCCGGCGATGTCCCACAACGCCATGTCGACCGCGGCCAGGGCGTTAAGGTTGGTGCCGGAGCGGCCGAAGGCGGCGAGCCGCAGGCGGGCTTCCTTGTTCAGCGCCTCGCGCTGGTCGACCGGCTTGCCGAGGAACAGCGGTGCGATGGCGTCCTCGATGGCGGCGACCAGGCTGCGCTGCATGGCGGGGCGCAGGCACAGGCACTCGCCGTAGCCGACCAGCCCGGAGCGGGTCGTCACCCTGCACAACACCAGACGCAAGGCGTCGGCGCCGGTCGACTTGGGAACCCGCAGCGCGATGGGCTCGATACGGTCGACGATCATGGCGCGGTCTCCTCCACCAACTCTCCGGCTTTCAGCACGACGACCTCGCCTTCGCCGAGCGGCATCCACGGACCGTCGGTCACGGGGACGCTGGCGAGCACGGTGATCGCTTGTGTCGCAGTGTCGGCTTCGATCGTGACGCCCGAGGCCATGGCGGGCTGCGGCGCGGCGGCGGCGGCGAGGGCGCGGCCTCGATGACGCAGCCACAGGCCGGGTGGCGCGACGCGGCCGTCGGCCTGGGTGCGGCGATGGGCATGGCCGAACAGGAATTCGCTGTCGCTGTAGAGGAAGTTGGCGATGCCGAGCGGCCGCACCTCGGCCGCGAAGGCTTCCACCGCCGCCCGCCGTGTGGCGAGCGATGGCGGCGCGGTGCCGTTCCACAAATCGGCCAGGCGATCGAGCAGCAGGCAGAAGGCGCGCTCGGAATCGGTCTCGCCGACCGGCTGGAAGCGGCGTGTCGGCCGGGCGTCGAGGCCGTCGAGCGTGCCATTGTGGGCGAAGACATGGGCGCGGCCGCCCAGCTCGCGGGCAAACGGCTGAGTGTTGGCATGGCGGTTGGCGCCGCGGGTGGCACGCCGGATATGCGAAACCAGCGACTGGGTCGGCGGCATGTGGCGTTCGAGGAAGGTCAGCCACGGGCTGCCGCCGGCCGGCTCGGGCTCCTTGTAGAGCCGCACGTCGCGGCCCTCGTGGAAGGCGACGCCCCAACCGTCGATGTTGCGGCCGGTGGGTGCGCCATGGGCGGCGAACAGGCCCAACGCGAAGGTGGCGCGGGTCGGTTGCCGGCTGGACAGGCAGAAGAGTTCGCACATGGGCGACGACGATAGCACGGCGCAGCGCGGCTGCAGCTTGCCCGCTTGCCAGCCGACGCTCGATTGGTCACCGTCCCGGCTGGCCGCCGGGGATCAGGACATGTCGCATCCGAGAAGAATGATGATGGCGCTGCTGGCGCTGGTCTTCGTGGCGCCGACGGCGCGGGCGGCCGAGCCGGTCGACCTCCTGCTGGTGCTGGCGGCCGACGTCTCACGCAGCGTCACTCAGCCCAAGTTCAAGCTGCAGCGCGAGGGCGCGGCCGCGGCCATCACCCATCCCGAGGTGCTGCGGGCCATCACCTCCGGACCGAACCGGCGCATCGCCGTCTGCTTCGTCGAATGGTCGACGGTTGGCATGCACAAGGTGGTGATCGACTGGACCTTGATCGACGGCGAAGGCGCGGCACGGGGCTTTGGCGACCGGCTGGTCGATCTGCCGCGATCGTTCTCCGCCAGCACCTCGATCAGCGGTGCCATCGACTTTTCGGTGCTGCAGCTCGAGCGCGCGCCGTTCCAGGCCGATCGACGGGTGATCGACATATCCGGCGACGGCACCAATGTGTCGGGGCGCCCGGCCGGCGATGCGCGCGACGAAGCGGTCGCCAAGGGCGTCACGATCAATGGGCTCGTCATCCTGACGCCGCTTGCCGAGTCGTTTCGGCCCGATCACACCAACCCGCCAGGCGGGCTGGAGAAGTACTTCCAGGACAATGTCATCGGCGGCCCGGGATCGTTCACAGTGGTGGCCGAAACCCACGAATCGTTCGGCCGCGCCCTCACCAAGAAACTGGTGCGCGAGATCGCCGGCCTGCCCGGCCCGCAGCTCGCCGTCGCAGAGTAGAGAGGCTCGATCAGCCGGAGCGGCGGCCCTGCCGGCGCTTCGGGGCGGCCCGCACCCGCTGGCTCGCCACGCGTCGTGCCGCTGCCAAGGCGGCACGCGCCCAGGCGAGCAGCTCGTCGGGCTCGTCGAGCAGCCGTTCCGGCGCCCGCCAGAACGCCAGATCGATGACGCGGCCGCCTTTGGCGTAGTTGAGCGGCGGCGCGTCCGCCGCCTCCCTGAAGAAGTCGCGGTTCTGCGCATCGACGCGGAAGTAGAGCGTGTCGTCGCTCACAATGCCGAGCATCAGCCCGTCGCAGAAGACGCCCGCCTTGCCGAACATGCGGCGTACCGTGATACGGCCCAAGGGTTCGAGCTGATCGCGCAGAAATTCGGCGAAGCCGTCACTGGCGGCCATGTGGCTTCCTCCGTCGCGGGCCGACGGCGCAGACGGTCAGAACTTGCGCACGCGCGGCGGATCGAGGGTGCGCTCGACGATGTTCCGCATCAACTGCACCATGGCGGCGCTCGACTCGGCGGGAATGCCGTCACACCACGGGATGCGCTCGCCGCCGCCGCCGTCGACCAGGCCGAGACCGACGCCGACATGGTGCAGCGCCACTTCCTCGTCCGGCGTGTGACAGAGACCGGGATCGCGCTTCAGCAGCGCCAGGCCGGCGATCACGCCATAGGCGCCGATGTTGGACGTCGTGCCGACCGTCAGCACGTCGGTCGGCACGACGGAGAATACGCCGCCGCCGCAGGGTGTCGTGGCGGCCATGGTGTGATCGGGCAGGCGACGCTCCAGCTCGGCATGGACCTTGCCGAAGCCGACTTCGTTGCCGCCGTCGCCGATCCCCAAAGTCGGTTTGCCGAGCTTGCTCGCAGTCGTGAAGATCGTGTCGACATTGGCGCGGTGCGGCGAGCGGCTGACGCCGGTGACGCCGTAGATGTGGCCGTGGCGGTTGCCGCCCAGCCGCTCGATGGCGACGAACAGGTCGTGCGCCTCGGCGATGCAGCGCTGTTGATCGGTGGCACCCAGGGCCAGCGGCAGGATGTCGATCGCAAGCCCGGCGCGCTCGGCGAGAACTTTTATCGGCGGCAGCGGATCGGGATCGGTGTAGATCGCGACCGTATGGCCGAGCCGGGCCAGCGCGCCGGCCAAGGCGACGGCGCCGAACGGCCCGTCATTCTCGCCGACCGGCATATGGCCCGGCACGGCCGCACCGGTGACGATGGCGATGCGACAGGGTGCGCGATCGAGCAGGCGAGCGGCGGCCAGCACCAGCGGCTCCGGCGAGGCGGCGCGGGCGATCTCCCACAGCACCCATTTCTTGCCGCGCGGCATGCCGGTGCGACGCATCTCGATGTTGATCAGCTTGTCGATGTTGTCGGCGGCGATTTCCATGATCAGCTACCTTCGGAAAGACGAATGCACTTGGCCCAATGGCCGGCCGCCAAGGGCTGCGGCGGCGGATCGCCGGCGGCGCAGCGCTCGATGGTGATCGGGCAGCGGGTGCGGAAGCGGCAGCCGGAGGGCGGATGGGCAGGGTCGGGCAGGTCGCCCTTCAGGATGATGCGTTGGCGCTTGGCTTCGAGGTCGGGGTCGGGCACCGGCACCGCCGACAGCAGCGATCGGGTGTAGGGATGGGCGGGCGCCGCGTAAATGCGCTCCTTGCCGGCCAGCTCGACGATTTTGCCGAGATACATCACGGCGACCTCGTCGCTCATGTGGCGAACGACGCTGAGATCGTGCGAGATGAAGATGTAGGCGAGCCCCAGGCGTTGCTGAAGGTCCTGCAGCAGGTTGACGATCTGCGCCTGGATGGACACGTCGAGCGCCGAGACCGGCTCGTCACAGACGATCAGCTCGGGCTCGACGGCGAGCGCGCGGCAGATCGCCACGCGCTGCGCCTGCCCGCCGCTCAATTCGTGCGGGTAGCGTTCGATCAGGTGACCGGCGAGCCCGACCAGGTCGAGCAGCTCGCGAATGCGGCCGGCGCGTGCGGCGCCCGGGAAGAGTCCGTGGATGTCGAGCGCCTCGCCCACCAAGTCGCCGACCGGCAGGCGGGGATTGAGCGAAGCGTGGGCGTCCTGGAAAATGATCTGCAGCTTGCGCCGCAGGCGGCGCAGCGACGCCGTGTCGAGGCGGCAGAGGTCGGCGCCGTCGAACAGCACGCGGCCGGCCGAGGGCCGCACGAGCTGCAAGATGGCGTAGCCCGTCGTCGACTTGCCGCAGCCCGATTCGCCGACCAGCCCCAGGGTGCGACCGCGATCGACGCCGAAGCTCAGGCCGTCGACCGCCTTGACCGCACCGTAGTGGACGTCGAGGCCATCGACTTCGAGCAGCCGGCTCATCGCACGAGGTCGGCGAAACAGGCGGCCCAGTGGCCGGCGGCGAACTGGCGTGGCGCGGGCGGCCGTTCATGGCACGCCGCGACGGCGACGCGGCAGCGCGGCAGGAAGGGGCAGAGCGTGATCGGATCGATCAGGTTGGGCGGCAGGCCCTCTATGGGCGTGAGCCGATGCGCGGCGGCGCCGTCGACGCGTGGCGTGGACCCCATCAGCCCGACCGTGTAGCCGTGGCCCGGTCGATGGAACAACCGCCGGATCGGGCCGGACTCGACCACGGTGCCGGCATACATCACGTTGACGCGGTCGCACAGGCCGGCGACCACGCCGAGATCGTGGCTGATCCAGATCACCGCGGTGCCGCGGTCGCGCTGCAGGCGCTTCACCAGGTCGATGATCTGCGCCTGGATGGTGACGTCGAGTGCCGTCGTCGCCTCGTCGGCGATCAGGAGGCGCGGGTTGCAGGACAGCGCCATGGCGATCATGACGCGCTGACGCATGCCGCCGGAGAACTGGTGCGGATAGGCGCCGAGCCGCCGCTCGGCCATGGGAATGCCGACCATCTCCAGCAGCTCGATCGCGCGACGACGGGCGGCCTTGCCGTCGAGCTTCTGATGGCGGCGCAGCACCTCGGTCGTCTGCCGGCCGATGGTGAGCACGGGATTGAGCGAGCGCATGGGGTCCTGGAAGACCATGGCCATGCGCGCACCGCGGATCTCGCGCGCCTCGGCCTCGCTCAAGCGCATCAGATCGAGGCCGTCGAACTCGATGGCATCGGCGGTGACGCGACCCGGCGGCTCGGGAACCAGGCGCATGATCGACAGTGCCGTCACGCTCTTGCCGCTGCCGCTTTCGCCGACCAAGCCCAGGACTTCGCCTTCCTCGAGGTCGAACGACACGCCACTCACGGCGCGCACCACGCCGCGATCGGTCGCGAAGCGGGTGGTGAGATTGCGCACGCTGAGCAGCGGCATCAGCCTTCCCCGTCGGCCAGCCGGCGGCGCGTGCGCCAGGCGCGCGGGTCGAGGGCGTCGCGCAAGCCGTCCCCCAGGAAGTTGATCGACAGCACGCAGAGCATGATGATGCCGGTCGGCGCCATGAACATCCAAGGCGCGTCTGCGAGGAAGCGCCGGGCCTCGCTCATGTCGCGGCCCCAGCTCGGCTGCGGCGGCTGGGTGCCGAAACCCAGGAAGGACAGCGAGGCTTCGGCGATGACGGCGGCGGCGAAGACCACGGTGAGCTGCACGACGATCGGCGACATGACATTGCGCAGGATATGCGAAAGCACGATGCGGGTGGGCCGTGCCCCTAGTGCGCGTGCCGCCGTGACATAGACGTCCTCGCGCACGGCGAGGGTGCTGCCGCGCACGACGCGGGCCAGGATCGGCGCTTGCACCAGGCCGATCGCCAGCATCACGTTCTGGATGTCGGGCCCCAGCAGGCCGACCAGCGCCACGGCGAGGAGAAGCGGCGGGAAGGTCAGGAAAGCGTCGACCAGGCGCATCAGGAGATTGTCGACGCGGCCGCCGAAGTAGCCCGAGGCCAGGCCCAGCGGCACGCCGATCGTGAAGGCGAAGGCCACGACCAGGGCGCCGACGCTGAGTGAGGTGCGACCGCCCCAGATCAGGCGCGAGAAGACGTCGCGGCCGAAATGGTCGGTGCCCAGCCAGTGCTCCCAGGACGGCGGCTTGAGCTTGGAGCCGAGCTTGATCTGCACCGGATCGTAAGGCGCGACCCAGGGCGCCAGGGCGGCGGCGAGGCAGATCGCCAGCAGGCAGACGAAGCCCACCAGGGCAAGTCGATGGCGGGGAAATTGACGGGCGGCGAGCGCCAGCGAACTCGGGATGCGATACGGAGCGGCGGGCGAAGGCGAGGCCGTCGACATCTCAGTACCGGATGCGCGGATCGAGCAGGGCGTAGAGCAGGTCCGCCAGGATGTTGGCGAACAAGAAGAAGGCGGCGATCACCAGGGTGAAGCCCTGGATGACCGGGAAGTCGCGATTGACCACGGCGTTCAGCACCGCCGAGCCCATGCCGGGCACGGCGAAGATGTACTCGATCGTCACCTGGATGCCGATCATGTAGCCGAACTGGATCGCCGCCATGGTGACGAACGGGATCATGGCGTTCTTCAGCGCGTGGACGACGACAACCGTCGCCGGCATGAGGCCCTTGGCGCGGGCGGTGCGCATGTAGTCCTGCGACAGCACATCGATCATGCTGGAGCGCAGCAGCCGGGTCAGGATCGCGGTCTGCAGCGTGCCGAGCGCGATCGCCGGGATGATGAACGGCTTGACGTAGGTCCAGACGCCGCCGGACAGCTGCTCGGCGGTGCCGATGCCGGTGATCGGCAGCCAGTCGAGGCGGATGGAGAAGACATAGATCAGGATCAGCGCCAAGCCGAAGTTGGGGATGGCGAAGCCCGCCACCGTGTAGCCGGTGCAGAGGTAGTCGATCCAACTGTTGCGTCTGAGCGCTGCCGCGACGCCGAGCGGGATCGAGACCAGGAGCGCGAAGGCCATGCCGGCGGCGGCCAGCTGCAGGCTGACCGGCAGGCGCTCGGCGAGCAGCGTCGTCACCGGATCGTTGAGCCGGATCGAGCGGCCGAGATCGCCGCTCACGACCTTGCCCAGCCACAGCACGTACTGCTCGGGCAGCGAGCGGTCGAGGTTGAATTCCTTGCGCATCGCCTCGGCCGCCTCCTTGGAGGTCTGCATGCCGAGCATGATCTGCACCGGATCGCCTGGCGTAGCGCGCGTGATGAGGAACGTCATCAGCGACACCACGACCAGGACCAGCGGCACCTGGATCAGCCGACGGGCGATGTAGCGTCCCATGGGCTAGGCCGTCGCTCCCCACGCCACGCGTGCCGAGAGCAAGGACATCGTCATCCCCACTCGATGGTGTCGAGCTTCTCCAGGTATTCCTGCGGCGTCGGGTTGTATCCCTTGAGGTTCTTGTTGAGCACCTGGATGTTGTTGGTGTTGCAGTGATAGATCAGCGGGCACTCGTCGAGCGTCATGTCGACGATCTTGTGGTACATGCCCTCGCGCTTGGCGGCGTCGCGCTCGCTGCGCGCACCGTCGAGCAGGGTGTCCATCAAGGGGTTGTTGTAGCCCGAGGCGGTTCCTCTGCTGTGCAGGAACCACCACGAAGTGGCGTCGGGATCGGGCGCCACCAGGGTGATGTCCTCGAGCACTTGGTCGAAGCGCTGGTTGAGCCACAAGTTGTTGTAGCCACCCATGTCCATATTCTTGATCTTGTAGGTGATGCCGATCTGGCTGACCATGGCGGCGACCAGCTCCAGCTCCTTGCGCAGCCAGTCCTTGTCCGAAGTGATGACCTCGACCTCGTAGCCCCGCACGCCGGCCTGAGCCATCAGCTCCTTGGCCTTCTTCAGATCGCCGTTCTTGGGGTATCTCAACATCGGCGCGCGGAAGGCCATGTACCCGGCGGGGATCTGGTTGTCGGTTGCGATCGCCTCGCCGTAGTAGATCTCCTTGACGATGGCCTCACGGTCGATGGCGTAGGAGATCGCCTGCCGCACCAGCTTGTTGTGGTAGGGCATGTCGGGCTTCTTGAGGTTGAACTGCTGGTAGTCCCACGCCCAGCCCGGCGTCGAGTTGACGACGAAGTTGGCGTTCCGTCGTACCGCGGCGACCTCCTTGGGGTCGGGATGCGTGACGAAGTCGAGCTCGTTCTTGAGCAGCGCCTGCAGGCGGGTCGTCGAGTCGGGAATGGCGCGATAGACGATCCTGTCCATCTTGGGAAGGCCCGGTTTCCAGTAGTCGGGGTTCTTGGCCAGCACGATCTCGGCGCCACGCTTGCTCTCGATCTGGAAGGCGCCGTTGCCGACCGGTGTGGCGCTGTAGGCTTGGTTGCCCATCTCCTTGTGCGCCCTGGCCGAGATCATGGTGCCGCCATAGCCCATGGTGACGCCGGGGAAGGCGCCGAACGGCTGCTTGGTCTTGACCTCGACCACGTGCTTGCCGTCGGCCTTCACGGTGTCGATCGGGAAGAGGGCGGTGCCGACCTGGAAGCTCTTGGATTCGAGATGGAAGTTCCAGGTGTAGACCACGTCGTCGGCGGTGAATTCGCCGAAGCCCTTCTGCCATTTCACGCCCTCGCGCAGCTTGATGCGCCAGGTCAGCGGATCGGGATTGGCCCATTCCAGCGCCAGCATCGGTTCGATCGAGCGCTTGGCGAAGTCGATCTCCACCAGATTGTCGAAGATGTTGTAGAGCACCAGCCCGCCCTGGATGTCGAAGCGGATCACGGGGCTCAGATTGCCGAACTCGCCGCCCCATACGCCGACCCGAAGGTCGCGCCGGCCTTGGGCGAGCGCCGGCGCGCGGCCGGTGCCCAGAATCAGGCCGCTACCGATCATGCCGGCGGTGAAGCCGCGACGCGTTACGCTTTGTCCACTCGACGATCTCGACAACTTGCTCATGGCCGTCTCCTGTCGTGAAGTGTCTCAGAAGCCTCTGTCGTATTCCTTCAGTCCGTTCTCGACGATCTGGTGCAGCAGCGTGATCAGGCTGGCCTGCACACGATCCGACGTGCCGTCGACATAGGGGATGAGGCGCGAGTAGGCGCCGTCCATCGCGCCTCCTGCCACGCTGGCGTGCACGATGCGCAGCTCCGTCGCCTCGTCGTGCAGCACCTCGCGGTTGCCGAGAAGGCCGGCCAGCGCGGCGGCGATCCCGTAAGCGCCCCAGTTCGACACGGCGGCGAACACCAGCACGTCGCATTCGGTCACGGTGCCGATGCCGCCATGGCAGGGGCAGCCGCAGTCCTTGCCGTAGGGCTGGATCTGGCGCACCGCCTCCTTGATGACGCCGCAGCCGATCTCGTTGCCGCCGTCGCCGACGCCGATGGTCGGGATGTCGTTGGCGCGGGCGTAGTCGGCGAGGTGATAGGCGCTGGCGATCTTGTCGGGCGTGCGCGGCGTGCCCATGATCGAATGGTAGATGCCCTTGACGTTGGGACCGACCTTTTCGACGAAGATCATGGCCGCGGGCTTGAACTTCTTGCACAGCGCTGCCGCCGCCTTCTTGCCCGCCGCATCGCCCAGCGGATAGTCGATCGCCAGCGCCACCGAGCGGCGCTGCTTGAACAGCGCCTCGTCGACCACGGCGAGGCCGGCGGCTTCGGTCGCCTTGACGGTGGCCGGCATGTTGCGCGCCTCGCTGATCAGGATCGGCTTGGCGCCCAGCCCGATCTCGATCGCGCGGGCGATCGCCGCGGCGCCCGGCGGCCCGTCGGTCTCGCCGGCCGGCAGGCCGGGCGGCGTGCCGGCGCCGGTGACGACGAACACGGTTTGCCCGGCCTCGACCTTGTCCTTCAGGAGCTTGGCGGCGAGCCAGGTCAGCGGCTTCTTCTGCTTGCGGCGGGCGGCTTCGTAGAGCGGGTAGGTGACGCCGCGCGGTAGGCCGGCGCGAAAGCGCATCTCGATGTTGACCGCCCGATCGATCGAATCGCCGACGATTTCGTCTATGGCCATGAGTGCTCCTAGAACGCGCGCTTGAATCCGGCGACCAAGCCGTTGCGCACGATGCAGCCCAGCAGCGTGACGACGGCACAGGAGACGTCGGCCGGCATGCCGTCGACCTGCAGGATGTGGCGGCCGGTGCTGCCGTCGGCGGCATGGGCATCGACGCAGGCCTGGATCATGCGGCGTTCGACCTCGGCGCCGTGCATGACCTCGGGATTGCCGACCAGGGCTGCGAGGGCCGCCTCGACGGCGTAGGCACCCCAGTTGGACGTATTGGCCGGCAGCAGCACGTCGGTCTTGACCCGCGTGCACAGTCGCGCGCCGTTGGGCTTGTGCTTGGCCACGGCGTCGGCGATCAGGCCGAAGCCCAGCTCGTTGCCGTTGTCGCCGATGCCGAGCGAAGGGATGCCCCGCCGCGCCGCTTCGTCGAACAGGCATTCGGCGCGCCCCCGGTCGCCCGCGGTCGGCGTGCCGGTCGAGGTGTGGGCGATGCCCTGCGGGTTGGGGCCGAGCTTCTCGATGCTGATCACCATCGCGGGCTTGTAAGTGTCGAGATAGTGCGCGGCCTG
>Ga0194132_10009933_pt1 | contig 12880 bp, 11 predicted proteins | sample TA2KigOf80mmetaG_FD_148612 | JGI IMG/M metagenome (GOLD analysis project Ga0194132, IMG submission 148612) | Freshwater microbial communities from Lake Tanganyika, Tanzania - TA2015054 Kigoma Offshore 80m | ecosystem: Environmental > Aquatic > Freshwater > Lake | place: Tanzania: Lake... | reverse complement strand
GGGCGGCGTGGACGCAAGATCGATCGGACGCCGCCTCGCTTGCGTCGCGGCGCCGCGCGGGCGTTAAGTGGACGCCACCCCGTCACCGCGAGGATGCGCCATGAGGCCCCGCCGCAGCACCAAGCCCGCCCGCCGCCCGCCGCGGCCCGCCGCGACCGGATCGACCGCGACTGGCTCGACCGGCACCGGATCAACGGCGCCGGGCGTCGAGGACCGTCTCTCGGTCGCGGCCGCGATCGGCGCCCAGGTGCGCACGCTGAGGCGCCGGCTTGATCTCACCGCGGCCGAGCTCGCCGAGGAGGCCGGCCTCTCGGCGGGCATGCTGTCGAAGATCGAGAACGGCACCGTCTCGCCCTCGCTCGAGAGCCTCGAAGCCCTCGCCCGCGCGCTCAACGTACCGATGACGAGCTTCTTCGCCGGCTACGAGGAGCGGCGCGACTGCTCGTTCGTGCGCCGGGGCCAGGGCGTCGCGATCGAACGGCGCGGCACCAAGGCCGGCCACCAATATCAGCTCCTCGGCCATTCGATCGCCGGCGACATCGTGGTCGAGCCCTACCTGATCACGCTGACGCGCGAGGCCGAGCCCTACCCCGTGTTCCGCCACGCCGGGCTCGAGTTCATCTACATGCTCACCGGCGCGGTCGTGTACCGCCACGCCGACCGCACCTATGCGCTGAAGCCGGGGGACGCGCTCTTCTTCGATGCCGCCGCACCGCACGGGCCGGAGGTGCTGACGCGGCTGCCGATGACCTATCTGTCGATCATCGTCTATCGGCGCGAGTAGGGTTTCTTCAGAGGAAACAGTCTTTACCGACAGTTGACAGGCTGAGCTGGTCGTTTTAGCATCGTTTCGCGTCCAACCACCACAAGGTGACCCGCCCGATGTGTGGGATCGTCGGCCTCTTCCTCAAGGACCGGCGCCTCGAGCCCGTGCTCGGCGCCCATCTCGCGACCATGCTCGCGACCATGTGCGACCGCGGACCCGACAGCGCCGGCTTCGCCGTCTACGGCGACGCCGCATCCGGCGCGATCAAGCTCACCCTGCGGGCGCCCGACGGCGACACCGATTTCGCCGCCCTCGCCGCGCGCCTCGGCAAGACGGCCGGCGTCTCGATCGCGGCGCGCCGGCACGACAGCCATGCGATCCTGACGCTGCCGGCCGACGCCGAGGGCCGGGTGCGTGCCGCGCTCGCCGAGACCGCGCCCGAGATCACCGTCGTCGGAAGCGGCCGACGGATGGAGATCTACAAGGAGGTCGGCCGGCCCGATGCGGTCGCGGCGCGCTTCGGTCTCGCGTCGATGACCGGCTCGCACGGCATCGGGCACACGCGCATGGCGACCGAATCGGCGGTGACGACCGACGGCGCGCACCCCTACACGACCGGCCGCGACCAGTGCCTCGTCCACAACGGCTCGCTCTCCAACCACAATGCTCTCCGGCGCGAGCTCATCCGCGAGGGCCTCACATTCGAGACGGAGAACGATACCGAGGTCGCCGCCGGCTATCTGAGCGCGAAGCTCCGCGCCGGTCTCTCGCTCGGCGCCGCGCTCGAGCACTCGCTCGCCGATCTCGACGGCTTCTACACCTTCGTCGTCGGCACCGAGAACGGTTTCGGCGTGCTGCGCGATCCGATCGCATGCAAGCCGGCGATCATGGCCGAGACCGACGCCTATGTCGCCTTCGGCTCGGAGTACCGCGTGCTGGTCGATCTCCCCGGCATCGACAAGGCACGGGTGTGGGAGCCGGAGCCCGCCACCGTCTATTTCTGGGACCGCCCGTGACGACCGCGATCGACCTCGCGAGGACGCCGCTCCGCGATCTCAACGCCGCGCTCCACCGGCTCGCGCCCGACACCAACGAACGGCACTGGAGGGTCGCCAATCCGCGCGGGCGGCACGCCGTCGCGTGCGGGCTCCAGGTGCCGGTCACGGTCGAGATCGCGGGCCATGTCGGCTACTACTGCGCCGGGATGAACAAGGCGGCGACCGTGATCGTCGAGGGCAACGCGGGCACCGGCGTCGCCGAGAACATGATGTCGGGCTTCGTCCATGTGAAGGGCGGTGCGAGCCAGTCGGCGGGTGCGTCGGGGAACGGGGGCCTGCTCCGGATCGACGGCAACGCCTCGGCGCGCTGCGGCATCTCGATGAAGGGGATCGACATCGTGGTCGGCGGCTCGATCGGCCATATGAGCGCGTTCATGGCCCAGGCGGGCAATCTCGTCGTGTTCGGCGATGCGGGCGATTCGCTCGGCGATTCGATCTACGAGGCACGGCTCTATGTCCGCGGCGCCGTCAAGTCGCTCGGCGCCGACTGCATCGAGAAGCCGATGCACGATGCGCACAAGGCGGCGCTCCATGCGGTGCTCGAGAGAGCCCGCCTCGCCGGCACGATCGACGTATCGAGCTTCCGACGCTACGGCTCGGCGCGCCGGCTCTACAATTTCCATGTCGATAACGTCGACGCCTACTGAGGAGGCCGCGCGTGACGAGCCGCCCTGACATCCCGACGACGCTCCCGCGCGTCTCGGCGACCTTCGACGAATACGCGATCTCCGAGATCCACCGCGCCGCCGCAACCGGCATCTACGACATCCGCGGCGCCGGCACCAAGCGCCGTTTGCCACATTTCGACGATCTCCTGTTCCTCGGCGCATCGATGTCGCGCTATCCGCTCGAGGGCTATCGCGAGCGCTGCGCGACCAATGTCGTGCTCGGCACCCGGTTCGCGAAGAAGCCGATCGAGCTCAAGATCCCGGTCACCATCGCCGGCATGAGCTTCGGCGCGCTGTCGGCGCCCGCCAAGGAGGCGCTCGGCCGCGGCGCCTCGGCGATGGGCACCTCGACCACGACCGGCGACGGCGGCATGACCGCCGAGGAGCGTGCGCATTCCTCGCTCCTCGTCTACCAGGTGCTGCCGTCGCGCTACGGCATGAACCCCGATGATCTCCGCAAGGCCGACGCGATCGAGGTCGTGATCTGCCAGGGCGCCAAGCCGGGCGGCGGCGGCATGCTGCTCGGCCAGAAGATCTCGGAGCGCGTGGCCGAGATGCGCACGCTGCCGATGGGGATCGACCAGCGCTCCGCCTGCCGCCATCCCGACTGGACCGGCCCCGACGACCTCGAGATCAAGATCGAGGAGCTGCGCGAGCTCACCGACTGGGAGAAGCCGATCTACGTCAAGGTCGCGGCGAGCCGGCCCTACTACGACACGGCGCTGGCGGTGAAGTCGGGCGCCGACGTCGTCGTCCTCGACGGCATGCAGGGCGGCACCGCGGCGACGCAGGAGGTGTTCATCGAGCATGTCGGCATCCCGATCCTCGCTGCCATCCGGCCCGCCGTGCGGGCGCTCCAGGACCTCGGCCTCCACCGCAAGGTGCAGCTCGTCGTCTCCGGCGGCATCCGCAACGGCGCCGACGTCGCCAAGGCGCTCGCGCTCGGCGCCGACGCGGTCTCGATCGGCACCGCCGCGCTGATCGCGATCGGTAGCCATTCGCCGGCACAGGAGGAGGCGTTCCGCGCGCTCGGCACGACGGCCGCCGCCTATGACGACTGGCACGAGGGCAACGATCCGTCCGGCATCACGACCCAGGACGCATCGCTCGCCGCCCGGCTCGATCCGGTCAAGGCCGGCCGTCGCCTCGCCAACTATCTCGCGGTGCTCACGCTCGAGGCGCAGACCATCGCGCGGGCTTGCGGCAAGAGCCATCTCCACAATCTCGAGCCCGAGGACCTCGTCGCGCTCACCGTCGAGGCGTCGGCGATGGCACAGGTGCCGCTCGCCGGAACGAGTTGGATTCCGGGGCAGAACGGGTACTAATGCGAGGACCGGCGCGGCGGAACGACCGCGGCCGTAGAGAAGAACGGGGGGCGTTGATGGCGACCGATCTCGGCAAGGCCGCGAAGAGCCGCGGCATCAAGTATTTCCTCATCTCCTATGCCGACCTCTTCGGCACGATGCGGGCAAAGCTCGTGCCCGCGGCCGCGATCGGTGACATGGCGAAGATCGGCGCCGGGTTCGCCGGCTTCGCGACCTGGCTCGACATGACGCCCGCCGATTCCGACATGTTCGCGGTGCCCGATGCCGACAGCCTGATCCAGCTGCCGTGGAAGAAGGAGGTCGGCTGGCTCGCGGCCGATCTCTGGATGGACGGCGAGCGCGTCGCGCAAGCCCCGCGCGTCGTCCTCAAGAACGGCATCGCCGCCGCCGCCGCCGACGGCCACGACATGCGCACCGGCGTCGAGTGCGAGTTCTTCCTGATCACGCCCGACGGGCAGGCGATCTCGGATGCCGCCGATCACCAGACGAAGCCGTGCTACGACCAGCAGGCCCTAATGCGCCGCTACGACGTCATCACCGAGATCTGCGATTGCATGCAGGCGCTCGGCTGGCAGCCCTATCAGAACGACCACGAGGACGCGAACGGCCAGTTCGAGATGAACTGGGAATATGACAGCGCGCTCGTCACCGCCGACCGTCACGCGTTCTTCAAGTTCATGGTGAAGTCGATCGCGGAAAAGCACGGGCTCCGCGCGACGTTCATGCCGAAACCGTTCATCGAGCTGACGGGAAGCGGCTGCCACGCCCATGTCTCGGTGTGGTCGCGGAAGACCGGCAAGAACCTGTTCGTCGATCCCAAGGGCGCGCTCGGGCTGTCCGCCCTCGCCTATCACTTCATCGGCGGCGTCATCCACAACGCCGACGCGCTCGCCGCGATCACCAACCCGACCGTCAACTCCTACAAGCGCATCAACGCCCCGCGCACGACCTCGGGCGCCACCTGGTCGCCCAACACGGTGACCTATTCCGGCAACAACCGGACCCACATGATCCGCATCCCCGAGGCCGGCCGGTTCGAGTTCCGCCTCGCCGACGGCGCGGCCAACCCCTATCTCCTCCAGGCCGCCCTCCTCGCCGCGGGTCGCGACGGCATCGCGCACCGGCGTGATCCGGGCAAGCGCCTCGACATCGACATGTACGCGGACGGCCACACCGTGAAGGGCGCGAAGCGGCTGCCGCTCAACCTCCTCGATGCGCTCCGCGCGCTCGAGCGGTCGAGCGTCATGAAGGACCATCTCGGCGCGCCGTTCGTTGCCGCCTATCTCAAGCTCCGCCATGCCGATTGGAACGACTACGCCCGCCATCTCACCGAATGGGAGCGGCGCACGACGCTTGACTGCTGACGGATGGTCCTCTCGCTCCTTCGCTACGGGCTCCGCCGCCGTCACGTGCCATGGCGGGTGATCCCGCCGACGCCGGACCGGTTCAAGCCGTCCTACGACGTCGTCATCGTCGGCGGCGGCGGTCATGCGCTCGCGGCCGCGTATTACCTCGCACACCGGCACGACATCACCAACGTCGCCGTCGTCGAGCGCGGCTGGCTCGCCGGCGGCAACACCGCGCGCAACACCGCGATCATCCGCTCGAACTACCTGACGCCCGAAGGCGTCCAGTTCTACGATCAGAGCGTCCGGCTGTGGCGGACGATCTCGAACGATCTCGGGATCAACGTCATGGTGTCGGAACGCGGCCACCTGACGCTCGCCCACACCGATGCGGCGATCCGCACGATGCGTTGGCGGGCCGAGGTGAACAAGCATTACGGCGTCGCCTCCGAGGTGGTCGGCCCGGCCGAGATCGCGGCGCTCTGCCCGGAGCTCAACCTGTCGCACGAGGTGCGCTATCCCGTGCTCGGCGCGCTCTACCATCCGCCCGGTGGCATCGCGCGACACGACGCGGTCGCCTGGGGCTATGCGATGGGCGCGGCGGCGCGCGGCGTCGAGATCCACCAGATGACCGAGGTGACCGGCTTCGACATCGACCATGGCCGCGTCACCGGCGTCCGCACCACGCGCGGGACGATGCGCACGGGCCGCGTGCTCCAGGCGGTCGCCGGCAATTCCTCGCGCGTCGCGGCGCTCGCGGGCTTCCGGCTCCCGATCCGGACCGTGCCGCTCCAGGCCTGCGTCTCCGAGCCGGTCAAGCCCTTCCTCGACACGGTGATCGTGTCGGGCTCGCTCCACGTCTATATCTCGCAGACGGCGCGCGGCGAGTTCGTGATGGGCGGCGCGACCGACCCCTACGCGCTCTACGCCCAGCGCTCGACGCTCGAGTTCAAGGAGACGCTCTTCTCCGACATGCTCGAGCTCTTCCCGCAGCTCGCGCACATGAAGATGCTGCGCCAGTGGGCGGGGCTCGCCGACATGACGCCCGACTTCTCGCCGGTGATGGGGCTGACCCCGGTCGAGAACTATTTCATCGATTCGGGCTGGGGCACCTGGGGGTTCAAGGCGACGCCGGTGTGCGGGCTCACCATGGCCGCGACCGTCGCGACCGGAAAGCCGCACGCGCTGATCGAGGGCTTCGCGCTCGACCGCTTCGCCCGCTTCGACCAGATCGGCGAACGCGGCGCGGCGAGCGTCGGGAGCTGAGGGGCGGCGCATGAAGATCATGACCTGTCCCCTCAACGGTCCGCGCCCGATCACCGAGTTCGCCTGCGGCGGGCCGATCAAGGAGCGCCCGGCCGACGACGCCGGCGGGGCGCGGTGGGCCGAGTATGTCTTCATCGAGGACAATGCCGCCGGCATCGTCCTCGAGTGGTGGTACCACGTGCCGACCGCTTTCTGGTTCGTCGCCGAGCGCGACACGCGGACCGATACCGTCATCCGCAGCATGACGGTCGCGGCATGGAAAGAGCGCGGGGGCCGGCCGTGACGACGGGCCGTTTGCCACCCCCCTATGGCCGCCTCCTCGACCGTGCGCGCACGATCCCGTTCGAGTTCGAGGGCGCCCGGATCGAGGGCCTCGCCGGCGATACGGTGGCGAGCGCGCTCTGGGCCGCCGGCACGCGCGTGCTCGCGCGTTCGTTCAAGTATCGCCGGCCGCGCGGGCTCCTCGGCCATGGCGCATTCGACGCGACGAGCTATGTGCAGCGCGGCGCCGAGCCCAATGTCGCCGCCGACCGCCTCCTCCTGGTCGACGGCCTGCCCGCGATCGAGGGCCAGAACCGCATCGGCTCGCTGACGCGCGATCGCGGCGCGTGGATCGGCCATCTCGGCCGCTTCCTGCCGGTCGGCTTCTACTACCGCACGTTCTTCCGGCCGGCCGGATCGTGGGACCGCATCGAGCCGGCGATCCGCCGCCGTGCCGGGCTCGGCATTCTGGGCAAGGACGGCCACCACGCCGAGTGCGAGAAGGTCCACCTCTTCTGCGATGTCGCGGTCGTCGGCGGCGGGCCGGCCGGCATCGCCGCCGCTAACGCCGCCGCGGCCGCGGGCGCCGAGGTGATCCTGTTCGAGGCGATGGCGCGCGCCGGCGGCTTTGCGCTCGTCGATCCGGCCGCATTCCCCGACGCTCTGCCGGCCGACGGCGTTCGGGTCATGACCGGCGCGATCGCGCAGGGTCTCTTCGAGGACGGCATGCTCGCGGTCGAGCTGGGCGACCGGCATGGGCGCGTCCGCGCGCGGTGCGTCGTCGTCGCGACCGGCGCTGCCGAGCAGCCGATCGTCTTCCGCAACAACGACCTGCCCGGCGTGATGCTCGCCTCGGCGGCGCGCGCGCTGATCCATCTCTACGCGGTGCGCCCCGGCACGCGCGCGGCGGTGGTGACCGTGAACGATCACGGTCTCGCCGCCGCGCTCGATCTTCATGCCGCCGGCGTCGAGATCGCGATCGTCGCCGATGCGCGGACGGCCACCAACATCCTCCACGAGCGCCTCGCCGAGGCCGGTGTGACGGTTCGGCTCGGCACCGTTCCCTATGAGGCCGTGCAGTCGAACGGCCTCGCCGGTCTCTATTACGGCGGCCCCGTCACCGGGATCGAGCTCGCGACGAAGGGCGCGCACGGCACCGCGCGGCCCGAGGGCGCGCTCCACGTCTGCGACCTCGTCGTCATGAGCGGCGGCTGGTCGCCCCTGGCCGCGCTCGCCTGCCACGCCGGGGCGCGGCTCGCCTACGATGCCGACGCCGACACGTTCGCGCTCAGCGACATCCCCGGCCATGTCTTCGCCGTCGGCGCGGCAGCCGGGCTCCACACGCCCACGCTCGTCGTCGAGGACGCGCGCGAGGCGGGCCACGCCGCGGCGGACGCGGCGCTCGGGCGCAGCGTCCTGGCGCGCGCCTCGCCCGAGCCCGAGCCCGGCTTCAACCATCCATGGCCGATCGTTCCGCACCCGAAGGGCAAGGAGTTCCTCGAGTTCGACGAGGACCTGACGATCGCCGACATCGAGAATGCGGTCGCCGACGGCTTCGATCACGGCGAGCTCCTCAAGCGCTACTCGACCGCCGGCATGGGTCCGAGCCAGGGCAAGCAGGCGGCGCTCGCGGTGCTCCGGGTCGCCGCGCGTGCGCGCAGGCTCGCACCCGAGGGCATCGGGCCGACGACCAGCCGCCCGCCCTTCACGGCCGAGCGCATCGACCTCCTCGCCGGACGCGCCTTTCATCCGGCGCGCGCCACCGCGATGCAGCTCCAGCACCGCGCCTATGGCGCGACCACGATGGTGGCCGGCCTCTGGCAGAGGCCCGCCTTCTACGGCGCACCGGCCGATGCCGAGCGCGCGATCGCGGCCGAGGTCATGGCCGTGCACGAGGCGACCGGCATGATCGATGTCTCGACGCTCGGCAAGATCGAGCTGCGCGGACCCGACGCGGCGGCCTTCCTCGACCGCATCTACGCGACGCCGCATGCGAAACAGCCGGTCGGGCGCGGCCGCTACTGCCTCCTTCTCGACGAGGCGGGCAACATCGCCGACGACGGCGTCATCGGCCGCCTCGCCGAGACTCATTTCTACGTCACCGCGACGACGGGCCAGGCGGATGCGACCTATCGCCTTCTCACCTGGCTCAACGCGCAGTGGGGGATGGACGTCGACATCACGAACCTGACCGGCGCCTTCGCCGCGCTCAACATCGCCGGCCCCGCGAGCCGCACCGTGCTCGCCGGCCTCGTCGAGGACGTCGATCTCGCGCCCGGCGCGTTCAAATACATGGATGTCCGCCACGGCCGCGTCGCCGGCGTCGCGGCGCGTCTCCTCCGGGTCGGATTCGTCGGCGAGCTCGGCTACGAGATCCACATGCCGGCGGCTTACGGCCAGGCGGTGTGGACGGCGCTCGCCGATGCCGGCCGCGCGCATGGGCTCCGCCCGTTCGGCGTCGAGGCGCAGCGCCTCCTCCGGCTGCAGAAGGCGCATGTCATCATCGGCCAGGATACCGACGGCCTGACGACGCCGGCCGAGGCCAACATGGGCTGGGCGGTCGGCAAGACCAAGACGAGCTTCGTCGGCCGCGCCGCGCTCGCCGTCCGCGGCACGCGCCCGTTGCAGCGCGTGCTGGTCGGGTTCCGCATGGACGCGAGCGCGACGGTCCCGCCCGAGGCCTCGCTCGTCATCGAGGGCGATGCGATCGGCGGCCGCGTCACCTCCGCGGCGCGCTCGGCCGCCGCGGGCGGCATCATCGGCCTCGCCTTCGTGCCGCCGTCGCGCGCCGCCGAGGGAAGCCCGTTCGCGATCCGACTGCCGAGCGGCGCGATGGTCGGGGCGGAGGTCGCGCCGACGCCATTTTACGACCCCGGCAACACCCGCCAGGAGCGCTAGTTATGCCGGTCGCGCCCGCTCCGCTTCGCTTCGCCGTCGGTCTCGTGCCGACCGGCGCGCACGACACGGGCGCGCCGACGAGCCTCCGCGACCGCTCGCTCGAGCCGCGCGCTGGCGTCAAGGGACCGGGTGCACCCGCCTTCCTCGCCGCGCACGGGATCGTCACCGACGGCATCGCCAACCGCGCAGCCCGGCATCCGGCAGGCGGCCTCGTCGCCATGCTGTCGGGGACCGAAGTGCTGATCCTCGGCGCCGCGGCCGCGCCTTTCGCCGACTACGGCAGCGGCGCGCCGCTCGCGCCCGGGGTCTATCCGGTGCCGCGTTTCGGCGGCACCTACTGGTTCAGCCTCGCAGGCCCGGGCGCACCCGCCCTCCTCGCGACCCTGTGCGGCGTCGATCTGCGTCCGCATCGCTTCGCCGATCTCGCCATCGCCCAGACGATGATCGCGCGCGTCTCGGCCGTCATCGTCCGCGACGACGCCGACGGGCTCGGCTTCCACATCGTCGGCGACATCACGCTCGCACCCTATGTTGCGGACGCGCTCCGCAAAGCCGAAGGTCCCTAGAGTGAAGCTGTTCGGCATCATCGACCGATGAAAGGACGCCCCATGCACGCGCTCTCGAAGCTGTTGCTGCCGGCCGCCGCGTCAGTGCTCCTCGCGATCGGCCAGATCGCACCGGCCGCCGCGCAGACCGTGATGAAGTTTGGCACCGCCTCGATCAACGACACCCAGCATCACTGGATGAAGCTTCTCAAGGAAGGGGTCGAGAAGCGGGCCGGCGACCGCATGAAAGTCGAGATCTTCCCATCGAGCCAGCTCGGCAGCGTCCCGCGCATGATCGAGGGCCTTCAGCTCGGCACGATCGAGGGCTATCTCGGACCGACATCGTTCCTGGTCGGCGTCGATCAGCGCTTTCAGGCGCTCGATGCGCCGTTCCTGTTCGAAAACCTGCCGCATGCGATGCGCACGACGCACGACCCCGAGTTCATCAACGGCTTCTGGCGTCTCGGCGAGGCGAAGGCCATCGCGACCATCGGCATGTTCTGTCCCGAGATCACGACGTTCCTGTCGATCCAGCCGATCCGCAAGCTCGACGACTTCAAGGGCAAGAAGATGCGGGTGTTCGCGAGCCGCATCGAGCGCGAATCGATGCGCCGGCTCGGCGCGACCGCCGCGCCGATGCCGTTCGACGAGGTGCTGACCGCGATCCAGAACGGCACGCTCGATTCGGTGAAGAGCTCGATCAGCCTGTTCGTCGCCTTCCGCTATTTCACCGTCGTCAAGACCCTGACCCGCACGCACGAGAGCGTCATCTGCGCCGCCGCGACGATCAGCAAGGCGTGGTACGACAAGCTCCCGGCCGCGCTCCGCCGGATTCTCGACGAGGAGGCGCGCAAGGCCGACGACGAGACGCAGGCCTGGTCCTACGAGTTCATGAACCGCAACCACAAGGCCTGGGTCGACGGCGGCGGCGAACTGATCGATCTCGGGGCGGCCGACAAGGCGGCGCTCCGGGCGCTCCTCCAGCCGGTCGGCGACGAGATCGTCAAGGAGCAGCCCGAGCTCCGCGACATCCACGAGCTCACCAAGCGCGTCGCGGCCCGCCATCGCTGACGGGCGGAACCGCGCCCGACGCCTAGGGATAGAGCGGCGGCGGCACGAAGCCGCGGTGCGCGGTCTCGAGCAGCCGGGCGAGCGCGAGGCAGCGCCGGTCGCGGTATTCCGGCCCGATGATCTGGATCCCGATCGGGAGCCCGTCGCGCGCGATCCCGGCCGGCACCGTGGTCGCCGGGAGCTGCGGCACCAGCGCCGGGATGCCGATCCAGAAATAGGTATCGGAGGCGAGCCGCCGGGCGCCGTCGACCATCATGGTCTGGTCCTCCTTGGCGATGCCGCGGACATGCGGAAACGCCGTCGTCGCCGACATCGGCGCGAGGACGAGATCGTGCTCGGCGAAGAAGGCGCGCCACAGCCGGCGAAGAAGCTGGCGCGCATCGTTGGCCTTGAGCCAGTCGCGATGGCTGAGCGTGTAGGCGCGCGCGATGACGCTCGCGTAATCCATCGCCTCGGCGCCGGCGGCCGCGGCGAGCCGGGCATGGTGCGCGACATCAGCATCGCTGAGCGCGCTCGACATCGCGCTCCGGAGGAGCGTCAGATAGAGAAGCCACATATCGTGCGACGGCATCGGGAGCTTCGGGTCGCGGACCACGCGCGCACCCTCGCGCTCGAGGAGGTCGGCGATCGCGCCGAGCGCGGCGCGGGTATCGGCATCGACACGAAATGTCGCATCGTCGGTGACGACGGCGATGCGGAAATCGCGGAAGCGCCGCCGCGGCTCGGCCGGGAGATCGAGGCGCCAGCCGCCCTCCTCCTCAGGATCGGCGCCGGCGATGACCTCGAGCGCGACCTCGAGATCGGCCGCGCGACGCGCAAGCGGACCGGCGACGAGAATGTCGATCGCCGCCATGTCGTCGGCGGGCGCGTGGCCGCGCATCGGCACGATGCCGTAGCTCGGCTTGTGGCCGTAGATGCCGCAATAATGCGCGGGCATCCGTATCGAGCCGCCGATGTCGCTGCCGAGCTCGAGCGCGGCGAGCCCGGCCGCGAGCGCCGCCGAGGCGCCGCCCGACGAGCCGCCCGGCGTGCGCGCGTGGTCCCACGGGTTCACGGTCGCGCCGTAGATCACGTTGAACGCCTGCCAGTCGGAGAGATCCTTCGGCACGTTGGTCTTACCCATCACGACGGCGCCCGCCGCCTTGAGCCGCTCGACCGCGAGCGCATCGCGCGCCGCGCGATGGTTGCGCCGCTCGCCCCGACCGAAGGTCGAGGGGAAGCCCGCGAGATCGAAGGATTCCTTGACGGTGATCGGGACGCCGTGGAGCGGGCCCCACGACGTTCCCGCGCGTCGGGCCGCATCGGCCGCCTTGGCGCGCTCACGGGCGGCATCGGTATCGAACACAACGATCGCGTTGAGCGTCGGATTGAACCGGCCGATGCGGTCGAGGAACATCTCGAGAAGCTCTTGCGCCGAATAGCGGCCCGCGGCGATGCCGGCCGCGAGCTCGACCGCTCCCTGGTAGTGACGCTCCATCTTTCCCTCCACGGTGCGGACACACTCTACGGCGAAGCCGCGCCGCGATGAAACATCGCGACGCGTCCGGCTAGGTCCTGTACTCATAATGGGATTCCCCTGAGGCGGGAGATGTGATTCAAGCTTCCAAACGGAGGAGGCTTGGATCATGGCTCGCTTTGATCTGACGGATTTCGAGTGGTCGCTGATTGCGCCGCTG
>Ga0194132_10009932_pt1 | contig 12881 bp, 14 predicted proteins | sample TA2KigOf80mmetaG_FD_148612 | JGI IMG/M metagenome (GOLD analysis project Ga0194132, IMG submission 148612) | Freshwater microbial communities from Lake Tanganyika, Tanzania - TA2015054 Kigoma Offshore 80m | ecosystem: Environmental > Aquatic > Freshwater > Lake | place: Tanzania: Lake... | reverse complement strand
TTTAATTTATTAATTAGCAAAATAAAATTTAATAAAAAAATTTAATAATTTTTTATTTAAAAATTATAAAATAAATTTTTAATTTAATTTAAAAGAAATTATTTTATATATTATATATATATATATATTATATGTTTTACTATAATTATTAATATTTTCAGTCTTTTCAGTCATCTGACATCAACAAACATGTACCAGATAAAATCCATTTAGCTTGTGATTCGTCTTCCATAGTTAAATTGGCTGTGTAGACAAATGTAGGCCCTCTTTAAGAAGTTACGTATATTGGGCATTAGTATTAATTTTATTTTCTTTTTTCTTTTACAGGTAGAGCGATAGCATTAACAACTGGTATTTTAGGATGTAACTCTTTAGGTCTTTATTCAACCAAATATCCTTCTTATCCTTCTGCTCCCAATTCCCAAGCCGCACCTTCTAAATATAGGCCATGAATATATGCTCCATTTTCAGCAGGTTTATTTACATCCTCATAACCTTTAATAGAAGTAACATTAGTTTATATTGTCATATTATCCAAAGGCATTCCCTTTTATCTAGCAGTAAATTACATAATAGCTGTTAAAAAAGACATAGGGTTAAAGAGATATGAAATGCTTAAACTATAGGGAGTAATTAGTTCTTTTGACCATTCTTAAAGTTATTTAGTTCTATCTATCATATCTTAGAACCATGAAAGCATTGGTTTTTTAGAGAAGTATGCAACTTTTTCCCAATTAGCTGAAACTTTGTTGAATTGCAGACACTAGGATAAATTTTCCATTGCATCTGTCATATTTAAAGCCCCACTCAAACCCATTGATAAATCTTCTAGAGATTGTTTTATAACTTTTAATAAATCATTCATTCTCTCACATTCTTAGAGACAAACAACTAAAAAAGGAGTTTTTTCTTTAACTTTTTCATTAATAACAACCATGTTGAAATATTCTGGGGTTCTTGCTTGAAGATCTTTCATAGTTACGGAAACTTAGTCGTCAGAACCTCCACCACCTTTCCCTGAACCACCGAGTACATCAAGAATAGTAGAAAATATATATTCTGTTTAGGCTGTTAGATAACCTATCTCTGCATTAGGATGCATTCCAAACATCTAAGGAGCTTCACCAGGCAAAGCAGTCTCAATAAAATTCCTGTATTTTTCATAATCAAATTTAGCAGCATCAGGTGATTTAAAACCCGGACCTAATGAGAAATTTATAGTTAATAATTCTGGTTTGATAAGAACCTCAAGATATGTTCTATTAGTTCTTCTATCCCAATCATCTGTTATGTGTCCTCCATACATAATTTCTCCGAATATATATCTTAAATCGGCCCAAGGCACTTAGTCATACTTTGATAGATAATTATACAGCACATCACCACAAATTGTCAAATCTCCATCGTTGAAATTATAATTTCTGCTCCATCCTTGGGATCCGAATTTCTTTCTTCCTAAAATAAGAGAATGGAAGAAACATAAAGCGAACAAACAGGATTTGAATTCATTTGCTTTTTTTTCACTTTTATCTATAAATTCTTAGTTAAATTTGCTGTAAGCTCTTCTTAAGTTAGCTTTAAGATATTATGGAGCCTCGTTAGCTATTTTAAGAGAGCTTTAAAGTATAGATTCTGGTATTATTTACATATCAGCCAAAGGAGGGGGCTCGGAAGAAATAAATACTCTGAAATTCTAATGTGTTTTTGGATCATTATTTACCTATTCTAAAAATCCTTCAAGTCCTCCTAAACCATATAACCAAGATTGCATCAAATGAACATTTTATAACATAATCCAATTTCCTTTTAAGGCACATTCAAAGAGTTGTCTTCGAGCAGGTTCTTCTTATCCCTATCCCATTGAAATATTAATAAATCTTCTATTTAGTGCAGTAACATTGTATTAAGCAGCAACTTTTTCTACATCAGGTGTTGGATCAACTCCTGGGAATAGCAAGAAAAACATTGGTATATTTCGAGTAGTTTCAGCGAAGGTATCATTAATATCAAAAGGCGGTTACTCTGTATATCTTTCTCCCATTTTGTCAGTTACAAATTAAGTTAGAGCAGATGGCAATCTATCGGGTCTTAAAGCTCTGAGTATAAGAAGTCTATAAAACTTGCTCACATCTTTATATAATTTAGGAAGATCTGCAATTTCTGCCTTTTCTTCTTAATACCATTTTTTCCACTATAGATAGTCGGTATCTAACGAATTAGTGAAATTACTAAATATTTTTATAGATTCCAAAGCTCTACAGGCCGCCCATATTTATTCGGTTAAAAATGACTTCAATATATCGGGCATAGGAGGACTTTGGGACTCCACTTTCCCTAAAATTAAATGTTCTACCTCCTAATTTGTTAATTCTTCAGATCTTAATAGTATTCGGAGGGTAAGCATAGCAGCTATTATAATTTTATGTCTTTCGAATAAACCTCTTCTTGTATTTTAGAATGCTGTATATGTTAAGCTATCTATTAAATTTTCAACCCTTTTTTTCAAGGATTGGGGACTTTGCTATTCTTCCATACCTTCTTCATCGTCTTTTTTCGCTTAAACTTATTCGATTGGCTATTCTGCATCTTCCTTTACCTCTTCATTTTAAATATTTTCGTTATCTGGTGTTCCTCCATCCTAATTAACCTCTTCTTGTGGTTTATTTTCTTCTTATTAAGCTTCTTCTTATTCTTACAAGTTTTCCTTTTCTTAAATTTTTTCCATATTTTCATCTTATTAATCTTAGTTTTCTTCTTAATACGGAACCATATCAACTCCTTTGAACATTTTTTTCTCTGAAATAGCATCAATAGATCTGTGAATAACCAAAACAAATGAATCAAGTGAATATTTATAAATGGAGTTTATTTTCATAAGATCTGAAAGTAAGAAATAAAAAAGAGCTCCTCTATTTGCAGCAGGTCTATAATTTTCAGAAGTTTCGTTAATTTTAGTCTCTGTAATTTTGGCTTTGGCAACTTTAATTTCAATTTCTTATGATAATTTTTTAGAATATTCCAGATTTTCTATTAATTCTATATCATCTAGTATATCACCCTTTGAATTGGCAAGCTTATAAAGTAATCCTTCTTCTAACTCCTTTAATTTTATTTTGAAATCATTCTACTATGTAATAAGCTCTACTTTTTTTTTGGCAAGATCAGGTCTTTCTCTTCCTACAACGAGTGTAAGCAATTAATCTCCTAACCCAGCCTCTGTAACTGTAAAATTTATAAGAGCTGCTTCTGCCTATACTTCAGGCGGGTAATGTGGGTTTGATAATTTTGTATGAAGGAAAAGTTTAAATTTATCGTTTAAAACTAAATCTTTACCAGCAAATTTAAGAATTTTATTTTTTCCTCTTTTAATGAATTATCTAGCTATTACAGGCATTAAGATTGCATCTATTTTTTCATCCATATTTTCTATTAATGCACTAAATCCATTTTCAACAGACATTTCTAAATCTCTGTTTATATGTTTTGAACCAAGTCTTAAATTTTTTAGTCCGTTTGCTTTCTCCTTTTCTTTTATCCATGTAATTCCTTGTAATTATGGGTCAATAATCAGAGGATATCTCTCAGAATTAGTCAAAATTGTACCATTTTCTATAGAAACTTAATCCTATGGCAATAGTTATTTACTCCAAAGAGCTGAAACTGATTCAGGCGTTAAGATCTTAACAGGATTACAATCTAAACTGACAGGAACCTTATTGTCCTTAATAAATTTAATAAACTCCTCATTCATTATGTTTCTGAATTTCTTATTGAAAATTCCCGAATATGATACAAATGAACTAGCCATTACTACATCTCCAACAATTAAATCAACTTATTATTAAATTTAGATGATAGACTTTGCCCATCGTTCTTTCTCAGATCCTAAGGCTGTAACTAATCTTTATGCAAGGTTTAATCTTCTTGCACACCTTTCAGCTTCTTAAATTGCAGCATTTTTCTCTCCCATAGCTTTATCAAATTTAAATGTCAATTCTGCAAGAGCTTCGTTAAGTTTCGCCACTTTTTGTTCAACCTCATTCAATTTAATAGTTGCTTCCTCTAGTTATTCAGTTGATTCTTTAAGAGCTTTTCTTTTAGGCTCAATATCTTAAATAACTTCCCAATACTTGACTATATTTATAACCCAACTACAAACACCTTTAGCAGCAGGTGATTTAGACTCCATAATTTCTGGTTTAAAAGTTTCTAAACACATAAACATAGTTTTAACCGCCTATACATTTGATGCAGGCACTTAATTTGAATCAACTATTTCTTTAAATGTTTTTAATTTTTCTACGAATTATTCTGGTGATTTCATCATTTTTTAACAAGCTTTCCAATCATAAGCCTTAGGTTTTTTACTCTTGTCTACATCTATTGCTTCAGGGAAGAAACCAGCTAATAAGAAAACACATGCAGCAAAAACATCTGGCACTCCAGATGGTGGATTAGCCCAAGATTTAGCTGTTTGGAAATCTTTTTTTTAAACTGTATCTAAGGATGCCAGAGCTTCCTCAACCAAAGGTGCAGCAGCATCAAGATCTTTTTAAGTTGATGATGCTTTTTGCTCTACATCAATTTTGATAACAGCACATTTTTCTGCTTCAACATTGGCAATAGCATTTTCCTTTTCGACCTTGCTTTTTTCTTTTCCTACAATTTCAGCAAAAGCATCTGCCTCGTTTTTTTTAATTTCAGCTTCAATTTATTTTTCTTTTACTTCTATTTCTATGACAGCTACATTTTCTTCTGTCTCTTTTAATTTTATGAGACCTGTTTCATATCTTTCAATATTAGCAAGTAAGTCATTTCTTTTTTTTTACAACATATTGGTGAACAGATTAATTAACTCTAAGAACGATTTTGGAGTTGTATATGCATATCTTCTTTCCTATTAAAGTAATTTAATTCCTAAATTATTGACTACACCAAAACTATAAGGCATAAACTTGACTACAGATTCCCTTACAACTTCATCTCCAAGTTCAACAGATTCCAGGAATTATTTTGCGACTCCATATAATGCTTCATATGGCCAAGGATGGAACCAATCAATGACTGTGCAATTTACTAATGCTGGGAATTATCTGGCTCTTCTTCTCATATCTCCAACTGGTGAAAAACATATACTCATATGTAGATTCTTCTTTATTGAATCAACAAACCAATTCCAACAATTCTCTCTGCTATCTACTTTTCCTTCTCCCTTAACTTTAGCTCTAACGTTATTTATCATAGCTTCCTTCTCATCAAGTGTATAAAGATCAGCAATCTCACCACTTGACAATAAATCATTGATATAAACCAAAAATCTTTCGTTTGTTATTTGTCCTTCTGTAAACAAGAATAAAATTTTCTCTTCTTTAGGACCACATTTATTAAACATATTTTATAAATCAACTTTGAGATCTTACATTGAATATGTTGCTGAAATCGTTATTTAAAAGGTGACCATTGTCATTATAAATGATGATAATTTAGATAATGACTATTTTCCTGAACCACCAACTCCTACCAGTAAAGCGTGTCCAGATGGAGGTAAAATTATTCTACAAATTCTACACACATGTTTTAATGCATCCTCGAATAGAACTAAACCCATATAAGCATTATTATCATTATATTCTTTAAGACCTTCTTCGACATATAATTATAATTTTTCATTTGGCATTTAATCATAGCTTCTTTCAGTATTAATACCTGTGGTAAAATCCGAAAATATTAAATCAATAGTTTTTCCCTTATTTGCTTTATCAGCTTGGAAATATTTAGAAAAATTATATTTTGCAAATTATTTTTTTAAAATTTCAAACATGCTGTCTTTATACGTTTTAAGGTTATCAAAAGATACTAAACGGTCGCCATAGGTTCTTTCAGCTTCATGGATCCAAAGTTTAATTAATTTTTCGGGTTCAGTGTATCTATCAGGAGAGGAAAGAAGCATTCCTTGATAAATATTACTTATATGCCTTAAATTAAATTCGTAGTGAAAGTTAATAGCTGTTTTTTTGAAAGATTAACACACTTAATTATGTAATGCTAGTGTAGATCTCACGAGTAGATTAGCTTATTCTTATATAGAAGTCTTAAATCTTTTTAATTATCCATTGAGGAAGGTTACATAAATTAAATGAAGAGACTCATTATCCGGGAATGGTATACATATTGTCCAAAAATGTCTTTAATAACGAGGATTAACAAAAAAAGATCCTGCAGAAGGATTCATAGCTGCTAATACTTAAGTATTTATAATATCTTTTTAAGCTAATTTGGCAACATCATACCAATGTCCATAATCAGCATGTTATCTAAGTAAAGCTACAGCTGTTTAAGTATTATATAAATCTAATTGTGACATGTTAAGGTCATCTACGAAATATATCATTTGTAATTTTCCTGGAGGCCCAAACTATTTTCCAGCTTTTTTTTCTAACGACTGTTCTAACTAAATCTAAAGATATGAAGCATCTGTGTAATAATTAAAGTTGACTAATTAAAAGGCGTAAATGTCTGATTTACCATATACTAAATCTTTTAATATACCCTTAGCAAGTTATGTTTTTCCACAACCTGAGTTACCAATCATGAGAGAAGGATGTTTAACTGAAAGGAAAGATTTGATAAAATCAGATGTTGCTAAGGTTTGTATAGTTGGCACAGTAATATTCGACATCATTTATCCCTGTGTTGGATCGAAATCAATGCTCTAAAGTTTATTCGTCCATTCAGTAAATTTACATGCTCCTCCCTCAACAGCGTTTCCACCAGTTACTTCAACATAATAGTCAAATATATTTCCCTTTGAAGGGAATTTTACTTGAGTTTTCCAAAAGGATTTCCACCAGTTACTGAATTCTTTTCGGTAATCTAATCCATCTTTCTCGGTTAGGGAACCAGCTATACCCCACACAGCAGCATATACGAATATATATTCTAAATTTGATGGATTAAGATTTAAAAGGGGACCTAAACTTTAGCAAATTGATATAACCTAACTGATTTCTTAGATAGGTATTACATATTTAGCAGTTTTTCTTAGATGGGCCAAAGTTCCTTCAATATATCTATCAAACAAAGTCTGCATTGTTTTTCTATCTTCTGGCTTGGTAATAGTTTATTCTATCCAACTTTTGGTATATGACTTCCATTAATGTCCAGAATCATCAGATATGTAAAGAATACCAGCTCTTGATACAGTGGCAGGTGTAGCATATCTTAAATCTCTAATTTCAAATATTGCTTTCATATGAGGCTTAAGAGGAATTCTCTCATTGTTTGCTAATGTAAGAATTTTATTATCATCCATAACACTGTTCATGGATTCAATCCAATTAGCATCTAAATCACCATCTAAAACTATCCACTTAGGATTTTCATCAGACATTTCACCTAAATCTCTTAAAAACTTACTAAATAAACCATCTTTCCATTCTTTTGATGGCAAATTATAACCATAGAAGTCTCTAGTGCTTACTACTTTTGGATCCATATCTATAAAAGTCGTTTTTTTACCATCCTTATCCTAAGATTTCTAAAGCATTTACCAAGTCGATGTTTTTCCAGCACCAGCAGGACCCATAACGAAGACACAATGTCTAATAGCTAGCAATTCACTCATTTAAACTACTTTCAAAATAAATTCTTCCTCAGGATATAATTTGTTTTCTATACATACTTCTTTTATAATTCCTTCAAAGCGCATATCACGCTGTCTTGGAATATTGATACCGGGGAATAAATCACTTAATAACCCAAAAAAGACATAAAGATCCTAAAATGCAATTTTTGGAATGTTAAAATCTCGAAGAGCCCTCATCAATAGAGCACTTTCACTAATATCTGGTTCACTTCGTTTAAATCCTCCTGCTACCACTAGCACTGATTTGATAGCTCTTAGCCCCCAATCATAATGCATTTATTTAGAAAGCAAATCTCTGCAAAGCACATACAATACTGTGAATTTTTTAGCTAATTTTTTGGCGTCAACAAAACCTTCAGCCATAAGCATATTTTCACATATAAGCTCTAGATCTGGAACAACCACAGTAATTGGTCTAAAAAGAGCTTTAAGTCCTTCTGGCAATTCAGCTCTTCCTAAATATCCTGGATTCATAGTTATGAATGCTCCACATGTTGGATCTAAACTAATCTCATCGCCTTCTATTATAAATCGTTTAGCCCTTATCTTAACGGCATCAGTTACAGCTTTAAATTGCACTGAACAAACTGAAAGTACTTCTGGTAAAAGTCTGTTAAACTCATCAAAACAACCCCAGCAACCGCTTGAAGCAAGTCCTTTGTAAATATTTCCCATACTTTCATAATTCATTTCTGAAGAACAATTGAATACATAACATGCTTTAGCTAAGGCGTTTGCAAGATCTTTAGTAGTTTCAGTTTTTCCTGTTCCTGCTGGTCCTGCTGGAGCACAACCCATATTAAGATGTAAAGCTTAAGTAGCAGTGACGTATATCCTATCAGTAAGTGGGGTGACGACTAATCTAGGACCATTACCTAGATATTCATAATTATACCAAAATTTGGCGTCACAAATTTTAATTAAAGAATCATCTTGCTTAGTATCCCAATAAAATTTTAACTAAGCTTACCACTAGAATTCATCTGGCTTTCTTACTCCTTGTTCAATCATATTGATGACTTTATCTCTCATATTTGCATCGAGAGTAATTAAACACATAATTTTTTATCTAAGTGGTTTGTCTAATTTTCCTTAGACTAATTTAATTAGATCAGTTAGTTACGAAATACATTTCTCTCTATAGTCTTTCATAGAATTAATATCTCCATTATTAATTCTAGTGAAACATTCCTCAACAGAATTAACCCAAACTATGTTATTTATCAATAGAGAAACTTGAGCAGGATCTCGCCTAATCCATTGAGTTCTTTCCATGCTTTGCTAAGCTTTGAATGAAGTGCTAGAGATAGAGTTTAGGGTCCTCTTCATTCCATCAATTACATCTTGCATATATACTTCTACTTTTCCTTCCAATTTCTTCTCAATTAATGCAACTGATTCCGTACCTACGCAACTCACCATATCAGTCATTGTGGGTCTATCACCACTTTCCTTTAATTTAAGTTTTTCTATGGATTAGAAAATTTTGCTCATATGTTTATTTATTTTCTCTGGACTGTTACCATTCGACAAAATATCCAATAAAGCTTCTTGAGATACGAAGTAAAATCTTGGGAAAGCTCTTCGCTTACTATCTAAGAATTCATTTAAAGCCTTTTCACAAACCTTAAGCTCTCTAAATATTTGCTCTAATTTTTACAAAAGACCTTTTTAGGTACAGAACTACTAAGCATTCTTAATTTCATTTCCTTTTTTTATTATTTTAATCACATCTGCATCAATTCCTACAAATTATTTACTTTCATTAGGTAATTCCTTTTTTACTTCATCGGATTATATAAATAAATTTTCCAAAAAACTCCATGTCTTTTACACTTCCATCAATAATCCTGTAACATCATAAATGCTACCTAAATACTATTTCCAACTTTCAACTTTTTATTCATAGTAAGCGACATATTTTGATAGTAACATATTATTTATTTGAAGTTAATGATCTTCTAATGTTTCGAAATTTTCTTCTGACATTTTTAGAGTGTAGATATCAGTTTTTTTATGTTAAATCAAATTGAATTCAATATCCCTCCAAAATTTAATTATAATATTTAAAGATTTCTCCATTTTTAATTCTTATTTGGATTTATCCGTGATATCCTCTATTCCATCTTTGAAATCGAAAAGTTTTAAGTCCCAAACAGTCTTTAAATCTAAATTATCATCAACAATGAATTCTTATTTAACCAAATCTTTTAAAGCTTTCCAATGACGACCGTCTTCAACCTCCATAGAAGGATTTTTAAGCTCGGCTAAAAGTGGAAAAAATGTGCTCCATTTTTTTAATTCATCATTGATTCCTATGAATGCGTTTGCTCTTCTATCAACAGCTTTTTAATCCAATAGTCCTTTTTTTAATTTTTTAATTTCATCCTCCATATCAGCGGTGTTTATATTTCCCCATTTCATTTTGAAATATTCTACAAAAGTTTTTTAAGAGATTTTAATATGATTCCACAGTTTTGTTATAGTTACAACATCCAAATTAATTAACTCTAAAAATTTGTTACAGTTATTTAATTCTTCAGGAAAACCGAAAACATTTACTATTTCATGGAATTATTTGATTTAATTTAAGAATTCTTATGTTTTTACCTCTACCTACCTAATAGAGGCAAATGCTCCTTCGCATCCAGTATCATAGATTTAGAATGGTTCTTTTTTAAGAGAACCATGGTATTCTTTCATTCGATCTTCCAATTTTTTGATATCATCCTTACATTTATTTGTGTGATTCTCGACAATACTTTTGATATGCTTATCAACTGTATTAGAAATCATGATGAGTTTATTCCAATCTCCTAAAAGATTTTTGGCTTCTTTAGACCAATCATTGAGTTCCTTCGTCTCTCCATATTATTTCTTCAAAGGTTTTATCATTTCTTCAATAACATCAAGAATAATAACATTCGATTTACTTTTCTTTTAAATATCCCCGATAGCTGCTAATATAGTTATAACCTGTTTGACATCATCTAGATTTTTTTCTTTGTAATCTATGTCTAAATTCGCCTGAGCTATGAATTCTTTGATTGCATGTATTGTATTCTTAACATAGTCCTTAATGGCTGCTCCTGTCATTGTGTTTATGTTTTTGGCATCTCCTTCCGCTAAGAACTAAGCTCTGAATGGACTACCTCTTATTGGAATAGCCTCTGCATTTTAATCTACATAGGAGATATTTATTAGAACTTCACATGGTTCATCCACTTCATACATGACTTAATAGGAACCGTTATCAAGATCATTTATTTTAAAGTCAACAAGAGAAATATCAACTACTTCTTATTCCATCTCCACAATAGTCATTTGTCGTTTAATAGGTTGTTAACCTGCTTCTTATTATTTTTTCTCTTCTTCTTTTTTAGCTTGGGCAGCGATTGCCCTTTATTGAGCTTCTAATTCCATCTATCTTACTTTATCTGGTCTTATAATTTTCACAATAAATTAATCTGCACCAGATTCTCTATTAAATCCTGCTGTATTTCGAGCTTAAATAAAGAATTAAGACGGTTATCCTGCAACATTATTTTACAGTAATACACCTGGTCCATAAGCTATCGTATTTTCTGCCTTTGTATTAAGGTAATATTCAAATTCTGCTTGTGTTATTGTAAAATCTTGCTTATTAAAAGAGACAACTACATTAACTTTTTTGGCTCCGAATGTTTCAAAAGAAGGTGATTCACATTATAAAGTCTATTCATCAATAAATTTGGCCTATACCTCTAAAGCTTATTTTTAGAAATAAAATTTCACCGATATATTTGGGTACATCTTGAACCCTTCTCCAGTTATTGTAACATTTGTTTTTCCTGTTAGAGGTCCTAATTTGGGTTTTAGTTTAAAAACGGCATAAGGAGGTCCTGTAATAGATGAAACATTTAGAGACCACATATCTCCTAACCAATTATTTGACCATCCACCATGAATTATAAGTCTTTGTTCGTTTGAATCATAAAAAATGGCAGGTTATTCTCGTTATTTAGGAAGTAAGACTGTTTTTGTATTTTCTTCGAATGCAAGATTAACATTTTTCCACTCCATATAATCTACATCTAAATAAAAAGCATCATTTACAACTTTAGATACAGATCTATTTCCCCTTTCTTCAAAAGAACCAACAGATCCTCCAAATATAAAATATTTCCATGAGGGTATGGATGGAGCCATAATAGCTGAAAGATTCCACTTAGGCTATTCATGAGATATTTCTGGATCGAACCATTCATTTTTAATTATGTCATATAAGATTAAATTTGAAAATTATGTTGTAAAACTCCAACCTCCATAAAAAATTAATTTATCACTGTTTCCCAGGACTGATGCAACATGTCCACCTCTAGGCTCAGGTGGGTTACCGTTAGGTTCTAATTTTTACCATTCAAATGTCTCACAATCCAAGGTGTAAAGGTCATTAAAAGATTATCTACTATATCCAATACCTCCATGACCTCCAAAAATATAGACTTTGCCTTTATGGAAAGTAGCAGTAGTATCTGCTCGAGGATCAGGTGCACCTATCTTAGATTCAGAGTTATTTGGTTAGCCTTGACCAGATTTTTAATTAGGAGGCTAGGTCCATGTATTACCTTGATTTATTAAATTCAATTTAATTACTCTATGGTCTGAAAATATAAGTATCGTTGAATCTATTCTTTGATGTATAATATCCTCCAAATATTATCATTCTTTCCTAATCAATAGCACAAGAGGCGTGGTTTGTTCTCGGTTATGGAAGATCTCCATTACATTAAGATAAAGTCCATTCTACTGTACTATTCTGCAAATGTTAATAATAATAAAATTTACTTGTGCCAGCTTTATTTTGAACACATGATTTGTTGGTAATGTGTTTTCTCCTTTTCCTTGTTTTCCTTCTAATCCTCCAAAAAGAATATGTTGTTTCCCTACTGTTGTTATTGTATGACCGGATCTAAGACCTGGTTGATTCTGACCCGTTTGATTGAGTTTTGTCCATTTCAATGTATGTGACTAAATTTTTAATAAGATTATATAAATATAATTACCATTTCGTACTAACGTTCAAAATTTTTTATCTTTCAGAATAAATTTAAATTATAAAAATTTAAAAAGTTTCATAAATTTTTAAATTAAATTTTGGATAATCACAAAATAAAATTTAATTTTTATATATATAAAAATAAGATAAAATATATTAATTAATTATATATTATATTTAAAAATCAATAAAATAATA
>Ga0194132_10009930_pt1 | contig 12882 bp, 13 predicted proteins | sample TA2KigOf80mmetaG_FD_148612 | JGI IMG/M metagenome (GOLD analysis project Ga0194132, IMG submission 148612) | Freshwater microbial communities from Lake Tanganyika, Tanzania - TA2015054 Kigoma Offshore 80m | ecosystem: Environmental > Aquatic > Freshwater > Lake | place: Tanzania: Lake... | reverse complement strand
CGGCGCAAGCTCGTGGAGCAAGTCTGCGGCTGGGTGAAGACCGTGGGCGGCGGGCGCAAGCTGCGCTTCCTGGGGCTCGCCCGCAACCGCTGCTGGCTCGAGTTCACGGCCGCCGCCTACAACCTCGCGCGCATGGCGAAGCTGGAGGTCGCCGCCTAGCCTCCGTGCGTCCGCGACCGTGCCGCAGAACCCCAACAACGCAACGTCACGACAGCGATGGGTGGCTGCCGGCCCTCCCCTCCGTCCTCTACCATCTGCCTGCGCTCCTTCAGCAGCCTGCTAGTACGCCGCTGTCAATACGCCACCCGCGCTTACGCGCCGTCCTGTCTCCTGCGCGCCTCCTCATGAGCGTCGTCAACGCGATCAGCTGCGCGCGCATCGCCGGCGCGGGGACGCCAGCCCCCGCATTCGGAGGGTGGGTGGGCGGGCCTTCTTGTTTTTTATCACCCGCGCACGACCATAACCGCGCTGTGCGACGCGTTCGTCTGCATCCGCGCGTGCGCCGAATACAATGCATGCGCAGGACTCGGTAAGCCCGCGCCCGCCACAGCGAGTGACCCCCTTCACGATTCGTTGACACTGTCCAAGGCCGCTGCTACGGTCAGCCCCGAACGCTCGGCCCGCTCGTTGCGCGCCGCGTCTGGGTCGTTCTCCAGGCCCGCGGAAGGTGCCCACCACGTGAGCCCGCTGGACCAGCTGTTCAGCAATTACCTCCCTGTGTTCCTTGGAACCGGCATCGGCGCCATCCTCGTCATCTCCGCCCTCGTCGGCTCGCGCCTGCTCGCCCCCTACTCCGAAGAACGTAACAAGGGCACTACCTACGAGTGCGGCATGCTGCCGATCCGTCGCGCGTCCACCAACGTGGGCATGCGCTTCTACCTCTACGCCATTCTCTTCATCGTTTTCGACGTCGAGGCCGTTTTCATCTTCCCCTGGGCGCTGTCCTACCTCGCCGTCGGACCGCAGGCCTACTGGGAGATGGTCGTCTTCGTCGGCATCCTCGCCGTCGGCCTCGCCTACGCCTGGAAGAAGGGAGCGCTCCGGTGGCAGTAGACACCACGCGCGCCACGACCGAGACCACGCCGCAGGCCCCGCCCGCCCCCGCGCCGCTCGCGCCACCCGCGCCCGAGGCGCCTCCGCAGCTCCCGACCGAGCACCCCGCCGAGCACGGCGCGCTCGCCCCGGTCCCGCTCGTCCCCGGCAAGGCTCTCTACCGGGCCGTGCTCCCGGGCGTGCTCCAGGTTCCCGCCGACGCCGTAATCGCCGCCGCGCGCAAGTCCTCGCTCTGGCCGATGACGTTCGGCCTCGCCTGCTGCGCCATCGAGATGATCGCCACCTACATGGCCCACTACGACCTCGACCGCTTCGGCATCGTGCCATGGCCGTCGCCACGGCAGTCCGACGTGATGATCGTGGCTGGCACCGTCACCAAGAAAATGGCGCCCGCCGTCAAGCTGCTCTACGAGCAGATGCCCAACCCCAAGTGGGTCATCTCGATGGGCGCCTGCGCCACCAACGGCGGCCCCTACACCCGCTACGACCGCGTGCTCCAAGGCGTCGACAAGATCATCCCCGTTGACGTCTACGTGCCCGGCTGCCCGCCGCGCCCCGAGGCGCTGCTCGATGCCTTCCTCGCCCTCCAGGACAAGATCATGGAAGAGCGCGGGGCGGTGGGCCGGTGACCCAGGACGACGCCGCAGCGCAGGACGCCGAGGCACTCGCGGCCACCATCTGGACGCAGGTCGACCGCGCCCTCTCCGGCGTCAGCGCCCGCCCCGAGCCCAGCGTCCGCGACCTCATCGTGCACATCCCCCCGGACGAGCTCGTGCGCGGGCTGCGCGCACTCAAGCACGACGCCGCCCTCGCGTTCGACTACCTGCGCTGCCTCACGTGCGTGGACAACGAAGACGACGGCATGGACGTCGTCTACCACCTCTACTCGATTGCCGGCCGCTACAACCTCACCGTGAAGACGCAGCTCCCGCCGGACAACCTCGCGGTCGATAGCGCGACCGGCGTCTGGCGCGCCGCCGACTGGTACGAGCGCGAGGCGCAGGAGATGTTCGGCGTGCGCTTCCGCGGCCACCCCGACCCGCGTAACCTGCTCATGCCCGAAGAGATCACCGACAGCTTCCCGCTCCGCAAGGACCACCCCCTCGCCGAGATCGAAGTGCTGCAGGGCGAGGGCGTCGCCTACTCCGAGGAACCCGCGTGACGACCGTCCCCTTCCCGCACGAGCACGAGTTCGAGACCCAGGACCTCATGATCAACATGGGGCCGCAGCACCCCTCCACCCACGGCGTCTTCCGCATGGTGCTGCAGGTCGACGGCGAGGTCGTGCGCGACGTCGTCCCCTACATCGGCTACATGCACCGCGGCGGCGAGAAGCTCGCCGAGACCATGGACTTCCGCCAGGGCATCGGCTGGATGGACCGCACCGAGTACCTAGCGCAGCACAACGCCGAGCTCTCCTACGTCATGGCCGTCGAGGCGCTCGCCGAGCTCGAGGTCCCCGAGCGCGCGCAGTGGATCCGCATGATCCTGTGCGAGCTCAACCGCCTCTCCAGCCACTTCATGTTCACCGGCGCCTTCGGCACCGACGCCGGCATCTTCGGCACCGCCTTCGTCTACTCGTTCCGCGAGCGCGAGGTGATCCTCGACCTGTTCGAGGAGATCAGCGGCGACCGCCTGATGTACGCCTACTTCCGCCCGGGCGGCCTCGCGTGGGACGTCCCCGACAACTTCGCGCGCCGCGTTGCCGAGGTGCTCAAGTCCACGCGCCAGGGCATCAAGGACATGGACGGCCTGCTCACCGAGAACGAGATCTTCCGCGCCCGCACCGTCGACATCGGCAAGATCAGCGCCGCCGACGCCATCGACTGGGGCTGCACCGGCCCCGTGCTGCGCGCCTCCGGCGTCCCGCTGGACCTGCGCCGCACCGAGCCCTACCTCTACTACGACCAGCTCGACTTCGACATCATCACCGGCACCAACGGCGACGTGTACGACCGCTTCGTCGTGCGCGTCGAGGAGATGCGCCAGTCGGTGCGCATCATCGAGCAGTGCATGGAGCGCCTGCGGCCCGGCCCGATCCTCCCGGACCGCCTGCCCCGCATGCTGCGCACGCCGCCCGGCGAGGTCTACCTGCGCACCGAGGCGCCGCGCGGCGAGTACGGCATCTACATGGTCAGCCGCGGCGGCAACCGCCCGCACCGCCTCAAGATCCGCTCCTCGTGCTTTGCCAACCTGCAGGCGCTGCGCGACATGACCATCGGCTCCTACGTCGCCGACGCCGTCGTCATCCTCGGCTCGCTCGACATTGTGCTGTGCGAGGTCGACCGGTGAACAACGACCTCTTCGGCTTCGAAATCAACGTCTGGGCCGACGCGGCCGCCCGCCTCGGCCTGATCGTCGGGCTCATGACCGTCGTCGTCATGGGCCTCATCTACGGCGAGCGCAAGATCATCGCGCGCTTCCAGCAGCGCCTCGGCCCCACGCGCACCGGCCCCGCTGGCCTGCTGCAGTCCGTCGCCGACGCACTCAAGCTCGTCGCCAAGGAAGACGTGCGACCGCGCAGCGCCGACCCGTGGGTGTTCGAGCTCGCGCCCTACTTCGTCTTCGTCCCGATCTTCCTCATGTTCGTCGCCATCCCCTTCGCCCTGCGCTGGGAGATCCGCGTCCTCGAGCTCGGCTTGTTCTACGTACTCGCCGTCTCCTCCGTGAACATCGTCGGCTGGGTGATGGCCGGCTGGGGCTCCGACAACCGCTACGCGATGCTCGGCGCGCTGCGCGCCGCCGCCCAGGCCATCTCCTACGAGCTCCCGCTCGTGATGTCGCTCATCTCCGTCGGCATCGTCGCCGACTCCTTCAACCTCACCGAGATCGTGCGCAGCCAGGGCCAGGTCCCCAACATCGTCTGGCAGCCGCTGCCGTTCTTCCTCTTCTTCGTCGCGATACTCGCCGAACTCAACCGCACGCCATTCGACATCCCCGTCGGTGAGTCCGAGGTCGTCGGCGGCCCCTTCGTCGAGTACTCCGGCATCCGCTGGTCGATGTTCTTCCTCGCCGAGTACGCCGCGCTGTTCATCCTCGCGTTGCTCGGCGCCGCCGTGTTCCTCGGCGGCTGGGCCTGGCCGCTCGGCGAGGAATGGGGGCTGGGGTGGCAGCTCGTACTCACCGCCCTCAAGGCCGGCGCGCTCATCTTCGCCGTGTTCTGGGTGCGCGTGACCATGCCGCGCCTGCGCATCGACCAGCTGATGGCGTTCAGCTGGAAGGTGCTGCTCCCAATCTCGTTCGTGCAGGTGCTCGCCAACGGCCTCGTGCTGGTCTACGAGCCGCCGCAGCACATCGCCAATATCCTGCTCGCCGCCGTCAGCGGCGCGGGCCTGCTCCTCGTCGTCTGGATCATGAACCACAGCGTGGGCAAGCCGCGGCCGCGCCCCGTACTCAGCCCACGCGCCGCCACAGCACCCACCGCCACCCGAAGTGAGGCCGCTCGATGAGAGGTTTGCTCAAGAGCATGGGCGTCACGCTCGCCGTGTTCGCCCGCAAACCCGTCACCCGCGAGTACCCGGACACGCACCGCCCGCTCCCGGAGCGCGACCGCGCGTTTCCGCTCCTGCTGTGGGACCACGATCTCGACGAGCCCTTCTGCACCGGCTGCCACGCCTGCGAGCGCGCCTGCCCCGTTGAGTGCATGACCGTACTCATGAAGGACAACCCCAACCACCGCACCCAGGGCGGCGACTCCACTCGCCGCAAGATCGTCGACAAGTTCTGGATCGACTACGCGCGCTGCATGCGCTGCAACATCTGCGTCGAGGTCTGCAACTTCGACGCCATCGCCATGAACAACACCTGGCAGGGCCACGAGACCTCCGTCTACGACCGCGCCGACCTCATCCAGGACCTCCCGCAGTTACTCGCCGAACACAAGGCCGGCGCCATCAAGCCGTGGGTGCCACAGTAGTGCTCCGGCGCCTCCCGCTCCCCGCCCAGATCGACCGCACGATCACGCTCGGCGGCCTGCTCGCCAGCGTCGTCGCCGCGCCATACATCGTCGTGCTCGGTGTGCTCTTCGCCACGGGCGAGCTGTCGGCGCCCGAGTTCGTGTTCTGGCTCAACGCGGGCCTCGTCGTCGGCGGTGCGCTCGCCGCCGTGCTCCTGCGCCACATCGTGCACGCCGCGCTCGGCCTCGTCGGCGCGTCGCTCGGCGTCGCCGGCATCTTCCTGCTGCTCGCCTCCGAGTTCCTCGCGCTCGTCCAGGTGCTCGTCTACGGCGGCGGCGTCACCATCCTGCTGCTCTTCGGTCTCATGATGACTCGCGCCACCGACGGCCCCATCGTCACCGACGGCGCGCAGAAGCCCTTCGCCTTCGGCGCCGGCATCGTCCTCGCCGGCCTCTTCGTCGGCGCAATGCTCGACGCCGAGTGGGACGCCCTCAACGTCACCGTCGTCGGCTTCCGCGAGCTCGGCATCCGCCTCTATCGCGACTTCGGCATCCCCTTCGAGGTGGCCTCGCTCGTCCTGCTCGTCGCGCTCATCGGCGCGATCACCATCGCCCGCCGCGAGCCCGCTCCGGGAGAGGACGACAGCAAATGATCCCGCTCGAGAACTTCCTCGTGCTCTCCGCCATCCTCTTCGCGCTGGGCTTCTACGGCGTGCTCGCGCGCCGCTCCGCCATCCTCATCCTCATCGCCGTGGAACTCATGCTCGCGGCCGTCTCCATCAACATGGTCGCCTTCGCCGCGTACCTCGACCCCACGCGCTTCACCGGCATCATCTTTGCCATCTTCGTCATCACCGTCGCCGCGGCCGAGGTCGGCCTCGCGCTCGGCATCGTGCTGCGCCTGTTCCGTGAGCGCGCCTCCGCCAACGTCGACGAAGCCAACAGCCTGAAGTGGTGACACCGCGCCGCTGAGCGGCGCTCCCGCGCGGCCCGGCCGCGCGCTAGCGAGTGGAGGGACACAACATGGGCATGGAGCAGGTCGTGCTCTTGCCGGCCATCCCGGCCGCCATCTTCGTCGTGCTCGCCCTCTTCAGTCCGCTGCTCCCTCGCCGCGGTGACTGGCTCGCCGTGGTCGGCATGGCCGTCGTCGTCGTGCTCGCGCTCGCCGTCGCCTTCCACTTCCAGGACTTCTTCGGCCACGGCGAATTCGACCCCAGCGGCGAGAACGCGCGCGCCTTCGAGTGGCTCAACCTCAGCAACGGCCTCTTCCAGATCGACCTCAGCACCTACGTTGACGCGATCACCGTGGTCATGCTGCTCGTCGTCTCGATCGTCGCGCTGATGGTGATGATCTACTCGGTCGGCTACATGCGCGGCGAAGCGCGCTACGGCTGGTACTTCGGCGCGCTCTCGTTCTTCACCGCGTCGATGCTGCTGCTCGTCACCGCCGGCAACCTGATGGTCCTGTACTTCGCGTGGGAGGCCGTCGGCCTCGCCTCGTTCCTACTCATCGGCTTCTACTGGGAACGCCGCTCCGCCGCGGAGGCCGCCAAGAAAGCCTTCATCACCACGCGCATCGGCGACGTCGGCCTGCTCATCGGCATCATCCTGCTCTGGCGCGAGGCCGGCACCTTCGACATCCAGCAAATCATCGAGTTCGCCGAGGGCGGCGGCTTCGACCAGCGCTATCTCACCGTCGCCATGCTCTTCCTGTTCATGGGCGCCGTCGGCAAGTCCGCGCAGTTCCCGCTGCACGTCTGGCTCCCCGATGCGATGGAAGGCCCCACGCCCGTCAGCGCGCTGATCCATGCCGCCACCATGGTCGTCGCCGGCGTCTACCTCGTCGCGCGCATGCTGCCTGTCTTCGATGTCGTGCTCGTCGCGCGCGACGTCGTGCTCTACACCGGGCTCATTACCGCCTTCATGGCCGCGACGATGGGCCTCGTCGCCAGCGACATCAAGCGCGTGCTCGCGTACTCCACGGTGTCGCAGCTCGGCTTCATGTTCGTCGCGCTCGGCCTCGGCTCACCGACGGCCGCGATGTTCCACCTGTTCACGCACGCCTTCTTCAAGGCGCTGCTCTTCCTCGGCTCCGGCTCCGTGATTCACGCCACGCACCAGCAGGAGATCGAGCAGCTCGGCGGGCTTTGGCGCAAGCAGCCACTCACCACCTGGACGTTCGTCATTGGCAGCCTCGCCCTCGCCGGCGTGATCCCGCTCGCGGGCTTCTGGTCCAAGGACGAGATCCTGCACGCGGCCAACCACAACCTGCCCGTCTTCGTCACGCTCGCCGTCACCGCCGGGCTTACCGCCATCTACACCACGCGCCTCGTGCTGCTCACGTTCTTCGGCGAGCCGCGCAACCACCACGCCTACGAGCACGCGCACGAGTCGCCGCCGATCATGACGCTGCCGCTACTCGTGCTCGCCGCGCTCGCCGCCGTCGCAGGCTTCGTCATCTACGAGGGCGTCGGCCAGGCGCTCGGCTTCGCCGGCGGCATCGGCCAGCTGATCTTTGCCCACGAGCCCGAGGTCTTCCACTTCGACCGCGACCTCGCCACCTTCGCGCTCGCGGTCTCGCTCGGTGGCATCGGCATCGGCCTCGTCTACTGGTGGGGCACCGCCGAACGCGCCACCCGCGCCCGCGGCTGGGCGCCCGAGCTCCACGCCCTGCTCGTCAACCGCTACTACTTCGACGACCTCTACCAGTCGCTCATCAACTACGTCGTGCTCGGCGCCGGCAGCGTCATCGCCGTCTTCGACAAACGCGTCGTCAACGAGACCGGCGTCGACGGCGGCGCACAGACCGTTGGTTGGTTCGGCCTGCGCCTCAAGTTCCTACAGACCGGCCGCATCCCCAACTACGCGCTCGCCATGGCCGGCGGCATCGTCACGCTCTCGCTCGTCGCGTTCTACACGTCCTAGCCCGGGAGAAACGGGCTCCGAGGAAGGCACCGCACGATGTCGAGCAACGACGGCTACCTGATGCTCGCGACCTTCCTCGTCCCGCTCGGCGCCGCCGTGCTGCTCATGCTCACGCCGAGCCGCGAGCGCAGCGCGATCATCGCCATCACCGCGCTCGCCTCCTTCGCGATGTTCGTCATCGCCGTCTACCTCTTCGTCAGCTACGACTTCAACGGCCCACAATTCCAGGGCGTCAAGGCGTGGACGTGGATGGAGAACGCCGGCGTCCTCGGCGAGCGCGGCATCCAGCTCAAGGTCGGTATGGACGGCATCGCCGCGCCGATGGTGCTGCTCACCGGCATCGTGATCATGCCCGGCACCTGGGTCTCCTGGAAGCTGCACCACCGCACCAAGGACTTCTTCATCCTGCTCTTCCTGCTCGTCGCCGGCGTCTTCGGCACCTTCGTGATGCTGGACCTCTTCTTCTTCTTCCTGCTCTACGAGACCGCCGTGCTGCCCATGTACCTGCTCATCGCCGTGTGGGGCTCCACCCGCAAGGAGTACGGCGCGATGAAGCTGATGATGATGCTCGTCGCCGCCTCCATCCTCATCTTCACCGCCATCTTCGCCATCTTCACCGAGGCAGGACTCGGCACGTTCGACCTGCCTACACTCTTCGCCGCCGAGTTCGACCCGCGCATGCAGAAGATCTTCTTCCCGATGATCGCCATCGGCTGCGGCACGCTGGGCGGTATGTTCCCGTTCCACGCCTGGTCGCCGGACGGCCACGCCGCCGCACCCACCGCCGTCTCGATGCTGCACGCCGGCGTACTGATGAAGCTCGGCGCGTTCGGCATCATCCGCCTCGGCTTCCAAATCCTCCCGGAGGGCGCCGAGTTCTGGGCGCCCGCGCTCGTGCTCGTCGGCATTACCGCCGCGCTCTACGGCGCGATCTCCGCGCTGCGCCAGGTCGACCTCAAGCTCATGACCGGCTTCTCGTCCGTCTCGCACATGGGCTACGTCTTCCTTGGTCTCGGCACGCTCAATGTCATCGGCATGACCGGCGCCGTGCTACAGATGTTCGCGCACGGCATCATGACCGCGCTCTTCTTCCTGCTCATCGGCGGCATGTACGACCAGGCGCACAACCGCGACATCCCCAACTTCTCCGGCATGGCCAAGCAGATGCCCGTGTGGGCGATCTTCTTCATCCTCGCCGGCCTCGCATCGCTCGGCCTGCCCGGCCTCTCCGGCTTCGTCGCCGAGCTGCACATCTTCGTCGGCGTGTTCCGCTCATATCCCGTCGTCGGCGGGCTCGCCGTGCTCACCGCGGCCATCACCGCGACCTACCTGCTGCGCATGTTCGCCGCCGCCTTCTTCGGCGACTTCAACCCGCGCTGGAGCCACCTGCGCGAGATCACATGGGCCGAGCGCGCCGGCGCCACCGTGCTCGCCGGCTCGATCCTGACCCTCGGCCTCTGGCCCGCGCCGTGGGTCGACCGCATCTCTACCACGCTCGCCCAGACCATCCCGGGAGTCGCGCTGTGAGCGACCTAAACTTCGATTACACGCTGCTCATCCCGGAGCTCATCCTCGCTGTCGCCGCCGGCATCGTGCTGCTCGCCGATGCGTTCCACACCGAGCTGCGCCTCAACCGCACGCTGCTCCCCGGCTTCACCGTGCTCGCCGCGCTCGCCGCCGGCCTCACCAGCCTCGCATGGCTCGACACCTCCGATGACTTCGCCACGCTCCTCGCGGTCGACAACTTCACCGCGTTCTTCCGCGTGCTCTTCGCGTTCACGCTCGCCACCGTCGTGATCGGCTCCTACGAGTTCGTCGCGCGCGAGATCCGCCACCAGGGCGAGTTCTACGCGATGTTCCTGCTCGCCACGCTCGGCGCCAGTGTCATGGCCGCGTCGCAAGAGCTCCTCACCGCGTACATCGGCCTCGAGCTGCTCTCCTTCTCGCTCTACGTCGCCGTCTCGCTCGCGAAGCGCGACCCGCGTTCCGGCGAGGCCGGCCTCAAGTACGTGCTACTCGGCGGGGTCGCCTCCGCCACGCTGCTCTACGGCCTCAGCCTCATCTACGGCTCCGCAGGCTCCACTAGCTACGCCGCGATTAGCGAGACCTTCGCCGCCGGCACCGCGAACGTCGAGCTCCCGCTGCTGCTCGGCCTCGTGCTCGTCATCGCCGGACTCGGCTTCAAGATCTCCGCGGTCCCGTTCCACATGTGGACGCCCGACGCCTACGAGGGCGCCCCGCTGCCCGTCACCGCGATCCTCTCCGCCACCTCGAAGGCCGGTGCGATCGCGCTGCTGCTGCGCCTCTTCTCCGGCCCGCTGCTGCCTGTGAAGGACGACTGGCAGTGGATGCTCGCCGTCATCTCGCTCACCACGATGGTAGCCGGCAACCTGATCGCGCTGCAGCAGACCAACATCAAGCGCCTGCTCGCGTACTCCTCCATCGGCCAGGTCGGCTACATGCTGCTCGCCGTCGCCACCATCTCCGACGCGTCGGCGTCCGCGCTGCTGCTGCACCTTGGCGGCTACACCGTCACCAATCTCGCCGTCTTCATGGCCGTGATCGCGTTCTACAACCGCCAGCGCTCAGAGCGGATCGCCGACTTCCGCGGCCTCGCCGAGACCAACCCCTACCTCGCACTCGTCATCACCGCCGCGCTCTTCTCGCTCAGCGGTATGCCGCTGCTCGCCGGCTTCACCACGAAGTTCATCCTCTTCCAGGCCGCCGCGCAGGACGGCTACCTATGGCTCGTCGCCATCGCCGTCGTCATGAGCACGATCTCGTTGTACTACTACCTGCTCGTCATCCGCCTGATGTACGTGCAGGAGCCCGACGGCGCCCCCGCGCCCGACCCGCAGACCGGCCGCCTCGACCGCCCGAACCTGCGCTGGCGCACCTCGCCGGCGAGCTACGCCGTCACCGCCGTGCTGCTGCTCGGCACCATCGCCATCGGCCTCTACGCCACCCCGCTGCTCGAGGCCGCCGACGACGCCGCAGCGGTGCTCTTCCCCGCGTAGGTCACTCGCCGTGACGGGCACGGGCTGAGGCCGCACGGCGCGTGTGTCCGTGCGCCGGACGCCCGCGTCGAGCGCTCGACACCGGAACGCGCGAGTCGCGCAACCCCACGGCACAGGCGGCAGCGTTCGCCCCCTCTTGCGGGGAGAGAGCTCTGTGGTGAGGGGTACGTGGCCGCCTGCGCCCGCTACTCCGCGCGGACCTTCGGCGACTGCTCCCGTCTCACCCCGAGAGCGCCTCGGCCGCAAGACGCTCCGCTCCGGCTTCGGTGATCGTCGTGATCTCGGCGACGCCCTCAGATTCCTCGCGGTAGCCGCGTTCGTACTCGGCTACCGCGTCGCGGGGGTGCGGCACCCGTGGCGCCTCGTGGACCGCCGGTCGCGCGAGCTCGCCACGCGTGTCGCCGCGGGCGGGAAACTCATCTCTGGAATGCGGACTCATAGACTCATCATGGTCGCTCGCCGGCGGATCTGCACTCCCCGTACCTGCGGCCGCCCGAATGCAGGCCCCGACACGAGGTCCGCGCTGCGCCCAGGAGCCGCCAGTACTAGCCCGTGCCCGTCACGGCGAGTGACCCCTACAGCGTTCCCAGGTACCGCCGCAGCTCCCAGTCCGACACCTCGCGCCGGAATTCCGTCCACTCCTGGCGCTTGTTCGCCACCAGCGACGCCACCACGTGCTCGCCCAGCGTCTCCCGCATCAGCGCTGAGCCCTCGAACGCCGCGATCGCCTCGCCGAGCGACGACGGCAGCGCCGACACCCCGCGCGCCGCCAGCTCCGCCGCACCCACCTCGCGCACGTCGCGCTCCAGCGGCGGCGGGAGCGTATAGCCCTGCTCCACGCCCGCCAGCCCCGCGGCCAGCACGCCCGCGCACACCAGGTACGGGTTGCACGCCGCGTCCGGCGCGCGAAACTCTACCCGCGTCGACTCCGGTTGCGCGCGCCGCATCGCCGGCACCCGGAGCAGGTCCGCGTGGTTGCGCGGCGACCACGTCGCGTGCGTCGGCGCCTCGAACCCCGGCACAAGCCGCCGGTACGAGTTCACCCACTGGTTCCCGAGCAGCATCAGCTCCGGTGCGTGCCGCAGCAGCCCCGCCGTGAACTGCTCCCCCACCACCGACAGCCCGTACGCGCGCTCCGCGTCCGCGAACGCGTTTTCCTCGCCACGAAAGAGCGACAGCTGCAGGTGCATCCCGGACCCGTTCGCGTGCGTCAGCGGCTTCGGCATGAACGTCGCGTACACGCCGTGGCGCATCGCCACTTCCTTCACCACCAGCCGGTACGTCATGATCGAATCCGCCATCGTCAGCGCATCCGTGTACCGCAGATCGATCTCGTGCTGGCTCGCCGCCGCCTCGTGATGGCTCAACGCCACGGGGATGCCCATCTCCTCCAGCGTCAGCACCGTCTCCCGCCGCAGGTCCGAGCCCGAGTCCAGCGGCGTCAAGTCGAAGTACCCGCCCGCGTCCAGCGGCTCCGTCTCCTGCGCGTCGCGGAAGTAGAAGAACTCGATCTCCGGCGACACGTAGCACGTGAAGCCCGCCGCCGCCGCGCGACCCAGCGTGCGACGCAACACGCCGCGCGGGTCGCCCGCGAACGGCTCCCCGTCCAGCCCCTCGATGTCGCAGAACATGCGCGCCACCGCGCGCTCGCGCGGTCGCCACGGCAGCAGCTGGAACGTCCCCGCGTCCGGCCGCATCAGCATGTCCGACTCGTCCGTGCGCGCGAACCCCTCGATCGACGCGCCGTCGAACACCACCCCGTCCGTCAGCGCGTGCTCCAGCTCCTCCATCGTGATCGCCACGGACTTCAGCATCCCCAGGATGTCCGTGAACCACAGCCGCACGAACTTCACGTCGTGCTCACGGCACGCCTGCAACACGTGCTGCTGCGAACCAGCGTCTATCATCATCCGCTCGATGCTAGGCGCGCGACGTTACGCCCGCGTTTCGCGCACGCGGAATGCCTGACTCCCCCCCCCCCCCCCCCGGGCG
>Ga0194132_10009929_pt1 | contig 12883 bp, 10 predicted proteins | sample TA2KigOf80mmetaG_FD_148612 | JGI IMG/M metagenome (GOLD analysis project Ga0194132, IMG submission 148612) | Freshwater microbial communities from Lake Tanganyika, Tanzania - TA2015054 Kigoma Offshore 80m | ecosystem: Environmental > Aquatic > Freshwater > Lake | place: Tanzania: Lake... | reverse complement strand
GCCAATTACGATTGGCTCCGCCGCGGCACCCGCCGCGACCGGTCCCCGCGGGGTGTAGCGCAGCCTGGATTAGCGCGCTTGCTTGGGGTGCAAGAGGTCGTGGGTTCAAATCCCGCCACCCCGACTCGTTCGTAAGTTACGCCGAATTCTGCACTTAAGATTACCCGTTGAGCGTTCAACGGTGCGGCTTGAAACCACAAATCGACGACCCGCGTAGGGTTTGTCCAGGTTTGGGAGAAAAGTCGTGCCGAAACTCAGCTATCGTCAGCCCCGCTATTGTCGCCATCGTGACCGGGCCGTTGTCTATATCAACGGCAAGTCGGTCTCTCTCGGAAAGTATGGATCGGCAGAAAGCAAAGCCGCTTACAAACGGCTGATGGTGAAATGGAATGCCGGGCAAGGTATTTCGGTGATCTCCATGGAACTGCCGGCTGACGTAGCGACGGCAACCGCTCCGATGGTCGAAGTTCCGTTGGCGCTGACCGTCGTGGAACTGATCAAGCGATATCGGGATTACGCCAGGTCGTACTACGTCAAGGACGGGAAACAAACAAGCGAGGTCCAATGCATCGACAGTGCCGCTTCATTTCTGCGCCGGTGGTTCGGTCGGCTACCGGCCGAAGAATTTTCGCCGCTGAAATTGAAGACGGTTCGGGAATCGATGGTTGTTGCGAAATTATCGCGGACGACCATTAATCAGAACATCAATCGAATCCGCCGGATGTTCAAATGGGCGGCGGCCGAGGAACTGATTCCCGGTTCCGTGCACGAAAACTTGAAGGCCGTCGAGGGCCTGAAATCGGGACGCTGCGAGGCACGGGACAGCGAACCCGTTTTGCCGATCGACATGGTGGTGGTGGAGGCTACGCTGCCGTTCCTGTCGCCGGTTGTGGCCGACATGATTCGGGTGCAGGAATTGACCGGCATGCGTCCGGGCGAAGTCTGCCAATTGCGACCAAGGATATCGATCGGACGGGCGACGTGTGGCGTTTTGCGTTGCAAAGTCACAAGACGCAACATCATGGCAAGCAGCGGATCGTGGCGATCGGCCCGAAAGCCCAAGCAATCTTGATGCGGTATCTGTTGCGACCGGATGATGCGTACTGCTTTTCTCCAACGGAGTCGGAGAAACAACGACGTCGCGAAAATCACGAGGCACGAGTCACCCCCGCAGGCTACGGCAATCGTCCGGGAACGAATCGCAAACGATCCCCGAAGTGGAAGCCGGGAGCCCGGTACACGACGGCCAGTTACTTGCGACTTGGTATGGAATGCGACTCGAAGCAGTGGTTACCAGCCGACAACTTCCACTCGCGATTACAAGAACTGCTTCGTCATATTCGCAAGGCCGTGCCGCCGGCCACGTCAAATGGGGAACCGGTGACGTCTTGCAACGATGCAACGCTTTTGGCAATCAAACTTGATACGAAACACGACAACGGGAAAAAGTCCAAACGAATTCTGAAAACAGTTCACTACGATTGCATTCGGTTGTACAAGGCGGAAATTCAACCCGACGCACCGCGCCCGGTAATGCGGCAAATCGTGGAGGATTACGTCGCGGGCAATCCGAATTGTGGTTCTACAGTCGCCAGCATCATGAGAGTCCTCAACGACCATCCCGGCAAATGGAAACTCAAGAGACCGACACCAAGACGACAACCGCGATAACGGGTTTTGTCAATCCTCGCGTACCTTGCAAGTGTTACGAAAGACACAAAGCGAGGTGCATCGTGGTACGACAAAATCGCCAACCGGCAATCGAAAGCGACGAAGATCTCATCCCACTCTCCGAGGCCGCCATTCTGCTGCCCACCAGACGAAAGCCGCATGTCGCCACGCTGTGGCGCTGGGGGACCAAGGGCTGTAGGGGTCATCTCCTGAAAACATGGGTGATCGCCGGTCGACGGTACACGTCACCTGCCGCGCTGCAGGAGTTCCTCACGGACATGAGCACCGGACGGACTGCCCTGCCGTCGGTACTGTCGGCACGGGAAGCTGCCATCGAGGCCGCTGAGGCCGATTGCGACTCGGCAGGAATCCGGTAGACGCCGTGCAATGGCATCGCTTGTCGGACCGTTTGGGTGGATTTGCTCTCCGCACTATTTTCCTCGATGCGTATGAGCGCCGGCTCCCCTTGACCGCGCTCCGACTCCGCGGCACTGCACCCCCAATGTACCTCTGGGGGCGATACAGGCGATCGGCCCTGTCCCCGCAACATCGGGACTTTCGCGGCTTCCGACAGCACGGGAATCACTGATCGTTAGAACTTCAGTCCGCTAGACTTGATGTCCGGTTTGCGCCGAAATGGACTTCGAAGCTAGAGTGTTTCCGGCGGGGACACAAGCTACAATCGTTCCTCATGATCTCCTAGTATTCGATCACCAGGATCCGTGTCTTCGTTTAATGTCCGACAACGATTCAATTGATGTAACGGAAGATCTCGCTGAAAAGAGACCAGTCGACGCAGCGCCGGAAGCGATGCCGAACTGGATTGGCCGGTATCGGGTTGAGAAGCTGCTGGGCCGGGGCGGATTCGGATTGGTCTACCTGGCCCACGACGAGCAGCTGACTCGGCCCGTGGCGGTCAAGGTGCCGCATGCCAGGATGGTGTCGAAGCCGGAGGATGCGCAGGCGTACCTGGCCGAAGCTCGCACCGTGGCCAATCTCGACCATTCGAATATTGTGCCGGTGCATGATATCGGGAGCACTCCCGAATTCCCCTGCTTCGTCGTCTCCAAGTACGTCGAGGGCCAGAACCTGGCCGATCGGCTCAAGCAGTCGCCGCTGAACATTTCGCAGGCCGTCGAATTGGCAGCGACCATCGCCGAGGCCCTGCAGTACGCGCACAAGCAGGGACTCGTGCACCGCGATATCAAGCCGGGGAATATTCTACTGGATAAGTCCGGCAAGCCGTTCGTCGTCGACTTCGGCTTGGCCCTCCGCGAAGAGAACATCGGCAAGGGGCCAAGGTATGCGGGCACTCCCGCCTACATGAGCCCCGAACAGGCGCGGGGCGAAGGCCACCGCGTGGACGGTCGCAGTGATATCTTCAGCCTAGGCGTGATGCTGTACGAAATGCTGAGCGGACGCAGGCCGTTCCGGGGCGAGACGCAGACCGAGATCCTGGAACAGGTCACTTCGCACGAGGCCCGGCCGCTGCGGCAGTTCGACGAAACCATTCCCAGGGAACTCGATCGGATCTGCCAGAAGGCGATGGCCAAGCGGGTCAGTGACCGCTACTTTTCGGCCCATGATCTGGCCGAAGACTTGCGACACTTTCTGGCGGAGGAAAAGACAAGTCCCGAGGCGGGAGTGCGAAGCGTCGAGCAACAGAGCCGACCCGCGCTCAGTCGGTCACCAGCCACCGTGGCGGAAACTCCGGCGTCGACCTTGATTGCCTCGGGAGCTTCCAAGGCGGCCGGTTCTTCGTCCGAGAATGAGCCCATCAAGATCATCCCCAAGGGCCTGCGGTCGTTCGACGAGCACGACGCCGATTTCTTTCTGGAACTCTTGCCGGGTCCACGGGACCGGGAAGGCCTTCCGGACAGCATCCGCTTCTGGAAGACGCGGATCGAAGAACCCGATCCCGACAAGACGTTTTCGGTGGGGCTGATCTACGGCCCGTCGGGCTGCGGCAAATCGTCGCTGGTCAAAGCCGGCCTTTTGCCTCGGCTATCGGAGTCGGTGATCAGCGTCTACGTCGAGGCCACGCCGAACGAAACGGAAACGCGGTTGCTGCATGGACTGCAAAAGCATTGTCCCACCCTGGAAACCAACCTGAATCTGAAAGAGACGCTGGCGACACTGCGGCGGGGACAGGGGATACCGCACGGCAAGAAAGTGCTGATCGTTCTGGACCAGTTTGAGCAGTGGTTGCATGCGAAGAAGGAGGAAGAGAACACGGAACTGGTGCAAGCGCTGCGGCAATGTGATGGGGGACGGGTGCAATGCGTGGTCATGGTGCGGGATGATTTCTGGATGGCGGTAACGCGATTTCTCCGTGAATTAGAAGTAAGACTATTGGAAAATCGCAATCTCACCGCCGTCGATCTCTTTCCCGTGCGTCACGCCGAGAAAGTCTTGGGCGCCTTTGGACGGGCGTTCGGATCCTTGCCGGACCAAGGCAGTGAAATGACGAAAGACCAAAAGGACTTTCTCGCGCAATCGGTCGCTGGTCTTGCGGAAGAAGGCAAGGTCATCTGCGTCCGGCTGGCGTTGTATGCCGAGATGATGAAGGGCAAGAGATGGACACCAGCGACATTGACCGAAGTCGGCGGCACGACCGGCATCGGTGTTACGTTCCTGGAAGAGACGTTCAGTTCCGCCACGGCGTCACCCGAACACCGTTATCACCAAAGAGCTGCTCGCGCCGTGCTCAAGTCCCTGCTTCCCGAATCGGGCACCGACATCAAGGGACAGATGAAGTCGTATGCTGAGTTACTGGACGCGTCAGGCTATGCGTCACGTCCACGCGACTTCGATGATCTGATCCGCATTCTCGACAGCGAGATCCGCTTGATCACGCCCACGGAAGAAAGTGAGAAGAGTGAAGTGGGAAGTGTGAAAGTGGAACGCCTGGCATCGTCCCCTTCACCCTTCACTCTTCAATCTTCACTCTTTTTCCAGTTGACCCACGACTACTTGGTACATTCCCTCCGTGACTGGCTGACGCGGAAGCAGCGGGAGACGCGGCGGGGGCGTGCTGAACTCCGACTCGCAGAACGAGCTGCTTTGTGGAATGCCAAACCTGAGAATCGGTTCTTGCCATCGTCGCAAGAGTATCTAAGCATCGTGGGCTTGTCGCAGCGGAAGAACTGGACCGAGCCGCAACGCAAGATGATGGCGAAGGCGGGACGCGTTCATGCGCTGCGCTGGGGCGCTGTGGCCGTGCTCTTCGTCGTGGCAGTCACCATCGGCGCGCGAGTACGCAGCATCGTAGTCGAGAACCAGAATGCGACGGCAGCCAATGGGTTGGTGACGGGCCTGCTGAACGCGGAGATCAGCCAGGTTCCGGCGATCATCGCGGAACTCAAGCCGTATCGAACCTGGGCCGATCCCCGGTTACGCGCGATCTTGAGTGATGCCTCCTCCGAATCCAGACCCAGGTTACACAGCAGTCTGGCGCTGCTGCCGGTCGATGCAACCCAATCAGAATTCCTCGGCGAGCAACTGTTGCATGCCGAACCCGATGCTTTCGCTGTGATTCGCGATGCCCTGGTCGAACATCAGGAATCGTTGCGGGAGCGGTTCTGGAGCGTGGCTCTGGATGCGCCAGGGGACCAAGCCGGCAGATTGCGAGCGGCCTGCGCGCTGGCGACATTCACCCCGCAAGATAGCCGCTGGGAACAGGTTGCCGAGAATGTCGCCAATCAACTGGCCAAACAGAACTCGTTGGTGGTCAGCCGTTGGATCGAAGCCCTGCGTCCGGTCAAAGGCCCGTTGCTCGCGCCGCTCGAAGCGATTTACCTGGACGGCAAGCGCGAGGCCACGGAGCGGGCACTGGCGACGGACGTGCTGGCCGACTACGCGGCGGGCGACCCGGTGACCTTGACGCGCCTTGCACGAGGGGCGACGGAGCGGCAATTTGGCGTCGTGTTTGGGAAGCTCGCGGCGCGGCCCGAAGCGGTGCGGCTGCTGGAGGAGAGTCTGGCGGTAGGAATGAGAAAAGAGGATAGAGAAGTGAGAAACGAGACAGAATCGTCTCTACCTCACTCCTCACTCCTCGATTCTCACTCCTCTTCTAGTCACTTCTCGCCTGTGGACGCGGCGACGGTTGCCAGGCTCGCGGCCGCGCAGGGCTTCATCGATGAACGTTTTGCCTGGTGCCAGACTATGCCGTGGGACGAGTTTCTGGAGGTGGCCCAGCGGTTGCGGAACAGCGGCTATCGGCCGGCGCGGGTGCGACCTTACGCCCAGGCGGGTAGTGTCCGGGTGGCCGCCGTGTGGACGCGCGACGGTCTCGATTTCCAGCTCAAGACCGGAGTGACCTTCCAGGAACTGCAGACTCATGACGAGCAATTCCGCCAGCAGGGACTGTTGCCGGTCGATGTGGCGGCGTATCACGAGCCGAACCCCTCACAAAGCGTCTCGCCGGGATCCGCTGAGGTTCCATCACTGCGTTATATCGCTCTGTGGGCACCGCGAGCCGGCGACCAGGACGATGCGCGGCTGTTTGTCGATCAGCCGGACTTGAATGCACCGGAGAATGTGCGTCTGCGAGAGGCGGGTTACCGATACTCGACCATGCAGCAGATCCTGGGCGCGGATGGGCGACTACGGTTCGCCTTCATACGTCGTCGGCAGACCGGAGCGACGACGGCCAGTACCGGGCAGACTTTGGCGGCGTTCACTGCTCAGGCGGATCAGGGCGGTTCGGCAAGCGATATCTCGCTATCATGGGCTCCACAGCCGCCGGGTCGTGAAGCCGTTTATGGACCGATGTTGGCTGCCGCCGAACAGCAATTGGGCGTGAACCCCCAAGACGCACAAGCGATCGCGCGACGGGCTGTCGCCTGGTGTGGCTTGCGGCAAGATCAACAGGCGGTGGTCGAACTGACGAAATTCCTGACCCAGAACCCCAATGACCTCACGACCTATCAGTTGCGGGCGATTTCCCATGCACGGCTGGGCGACAGGGACGCGGCGGTCGCTGACGTGGCCGAACATGCGAAGTTGCTGGATCCCGCCAACGCATCGCAAGCGGCCTACTTGGACGCGGTGGTGGCGGCTTGGCTTGGCGATGCCACAGGCCTGGATCGCTTGCGATCGGCGCTCGCCGGCCACGATCAGGACGCGAATTGGCTCTACAACTCCGCCTGTGCGCTGGCCATCGCTTCGCAGGCCTTTGCCGAAAAACAACCCGCTCTGGCCGAGTCGTGCGCCAGCGAGGCGGCGAAACTGCTGGGCCGCTCGGTAGCCGCCGGGTATACGAACCTGACCGCGATCCTGGCGGATCTGGACTTGGAAGCGATCCGGGAACGTGACGAGTTTCGGGCCATCATGGCCCAGGGCAAATTGGACCTGTCGCTCGCCGGGGTGTGGGATACTGATCCGAGCCAGGAATCCGTCCCCGTGATCGGACTGGAACCTGGCGAGCACCTGGCACGTTGCCGCGAGTTGACGGCGGCCGGATTCCGGCCTGCGGCGGTGACGTTATTAGCTCCGTCCGCAAACGCGAAGTCATCGTCCACCCTGGTCGCGGCTTCCGTCTGGCGCAGGCCGGCGGTCACGGATGCGATGCAAAACCGCCTCGCGCAGCAGAATGCCAACGCTGCCGTGGCGCTGTTGCGGCTGGGCGCTGGAGACCAGGTCTGGCCGCTGCTCCAGCATCGTCCCGACCCGCGAACGCGGAGCTACCTGATTCATGCCCTGAGTCCGTTGGGTTCGGATCCGCGAACACTGGCAAATCGGTTCGAGCAGGAGCCCGATACCTCGGTCCGCCGGGCGTTGCTGTTGTCCCTGGGCGAGTATCGTGTGGAGCAGTTCTCGGCTCAAGAATTCGCGGCGTTGGTCGAGCGGCTACTGGTGCTGTACGAGCACGAACCTGACCGCGGTTTGCATGGGGCCGCAGAATGGTTGCTGCGGCAGTGGGGACAGGACGCGCAACTCTCGGTGATCACCGACAAACTGCGGGCCGACGAAGCGCAGCAGTTGGCTCGGCCGATGTTGCAGCCCCGGCAATGGTACGTCAACTCGCAGGGCCAGACCCTGGTGATCCTGGAACCCGGTGAATTCCCGATGGGCTCGCCGGCCACGGAATCAGGTCGTTTAGCGAACGAATCCCGCCATCGCCGCGCGGTGCCTCGTCGTTTCGCCTTGGCGACGCAGGAAGTCACGCACGCGCAGTTTCTCGCCTTTCAACAAACGCATCCCGAATCATTGGGCAACGGTCTAGAGACTTACGTCAAGACGGACGATTCACCACAACTTTCCATGACCTGGTACGAGGCGGCGGCCTACTGCAACTGGCTGAGCGCTCAGGATGGCCTGCCGCCGGAACAGTGGTTTTACGCGCCGAACGAACAAGGGCAATATGCCGACGGGATGCGGATTCGAGTACCGGCAGAAAACTTGTTGGGCTATCGGATGCCGACGGAAGGGGAATGGGAGTACGCTTGCCGCGCCGGCACGGTTACCAGCCGCTATTACGGCACGGATGAAGGTCTATTGGGGCGTTACGCCTGGACGGCGATCTTGAACGCCGAGAATCGGAGTTGGCCGGTAGGACGCTTGAAACCTAACGAATTCGGCCTGTTCGACATGCTGGGAAACGCAGCGGAGTGGTGCCATGACTCGTACCGGGTTTATCCCACCGTCGGCCCCATCGCGATGGTAGATCAATTCGAGTCGACTCCGGTGACTTACAATAAAGGCCGGATTCTTCGTGGCGGGACGTTCCTCAGCTACGCGACGGATGTGCGTTCGGCGAACCGCAACAGCCGCCCACCGGTCAACCGTAACCTCAACAGTGGTTTCCGTGTGGCGAGGACTTACCCCTGATCCCCTTTACCCCTTGTCTTCTTCCTGAACCCTCCGCCGAAGGCGGTCTCAAAATTTGAGCCAACAATACACAGTTCCCATGTTGGGTTTTGGCGGGCCTGCCGCAGTTTCTCGCTTTCGGCCGGGTTATCGAGAACCTTGATGGCCAACTTGCGGCCTGTAACGGCGTCGCAGGCCAGAATGGACCAATTTTAAGGGGGAAGGCCAACCGAGGCCAACTCATCATGGCCTGCGGCACGGGAAAAACGCTCACGGCGCTCTGGATTGCCGAGCGGCTGCAGAGTGCTCTCACGCTGGTGGTCGTCCCGTCACTCTCGCTGGTGGCGCAGAATCTGGCTGAGTGGGGCCGACACGCAGCGACAGACTTCGACACAATCGTCGTCTGTTCTGACGAGTCAGTCGTACAAAGCAAGGCAGATACCGCGATACAGTCAACGGCTGATCTCGGCGTAAGAGTCACAACCAACGATGCGGAGATTCGCCGCTCCCTTTACCCCAGATCCTCTCATTCAGAGTGGTACATAGATCGGGGGAAGGCCAACAGTGTCTGGAAATCAAATTTTCTATAAGATAGATACGCTATGAGCGATAAGGAGATTTTAGTCCCCGATTGACGCTGGAATAGGGGTTCTGTTAACATCGGCAAACTCGATAGTCTGGGTAAGTTTCAGGCTTAAGTCAAATGGAAAAAATCATAATGGGGCTACTCGATGCGATGGCGAACGACGTGGACAGCATTTCTCGTGGTGGCGAGTGTTTCGTTGATGACTGCGAACGCTGCGATCATCGTCGACAACAACATCACGGGGTCGATCACGAACGATTTTAATTCCTTGCCGAGCGGAAATGATCCCGATTTCATTTCGCAAACCGGCGCGACGTATGGAGAGAGTTTTGCCGGTCAGTCGCTGGCCACGGGTTCGGGATTTGACGTGCTTACTGGCACGCCATCCTCGCCTTTGACGTTGCGTGCCAACCCGACGCTTAACGACAACATCGGAGTAGTGAACGACGGGTTAAAACAGATTTACGGGGATTTGGGTGGAAAGTTGGGCGAAGGTGCGCTTTCGATCCTGTTCGACTCCGCAACTAACGTCTTAGGAATGGACGTCGTCGGAACCGCTGGCAGCGGCGCGTTCACCGTTCAGTTTTTTGCCCTTGATGGCAGTTCGCTGGGCACAATCACCCAAAGCGTTACAAACAGTTTCTTCGGGTTTCGGACGACAGACGGCGAACAAATCCGCGGGGTCTCGATTACCAACACGGACCCCAATGGCATTGCCTATGACAATGTGACCTTTAACGATATAAGCGCTGTTCCGGAGCCCGCCTCCATCATGCTCTGGGGCATCGGTGTGGCCGGTTTTGTCGCCTGGCGTCGGAAACGAGGTCAGATCGCCTAGTTCGCCAAGTGCCACGTGCCACGGGCGGTCGCTTTGGGCCGCCCGTGCGGTCAACCAGCGACTCACCGCACGAAGGAAGGGATCCAGACAGTCAAGATCGGCGAGAGTCACGACCGCCGCGAAAGCTGAATTGGAAAGGATGAGGCAATCAGGGTACCTGGAGCGATGGCGGCCTCTGCAAGGCATGGATGCCTGTGTTGGTGAGCCCTGCTGAGTGTCACGACATTCTGTATTTTCATGCGCGAGTTCTCGCCATTTTAGCATCCTGGTAGCGGACAGGGGCCGCGATATTGTTCGCCACGGCACCGCGAAGGCCACCAACCGATCGAGGGTCGGTTGGCGACTACCAAGCCGCCGGACCTGGTTGCTGGTGGAGAAGGCAATCGATTGCCTTCATTCAGCTTCCTCAGCCTCCGGGCCGCGAGTGGCCCCCGATTTCAAAAAAATCCAGCGCAGCTTCTCGCCTTCAATGTCGTGAGTGACCGCAATTTCATAGTTAAGCTTAACTACGAAATTTCAACAGGCCCGCAGGATATTCCCGGGCCTGAATCTCTGGTCCATCTTCAGCAGTGGCGTGACGGCTTCCGCCTTCCGACTGCACTTTCGCGACCAGTTCTGGCTCCTTGGCTATGGGGTCGTCGCCAACCTTTCAAACCGATTTCCATGCCGGCGAAAAACTGACGTTCGAATTGTTGTCGAGGTTCGCTACCTCCGCTTGGTGGTGGGCCTACCAAACTTCTGATTGAGATTTGCCCATCGCCCTTCTTAATTACTGTGAAGCCGAGCTTGCGAAAAACGAACTTGGGTTGGCCGGGGGCCTCACCGCCACTGAACTCTTCGGGCTGAAGTATGCGACCGACGGAGTTGCGGGAGGCCAGCCCGTCAACCGCCTTGGGAGCGTATCGCTTGTTATCGTGGATGAGTTCGTAGCAGGTTGGTCTGCCGCAGGGATGGTCCAGTCCAGCATCGAGGTCGGGCAGCGTTCGGAGAACGTGCCCCCTCGTCAGTCCTGCTGGAATGGATTGGAGCATGGTCTACTGTGCCAGTGATTCGATTTGAGCAACGTACTCGTCTGGCAAGGAATGATGTCGTGCCCCAGAGACAATCTTGAGCAGATACTCCTTGCTTGGTTTACCCGGCTCGCAAACAAAATCCTCTCCTGCGATATAGGTGATCGCTTCGACTTTTTCCCCGGCCTGCCTTTCGACGGCTACGGAAATTCGTTCGTAATGGCCGCTGGCAACACCCTCGTAGCGATCCATTTCTTCAATCGCTTTGGGGTTACAGAGGTAAACGACTCCCCAAACCTCGGCGGCATCATCAGGGACAATGTTCGCGTATATTTGCCCACCATTGCCACGCTTGTTGAAGGCAAAGCGAAAACCTGGTAACCGACAACGAACTGATTTACGAATTCGGCCCGTCCGTTTTTCCTTCTGATCGATGAAAAGGTTGCTTCCGTAGGCGAAGTACCATTGATCCACTTTCATGCATCACCCGGAACTTCCCGTTAGGTTGAGTAAGTCATCGCTTCACTTTCGCCTTCCCGCCAATCGTTCCCATTACTCTGTCGAGCGTCTTGTCATCACAATTCGCCAGGGCGCCAAACACATCTGGCCGTTGAAGCACTCGCTTCCGTATTCGATCCGGAACTCTTTCGGCCAACATCAACAATTCCTCTTCGTCTGTTTCGAGTGCCTCGGCCAAGCGGTAGATCAGCGCATCGCTGGGATAGTCGCCGAAGTTGAGCCGTTCGTTCTCGACCCGACTGAGGTAGGTGAACCCAACGCCGACCTTGCCCGCCAAAACACGGAGGCTCCATCCCTTCGCCTTGCGTAACTCTCGCACTTTTTCACCGAACTTCATCGAGGCGACTCCCGTCGGCGCTGCTGGTTGCTGATTGCCAATCGTTATCGTAGGATAATTGTACTAAGCAGGCAACTTCCGACCCATTTGGGCGGTGACGGGAAGTACACGATGAGGGGCCAGTCGACTAAAGCCGCCGCCGTATCCATCCCCGGCAACGTCGGGAGCGGATGCTTCGTCTTGTCCCAGGAGCAAGAGAAGGTCATCAAGCACCGTGGTGGGCATCTTCAGGTCGCCAAGTCGATCTCGCCCCGATTGCCCAAGACGATGAACACTTACCGTCCGGCCAGCGAACCGGAGGTTCATTGCTGGGCTGCGGAAACTGCCGAGGATGAAGCCGAGGTCGTTGCCGACACCATCGAGAGGTTGGTGAAGAAGGGCTTCCGCTAAAAGGACATTGCCCTACTGTTCCGCTCCGTGCGAACGTCGGCTCCTCCCTTCATTCAGTTATTTGAGGAGAGGGGCATCCCGTTTCGATGTGCCGGTCGCACCGGGTTGTTCATGCTACCAGAGGCGTGTGTTCTAGGGAAAACCTCCGCATGGCTCCTAGACAACGAATGGAAAAGCGACCGATTCGGTGCGAGCGAGACCGTAACGCTCCATGATCTCGTCGCCGAATATCAAGAACGGCATCGCGTCGTAACCGACTGCATGGTTCTCGGTGAACTGCCGACAAGCGTCGTCCAGGGTTCGAGCCCGCACCAATCCGCACCGTTCGCCATCAACATGGAATGTGTAGGTCTTCATTTCTTGCTCCTTTTCATTGCGGTTGTCTCCGCCTTGCTGCCGGTTAATGAAGATCATCGTTCTCAAGTACCTGGACAACGTTGGTGGCGTCGCATGGCCGTCGGTCTCCGTCGTCGAACACGATTTGCATATCCGGCCACTGAAGGGCTGCCAGCTTGAAAGTGAACCCGCTGGATATCCCTTTCCGTCGCTCAGTCCATCGCCTGCTTACGCCGTAATCAATGCAAAAAGATGAGCCATTGCCACGCGGCTGACCGTCAATGATCGAGTAATGCCCAAACACGCAGAATGTGTCGTGGTAAGTCTTCCACCACTCCACTCGCTTTAAGTGCCGTTTTTTGCCGCCGACAACAACTGGCTCGGCC
>Ga0194132_10009928_pt1 | contig 12884 bp, 12 predicted proteins | sample TA2KigOf80mmetaG_FD_148612 | JGI IMG/M metagenome (GOLD analysis project Ga0194132, IMG submission 148612) | Freshwater microbial communities from Lake Tanganyika, Tanzania - TA2015054 Kigoma Offshore 80m | ecosystem: Environmental > Aquatic > Freshwater > Lake | place: Tanzania: Lake... | reverse complement strand
TGCCGGGCCAATCAGGTGGACAGGCGCACCGCCGAGAAACTCTTTAGCGATATCGAGGTCTTTGCCGGCTACGCCTTCAACCGCTCCCACGCGGCCTCCTACTCCGAGGTGGCGTACAAGAACGCCTATCTCAAGGCCAACTATCCCAGCGAGTACATGTCGGCCAGCTTGACCACCGAGATGGGCAACCTCGACCGGGTTTCGGTGCTTTTGGACGAGTGTCGGCGCATGGGCCTGTCGGTGCTGCCCCCCCACGTCAACGAGAGCGCCCTCAACTTCGCCCCCACCCCCGAGGGCATCCGCTTTGGCCTGGCCGCCATTAAGAACGTGGGGGCCGGCGCCGCCCAGAACATCGTCGGAACCCGCGTCGCCGAAGGGCCAGCCGCCGACCTCTTCGCCTTCTGCCGCCGGCTCGATTCGCGCCTGGTCAACCGCCGCGCCGTCGAAGCCCTGGTCAGCGCCGGCGCCCTCGAAGGCATGGGCGGGCACCGGGCCCAGTTGCTGGCCGGCCTGGACCTGGCCCTTAAGGCCGCCCAGAAGGCCCAGCAGGAACAGGAGCGCGGCCAGATCAGCCTCTTCTCCCTGGGTGGGGACGACAACCCTGCCCCGGTGGTAGAGCAATTGGCCCTGCCCCAGACCGAGGAATGGACCCCCACCCAGCTCCTGGCCCAGGAGCGCGAACTGCTGGGCCTCTACCTGTCGAGCCACCCGCTGACCCGCTACACCCGGGACCTGAAAAACCTAGCCCAGTCCCTGGCCGAACTGGACCAGCAACAGGACGGCGCCCCGATCCGGGTAGGCGGCCTGGTCAGCCGCATCAGCACCTTTACCGACAAGCGCGGCCAGCCCTTTGCCTTTGTCACCCTTGAAGACCTCTCGGGCAAAGGGGACGTGGCCTTCTTCGCTGAGGCGTACAGCGCCCACCGCGCCCTGCTGGTCCAGGACCAGGTTATCATGGTGGAGGGGCGAATCTCCCAGCGCAATGGCCGGCTCAGCATCCAGGCCGAAAGCGCCCTGCCCATGGCGCAGGCCCGCGAAAAACTGACCCGCTCGCTCAACCTGGCCCTGCCCTACGAGGAGGTGCGCCCGGACCTGCTAGTGGAGTTGCGCCGCATCTGCGACTCTTTCTTAGGGCCCTGTGAGCTGCGCCTGCATCTGAAAAACGGCGGCACCAAGGACGCGGTGGTGCGCTCGCGCAGCATCAAGGTCAACCCCTGCGACGAGTTGATCCTGGCGGTGGAAGCCCTCATAGGCCCGCGCTCCGCCTGGTTGACCAGGACCCTGCCCACCCCCTCGGCCCCCCGCGAGAAACGGCGCTACCCCTCCCGCAGCGCGGCCCCCGCCGATTGACAGGCCGCTGCTGCCCACTAAATTCACCGACATCCCCCCTTCCCCAGAGAACTCATGCGCCTGTTCCTTCCCTTGTTTCTGGCCCTGTTGGCCGCCGGCTGCGCCCCGCGCGAGAACACCCCTCCCCAGACCGCCAAGGACGCCCCCCTCCCCCTGGCCGAGGGTTTCAGGGTGGAGAACTACCAGGGCAAGGTCCTGCTCCTCAACTTTTGGACCACCTGGTGCCCCCCCTGCCGGGGCGAGTTGCCGGACCTGGTTCGCCTGCACCGCGACTTCGACGCCGGCAAGGTGGCGGTGGTGGGCATTTCCATCGATGACCGCGGCACCTTTGAGGAAATCCAGGCCAAGCTGCGCCAGGCCCTCAGCCAGTACCGGATCGAGTACCCGGTGTACTTCGACAGCAAGATGGAACTCTACCAGGCTTTCGGCGCCTTCCCGGCCATCCCCACCACCTTCCTCATCGACGCCCAGGGCCAGGTGCGCAAGGTCTACGAAGGGGCCCGCTCCTACGCCGCCTTCGCCCAGGACATCCAGGCCCTGCTGGACGGCAAAAAAATAGAGGGGTGATCCGCAGCGGATCACCCCTCTGGCATCTGACTGTTGCCGGTCCTAGCTGGCGTATTCCCCTATAATTCCCTTGCCATGGCGCTTGACCAGCACCTCGCGGAATTTTTGCAGGCTCGTGCCGGCCCGCAGGTGCTCGATCATCGCCTTCTTCGACATCACCATCATTGTGCCGGTGGTGTAATCCGGGAAGCGGCTGAAGCTGTTGCCCACCTTCTCGCCGGTGAGGCAGCACTTGGTTTCCACGTCCAACTCGCGCTGCGACCCGGGGTCGAAGGAAAAGTCGGTAAGTTCTTCTTCTTCGCCGCCGCCGGCCACCGGCGGCATTCTCTCTTCTTCCATGGCGCTTCTCTTCCTGTTGGGGGACCAGGGATGCAAATATACGCCAAGCCCTCGAAAGTGCAAGGGCTAGAATGGCAGATCCTCAAACCGCGACAGCACCTTGGGCCCCTCGGGCGTCACCGCCACCGTGTGCTCGAACTGGGCCGATAGGGAGCCGTCGAGGGTGACGGCGGTCCAGTCATCGTCGAGCACCCGCACCTCCGGGCCGCCCTGGTTGACCATCGGCTCCACGGTGAAGACCGCACCCGGTTCGATCTTCCAGCCCGTGTGCGGGCGGCCGAAGTGGAGCAGTTGCGGCTCCTCGTGGAAGGCCCGGCCAATGCCGTGGCCGCAGAAGTCGCGCACGATGGAGAACCCCTGGCCCTCCACAAAGCTCTGGATGGCGTGCCCCACATCTCCCATGCGCTCGCCTACCTGCGCGGCCCGGATGCCCCGTTCCATGGCCTGGCGGGTGACCTCCAGCAGCCGGCGGGCCTGGGGGCTGCCCTCCCCCACGATCAGGGAGACGTTCATATCCCCGTGGTACCCCTCTTTTTTGACGGCGATGTCCACCGACAGCAGGTCCCCTTCCTGCAACACCCTTTCGCCGGGAATGCCGTGGACCACCTCGTCGTTGACGGAGATGCAGATGCTGCCCGGGTAGCCTTTGTAGCCCTTGGCGCTGGGCACCCCACCCCGCTTGCGGATATAGGTCTCGGCCACCTGGTCCAGCCGGAGGGTGGTGACCCCGGGGGCCACCGCCTCCGTGACCTTGATCAGGGCTTCGGCAGCGATGCGGCAACTGGCGCGGATCTTCTGGATCTCGCGGGAGGACTTGAGGTGTACCATTGTTGTTTGCTCTTTAGAGTCCCTGACATAAGGATATTCGTCGGCCAAAGCGCGAGCGAGAGGTGCAAGGGCAAGGCGCCCGAAGCAGGCGTATTAAATCACCAATACGCCCAATAAGGGCAACGCAGTCCATTGCGCCTCGCAGCCGCGCGACGCCAGAAGGTCATTTTGTTTGGGGTTGTTAATTATTGACCAAGATCGGCCTTTGGCTTTCAGCCTGTCAAGACCATCCACTGCGAAAGGACCGCCATGAGCGCCCTCCAATACTGCCTCAACACCAGCACCATCCGCCCCGCTTCCCTGATGGACAAGATCCGCGTCGCCGGCCTTGCCGGGTACCGGGCTATCGAGCTGTGGAACGACGACCTGACGGCTCATGTGCAGGGGGGCGGCAGCCTGGCCGAGGTGCGCCGCGCCCTCGACGATCAGGGCCTGGAGGTGCCCACGGTCATTGCCGCCTTCGGCTGGCTCGAATCCACCGGCCCGGCCCACCAGCGCGCCCTCGACGAAACCAGGCGCCGCTTGGAGCAGGCCGCTGCGGTGGGCGCCCGCCACCTCATCGCCAGCCCGGCCACCGACCCCTGCGACCTGTCCGCAGGCGGGGCGCACTACCGCGAACTTCTCGAACTGGGCCGCCAGCACGGGGTGACGCCCGCAATGGAGTATCTGGGCTTCGTCGGCAGCGTCTACACCATTGCCCAGGGCTGGAGGATCGTGCAGGACGCCGCCCACCCGGACGCCTGCCTGATCATGGACCCCTTCCACATCCTGCGCGGCGGCTCGCCCCTGGCCGACATCGCCCTAGTGCCCGGCGGGAAGGTGGCCATCTGGCACTGGAACGACGTGCCCGGCACCAAGCCGGTCGGGCAGCAGGCCGACGAGGACCGGGTGCTGCCCGGCGATGGGGTCGGGCCGCTGAAGGAGATCGAGCGCCTGGCCCTGCAGCAGGGGTACCGGGGCTTTGTCTCACTCGAACTCTTCAACCCCGCCCTGTGGCAATGCGACCCCGAGGAGGTGGCCCGCCTCGGCATGGAGAAGATGAAAGCCTACTTCGCCGGCTGATTTTTGCCTTGGCTGCGGGGCACTTCGCTCTTTTTTGTGGACATCCCCACCGCACCTGGCCAGCTTCAGGGAAAAAGACCCCTGAGCGCTTTTGCCGGACGTCGCTTGTCTCGACCTGAAGACCGGCGAGCAGAAGACCACGTTCTTCTTCATGCTCAACGCCTTCCTGTGTTCGCGCCTGGACACCGACCAGGACTCAGCCGGGGACGAGAGGAGGTCAATACCTACCTGGCCCACCTGCTCCTGTCGCTGGCCGACGGCCGCTTCTATACCGAGCACACCGAGGTGCTGGGCGCGACCTCGGCCGAGGTCTTTGCCAAGGCCGAGGAGGAGGACACCCCGCGCCACAAGGTCCAGGTCTACCGGGCCACCGCCGACCACCGCTTGGTCTCCTTTGGGGTGTTCAGCGGAGCCGGGGAACGCCAGTCCCTGTAATGGCGGACCACGATCAACCCGGTCTTTCACCTGGAAGAGGCTCAGCAGTATACCAGTGGGCCGCCCTTTTCGGCAACCGCCCTCCCTCCCGCTACCGGGGCCTGTCCCTGGAAAGATCGGCGCGCATTTCGCACTCTACTGTATGGTGCTGCCCCACCTGACCGCCAACTACCTCCAGCTCGTGCCCCGCCTGAGCCCTGGACAGGCCTGCCACCTGGAGCGGAAGGCCCATCAGGCCGCCCAGCCCTTCATCCGGGAGGAGGCTCTCAATCGCCGGCTGGACGCCTACATCCAGTGGCAGACCCCCGGGGGCGCCGAGCACCGCCGAATTTTTTAGGAAGCGTGCAGCCGAAACGGGCAGGTGGACCCGGCCTTCGATCCGGCGCGTTTAAGTGGGGGGATCGCCGGCTGAGAGGCCCCGGCCTCACAGACCCAGGATCTCCCGCGTCACCCTGGGCAGCAGGTGCCAGTCGCGCAGCTCGTAGCGGTTGCCGTCCACGTCCTCGACCAGCGCCCGGTACCAGGAGAAGGGCCGGATGCTGGTGCGGATGCCGCGGATCTCCAGCCGGCGCGGGCCGCGGCTGGTCTCCACCTCCATGAAGACCACCCCGAACTCCTCGCCGATTTCGTGGATCTGGGTGATAACGGGGCGGAAGTAGATCTTGTCCAGTTCCTCGCGCAGAAGCTGCTGGCTCTGGGCGTCCAGCAGCGCCGGGTTTTCGAGCAGCCCCAGCTCGGCTCCGTCGGCCAGGAAGAAGCCGATGTAGCGGTCGGCCGCCTCCAGCGGAAAGGCCCGCCGCACCTCCACCCCCTGATGCTCCTGCCCGCCCACCTGCACCACCAGGTTGCCCCGCACCGAGCGGGCGAAGCGCAGTTGGCCTGGGTCCAGCAGGTGGTCGGCGTAGTTGTGGCCGCGGTCTTCCATCTCAGACGGCCCTCATCCGCGCCATCTCGGTCTGCATGTCCACCAGCTTGCGGTACAGACCTTCCGGCCTGGACAGCAGTTCCTCGTGGGTGCCCACCTCGACGATGCGGCCCTGGTCGAGCACCAGCAGCCGGTTGGCGTTTTTCAGGGTCGAGAGCCGGTGGGCGATGGCAAAGGTGGTGCGCCCGGCGATGAGCCGGCCCAGAGCCTCCTGGATCTCGTACTCGGTCTGGGTGTCCACCGAACTGGTGGCCTCGTCGAGGATGAGGATGCGCGGGTCGCTGATCAGGGCCCGGGCAATGGAGATGCGCTGGCGCTCCCCCCCCGAAAGCCGCGCCCCCCGCTCGCCCACCTCGGTATCGTACCCGTCCGGAAAGTGCATGATGAACTTGTGGGCGTTGGCGGCCCGGGCCACGGCGATTATCTCCTCGCGGCTGGCCTCGGGCTTGCCGTAGGCGATGTTCTCGGCGATGCTGCCCTGGAAGAGCAGCGGCTCCTGCAGCACCACCCCGATCTGGGCGCGCAGTTTCTGCTGGGCCAGTTCTTGGATGGGTGTCCCGTCGACGAGCACCACCCCGTCGGTGGCGTCGTAGAAGCGCGAGATCAGGTTCACCAGGGTGGACTTGCCCGCCCCGCTGGGCCCGACGATGCCGATCATCTCCCCCGGCGTCACCGCGAAACTGACGTTGTCGAGGATGCGGGCCGAGCCGTCGTAGGTGAAGCTGACCTGCTGGAACTCCACCGCCCCCTGCACCACCCCGGGGTCCTTGGGCTGGTCGAAGTCGGCCACCTCGGCGGGGGTGTCGAGGATCTCGAAGACCCGCTCGGCGCTGGTGGCGGCGCTCTCCAGCCGCTCCGAGAGCAGGCACAAATCGCGCACCGGCTGGTAGAACATGGTCATGTAGGAGATGAAGAGCTGCAACTGGCCTACGCTCAGCTCGTCGCCCAGCACCTTCTGGCCGCCGTACCACCAGATGATCAGCGAGCCGATGGAGGTGACAAAGGTCATGCTGGGCATGAAGTAGGAGCGCATCTTGATGGCTTCCATGCGCGAGCGCCGCACCTCGGCGTTGCGGCGGTCGAAGCGGCCGATCTCGCGGCGCTCCTGGGCAAAGGCCTTGACCACCTTGGCCCCGGGGATGGTGTCGGCGAGATGGGCGTTGAGCGAGGCGATGCGGCGCCAGATGCCGTGGAAGACCCAGTGGATGCGCTGGCGGTAGAAGACGGTGCCGATCACCATCACCGGGGTAGGCGCCATGGCCAGCAGGGCCAGCCGCCAGTCGGTGAGCAGCAGCACCATGCCGATGCCCACCAGGGTGAGGATGGAGATCACCATCTCCTGGAAGCCCTCGATGATGAATTCCTGCAAGCGCTCGGTGTCGCTGGTCACCCGGGTCATGATCCGCCCGGTGCTGTGTTTGTTGTAGAAACTCAGCGCCAGGAACTGCAGGTAGTTGTAGACCTCGGTCTGCAGGTCGTAGATCACCCGCTGCCCCAACCAGCCCAGAGTGAAGGCGCGGCTGGCGGCGATCAGGGCCCGGGCCACGTACACCCCCAGCAGGCCCAGCACCGCCGCCAGCAAAAGGTCGATGGCGTTGACCGCCGGCGGGTCGGGGACCAGCACATGGTCGAGCAGCCAGGCGTTGAACTGGGGCGGCACCAGGCTGATGCCGGTGAGGGCCAGGGTGAGCAGGAAACCGCCCAGGGCCTTCCACTTGTAGGGCCGCACGTAGTTGAAGAGCCGCCAGAAGGTCTCGGTCTTGCGGATGCAGTGGGGGCAGACCTTGCTGCCCGGCCGCAGGGCCCGGCCGCAGGTGACACAGTGTTCCACCGCCGGCAGGGCCGGCGGGGGCGGCCCCTCGGCGGTGGCCCGTTCCTGGTCCAGACCGGCCAGCGCCGCGCCCACCACCTGCGGCAGAGAGGAGAACTTGTAGTAGATGCTGGGGGAGAAGCGCAGCAGTTCGACGGTCTCGTCGGCCAGCTCGACCAGCAGGGCGCCGTTGCCCACGTAGTTGCGGCTGTGGACCCGCTGCACCTGCTGGAGGGGGATGGAGACCGCCTGGCCGTCGTGGTGGAGGACCAGCAGGCGTTCGTCGGTGAGGGCCAGCCAGGACTGCCCGTACCGGCCCTGGGGGGTGATGTCGGCCGAGAGCAGGACCAGCAGCAATTCGCGCGGATGCAACTGACCGCGCAGGCGGTCGGCGATCTCTGGCGGGATGGGTTCGACCAGATTCACGCCGGCCTCGGTGTATTTCCTATTGCCACTCTTGCTTTTTCTGTATTTTTCTGATGTCTTTTTAAACTAAACCATCCCCGTACCCCTGGCAACCTTTGCCCATGTTATTGCCCCAACCCGACCCCCAACGCCTCCGCCTGCGCCCCCAACTCCTGGACGGCCTGCGGGGATTGCTGCGCCCCGACCAGATCATCCACCTGCCCGAGGACCTGGCGGTGTACGAGTGCGACGCCCTCTCGGCGTACAGCCAGCGGCCCCTGGCCGTGGCCCTGCCCGAGTCCACCGCCGAGGTGGCGGCCCTGCTGCGCCTGTGTCACCGGCTCGGGCTGCCGGTGGTGCCCTGGGGGGCCGGTACCGGCCTTTCGGGCGGAGCCCTGCCCCTGCAGGACGGCCTGCTCCTGAGCCTGGCCCGCCTCAACCGCATCCTCGACATCGACCTGGAAAACCGCACCGCCACCGTGCAGCCGGGGGTCACCAACCTCAGCGTGACCCATGCTGTCCGGGACCGGGGTTTCTACTACGCCCCCGATCCCTCCAGCCAGATCGCCTGCACCGTGGGCGGCAACATCGCCGAGAACTCCGGCGGGGTCCACTGCCTCAAGTACGGCACCACCACCAACAACGTGCTAGGCGTGGAAGTGGTGCTGGCCGACGGCGAGGTGGTGCGCCTGGGGGGCAAAGGCATGGACCAGGCCGGCTACGACCTGCTGGGCCTCTTCACCGGCTCCGAGGGCTTGTTGGGGATCATCACCGAGGCGGTGCTGCGCCTCTTGCCCCGCCCGGAAAAGGCCCGGGCCATGATGGCCGCCTACGACAGCGTGGAGGAGGCCGGCCAGGCCGTGGCCGCCATCATCGGGGCCGGCATGGTGCCCGCCGGGCTGGAGATCATGGACCGGCTCTCCATCGAGGCGGTGGAGACCTTCATGGGCGCCGGCTACCCAAAGGACGTGGAGGCCCTGCTGCTGGTGGAACTGGACGGGGCGGCCAGCGAGGTGGACCACCTCATCGGCACGGTGGAGGAGTTGCTGCGCCGGAGCGGAGCCACCCAGATCCGCAGCGCCCGCAGCGAGGAGGAGCGCCTGCGGATGTGGGCCGGCCGCAAGGCCGCCTTCCCGGCCATGGGCCGGCTCAGCCCCGACTACTACTGCATGGACGGCACCATCCCGCGCCGGGCCCTGCCCCGGGTGCTGGGCCGCATCCGCGAACTGTCGGCCCAGCACGGCCTGCGGGTGGCCAATGTCTTCCACGCCGGCGACGGCAACCTCCACCCCCTTGTCCTCTACGACAGCAACCAGCCCGGCGAGTTGGAACGGGCCGAGGAACTGGGCCTGGAGATCCTCCGCCTCTGCGTCGAGGTGGGCGGGGTACTCAGCGGCGAGCACGGCATCGGCATCGAGAAGTCGGCCCTGATGGGGGTGATGTTCACCGAGGAGGATCTGGAGGCGCAGCGGCGGATCAAGACCGCCCTCGACCCGGAGTGGCTGCTCAACCCTGGCAAGGTATATCCGGTCCTGCACCGCTGCATCGAGGGCGGCCGGGCCCACGTCCACCAAGGCGATCAGCGCTTCGCGCATCTGGAGCGCTTCTGATGCTCACTACCGCCGAGGCCGTGCAGGAGCAGGTGCGCCGGGCCCTGGAGCAGCGCACCCCGCTGCGGCTCTTCGCCGGGGGCACCAAGGACCGGCTGGGCCGCCCCGCCGCAGCCCTCACCCCCCTCGATCTGTCCGGGCTGGAGCAACTGGTCAGTTACGAGCCGCGCGAGCTGATCCTGGTGGTGCAGCCGGGCATGAAGCTGCGGGCAGTGGAGGAACTCCTGGCCGGCGAAAACCAGCACCTGGCCTTCGAGCCGCCCCATTGGGGGGAGGCGGCCACCATCGGCGGGGCGGTGGCCTGCAACCTCTCGGGGCCGCGCCGCTTCAGGGCCGGGGCGCTGCGCGATTTCATCCTGGGCATCGAGATGATCGACGGGGGCGGCCGGCGCATCCGCGGCGGGGGCAAGGTGGTCAAGAATGTGACAGGATATGATCTGCCCCGCACCCTGTGCGGCAGCTTCGGCACCCTGGGGCCGCTGACCGAGTTGTGTTTCAAGGTGTGGCCCCGGCCCGCCGCCTCGCAGACCCTGGTGGTCCACGGCTTGTCCACTGCCACTGCCGTGGCGCAGATGACCGGCCTGGCCGGCCGGCCCTGGGAGATCACCGGCCTGGCCTATGCCGGCGCCCGCCTGCTGGTCCGGGTGGAAGGGCCGGAACCGGCGGTGGTAGCCCAGGTGCAGCAGTTGCGGGAATTGCTGGGCGGGGAACAGGAACTGCTGGAGGATGCCACCTCGCGCACCTGCTGGCGGGAACTGCGCGAACTGGAACCCTTACAGCCAGAGCCAGGCGAAGTGCTCTGGCGTTTCTCCCAGCCTCCGGCCGAGGCCGCCCGCCTGCAACAGGCCCTGGAGCCTCACGGGTTGCGCCGTTATGCCATCGACTGGGGCGGTGGCCTTTTGTGGGGGGTATTGCCCGCCACCGCGCCGGCCGCCGATCTGCACCAACTCGCTCTTGTCCACCAGGGCCTGGCCTGGCGTTTCGCCGCCGGCCCCGAGGACCCCAACGAAGAAGCCTTCACCCCCTTGTCGCCCGGCCTGACCCGCCTCAACCAGCAGCTCAAAGCCGCCTTCGACCCGCAGGGGATCTTCAATCCGGGGCGGCTACAAAGGCCGTGAACATGGCCCCTATCCCCAAACTGCTCATCGCCGCCGGCGCCCTGCTCATCCTCGCTGGCCTGCTCTGGCACTTGGGCGGCAAGTACCTCTCACTGGGCCGGCTCCCCGGAGATATCTCCATCGAACGCGAGAACTTCCGCTTCTACTTCCCCCTGGCCACCTGCCTGCTCATCAGCGCCGTGGTCTCGCTGGTCCTCTACCTCTTCGGGCAGTTCCGCAAATAGCTGCAACACCTGGCGTCGGGGAGTGGACGGGCACGGAAGGACGCGGGAGGGGGTGAGGGGAGAGCGGAGCCAGAGCGAGCAGGGCAGCAAGTCCGCGCCTGGAGAAAGGCTGGAGTGGGCCGCTCCCCGACGCCCTCGCGCCAGCTCACCTCTCAAAACACCTGCCCCGCCCGGTACTTGGGCGGCGGAGTCGGCTCGCCGCTGAGCCACTGGGCCCGCCCCTGCTGCGCCCACACGTACTGATAGTCGTAGCTGGGGTCGGGCGGCGAGACGTTCCCCCGCGAGGGGTACTTGGCAATGGCCTCCTCCACCAGGTCCACCCCCAGCCCCGGCGCGTCGGGCACCAGGATATGGCTGTCCACAATCTGCGGCTGGCCGGTCATCACCTCGTAGCGCTGCGGCACGTCGTCCTCCAAGTGTTCCAGGATGAGGAAGTTGGGCAGGGTGGCCAGGAGATGCACCGCCGCCATCTCCGCCACCGGCCCCAGCGAGCCGTCGTGCGGGGCCATCGTGATATAATGGGCCTCGGCCAGGGCGGCGATCTTCTTCATCTGCCACAGACCCCCGGCCCGCCCGGTGTCGGGCTGCACCACGTCGATGATCTCCCGCTCGATCAGTTCCCGCACCCCGTACACCCCGGCGTGGCGCTCCCCGGCGGCGATGGGGATCTCCACCGCCTCGGCCACTCGGGCAATGGCCTCGATGTTCTCGGGGGCCACCGGGTCCTCGTAGAAGAGCAGGTCGAACTCCTCCAGCCGCCGGCCCAGGGCGATGGCGTCGCGGGTGGTCAGCCAGGGCGGTCCGTGGACATCCACCATCAGATCCACCTCCGGCCCCACCTCCGCGCGGATGGCGGCCACCGTCTCGACGCAGTTCCTCAGCCCCCCGGTCTTGACCGCGTTGTACCCGCGATCCACCAGTTGGCGGGCCCGCTCGGCGCTGTGGGCGTGGGCATAGACCCGCACCCGGTCGCGCATCTTCCCCCCCAGCAGGCTCCACACCGGCACCCCCAGGGCCTTGCCCTTGAGGTCCCACAGGGCCATCTCGATGCCGGTCATGGCCCCGCTGCCGACGATGCCGGTCATGCCGTGGCCCATCATCGCCGCCAGCATCTTGTGCCACAGCCGTTCGATATTGCCGGGGTCCTCGCCCACCAGCAGGGGACTGAGGTCCTCAATCGCCGTCTCCACCACCCGGGGCCAGCCGCTGGCCTCTCCCACCCCATAGACCCCTTCGTCGGTGATCACCTTCACAAAAAGCCAGTTGCGGGCGGCCCAGCCCCCGGCCTCGGGCGGGGCGGCGTGCATCAGGTAGGTCTGAATCTGGGTGATCTTCATCGACACTCCCCCGGTCAAAAGATCCGGGGGAAAGTATAGGAAATGCCGCGGCCCGGCTCCAGCGCCTCTCGCGGGTTTGACAGGCTCTTTTGTTTTTCATTAATTTGTCCGTTTCTAATGATTTAGGGCGCGGTGCGCCGCCGGGTTCCCCCTTCGGCCCGGCCGGCGCTTTTCCCAGTGGGTCTGCCTTGTCGCTTGCGGCGAAAATGCTGGGTTCCATCCAGGCGGAGATCGATCTCTTTGAAGAGCGCCTGGATCAGGCCCTGCAATCCGAGGTCGAACTGGTGCATCAGGTGGCCCGCTACCTGGCCCCGCTCAAAGGCAAGCGCCTGCGGCCGGCCCTGGCCGTGCTCAGCGCCCGGGCCGCCGGCGGCTGGGACGAGCGCATCATCGACGCCGGGGTGGCCGTGGAGATGATCCACACCGCCACCATGATCCACGACGACGTGGTGGACGCGGCGGGGGTGCGGCGCGGCAAGGAGACCATCAACGCGGCCTGGGACAGCCGCATCGCCGTGCTGATGGGCGACTTTCTCCTTTCCCGGGCCCTGAACATCCTGGTGGACCTGAAAAACCAGCAGGCTCTCGAAACCGTGTCCCGGGTGACCGAGCGCCTGAGCCAGGGCGAGATCTACGAGATCCAGATCGGCCGGCAGGCCGACACCCACGAGGCGTCCTATTTCGCCATGGTCAGCGACAAGACCGCCTCGCTGATCGCCGCCTCCTGCAAGCTGGGCCCCATCCTGGTGGGCGCATCCCAGGAGACCATCGAGGCGCTGGGCCGGTACGGGGAAGCCCTGGGGCTGGCCTTCCAGATCGCCGACGACGTGCTCGACTTCACCGGCGACGCCGATACCTTGGGCAAGCCGGTGGG
>Ga0194132_10009927_pt1 | contig 12885 bp, 11 predicted proteins | sample TA2KigOf80mmetaG_FD_148612 | JGI IMG/M metagenome (GOLD analysis project Ga0194132, IMG submission 148612) | Freshwater microbial communities from Lake Tanganyika, Tanzania - TA2015054 Kigoma Offshore 80m | ecosystem: Environmental > Aquatic > Freshwater > Lake | place: Tanzania: Lake... | reverse complement strand
GTGGCAAAGATGGCGCGGTCCCATGCCAAAATCCCCCTGCTCGCCCGCACGCATGGCCAGCCCGCCACGCCCACCACCGTCGGCAAGGAGTTGGCCGTGTTTGCCACCCGCTGGCAACGTCAACTCAGACAGGTCGAACAGGCCGAATACTTGGGCAAATTCAATGGCGCTGTAGGCAACTACAACGCGCATGTGGTCGTTTATCCCCAAGCACCGTGGGAAGAAATCGCCCGTACGTTTGTAGAACGTATGGGATTAACATTTAACCCGCTGACTACGCAGATCGAACCCCACGATTTTCTGGCAGAGATATTTCACACCCTGATCCGGTTTAACACGATCACCCTTGATTTCGATCGCGACATGTGGACCTATATCTCGCTTGGATATTTCAGGCAAAAAACCGTGAGCACGGAAGTCGGTTCTTCGGTGATGCCGCACAAGGTAAATCCTATCGACTTCGAAAATTCGGAGGCGAATCTCGGCATTTCCAACGCGCTGTTGGATCATCTGGCCGGCAAACTATCGGTATCGCGGCTTCAGCGCGACCTGACCGACTCGTCGGCGATGCGCAATGTAGGAGCGGCAGTGGCGTACTCGCTTCTTGCGATCCGCTCGGCTATCCGGGGACTAAGCCGTGTGGCGGTGGACGAGACGGCACTTAGACACGACCTCGAAGACGCATGGGAGGTACTGGCGGAACCGGTACAAATGGCTATGCGAAAAGCAGGATGCGAAAATCCCTACGAACGGATGAAAGAGTTGACGCGGGGACAAGACATCACGCAAGAGACCATGCAGGCGTTTATTCAGGGGCTGGAACTGTCCAAACCTGATCGAGCGCGGTTACTGGGTCTGGCCCCCGCCGCATACACGGGACTGGCGGAGCGACTGGCGCGGCAGGCAGAACGGTAAGCCGCCCTACGCTACTCCTTTTTGTCGGGTGGCACAGGCAGGGGTGGCGGGATGGGCGGGTCAAACTCGGAGTGACGCGGTAAATCCTCACGCAAACGCCTTTGCCAGGTCGTCTCTCGGTTTTTCTCTTCCTGCCCGACCCGCCGCTCGATCATCCGGTGCAACTTTTCCTCGTCAAAACGATACCCGAAATCCGACAGCTTTTCGAGCGACTTGAGATGCTTTAGCGCTTTTAATTGGTTCCGGATTTCTGCCTCAACCCCAAAGGTGGAGTCCGTCAGTGCGGCCAGATCCTCGCCCACTTTGCCCCGAATCACCCGTAGCGAATCCGCAACGTGTTCGCGCCAGATGGCGAGCGTCTTGCGTTCCAACCCCTGGATTTCCTCACCGATCCGTTCAAATTTTCCATCTTCGAAATGTTTGCGAATCTGCCGGTCCACATGAACGCGAAGACCGTCTTTGTACTCATAGTAACGGTGTTTTCTTATCTCGGCGAGTGTGTTGGGATCCGCTTTGATCGCCTCCTGAAACCGAGTGTCGAACTCGTACAACGTCTTGAGTTTTTCACCGAGTTCCTCGAACCGCTCCGGTTGGAGGGCTGTAGGAGGCGGAACAGGGACGCTAAAGCCCGCCATCACGAGCGTTGGCTCTTCCAGCATCGCCATAACCTGCTCGCTCGTCACCGTCGCGCCCTGTTGGTTGAGGTTGAGAATGTTGGCCGCCACCTTTTCTACCTGATCCGGGCTTACTTCCCGATCCAGCACCTGTCTTTTAAACGCCTCGTACAGTTGATTGATGCTCGACCGGTCTTTTTCGTCGGAGGCCATAGCCTCCAGTCTTTCGCCTACCCTATCGAGCGAGTAGGCCAAAACGTCCTGCCGGTATTCCTGATAGATCAGCATGGCGCACAGAATAGCGAACGCGCCTACAATCGATTTGCCGTAATTACCCATAAATTGTCGTAGCATGATCATCCATTCGGATACTTTGTCAACATTTGCGGTTATATCTGTTCATTAGACTCGTGTTGTCACAACTTTGTTCCGTCCGGCAGGTTGCGCCAGTCCATTTTTTCGAAGAAATTCTTGCCTGCAAGCCGTAGCAACGCTCCACATTCCGCAACACATAGAAATCACTTGCCAGCAAACTCCTTTCCGAGCCATAATCAAAGGACTTGTCGTCCCGGCAAGGAGACTTTCCAGCGATTTTCCGTTTGCCGTAGTGGATATTCCGATAGGGAGATATACATGGCTAAAACCCGTTGTCGGGCTGATCTTCACGTTCATTCGCATTATTCCGATAAAACCAGACAGTGGTTTTTCCGAAAAATGGGCGCACAGGAGAGTTATACACCGCCCGAACGAGTATATACGCTTGCCAAAGCACGGGGTATGACGTTTGTAACCATCACCGACCATGATGCGATCGAAGGCGCGCTCGAAATCGCACACCATCGGGATGTTTTTGTCAGCGAAGAGATTACCACGCATTTCCCCAACGACCTCAGCAACATACACGTCGTGGCGCTCGACATCACCGAAGCGCATCACGCAGAAATCACGCGTTGTCGACAGAATATATACGAACTGGTCGAGTATCTCAACACCCAACGGATCACCCACTATCTGGCTCATCCGATGTTTGCGAGCGGCGCGCCGATTACGGTCGAAAAACTGGAAAAACTATTGCTACTGTTCAAAAATCTCGAAGTGCTCAACGGCTCACGGGTTCCCCGACAACAGGACATCGTCGTGGGTATAGCGCGTCGGCTTACTCCGGAGTGGATGGAGCAACGGGCCGACCGATACGGGATCGCACCCGTCGGGCCGGCCCCACACCGCAAGTCGTTTGTCGGCGGATCGGACGACCACGCGGGGCTGTCGGTCGCCCGCGCCTGTACCGTCACCCCCCCCGTAACGTCGGTAAAAGCGTTTCTCAAAGCGATAGACGACGGGCAGAGCAGCGTGGAAGGCGAACCGGGTACCGCGCTTTCGCTGGCTAATTCGGTGTATGTGCTGGCCTATGAACTTTTCCGACGCCGAAACCCATCCGATATCGCGGCGTCCAACGTGTATACCAGTTTTTTCGGCGGACTGCGCGCCGCCGCCACGCCCGGTATCCTCAAGCCTATTGCCGCGCTCCGGAAAAAGAAAGAGACCCCGGCCCCCCCTTCCTCCGAGTTGGCGCAGATCATCGAAAAAGAACTTCATGCCGTGTGGAAGGAAAAAAAACCGGTCGAATTGTTCAGTCTGCTCAAAACCAGCCAAACCGAACAGACACAACGAAAGATTTTCGAGTTTGTCAACGAAGCGACCAACCGAGTGCTCAAAGCCTATGGCCCGCGTCTGACGGGCAACCTGTTCTCTTTCGACATGATGGAGAAATTCGAGACGCTCGGCGTGCTGACCTCGATACATCTGCTGTTGTTCCCCTATTATCTGTCTTTTCGGCATCAGACAGGAGACCGCGCGCTGCTTAGAGAGGTGGAACGACATTTCGGTCTTGCGGACGGCGCGTCTGAGGAAGAGCCCAATATCGCAGTATTCAGCGATTCGATCTACGATGTCAACGGGGCGGCACTCAGCCTGCGCCACATGGTGGAGACGGCGCGCAAAAACGGGCGAAAGATGACGCTCGTCGGAGCGTCGAATCGTCCTGTCGGGGCCGACGGCCCGGTCATGAACTTCGCAGCGCTCTGGGACATGGCCCTGCCCGAATATGACGAGATCAAACTGTATGTCCCCCCCTTGCTCGAAATGCTCGACTACTGTGACCGGGAAGGGTTTACCGCCTATCAGATCTCCTCACCGGGACCGGTCGGGTTGTGCGGACTGCTTATCGCGCGTCTGCTCAACCGCCCCGCCATCGGTCACTACCACACCCACATCCCGCAATTTGTCCATCGGATCACCGAAGACGCGAGCGTGGGCGAGGTGGCGTGGACCTATGTCCGATGGTTCTACAGCCAGATGGACCGTGTGCTCGCCCCATCGGAAAACGCAAAAACCGAACTGATCAACAACGGCTTCGACGACGGAAAATTGCATGTGCTTCCGTATGGCATCGACGCCGAACGCTTTCATCCCGGCAAACGAAATACCGCCCTGTGGTCCCAATTTGGAATCAACGGCACTCAGAAACTTCTATACGTGGGAAGGCTGTCGCGGGAGAAAAATCTGTCGCTGCTGGCCGAATCGTTCAAAAAAATATACAAAGAGCGCAACGACCTGTCCCTGGTCATCGTGGGCGACGGACCGTACCGCCAGGAACTTCAACGACAGTTTAACGGCTACCCCGTTTATTTTACAGGCTATTTGGATGGCGAAAAACTCGCTTCGGTCTATGCCTCTTCCGATCTTTTCGTCTTTCCCAGCACCACCGACACCTCTGGAAACGTGGTGCTCGAAGCGCAGGCGTCCGGTCTTCCGGTCATCGTATCCGGACAGGGCGGCCCAAAAGAAAATATGGTGGAAGACCACACCGGACTGGTCGTAGAAGCGATCAACCCCGAATCGTTTTCGCACGCCATCCGCACGCTTTTGGACGATCCGACTCGGCGCGCTCAGATGGGCCGCGCGGCACGTATCTTTATCGAGTCGTCGCAAAACCGTCGTTACGAGACCGTCGTCGATCAGATGCTCGACTTATGCCGGTAACACAAAGCGAAAAACCGGAAACCGGTCGCGTCGCCTACGCGAACCCTTCTCCAGGCAGTTTGCGGAGGCTTCGGTCGCTGTTGCTTCGTCTGGGGCCGGACCTTGTCGCGCTGGTCGTTCTTCTCTTTGTGCTGACCGTTCTTGTACACTCCTACGGCGCCACGCTCCACATCATGCGCAATACCGTCACACTGGCCGGTGTATACCTGATCGGCAATACCACGGTCGCCCTGTTGCTCCGGTGGCTCTGGCACGGACGACCCCACGGACTTTCTTCCCAAATCACAGGGACCTGCCGTGACTGGATTCCCTTTACCCTGCTGATCGTCGTCTACGAAAACCTGCGTCTGTATACCGGACTGATCCGTCCCGACAACATAGACGACCTGTTAGCGACGCTGGACCTGAGGTTGTGGGGCGTACAACCCACCGTCTGGTCACAGCAGTTCGCTCACCCCGTACTGACCGACCTTATGGCCGTCGCCTACGCGCTTCACTTTCCGCTCCCACTCAGCCTCCTATTAGGGCTGTACGTGGCCGACCGAAAAGACCTTTTTCGTGAACTGGCTGCCGCCATTGTCATTTGTATCGTATGCGGGTTTATCCTGTATCTCGTCTTTCCCGCCGGACCGCCTCGCTTTTATCTGACCGGCTACGACCCACCCCGTCTGCCTTCGTACACGGGTCTGTACGACGTCACCGATCGCACGTGGGACTATGCCAACCAAATGATCGTCCATTCCTCTTTTCCCAGTCTGCATGCCGCCCTGTCCACCGTCGCGCTCGGATACGCCTTCCGTCGGGACCACTGGCCATCCTCCTACCGGTGGCTCGGCCCGTTGTTCGCTATGCTGGCCTCGTCACTGTGGATATCCACCGTATACCTTCGTCATCACTGGACCCCCGATCTCATGGCCGGTATCGCGCTTGGCGCGATCAGCATCCGGAGCGCCCGTGGTCTGGCAAAATGGCTGTCCACCGGTTCGGCTTCCGACCACACGGCATGACCATACTCATCGCTACCGAGTCGTATCACCCCACCATCGATGGTGGCGCGGTGATGCAACATAATTTGGCCCTCGCGCTTGCCGCAAGAGGACATGCCGTCCACGTGATCGCCCCATCCGACCGGTATGCCGACTCCATGGAAACCGACGGCGGGACGACCGTCCATCGTGTGGCGTCGGTCCGGACACCGCTCCTGAGCGGAATGCACCGTTTTGCCTGGCGTCCTGCAAAAACGGTGACGCGTATCGTCAAAACAGTACGTCCGGACGTCGCCCATATCCACAACCCCTTTCCCATCGGATACTCGGCGTTTCGCGCATGCCGGAAAACAGGCGTCCCTATGGTCGCCACCAACCATTGGCTACCGGAGAATATGACCAACTTCGTATCGGGGTTGCGGTTTCTAAATGCCGCGCCGTTTGTCTTCAAAGCCAACTGGTGGTGGATCAACCGGTTTCACAATCAATGCCGGTTTACTACCGCGCCCACACAGACCGCCATCGACCTTATGGTCCGCAACGGACTGAAACCGCCGTTTTGCCCCGTATCCAACGGGGTGGACTCCGCAAAGTTTCATCCGGGCGTAGATTCCGCTCCGCTACGGCAGCGGCTGGGTCTGCCCGACAAACCCATTGCGCTGTATACGGGACGGTTGAGCGGCGAAAAGTTTGTGGATGTCTTTGTACGGGCAATTCCGACGGTGCTGAAAAATATCGACGCGCATTTTATCATAGGTGGCGAAGGCCGCGAAGCGCCGTATCTCAAACAACAGGTCCAAACGCTATGCGTCGCCGATCATGTCACCTTCCCCGGTTTTGTGTCGGCAGACGATCTACCCCGGTTGTACCGATGCGCGGATGTTTTTGTCATCCCGTCGATCTGCGAACTTCAAAGCGTAGTGACACTCGAAGCGCTGGCGTGCGGTCTTCCGGTCGTAGCCACCAACCGCTACGCCCTGCCCGAACTGGTCCGTCACGGCGTCAGTGGGCTTTTGTTCGAACCTGGCGACACGGAGACCTTAGCCACGCATCTGACGACACTGCTCGGCGACCCCAAGTTGCGACGCAAGATGGGTGTAGAGGGCGTAAAAATCGCGGGCGCGCACGCCTTCGAACAGGTGGTGACGACGTTTGAGGAGATATATGGGGAAGTAGGAAGGAATTATGCATTATGAAGGAGAAGCAATTCTTATGGGTGTTCATGCCAACTTTCCTATCCGCCATCCCAAATCCAAAATGGATATACCATGACCGGAGACGCTAAAGTGCGTACAAGGGGTCGTTTGTCCCGAATGCCCCGATTGACAGCATTGAAGCGATGTTTATCCTCCTTGCTTCTTGCCCTGCCTCTCCTTGCCGGGTCAGACGCAGTGCCGACATACGCCCAGACTTCGGTCAACACGCCGGCTTCGGACCCCGTGTATCAGGCCCTGGACGTGCTGGCCGGTCACGGACTGGCGGACGACATGATCTACGGGCAACGACCCTATTCCCGGCGTGAGATCGCCCGTCTGCTGACACGAGCACAGCGGTTGTGGACGGAGCAATCCATCGCTTACCGAAACGCCAAACCCGGCATTGACGTGCTGCTCGAACGGTTTATACGAGAATACCAGGACGAAGCGGAGCAAACGCCCGATAAGAGGCGTTTTCGCATCTCCCACGGATACCGTATGACAGGGTATCTTGCGTCTTCGACCTACCGCCCCGTTCCCCGCGACAACCGACTGGGAGAGATAGACGCGGTTATAGGGTCGTTCGACGCCTATAACGAGGGGCGGGCGCTGGCGCGCGGGGCGTCGGTGTTTTTGACGTCGAGCCATAGCTTCCACTTGTCGCGTCACGCGTCCGTCTGGCTGGAACCGCAAATCGCCGTAAACGGCTGGAACCCCGGTCCGCTCCGGCTGTATCTTACCGCCGGTTGGAAAAACATCGCATTTCAGATCGGCAGGGACCAGTTGCTCTGGGGACAGGGTTCGCACGGCGGGATCCTGTTTTCTTCCCATGCCCGTCCACTCGACATGATCAAGCTCCATAACCCGTATCCGTTTCGTTTTCCTTCGATATTCGGGGTGTTCGGCCCGACAAGGATCACGTTTTTTGTGGCCAACTTAGGCTCCGGATCGCATCCGCGTTATGCCTTTGTATACGGAGCAAAGGCGAGTTTCAAACCCTCTCGGTATGTGGAAGTCGCCTTTTCGCATGCCATCATGATGGGGGGAGACGGCGCGCCGGGTGTCTCTTTTTTTGAGCCGCTGACCGAACTGTTTCCGGTACACAAGCTGTTCAGAAATCTCCAAGTGACGGACATCGCCAACCACGAGTTCGGGTTGTTCGAACTGTGTCTGACACTTCCACGGCTTCGTCATGCGGTCGTATACGGGGAAGGCGTATTCGAGGATTCACCCGCACGCGGGCTTTCGTTTCCCGACAACCTGCTCAACCAGATGAGTTTTCAGACCGGACTCTATCTCCCGCGTCTTACGGATTCCGGGAGCATGTCGCTACGTTTCGATCATCGCCACATAGCGCCGTGGGCGTATCGCCACCACCGATGGACCACCGGTTTTACGCTCAATCGGCGTCTGCTCGGTAGTCCGCTCGGTCCGGCGGCAGACGGGTTTTCCATGATCTGGGGGTGGCGCCGATCCGAAACGATCCAAACGATGCTAAACGGCGCGTATGAGACGTACCGCCCCGATCTGTATACACAGACGCCCAACAAATACGGCGGATCGGACCGGGTGATCAAGGCGGTGGACTTGCCGGACGAGGTAAGATTGCGTCTCACCGGGACGGTGGACTGGCGTCCGATAACCCACTGGGCGTTTTTGGTGCAGACGGGCGTCGAGCGGGTGCGGCGATTCGGTTTTGTGGAGGGAAACGACCGAGTCCATGGCATGGCGGGACTTCAGGTGACGCGGGTCATGAGCCGGTAGGCACCACCTGTTCGGGGGTTGGGGAAGTTCCGGTTAAGAAGCCAGCACGCGTGCTAAGGTCATGTCGTACGTTTCCCAGTCGTCACGCGGTCCTGCTCTGTTTCGGGCAATGTGCGAAGCCGCGTACCGGGGATACAACGCTCCAACAGCATCGCGTTGACATCAGGGTCGGCGTCAAACAGACGCGCGGACGGGTCGCCGTCCCAGAAACGCAGCCCCTCGATCTCGTGCTCGGCTTCCATGTGAGGCATGCCGAGTTTGAGCACCACCGGCGTCCCGTCGGCGCGTCGGCCCGGCGCGACATACGCGCAACTGACGTCGTCATCGTCAAACGAAGCGTCAAGCGTCAGTTGCCACCGGTGTTGCAGGGTTCGGAGCGCGTCGGGAAGACGGTCAAGCCACGCCGACCGTTCGGGGGTTTGGCGACAGGCGACGGCGAGACGTTGCGGGATGACCGGCAAGGGTGTCATAGATGGCGCGTCAGCGGGGTCGAGACTCCTCGAAAAACACTAAAATCTCCATATCTTCCGTGATCGAATGAAACCTGTGTTCGACGCCGGCCCGGACAAACAGGACCGAACCCGTCTGCACAGACCGCTCTTCGTCGGCCACGCGAAACATGCCGTTCCCCTTGACCACATAGTACGTCTCATCACGTGTATGCGGTGTCTGCGGGTCGGCGGTTCCGGCCTTGAGCACGTACAACCCCATGCTCAGCGTGGGAATACGGAGAAATTCAAGATATAGACGTCCCTGCGCGGCCTGCTGTGTTCTCAAGTCGTCTATCTCGTAAAAAGCCCAGTCCATAAAACCCTCCACGGCAAGTAGCGTCTGGCAAGTATCTCAATTCCACACCCGATTATCCCGGCGACGGAGGGCCTCACCCGTTCCAAGCCAACGCGTGCCGTTGTGTATGGACCCGGTGACGGAAACGCGCAACCTTGCCCTTGGCGTCGAAATGCCAGATATGCGCCTCGTCATCCTCCGCGACCCGCCTGCCCGTCGCCCGGACCGTAAACTCGATATCGACGAGCGCCACGATGACATTTCCGGTTTCGAGAAGCGTCTTAACCGCAAACGAATGTATCTCCATTTCGGCGAGACTGGCGAAAAAAGCCGCCGCGCCCTCGTGCCCGGTCCGGTGTTTTAACCATGGCGTGTCGGTTTCTCCGGCGTCGTATTCCCAATCTACCGTCTCGGAAAGATGAGACAGAATCGTCGGCACTTCGCCGCGTCCAAAGGCCTGATAAATCTCCTGCGCAATCTGTATGTTGCTCATGCAGATCTCCTTTGCGTCAATGCGCCACGACCTTGATTCGGGCTGAGTAACCGAGACGGCCAAGAAACTGCTCACAGTGGTCCCATGTCAATCCAAAGACCCGGACATCGGCCACACCGAGCCGATTGACCACTTCCCGGATAGCCTCGAAACGCTCCGGGGAAAACTCTTCCTCCTGCATAGCCTCCTCGGCCCACGCAACCAACTCCGGCAGCTTGATTTCGGGATGCAGATAGACGGATAGTCTCTCTGGAACCATCTGACCTGTGATGCCCTCCACACTTCACGTCTTTTCCGGACGGCGCGCTCGACCCTGATCACGGTCTCAGGAGGAAGGGAACCCAGCCGTCTTTTATACCGGAGAGATTTACACAAATCGAGTGGGTAAGTCAACAGAGGACATGGTTGGGGTAAGGAGTAGAGGTCCATACCGCTTAGAAACACACGAGGGGTTGCCGATGGACGCCGTAAGGTGTATTTTGATCCGCCAAACGATTTGGTGATCATGCCCGGAAGCCATACCGATTTTGGATGTTGGATTTAGGGCAGGGTACCCTTCAACCTTTCGAAAGGCCCTTGATGGCCCACCATGCAACTTGCGCCGCCGTAATCGCCCGCGCGCTTTACGACATGGGCGTGCGCCACGCATTCGGACACCCGGGCGGCGAGGTCCTGGAACTCATCGACGCGCTGGAAACGCAAGGTATCTCGTTTGCGTTGGTCGGCCACGAATCTACCGCCGCGTTTATGGCGGCGACCGCCGGGCGTCTGACCGGAATTCCGGGTGTCTGTCTGTCCACACTCGGTCCCGGCGCGTGCAACCTGACGCTTGGCGTGGCCTCGGCGTATCTGGACCGCGATCCGTTGCTCGCCTTTTCCGCCCGTGTCGCCACGCACCGGATAGGACGCAGTAACAAGCAAAATCTGCCGCTCAACAACCTGTTCGGCACGATCTCCAAATGGTCCATAGCGCTCGACGGCGCGGCGACCGAGACGACGATTCGCGACGCGATGCGTGTCGCCGCCACGCCCCCGTGGGGACCGGTATATGTGTCGATCCCGGCGGATGTGGCGACGGGGCCGGACCGACCGGATACACTGCCGCCGCAAGCGCCCGTGTCACCTCTTCCTGACATGCGCGTCCTTGACAGCATCGTTACGGCGCTCAACCACGCGCGCCGGCCTGTCGGCGTGGTAGGTATCGCCATGAACGCGGTCAAGGACGCACCGGCGGTACGACGGTTTTTTGCGGAAACCGGTATCCCGTTTACCGTCACCGTACAGGCCAAAGGCATCGTCGACGAGACTTCACCCGGTTTTCCGGGCGCGGTGGCCCCGGCGGCAGGGGAACGCCATGTCATCGAATGGCTCCAACAAAGCGACTGTATCCTCGGCGTGGGGTTCGACCCGGTCGAAATCTCGCAGACCTGGCATTTCGACGCGCCGCTCCATATCGTGGCCAACACGTCGGTCGGGTTCGGAACTTATCACCCCCCCTCGGAATGTGTCGGAGACGTGGCCACCCTGCTCGACCGGATACGCGAAAACTACCGGGGTGTAGGTGAATACGCGGATCACGACATCCACGCACTACGCGCGCATATAGACAAAGCCATTTGTCCGGAGGAGACACACAGCTCCGCCGGACTCGCCCCGTACCACCTCGTCAAAAGACTGCGCGCCCTGCTTCCCGACGAGACCATCGTCACCTCCGATGTCGGGGCGCACAAAAACGTAATCGGTCAGGCATGGCGTGCCCCGTCGCCACACACCCTGCTGATGTCCAATGGGCTTTCTTCGATGGGCTACGGACCTGCGTCCGCGCTTGCGGCGGCCCTGATCCACCTCGACCGTCCCGTCGTAGCCATCACGGGTGACGCGGCCTTTGCCATGATGGTTCATGAACTCGAAACCGCGCGTCGTCTCGGTATCGCGCCTCTTTTTGTCGTCCTATGCGACCGGTCGCTTGCCGTGATTAAAATCGCACAGCGTCTGCGGAATCTACCACCGACCGGGGTGGATTTCGCACCGGTGGACTGGGCAAAAGTCGCCCAAGGGTTTGGGGTTCGTGGCGAGACGGCCCACACCTTTGCCGATGTGGAGCGGGTCGTGGGCGACTGGCTGTCGTGCCGCGAACCGCTGGTGCTGGCCGTATCCGTGGACGAATCGCTGTATAAAGGGCTAAGGTATTGAAAAAGGATGAAGTTCGAAGTTTGAAGCTTGAAGAAGAACCATTCCGTCAAGCTTCCGTTTTTCCTTGGGGGGGCTGGGCCACCGCCGGGATCGGACTGGCGGTATTTTTCGTTTTTGTCGGCGTACAGGGACTGACCGTCGCGTTTGTTCCCGAACGACTCGACAACGGAAACTCGTCCATGATCGACGGCGATGCGCTCGCGCTGGCAACCTGTGTATCCGCCGTCGTCTGCACAGGATTGCTGGCTCTGCTCGTGGCGACGTTCAAACGCCCCCGAATGGCTTTTTATTTCGGATGGCAGCCGATATCATGGAAAACGATGACCCGGTGGACCGGTCTGGGGATCGCCACGGCCTTGTTCTGCGACCGGATCACGGAAATGGCCGGAAGACCGGTCGTTCCGGAGTTTATGACGCAGGCATACGCCACCGCCGATCTGATTCCGTTGCTCTGGATCGCGTTGATCGTCGCCGCGCCACTTTTTGAAGAGACCTTTTTTCGCGGATTTCTGTTGACCGGTTTTGCCGGTTCGCGTATCGGCGCGGGCGGCGCGATTCTGCTGACCTCGCTGATCTGGGCGGTCATCCATCTCCAGTACCAACCCTTCGAAATGACGATCGTTTTCTTGATCGGAGTGTTGCTGGGCCTGGCCCGTGTTATGACCCAATCGTTGTACGTTCCGTTTGTCATGCATGCCGGTATAAATCTGATGGCCACCACGCAGACAGCCCTGCAATAGAAAACATAAATGTGATCGCCATCATTGACGACCTACCCAAAACGCAGTACACTCCTCTTGATTCTATCACGGTTTATATGTTTCGACATCGTATAGGCGACGCATACCTCGCCCCGACGATGTGTTTTTTCAAACTTCAAACTTCCCGCAAGGAGT
>Ga0194132_10009926_pt1 | contig 12885 bp, 11 predicted proteins | sample TA2KigOf80mmetaG_FD_148612 | JGI IMG/M metagenome (GOLD analysis project Ga0194132, IMG submission 148612) | Freshwater microbial communities from Lake Tanganyika, Tanzania - TA2015054 Kigoma Offshore 80m | ecosystem: Environmental > Aquatic > Freshwater > Lake | place: Tanzania: Lake... | reverse complement strand
CCGACGATCAGGCTGTTGATGAAGTTGGCGCTGAAGTCGGAGGACCGCGAGAAGAGGACTGCGTTGAAATTTATCAGCGTCGGAGTGAACATCACCTGCCCGGACAATAGCGCGATCTGTGTCTTGAACGCCGCCACGGCGATCCACAGAAAGGGAAACAGCACCACGACGGCGGCGACGATCAGGGCGCCGTGCCGGGCCAGCGCTGCCGCAAGAGGCCGCTGCATCAGGCATCCTCCCGCCGGCGTCGCGCCGCGGCCAGGGCCACGACGATCAGCAGCGCGATCACGAACAGTGCCAACACCGAGATCGCCGAGCCGTAGCCCATGCGATCCTCGGTGAAGAACCGGCGATAAATGGTGAAGGACAGCACCTCGGTCGCCATTCCCGGCCCACCGCCGGTCAGCAGATAGACCTCATCGAAGACCTTGAAAGCAACGATGAGCCGGAAGACCAGCGTGACCAGGATGGTCGGCAGCATCAGCGGCAGGGTGACGTAGCGCAGCTCCTGCCACCATTTGGCGCCGTCGACATGGGCAGCCTCGTAGACGTCCCGCGGCAGCGATTCGAGGCCGGCCAGCAGCAGCAGGAAGCAGAAGGGCGTCCAGTGCCAGATATCGACGACGATGACCGCGAGCAGCGCCGTCGACCGCTGGCCGAGCCAGTCGAGCGGTGCAAATCCCAGAAGGCCGGACATCTGGTTGATCACGCCGAAGTCGAAATTGTACATCAGCTTCCAGATCGCCCCGATGACGATGCCGGGGACGAGGATCGGCAACAGAAAGATGGCGCGGTAGAGGACTCTCCCGCGCCATGTCCGGCTGACGAGCAGAGCGAGAAAAAAGCCGAGAATCATCTGCCCGCTTACTGCGGCGACGGCGAAGATGAGCGTGTTGGAAAGGCCCGAAGTAAACAGGGTGTCCGCCGGCAGCGCCGCGTAGTGACCGAGCCCGTTCCAGCTCCAGCGCGCCACGCCGTCGCTCCAGGCGACGCTGTTGAAGCTGAGCGCGAGCAGATTGAAGACCGGCAGAACGGTGAGGACGGCAAGCAGGGCGACGGTCGGCGCCACCGTCGCCACGCGCCAGGGATCGCCCCGCGTGAATTCTGCCGCCATGAAGGTGCCGCCCCCGCTTTCTCTTTAGGTGAGGTCGGGCAGCCTCCCCGTCCTATAGCCGCCCTTCTGCATGATGTCGTGGATCTCGGCCGCGATCATGTTGAGAGCCCGCGTCGAGGTGAGCTCACCGGTCACCGCCTGGTTGAGGCGCACATCGAAAACGGCGGTGAGCTGCGCCCCTTCCTGCACGGTCCACATCTGGCGCGAATGCTTGAGGCCCTCGCCCAGCGCCTTCATCCAGCGATATTCCGGCTTCTGGTTCATGGCCGAGGCGAGCACGTCGTAGCGCACCGGCGGGGCTCCGGCCTCGACCAGCTTCACCTGGGCCTCGTAGGTCTGGAACCACCGGAGGAAGGCGAGTGCTGCCACCTGCCGCTCCTTCGGCACATTGCGCGGAATGCCGCCGATGAAATGCCCGAGCGGCGGTGCGGGCATGTGTCCCGGTGCCGCCGGTGGCACGGCAAAGCCGATCTTGCCGGCGACGGCCGACTTGGTCGGGTCATCCATCTGCGCCCAAGCGGCGATGACCATGATGGCGTGCGCCGACTTGCCGGTCACCAGGTTCTGAATGACCTGCCCTTGCGTCTGGCCGCCGGTATTCGGATGCCCGGCTTCCTTGGCCAGCCGCAAGTAATAGTCGAGCGCGTTACGTGCAGCCGGCGAGTTGATGACGACAGAGTAGTCGCCTTCTTTCTCGTTGCGGAAAAGGTTGCCGCCGTGGCTCCACAGATAGGGGAACCAGTCATAGGTGACGCCCGTCGTCTCACGCGCTCCTCGCTGCACCATGCCGTAGGAGGTTGGCGGGTTGTGCAACGCCTTGGCATTGGCGAGCAGCTCGTCCCAGGTCGTCGGCACCTTGAGACCCTTCTGCTGGTAGAGATCGGTACGGTAATAGAGCAACGGGATATTGGGGTTGATCGGCACGCCCATCAGCTTGCCGGTCTTGCTAGTGACGGTCTTGTTCTGCGCATCCCAGAACGGCGTATCGTCGAAGGTTGCAACCTGAGGGTCGAGCTTGAACCCGGGATCGATATCGTGCACCGGTGTGATGAAGCCGCCCTGATAGAATTCGACGAAAAACAGCCCGTTCATGGTCAGCAGGTCGTACTGCCCCTGGTTGGCGCGCACCGAGTTGCGCTGCTTCTCGAGGCTGCCGGCGAACGGGTTGACGTCGAGAGTCACCTTGTTGCCAGTGGCCTTCTCGTAAGCGTCGACCGCGCCGCTGAAGCCGTTGAACCAGGGCGACTGGTTGATGACGATGGTGATCGGCGCCTGCCGACCTTGGGCCGAGGCGGGCCGCACCCACGACGTCACGGCTCCCGCCGTCAAAGCGGCACCACCCGCCATCACCGAGCGGCGGCTGAATTTCTTCTTGGCTGTCATCGCTCCCTCCCTTCAAGGAATTCGGTTGCTAGATCGTCTGCCAGGCTCCATTCGCAGCAGCGGAATCAAAGGCCGCTTCGATAATGCGGACCGATGTAATGGCTTGCGCGAACGTGCAGGCCAGCGTCTCCTCACCGCGCAGGGCGGCAGCGAAGTTGAGGGTGGAGGCGCCGGGCGTGCCGTCGGCTGAAATACGCTCCAGCGGCTCGCGCTTCTCGCCCCAGTAGGTGAGCTGCCAACCCACCGGGATGTCGAGCGGCCGGCGAATTTCGAGCAGCCCGCGCTCACCGTAGATGCGCACCTCGTCCCACATGTGCAAGCCGTGATCGATACAGGTCATACGCCAGGTGAAGCCCGGGAACTCGATATCAGCATAGCCACCGGCGTCGATCAGGCCGGGTTTACCGGACTGCAGGCGCGCACTGACACGTTGCGGCAGCGCATCGGCCAGCCAGGGAATGAGGTCGGCCATATGCGCACCGCGCCCGGTAAACGGCCCACCTCCGGACAGTTTCGGATCGGTGATCCAACCTTCGTACTCGTAGCCGAGCTGCACGGTCTCGATGTGATGGATGGCCCCGATGGCGCCGCTGCGAATGATCTCTCGAGCCCGCACGCAGGCGGCATCGAGGCGGCGATTGAAGGCAACGCCAGCCAGAGTTCCGCGGGCTGTTGCCAACTTCGACAAAGACCGTGCATCGACGCTCTTCAGCACGAAGGGCTTGTCCATAAGCACCGGCTTGCCGTGCTCAAGACAGGCCGCGGCCTGCGCCGCATGGAGAACATGAGGCGTGCTGACGACGATCCCGTCGCACGCACCGTCGGCCCACAGATCGTCGAGCCTGGTGGTTGTTCTCGCCCCCAGACGAGCCGCAACTTCGGCTATCGGGGGTCCGATCGATACGTCACAGATGATCGACAATTCGATCGAGGGGTCGCCCTCTATCGCTGGCACATGGTAGCGCCGGGAAAACTTGCCGCAGCCGACGAGGGCAAGCCGCACAGCGCGCCTTCCGCCTGGGCCCGTGTTCCTTTGCCTCACTGCTGCCGTTGACGATGTCATGATAACGGCTCGCCTTCAGCGGAATTCGATACGATACTTGTAGCGGTCGCCACGCATGTAGGAGTGGCGATACTCCGCCAGCCGATCGCCGTGTGTGAAACTATGACGCTCGACGCTGAACAGCGGCGTGCCGCCCGCGATACTAAGCGCGTCGGCAACATAGTCGTCAGCAACCGCAGGCTCGAGGGTCTCCTCGGCGCGAACGAGGAACAGATTGAATGACTGTTCCAGCATTTCGTAGATCGTGCGCTGCGACAGGTCGACTTTGTCTAACCCCTCCACCAGGTCGGCGGGGAAGACGCTGGTATGGAGAGTCACCGGCACGCCTTCCATGAACTGGACGCGTTCGACCTCATAAACCTTCGCGCCTTTGGGCAGGTCGAACTTCTTGCGCAACTCCTCGCGGACCGTGCGCCGCTCGCAGCGCCGCACGATCGACGTCTGATCGTGCTTGAGTCCCTTCTCACGAAACAGCCGATAGGAGCCGAGGATGCTGCCCTCGAATTTCGGCCGGCTGACAAATGTGCCGCGGCCCTGGCGGCTGTGAACGATGCCTTGCTGCGCCAGATCGCTGAGCGCCCGCCGGATCGTGCCACGACTCACCCCGTAGTGCCGACACAGTTCCGCTTCGGACGGCAGTTCTTCGCCGGAACGCCAGCGCCCGGACGTGATATGCAGCGCCAAGGATTCTTTTATCTGGTGATAGAGCGGGATGACGTCGGCCGGCTCGACTGGCGACAGATCCGCCAGGGCCTTGAGCTTTTGCGCCGCTTCAGCCACGGAGGCATCCCCCGGAAAGATGATGCCTTATACATAAGTCTAGTTGTTTATACAAGTAACGGGCGACGGACGCCGCCACCGATGAGGTCCACGAATCTCTTGTTGACCATGTTCGCATCTCGGCAAGCGCAGTGCGCGCCAGGAACCTCGGTCGTCGAAACCTAAGACCCGGGTATTAACCGAAGCGCTCGATCGAGAATGGTCTGAGGTCGAAGCGTGCAGGGCGTCCGGCGATCAGATCCGCCGTCAGCTGGCCCACCAGCGGTCCCAGCGTGTAGCCGTTCGACGTCACGGCGTTGAAGAAGCCCGGCACTCCAGGGACCTCGCCGATCAGCGGCGCTCCGTCCAGATTGACGTTCATCGCCGCCCAGCTGCGCAGCACCTGGTACCCGTCCAGCGCCGGGATCACGCGGCGCGCGACCCACAGATTGCCCTCCAGCGAACGCCGCAGGATGCATGGGAGTCCGGTGGCCGGATCGGCAGCGGCGGTCCAGCCACCGCCGATGATGAATCCTCCCGTATCGGCTTGCTTGAGCGTCAGATGGCGAGCTGCATGCGCAACAAGCTGCGAGACGATCTTGGGGCCGGGTGTGGTGACCACCATCTGTAGCGGTGCACCCTTCACCGGCACGCGGACTCCAGCGAGGCGTCCGATGGCCGGGCTCCAGGGTCCGGCCGCGTTGACGATGCGCCGGCAGACAATCGTGCCGCGATTCGTGCGCACCCGGAATCCCGGTTCATCGCGCTCGATCGACGTTACCTCTGTCCCGGCGGCGACCTTGGCTCCGGCACCCTCTGCCAGCGCGACGACCGCGTAGGTCGCCGTCGCGGGATTGATCTTGCCTTCGAGGGGACAGTAGGCGGCTCCGACAAGCCTCTGCGAAAGAGCCGGCGCCAGCGCGCGCAGCTCGCCGGCGCCAATCACCGAACAATCAATGCCGTACTGGCGCTCGAGCGCAACCTTGGCCGTGAGAAACTCCATGTCTGCCTGCGTTTCGGCCACCATCAATCCGCCAGTCGTACGGACTTCGAGATCGAGTCCGGAGTCGGCCTCGATGGAACGCCAAAGAGCGACCGCCTCGGGTCCCAGGGCGAGCGTTTGAGCCGCCGGTCCGCCGCCGGCTTGCGCCTTACTGCCAAAATCGAACGACAGGAGTTGGACGTGCAGGCTGCCCGCGTTCGCGCCGCTGGCCTGGAGGTTCGGTTCGTCGCGCTCCACCACCAGCGTCTCGATACCGGCGCGGCAAAGCGCCAACGCTGTCGACGAGCCCAGGATTCCAGCGCCGATCACCAGAACGTCCGTGCGCCGATCCTCGGGGGGCCGTTCCTCGGACGAACGTATTCTCGCCGCGACGGGTGCCGGCGCATCGACCTGCTTGTGACCGCCCCATTCCGGTTGCTCGAATGCCAGCGCCGCAAGCGGAACCGGCTTGGCGGGGAGACGGGGTGCGAAGAAATCGTACATCCCGGGAATCCGCCCCGTCCGGCTCTGGATGAGACGGGCCAGAGTCGCGGCGCAGTTGCGCCCCTGACACCGACCCATGCCGGCCCGAGTCCGGCGCTTGAGCGCGCCCAGCGAGCCGCCGCCGCTCGCCATTAGGGCCCGGATCGTTCCGGCTGAAACCTCTTCGCAGCGGCATACGATCGTCTCATCGTCCAAGCCACCCGCGTCGAATGGCGGCGCCTCGTAGATGCTCCACAGAGCTTCCTGAAAGCGCCGCGCACGAGCGAGAGCCGATTGCGCTTTGCGAACTTCTGCCTCTCCAAGCGGCGCGCCCAAGGCCCGTGCGGCAGCGGCGCCTGCCAGAATGCCTCTCGCGGTTGCGACCCGCGCCCCCCCGATTTCAGCTCCGTCGCCGATGACATGGACGCCGGGCACGTTGCACGAGCCATCGTCCTCGGTTTCCGCGGCAAGATAGCCGACATGCTTGTCGACGAAGCGGTGGGTCACGCCCAGTTGGCGTGCGATCTCACTCGAGGGAACGAAGCCATAGCCGAGAATGAGCGCGCCACCGTGGAGTTTCCTACCGTCATCGAGCTCTGCGATAGCGAAGCGGCCATCAGCTCCCGGGTGGGCCGCGACCACCTGTCGGCCCCACAACGTGGGAACCCCGGCGTTCGAAAGACGCCAGACCATCGCGACACCCTCAGCGGCGAGTTCGGGGGCAGCCAAGCTGAGCCGTAGAGCAGCGCGCGCCATACTCAGGTCAGGCCGACGGGCGCTTTCTACGACGGCGACCACTTCGGCTCCACCGCCGATGATCTCCAATGCCGTCTGCAGGTTAAGCGGACCGTTACCGGCCACGATGATCCGCCGGCCCGGTGCAACACGATGGGCGCGGGCCAGTGTCTGGGCCGCTCCCGTGGTCATCACTCCCGGCAACGTCCATCCCGGCATTGGCACGGGTCGCTCGTAAGCGCCCGCTGCGAGAATCAGCCTGGCCGGCGCGAAGATCACGGCACGGCCGCCGACCAGGCAGGCGATCTCGTCGCGCGCGAACGCCCCCCACACCGTGGCGTCGCCGATCAACTCGACACCGGCATCGCGAACCGCCTCAAGCAAAGTGCGACCGCTGCGGAACTGCCGGTCGTCGCCGCCGGGTTCGAAGTCATAGGCGGGCGCCAACGGCTTGAAGTACTGGCCGCCTGGGCTGGGACGCTCGTCGACGACGGTCACCGAAAGGCCGGCGCGTGCGGCGACCAGCGCGGCGTTCAGGCCCGCCGGTCCGGCGCCGACGACCAGAACGTCGACCTCGCGCGCCAGGGGGCGCTCACCGGGTTCGGCCGCTAGCGGTGCGGGAGCCGGCGGCGGAGTGGAGCGCACAACCATCCCCGCGCTCACCTTGGCAAGGCAGGCCCGCTGCTCTGGACGGCCGTCGATCGTCACGACGCATTCGAAGCACGCGCCCATGCCGCACCAAAGCCCGCGGGCCGCGTTCTTTCGGGTTCTTCGAAAAGCCCCGATACCCGCCGCCGTAAGGGCTGCGGCCAGACTTTCGCCTTCTAGCCCCTCTACGAGGCGGTCGTCGAACTTGAAGGTCGCGGGACTGGCGACCGTGCGGATGCGGCGGTTCCGAAGCCTCAAAGTCTGGTCCCGTGCCAACCCGCCTCGCGCTTCCGCCAGTAGAGCGCGTTCAGGCGCTGCGTCAACTCGCCGGGGATGGTGCCGCGGATCGACCGGCCGGATACCTCGCGCACCGGCAACGCCGCGCCCGAGGTCGAACAGGTAAAAACCTCATCAGCTACGAAAAGGTCGAAGGCAGTCACGTTTCCAGCATCGACAGGGATGCTCAGCTCGGCCGCCAGCTCGCAGAACGTCATGCGCGTTATGCCATGCAGGACGCCCAAGGCTGGCGTGCGCAAGACGCCATCCTTCACCAAGAAAAGGTTCGAGCGGGGGGCCTCCTCGACGAATCCCTGGGCGGACAGCCAAACCACGTCGTCGTAACCGGAATCGAGCGCCTCAATCTTGGCCAGCTGATACTGCAGGCGTGCCGTGTGTTTGTAGCGTGGATCGAGCGTGTCCGGTGCCATGCCACGCTGGTGGCCGATCTGCAGGCGTATGCCCTTGGCGCGCTGCTCCTCACTGCCGAGATGGGCATAAGGTGTCGCGAAGGCGCGGACGCTCGGTTTCGCGGCGCGCGGATCCGGGTTTCCGCGCGGCAGAACGCCGCGGGTGACCACGATCTTGATAGCGGCGTCGCGCAAGCCGTTGCGGCGTGCTGTCTCGCAGACGATCTGCGCCCATGCCTGACGATCGAGGCCGGTGTCGATGCGCGCCGCATGCAGCGAGTCCGTCAAGCGCTGTAGGTGATCGTCCAGACGGAAGACCATGCCCTGCCATGCCGAGACGACCTCGTAAATGCCATCGCCGAACTGCACGCCGAGATCGAACGGCGAAAGGCGCGCCCGGCTCTCGGGCACATATTCGCCGTCGCAGTACAGTATCGGTTCGCTCATCGCCGTCACTCCCAGCCCGGGCACGCCGACAAAATGAGGCTTGCGCCGTGCGGTCTAAATGCGCACACTGTTACATCTAATCCTATACAGCCGGTCTTGTGAATGGCGAAGCAGTTCCGCGGCACCTATACCGTCTTGATCACGCCCTTCGCCGCCGATGGCAACCAGGTGGATCACAGAGCCTTGGCGGAACTGGTGCAGTGGCAGATCGCGCAAGGCATCCACGGGCTCATCCCGCTGGGTTCGACCGGCGAGTTCCTCTCATTGAGCGACGAAGAGACGGAAGCCGTCGCTCGGACCGTAATTCAGACCGCCCGCGGACGCGTGCCGGTCCTGATCGGAACCGGCGCGGAGAGCACGAACGAGTCGATCCGCCTGTCCCGACGGGCCGAGCGCTGCGGCGCAGACGGCGTGATGATCATCCCGCCTTTCTACTCGACACCGACCGAGGACGAGCTATTCGAGCACTATCGGCGGATCGGCGAGGCGATCGGTATTCCGATCATGATCTACAACAATCCGGCGACGGCGAACGTCGACATGGTGCCGCAGACGGTCAAGCGTCTCTCGGCGATCGACAATGTCCGCTATATCAAGGAATCGACGCTCGAGGTGACGCGGGTGCGCGACATCATCGAGCTGTGCGGCGAGCGAATGACCGTGTTTGCCGGCATCCTTGGCTACGAGAGCTTTTGGCTCGGCGCGCAAGGTTGGGTGGCGGTGTGCTCGAACCTGCTGCCGGCGGAATCCGCGGAGCTTTTCACGCTGGTCGCGGACGAGCGGAACCAGCCGGCGGCCCTCGCGCTCTACCGGCGCATCTTGCCGATCGTGCGCTGGGTCGGCGGTCATCGTTACGTCTCCGCCACGAAAGCCGCACTGGCGATGATGGGCCGCCCGGTCGGCGACCCCCGGCCGCCGCGCCTGCCGTTACCTGCCGCGGAGCGCGAGGCGCTGCGCCGTGACTTGCTGGCGTTCGGCCTGCTGAAGCCGGCTGCAGCATAGCGATGCTGCCGATATTCGGAGATGTAGTCCTTCGACAAATCAGGGGAGAGCCATGAGAAAGATCGTGCGAGAGATCCCGTCCTTGAGTCGGCGGCAAGCCCTTGTCGGGGCTGGCGCATTCCTGGCAACGGCCACGACTGCATCGCGTGCAAGCGCCCAGGCGAAGATCGCGCCGCCCAACATCATAAAGGCGGGCGCCCTGGTCATGTCGACCAATCCGACGCTGCGGCCCCTGCAATGGGTCAACGATCGCGGCGAGCTCCAGGGCATGCGGATCGATCTGGGCAACGAGATCGCCAAGCAGCTCGGCCTGACCCCCGAATACATCCGCATCGAGTTCTCGGCCCAGGTGCCGGGTCTCGCTGCCAAGCGCTGGGACATGATCAATACCGGCATCTTCTGGACCGAGGAGCGCTCCAAGCTGATGTACATGGTGCCTTACGAACGCGCCGCCCTCAGCTTCATGGCGGCCCGCGGCAATCCTCTTGGCATCAAGGACGTCAAGGATCTCGCGGGGCGGCGGGTTTCGGTCGAGCTCGGCGGCGTCGAGGAGAGACGCACGCGGGAGGTAAGCCAGCAGCTCCAGGGCCAGAATCTGAGGCCGCTCGACATCCGCACCTTCAACAATTTCGCCGAGGCCTTCCAAGCTCTACGGGCGGGCCAGGTTGACGCCTCGGTGACCCTCGATGCCACAGCACAGGCCCTGCAGGATGCCGGGGATTTCAGCCGCGCCATCTCGGGGCTGTTTCCGCAAATCGTCTGCGTTGCCTTTGCCAACAAGCCCCTGGCCGAAGCTGTCGTCGGCACGCTCAACGATCTCAAGAGGAGCGGCTACTACGACAAGCTGTTCGACCAGTTCGGCGTGCTCAAGAACGAGGCTCCGGCTTTCTCGATCCTCGGTCCCGGACCGGCCTGACGCCCGGCCGGGATCGAACATCGGTATTCCCCGCCGCCTGCCTGGGTAGCGCGGCGTAGCGGGCGGCTGGCAGCGGGGAACACGATGAAGGGTTGGAACTGGGAAGGTTTCTGGGGCTACTTCGTCAACGGCTACCTGCTGGAAGGCGCTCTTGTCACGATCGCGCTCACGATCGTGGCGCTCGCCCTGGGACTCGTCCTCGGCCTGATCATCGCGCTCATGCGCATGTCGGCGAGCCGGGCGTTGTCGACAGCAGCCCAAGGCTATATCTGGATCTTTCGCGGCACGCCGCTCCTCGTGCAGCTCGTCATCATCTATACCGGCCTGCCGCAGATCAGCGACAGCCTGCGTCTCGATGTGCTCCAGTCGGCCGTGGTCGGCCTGGTGCTGAACGAAGCGGCGTACCTGTCTGAGATCATCCGGGCCGGAATCTCGGCCGTGCCGGCCGGTCAACGCGAGGCCGCCTTGTCCCTCGGCCTCTCGCCCTGGCGTGCTTTTCGCCTTGTCGTTCTGCCCCAGGCGATGCGCGTGATCATCCCCCCGCTGGGCAACTCGGTGAACGGCCTGCTCAAGGCCACATCCATCGTCTCCGTCATCTCGATGGAAGAGCTGATGCGCCGCGGCCAGATTCTGATGCAGGAACGCTTTCAGGTTCTCGAGATATTCGTCGTCGTCGCCGTTCTCTATCTCGTCATGACAACGGCTTGGGAATTCGTGCAGCGCCGCATAGAGGCCCATTTCGGTCGTGCCTACGGCGCCGCGCCGCGCCCGCGGGAACTAACACGCGACGACCGTTAGGCGTGAAATATCGACTGCCCTTCCTCCTGCTACGCCGCATGGCGTGCCGGCCAGGATGGCATGCCAAGGCTTTAAGCCTGATGCTTGATGCCCGGAACCGCCTGTGGGCGATCGATCTCGACCTCACATCAACCACAGGTATCGCGCCTATGAGCAGCAGTTGCAGTGGAGTGCGGAAGCGTCGGCGGCTTGATCTGTCGTCGATATTTCCTCTTACCCACCGCACTCGGGGGCCAGGGGTTGGATGTTCGCATCCTCTCACTCCGACCGGCCGCTTTATCTTCGGTGGCCGCGCAGCTTATGTCGATAAGCCCTGTGTTTCCTGCGGCTTGTATGCCGGTTCCACGATACTGCACTTGGGGGTAATGCCGGACGCACCCCGCATTCTCGTTAAAAAGTGCGACACTTTCAAAATAAGTTTAGGAGTGTCGCACAGCTTGCCGTGATAGCCTTGATCTCACTGCGCGGCATGGGCATGCTGCCGGTGGGCAGCACGCCCGAAGAGCTGGCCGATCTCATCAAGAAGGAGCTCGATACCTGGGCCAAGGTCGTGGAAGCGACCGGCGGCTGCGGCTGCTGATGCCGCACGCCGAGCCGGACCGCGCGATCTGGGCGACTTGGTACGATATCGACAGCGGCCGCCGCGACGAGTTCCTGGCTTGGCTGCACGGCGAGTATCTGCCGGCGCTCCGCGCCCGCCCCGGCTTTCTCTGGGTGGCGCACTATGCCGATCAGGGCGGCGGTGCGCCGATCGCCGCCTCGGGCGAGACGGTTCTCAAGTACGCGCAGGACGGCATGGGCACGGGCACGCAGTTCGTGCTCATTGCCGGAGCTGCCTCGACCGACGTCTTTCTCGATCCGCCGATCGACGAGATCGAAAAGCAAGCGAGCGAAGCCTCAGGCGACATGCTTTCGCTGCGCCGGGGAGTGCGTACCGTCATCCTGCTCGAGGAGAAGCGGATCTACGGTCCGGCTCACCCGCCGGCCGGCTACGGGCTTGTGCCTGGCCCCTGCATCATGTTCGGCACGTTCCGCATGCCGACGCCCGAGCAGGAGTTCGAGCTCGGTGCCTGGTACATCAAAGACCGGCTGCCTTTCATGGAGAAGACGCCTGGTTGCATCCGGGTGCGCAAGCTGGTCGGTGTCGCCGGCTGGGCGAAATACGGCGCCTTCTACGAGTTCGAAACCCTCGAGGCAAGGACGCGCTGGAAGCAGGAGAACTCGAAGCGCGTGCTCGACCCCAACCACTGGTCGAACCGCATGGTGGGTTCGACCCGGCACGTTCCGGGCTCACCGACGATCGGCCTGCGCACCTGGCCCGCGACATAGCGCGGGTGAGGTCGGCCTCCGCAACCGCTCGATGCGGCTGACGGAAATGCCGGGGCTCTTTCTCCGAGGGCTAGAAGCGGTCGACGCGGAACGGACGGGCGTCGATGGCGGTCGGTACGCTTGACAGCATCTCAGCCACCAGCCGCCCCGTCGTCGCTCCTTCGGTCAGTCCCAGATGCCCGTGACCGAAGGCCAGCGCCACATTGTCATGGCGCGGCGACAGGCTGATCACCGGCATCGAGTCCGGCATCGACGGCCGGAAGCCCATCCATTCGCGCCCGCCTTCGGTGTTGAGCGACGGCAGAGCCTGCCGGCCGAGCTCCAGCAGTGCCTTGGCGCGGGCGAAGTTGGCAGACGCTTCGAGCCCCGCCAGCTCGACTGCACCGCCGATGCACAGGCCCTCGTTCATCGGCGTCATCAGGAAATTGCCCTCGGCGGGGCATACCGGCCGCGTCAGGGTGATACCGGGGTTGGGCAGCGTCGTGTTGTAACCGCGCTCGGTATCGAGCGGCACGTCGCCAGCCACCCGCCGGCAGAGCT
>Ga0194132_10009925_pt1 | contig 12885 bp, 14 predicted proteins | sample TA2KigOf80mmetaG_FD_148612 | JGI IMG/M metagenome (GOLD analysis project Ga0194132, IMG submission 148612) | Freshwater microbial communities from Lake Tanganyika, Tanzania - TA2015054 Kigoma Offshore 80m | ecosystem: Environmental > Aquatic > Freshwater > Lake | place: Tanzania: Lake... | reverse complement strand
CTCGCTGACACCCATCAGCTCAGCGGCCTTACTTGCCTCGCAACGCCCCTCCAGAACAAGGTTCAGTATCTGTGCTCTCTTCGCTTCTCGCTCGGTCAAATGTAGTCCTCTCATGGGCTGACATATTCACTGAGCAGTTACCTACTGACAATATCACTGAGCAAAGACACAAACCGCCGTTTCGTCTTGACCAGCATGTTGTGCATCGATAAAATCGCAATAGTTGACACACTACACCCAGGTTACCATGCTGCCCGTAGCCCCCATAACCAGCCTCACGTTGACTACCACGCCTTCCGTGTAGCGGGCATTCGCCCGGCGGAAGGCTATTCTGCGTCCCGTCCCTGTCACACAAACTTACCCGCCGTGGCCGCATTGCGTGTAAAATTACCTGCGCAATCGTCTACGCGCACCAAATGAGGAACTCCAATGTCACAAGACCTCGCAGAGCTGCGAAAGCGTATCAGGCACTCCACGTCCCACATAATGGCGGACGTCGTCACAAGCATGTACCCCAACGTGAAGCTGGGCATCGGCCCGCCGACGGACGACGGCTTCTACTACGATTTCCTGATGGACACGCCGATCGCGCAGGCCGACTTCGAGAAGATCGAGGCGGCGATGCGCGAGGTCATGAAGAAGGACTTCAGGTTCGTCTACAAGGAATACCCGCGCGCTGAGGCGCTCAAGCTGGTGAAGGACCAGCCGCTGAAAACCGAGATCATAAACGACCTTCCGGAAGGCGAGACGATCTCGACGTACACGCACGGGAGGTTCGAGGACCTGTGCGCGGGTCCTCACATTGAGTCCACGGGCAAGATACCTGCCTTCAAGCTGCTCAACGTGGCGGGCGCGTACTGGCGCGGCGACGAGAAGCGGCCAATGCTCCAGCGCGTCTACGGCACGGCCTACGAGTCGGGCGAGGAGCTTGAGGCGCATCTGAAGCGGGTAGCCGAGGCCGAGCGCCGCGACCACCGGAAGCTAGGGGTTGAGCTTGGCCTCTTCTTCTTCAATCCCATCGCGCCGTCCAGCCCATTCTTCCTCCCGAAGGGCGCAACGCTGTACAACGGCCACGTTACGTACGTGCGCGACCTGTACAAGCGCTACGGTTACCAGGAAGTCATCACACCCCAGATGTTCGATACGGAGCTGTGGAAGCGGTCCGGCCACTACGCGAACTACAAGGACAACATGTACTTTTCGTACGTGGACGAGAAGGAGATGGGCCTCAAGCCCATGAACTGCCCGGCCGCGGCGGTGCTGTTCGGCTCTTCCCCGCACTCGTATCGTGAGCTGCCGATAAGGTACGCAGATTTCGGACGCCTGCACCGCTACGAGCGCTCAGGCGTCACGCACGGCCTGACGCGCGTCCGCACGTTCTCCCAGGATGACGCCCACATCTTCTGCCGCCAGGACCAGATCGAACAGGAAATTAACTCGTTCATCGCTATGGTCAATGAGACCTTCAACATATTCGGGTTCAAGGACATCAATGTTGCGCTATCGCTCCGCCCGGACAAGCGCATCGGCAGCGACGATCTCTGGGATCGGGCTGAAGGCGCGCTGGCGTCCGCACTGACGAAACAGGGAATACGCTTCGAGCCGAAGCCGGGCGAGGGCGCGTTCTACGGCCCCAAAATCGACTTTTTCGTCAACGACGCCATCGGCAGACCGTGGCAGCTGAGTACAGTGCAGCTCGACTACAACCTGGCGGAGCGCTTTGACCTGGAGTACAACGCGGAGGACGGCACGCGCCAGCGGCCGGTGGTCGTGCACCGCGCCATGCTGGGAAGCCTTGAGCGCTTCCTCGGCGTTATGATCGAGCACTTCGCCGGCGCGTTCCCCCTGTGGCTCGCGCCGGTGCAAGCGGTCGTGATCCCGATAGCGGACCGGCATCAGGAGTATGCGAACAAGGTCGCGGCCGAGCTTGCGCAGGCTGGCATCCGGAATGAAGTTGACAGCCGAAACGAGCGCATGCAGGCCAAGATCCGCGACGCCCAGGTGCAGAAGGCGCCGTACATGCTCGTAGTCGGCGACAAGGAGGCCCAGGCAGAGGCCGCCGCGGTCCGCCTGCGCTCCGGTGAAAACCTCGGGGCTGTGCCCGTCAAGGAAATCATCGCACGGATGGCTGCTGAGATAGCGGAGAAGAAGCCATCCTATTGAACACTTTCTGCTATCTGTGCTATATTCGTAGATACTCAGTTTTTGACTGGGGAAAAGCTGTTTGACCTTCGCACCCGCGCTTCGGCGCGCGGCTGAGGACTGAAACCGAGAGGTGCTAGTATACCGAAGGAGTACCGGACTAACGCCAGAATACGCGTTCCCGAAGTCCGTGTCGTGGATGAAAAGGGCGAGCAGCTCGGAGTGATGCCTACACGGCAGGCGCTCCTGCTCGCGGAGGAGCGCGGCGTCGACCTGGTTGAGGTTGCGCCGGGTGTTGAGCCTCCCGTCTGCAGGCTGATGGACTACGGGAAATTCCGATACGAGGCCACCCGCCGTGAGCGGGAGGCAAAAAGGGACCAGAAGGCAAAGTCCTCGAACGAGCTTCGCGAAGTCAGGCTCAAGACCCGCATCGGCGACCACGATAAGGACGGCAAGGTGCGGCAGGTGAAGCGCCTCCTTGGGGAGGGCGCAAAGGTGAAGGTCAGCGTGGTGTTCCGCGGTCGTGAGATCACGCACCCGGAGGTCGGCATGGCCGTCCTCAAGTCCGTCGCGGAAGACCTTGTTGACGAAGCGATGATGGAAAAGGCCCCCGCATTCGAGGGGCGCTTCCTGACTATGATTCTCTCACCGGCAAAAAATTCGGCGAGCAAGCCTGCCCCCGCGGCGGCGAGCAAGCCCGCGCAACCGCCAAAGGAGCAAAAAGTTGCCCAAGCTAAAGACGCATAAGGGCGCAGCCTCCCGCTTCCACATTACGGGATCGGGCAAGGTTATGCGCATGAAGCGGCACCGCAGCCACCTGCGCCGCACCAAGCATGGCAATGTGAAGCGACAGCTTCGCACCAAGCAGGACGTGGCCGCTGTCGACACCGAGCGCATTACAAAGCTGCTTCCTTACGGGAAGCCGTAACACCCAAGGAGACCTCACGTGACCAGGATCAAGCGCGGCGTAACAAAGCATCGCCGCCATAAAAACGTACTAGCTATGACCAAGGGTCATGGAACGGTGCGGCACAAGCTTTACCGCCGCGCCCACGAGTCCATGATCCACGCCCTCCGGTACTCCTGGGAGCACCGCCGCGACAAGAAGGGCCAGATGCGTCGCCTCTGGAACATCCGCATCGGCGCAGCCGCCCGTGCGAACGGCCTCTCGTACAGCCAGCTCATCCACGGCCTCAAGGCCGGCAATGCGGAAATCAACCGCAAGATGTTGGCCGAGCTGGCCCTCCAGGACCCTCAGGCTTTCGCCGCGGTGGTAGACTCCGCCAAGGCGAACCTCGGGACCGCAAAAGCCTGATCTCGCCCGCCCCAAATGAATCTGGGCCGCTGGCATGCCGACGGCCCAGATTGTCGTTCCAGCTCTTATCTGCCGCGATTTATCTTCCCTGCCTGCGCAGCGCGTAGATCCTCGGGTGCAGAAACCCGCTCTTGAAGATTATTTTCAGCGGAATCACCTGTTCCACTCTCCAGAGGCCGGACCTGGCTTCCAGCACTGGCTCAAAGAGCCTCGTATTGCTCGTTATCGCCACGAAGGCGCCACTATCAACGGCGATCCGAGCCGTCTCCGCCAGAACGGCGTCGTAAAGGCTGGCCAGGTCCTCCCCGCTGCCGTGGAGCATGCCGTAGGGCAGGTCAGCGACGATGCGGTCCACGCTGGCGGCGTCGAGTCCCGTATCGGCTGCATCACTTTTGACGAGAGATACCTGTCCGTCCACGCCCGCGGCGCGCATATTCGCCGCCGCGCACTCGAGGGTCCTCGCGTCGATATCTATTCCAACGGCCGAGGCGGCCCTGCCAAGTGCCAGGCGCTCTATCAGCAGCGTACCCGAGCCGCATGCAAGGTTCACCAACCGGTCGTGTTCGTTCGTTCCGGCCAATTTTACCATCGCGGCCGCAACGCAGGCATTGAGCGCCCCGGGGAAGTCGCACACACGCCATGCGCGCGCGGACAGCGGCCTGGCAGTGGTGCGGACAAGGACATCCCACCCCGTCGCCCGGTACAAGGAGCGTCGCACTGAGATGAGCAGGTCTCCCTCGGACGTCGTGTCGTGTAGCCCGAATCCGGCCGCGATCTCTCGTCTGAGCCGCCTGAATACAGGCGAGTCCGACCCGGCGGCGCTCACCCTTGACGTCTGGAACGGACCACCGGGGTGGAGATTCACAACGGTGCTAATGAGATGCAGCACACTGGGCAAGAGCTTTGGGCTGAGCAGCGCGTTAGGGCCTGCGATATTGAACGTCTCCACTACGTTGGCCGAGAGCGACGTTTTGAGAAGGCCGGCGGCCGCGACGCTGCCCTGCGGGGCGCTGATGGCAACCCTCCCCTCCCTACGGCCGCCGAGCATCTCCGCGCCGAGCAAGGATACCGCCTCCTCGGCCGCGATCTGCTCAAGCCCCGGAACGGTCTGCAATTCGATGATTGTGGCTGTGCGGTCCATCTCGCCGGCCATCACTTCTCCCGCAACAGGAGCCGAATGTCCGCCGCCACCTTCTCGGGGTCGAGGGGGAGCGTGTGTATGACGCGGCGCGTGCCCTGCCTATCGATCAGGTAGACCGGCGCAGAATGTACGATGTCGTACGTCGCCGCGATACCGTCGCGCAGAGAGTCGACGCTGCCGGGGGCAGGGGTCGGCGCAGGCGCCTGAGGAGTGCCGCTGATCGCCGGGGCTACGGAGTATGCGTCCCACACCGGCTTCAATGCCTCCTCAGGACCGACCAGATATTTCCATTTGCCATCCATCCCCCACCTCTCGGTATACGCCTGAGCGGCAGAAACCGTATCTCCCTTCGGGTCCACGCTCACCGCCACAATCTCCACCCCTTCTGCATCGTTGCCAAGGAAACCATCCACCTTCTTGAGCTCGCCGGCGACTATAGGGCAGATGTCCGTGCAGCTCGTGTAGAGAAAGGTGAGTGCGACCACATTGCCTTTAAGGCCGGCCATGGAGACTATGTCGCCATGCTGGTCAGTCAGCTCGAACGCCGCCGCCGGGAATTGCGGGGAAAGCACTGTGCCTTTGAAGCTTTCCGGCGCGCCACCGCCGCACGCCGCCAGGATTAGCAAGAGGATAGCGAGAGTGGCAACGCCGATCTGCCGCCGGGCACGCTGCCATCGTCGCCCGGGTTCACGGTTACCGCTGCTTGTTCCCGAGAGACGGCCCGGCACCATCGGGAAGATTGAACCTGTACCTATCAGGCGGAGATTCGACAAGTCTTCAAGTCCTTTCTCAAAAAGAAAAGGGACCCCGAAACGTCGGAGCCCCGTTATGCATTGGAGCTACCCAACTCCGCAGGGAGCTGCGACCTAGTCGTGCTTTTCGGTGCCGCGCTCAAGAATGGCGGCAATCACCGGCACAAACACCACGATCGCCATTCCCAGGCCAACTACTCCGATTGGCGACTCGTCCCCTGCGACATCGACGTGCGCGACCTCGGCGAGGAGGGTAAAGATGTAACCCAGGCCCCCGGCGAATGCCGCCACGGAAATTACGGCAAGCAATGGAATGAGGACCGCGAGTCCAAATCTTCGGCTCTGCATCGAGGTGGTACCTCTCTAGTATTTGTATGACGTCAGCTCAGTATGATCGGGCTCGGCGCTGGAGTTCTCTTGCTGGTACCAGCGCATAAAGGCAATGACCAGCAGGGCCGTAAACAGCCCCGCGCTTCCCACCTTCATTATTACGCCGCCAATCTGCTGGTCGGCAAGAGGGCTGATTCCCAGTATCTGCGGCGCATGGACATACCACGTATAAAGCGGGTGGTCCGAGAACGTTACGAAAGCGAACACGATGATCTGCGATATCGAAAGCGCAAACATGTACACGATTTGCAGCGGATAAGAGAGCCGCGGCAGCTCCGGCATGTTGCTCATTAGCGGCCACCACATAATCATGGCCGCCCCAATAAACATCAGGTGCTCCGACACATGCCACCAGTGATTGGTGACGGAAAGGTTGTAGATAGCCGGGATGTGCCAGAGCGCGAAGGCCAGATTGAACGCCGCGAGCGCGATTACCGGGTGGCGGACGGTACGAGCGATTATGAATATCCAGTCCGGCCGCAGCAGAGGCCGGATCAGCCAGTCCGGCGTTCCCCAAATTATAAGGGGCGGCGCCACCAGCGCCAGCAGCATATGCTGCACCATGTGAACGCTAAAAAGATATGAGTCGCTCAGAATGTGAATGGGCGAAACGAGCGACAAGAATATTACCATCACGCCGAGCGTGAACGTTGCAATCCGTTTTGGGTCGATCTCCTCCGCCCAGTTGTACTTTTCTCTTAGCGGACCGACGCCCAGGAGATAGAGCGCCATGAGCCCGCCAAGCCCGACGATCACTTCGATGTGGCCATGCCAGTGGGTGAGGACCGACCCCAGAGATTCGTGCATTGGTGTCGCCACCCTTCCTCAGTTTGCCCCCACAGCTCAGAGCTCCTAGAGGTAGAACAGGGCCAAAAGCGCTATGTAAACCGAAATCGCCAACGCCAAGCCGCCCAGAAAAAGCATCGAAAAGAGCCTCGTGTCGTACTTCAGGTGCATGTAGAACATGATCACCAGGGCAAACTTGATGCTGGAGAGTACCAGCAGGACCGGGATAATCCCTTTGCCCAACCCTTCAACATAGAAGACCAGCAACTCAACCATGGTTATCGCTACCAGGGTCATCGCCACCTTGATGTAAGTGGCTGCCGTAGGATGGTGGGCTTCGACGTGCGGCGTGTGCCCTGCCGCGACGAAGTCAGACCGGTCAGCGTGCGCGCCGGCGTCGTTGTGTCCGGCGTGACTCTTCTTTGTATCTGCCATGTTTCGCCCTTCAGCTAGTTTAATCTTAACCTAGAACCCTTCGAACACGCCGAACAGGTAAACAACCGTGAAAATCACGATCCAGACGATGTCGACGAAGTGCCAGTACAGCGCTGCGATATCCAGCTCCAGGTGCTTGGCAGGCGTAATACCGCCCTTTTTGAACGAATAGAAGAACATCGAGAGCAGCCAGATTATCCCGAGCGTGACGTGCGCGCCGTGCGTGCCCGTAAGCGTGAAGAACGTTGAACCGAACAGGTTCGTCCTGGGCGTCAGCCCGTGCTGGACAAAGTCATTGAACTCGAACACCTGAAAGCCGATGAATGTGGCGCCGAGGATGCACGTCGACAGGAGCCATATCCGAAACGCCTTGATATTGCCCCGTCGCAGCGCGGAGTATGAGAGCACCATGCTCATGGAGCTCATCAGGAGCACGAATGTACTCACGGACGTGACGGGGATGTCAAACACATCCTGAGGGTACGGCCCAACCAGGCTCTTCCCGTAGTAGACCAGGTAGGTAGCGATCAGCGCGCCGAAGAACATGCAGTCCGAGGCCAGGAAAGCCCAGATCAGCAGCTTCCGGTGATCGAGACCGGTTGTTGTTGCGGGATGCTCTTCAGCGTGTGCAGCGGCCATTTCGTGTGCCACAGTCAGTCTCCATCAATGGTGCGCGGGGTCCGGCTCATTAACCGGCTCCAGCGACCAGGCGTAAATTCCGATCATAAGAATGGCGCCGCCAAGGACCGCGACGGGCCAAGCGAATATCAAGCCGTACGCCCCAACCAGTAGGCCAATGCTGGTGAATATCGGCCAGTACGAAGGCTGCGGCATATGTATGCCGTGGCCCTCGCCGACGGAGCCGCCGGCTACCGGGACCGTGTGGTGACCGCCGTGCTTCTGCTCCCAAAGCGGGTCGCGGCCGTGCACAACCGGAATCTGGGCGAAGTTGTACTCCGGCGGAGGCGATGGAATACTCCACTCAAGCGTGCGGGCGTCCCAGGGGTCGGCCCCGGCCTGTTTACCCTTGATGAGGCTGTAAAAAAAGTTGACGATGAAGATGAGGACGCCGAATGCCAACGTAAATGAGCCAACGGAGGAGACGAGGTTCCAGAAGTCCCAGCCCATTCCCTCAGCATATGTGTATATTCGGCGGGGCATGCCGTCCAGCCCAAGGAAGTGCATTGGGAAAAAGGTGATGTTCGTGCCGCCGAAGACGAAAATGAAGTTCCAGAAGCCGAGCTTCTCGTTGAGGAACTTGCCGGTCATCTTTGGGAACCAGTAGTAGATGCCGCCGAAAATGGCCATTATCGCGCCGCCGAAAAGCACGTAGTGGATATGCGCGACAATGAAGTAGGTGTCCTGCTGCTGCGCGTCAGATGGGGCCGAAGAGTGCATGACTCCGCTCAGGCCGCCAATAATGAAGAGAGCAATAAAACCGATGGCGTAGAGCATCGCCGTAGAGAACCTGATAGACCCTCCCCACATGGTGCCTATCCAGTTGAAAATCTTTACGCCGGTAGGCACCGCGATGGCCATCGTGGTAATCGCGAATACGGAGTTGGCCACCGGGCCAAGACCCACCGTGAACATGTGGTGGCTCCAGACCATCCAGCCCATGAAGCCGATGAGCACGCCGGAGAGTACCACCACAGGGTAGCCGAATAGCGGCTTCCGGGAAAAGGTGGGCAGTATTTCGGAAACGATTCCCATCGCCGGGAGTATCAGGATGTAGACCTCCGGGTGGCCGAAGATCCAGAACAGGTGCTGCCACAGCACGGGGTTGGCGCCGGCTGCCGGCACGAAGAAATTCATGCCGTAGAAGCGGTCCATCATCAGCTCGAGGAGAGCGATGGTGATGACGGGGAACGCCAGGATAAGCAGGAAGGAGGTAACGAGCGTCATCCAGGTGAACATAGGCATGCGCATAAGGGTCATGCCCGGGGCGCGCATGTTAATGATGGTGATGATGAAGTTCAACGACGCAGCTAGCGAAGCTACGGCCAGGACCTGCAGGCCGACCACCCAGAAGTCGATGCCGACGCCTGGGTTGGCCTGTAGGCCCGTCAGGGGCGCGTAGCCGAACCAGCCGGCGTTGGGCGCGCCGCCAAGAAACCAGCTTAGCTTCAGGATGAGCGCGCCGAAGAGGAACGTCCAGTAGCTAAACGCATTCAGCCTGGGAAAGGCCACGTCCCGCGCGCCTATCTGGAGCGGTACAAGGTAATTGAAGAACGCCGCGCTGAGGGGCATGACGCCCAGGAAGATCATCGTCGTGGCGTGCATCGTGAAGAGCTGGTTGAACACTTCCGGGCTCACAAGGGCCATCTCCGGCCTCATGAGCTGGGCGCGCATGAACAGCGCCTCAATGCCGCCGGAGACGAACAGGATAAACGCGGTAATGCCGTACAGCGCGCCGATCCTCTTGTGATCGATTGTCGTTATCCAGCCCCACACTCCAGTACAGGACACCGGACGCTTAGGGACAGGCAGGGCAAAAGTCGCCATTAATAGCCTCCCGGCTGTTCGACTTCTCTAGTCAAGGGTCATCAGGTACTGCACAATTGCCGATATCTGGGCTTCGGTAAGGTGCTTGGTCGGGTCGGTATATATCTGGGCCGTCCGCGCCATCACGTTACCCGGCTTCAGCGCCTCTGGGTCCGCAATCCACTTGCGCAGGTTTTCCTGGTTGTTCTCCAGAATGCCTGCCGCGATGGTGGTCCGGCTGCCGAGGTGGGTCAGGTTGGGGCCTGTGCGGCCGCGCGCCCTGGCAACGCCTTCTATAGTGTGGCATGCAAAGCACTGGCCGGCGCCCTCAAAGAGGGCTTTGCCCTCAAGGGCGAGCGGATCGATCGGGTCTTTGGCAGGCGCGTCCTGAGCGGCCAGCCATGCGTCAAACTCCGCCTGAGGCTGGGCAAAGACCCTGAATCGCATCAGAGCATGGGCTATGCCGCAGAACTCCGCGCACTGCCCAAGGTACTCGCCGGGCTCATCGGCCTGGATCCACATATGGTTATCATTGTTCGGGACCAGGTCAACCTTGCCCGCGATCTTGGGAATCCAGAAGCTGTGGATGACGTCCCTGGAGTGCAGGCGGATGTTGACCGGCTTGCCGACGGGTATGTGCAGCTCGTTGGCTGTCACGACGTCGTCGTCAGGATTGTTGATGTCGTTCAGGTAGCGGAACTCCCACCACCACTGAACGCCCGTGACATCAATAGTCATGCCGCCTTCTTCAGGCGGGTGAGGCGAATTAGCATTGTAGAAGAGTGTCTTGATCGTCGGTACGGCCACCACAACCAGGATCAGCGCCGGAATGACGGTCCACGTTATTTCAAGGGGGGTGTGCCCGTGCGTCTGTGGCGGAACACCGTCACCGGCTTTGCGGCGGTAGCGGATGACTGTGTAAACCAGCGCAGCCTCCACCAGGACAAAGACGACTACGGCCGTCCAGAATATCCAGTAGAAGAGGGTGAGCTGAGACCGGGCCACGGGTCCCTGGGGGTCGAACGTGGACTGTTGGTGCTCCGGGTAGCATCCGGCGAGGACGCCCATGAGCAGAACCAGAAGCACCACGCCGACGTATTTGGTCTTCGGGCTTCTAAACATCGACATGGTGCTGGTCAGCGTCTCCTTTCAAGGCAGATACGCGAGAACTTCGGCGCCGCCTTGCGTGGCACCGACATAAGAATCTATCAAGGCAGACGGTCAGAGTCAAGAGCCATTGGCTGGCTTTCGCATCGTTTGCCGCGTTCCGGGCCTTACAAACACAAGATGTTGGGTGCGCTATCGGCTGTTGGCTTACCCATTGCGCATAGCGCTCAAACGACGCTATCGATCATAATAGCCAGGAACAACAGGTCAAGGTAGAGGAGCGAGTAAAGATACAGGCTCCGCGCCCCCTTGACGCCCTGGGCTCTCAAAAAGCGGTACGCAAAATAGATGAAGAGGCCCCCGAGCACCGTAGTCGAGGCCAGGTATATGCCCCCAACTGCCCCCGTCACAAAGAACATTACCGTCAGCGCCGTCAGCAGCACCGTGTACAGCAGAATGGACTGCTTCGTATTCTCCAGGCTGGAAACGACCGGGAGCATGGGAATCCCGGCGCGAACATAGTCGTCCTTAATGAGGATGGCGAGGGCCCAAAAATGCGGCGGCGTCCAGAAGAAGATGATCGCGAAAAGGTAAAGGGCCGGCAAGTCAAGCGAACCCGTTATCGCCGTCCAGCCGACCATCGGCGGGACGGCCCCGGCTGCCCCGCCGATGACGATGTTCTGGGGTGTCACCCGCTTGAGGCCGATCGTATACACGAATATGTAGATCAGCGTGCCGGTAAGTGTGATCGTCGCGCTGAGCACATTCACGAATGAGGACAACAGCACGAAAGCGATCACGTTCAGAGCTACACCGAACACCAGCGCGTTGGTGGGTGTTACACGTCCGCTGACAACCGGCCTGCGGCTCGTCCGGCGCATCATGCCGTCGATGTCGCGCTCCAGGTAGTGGTTAAGGGCGTGCGCGCCGCCGGCCGCCAGGTAACCGCCCACAAGCACCACGGCGACGGTCGCGGCGTCAGGCAGGCCCTGCGCCGCAAGGAACATGCCGCCGATGGCTGTCACAAGCAAGAGCGAGATGATCCGGGGCTTGGTAAGCGCAATATAGTCGCTTACGATGCTCCGCGCAGGAGGAGTAGTCGCCTGAACTGTCATGTGGTCGCCCTCTCCAAACCCTTTGCCGCCAACGGCTTCTCTTTTCTGGCGCCAAGTATAACGCCCTGCGATGCGTAAATAAAGACAGCCAGGTAGACCAGTGCAACCCACACCAGTGTAGCCATGCTCAGGTGAATCGCCTTGAATTGGGTGGCAAAGCCGGACCAGACGAGGGCAGCGCCAACTCCCGTCTGGAAAACGAACGCCCCACCGGCAAGCAGCGCTGCCATTCGCACATGTTTATTCCCATCGCCCCGAATGTACGCCTGGACAACGGCATAGCCGAGCACAATTCCTATTAATAACGAAAGGTACCGGTGACCCATGTGCTCCATGTATGCCCTACCCTCCGGCATGAGGGAGTCATTGCAGAGCGGCCACGAAGAGCAGCTCGATCCGTAGCCCATACCAACGATGTATGAGCCGTAAAGTATCAGAAGAAATACCCCAACAAGCGAAGCGATGACCAGTCTTCGCGTCCCGGCGCCACCGCCAAGGTTGACCTTTGAGACGGCGGCAATTCCCTTCGACGGCCAGCCGGCGACAGTCATGACCGCGATGCTCGCGATGGTAAGCTCCGCGATGGAGAGATGTATTAGCCTTACCCACCATGTGAGCTCCGTCAGAACTGTCGCCCCACCGAGGACGCCGGCAGCGACAACGAACAGAAAAGCCGCAGCAGTGGAGACCTTCGCGGGCCGGTTATCGCGGAGGTATCGCCAGGCGATAAAGACTGCGACGAGAATCAGGATACCCAGGACGCTTCCCGTGACACGATGTGAGTATTCGAGAATGACGTGGTAGTCGAACGGAGGAATTATCTGGCCGTGGCAAAGGGGCCAGTCCGGGCAAGCATCGCCAGAGCCGGTAACGCGAACAGTGCCCCCAAGCGTAATCTGCCCGATGGCGGCAATTAGCGCCGCGATCGAGACGATGCGGAAGGCTGTCGCAGATTTTGTGGGTTTCGTGGCCCCTTCGTTCAAACGCCCGCTGCCTCGAAATTACTGGGATGTCAAACGCAATTGTTCAACGTTTAACAAGCATGGGAAGAATAGCACAGCCAGCTTTACCCAGTCAATTCAAAACCGATGGTCTGTCTTTGCTCAGTGATATTGTCAGTAGGTAACTGCTCAGTGAATATGTCAGTCCATGAGAGGACTACATTTGACCGAGCGAGAAGCGAAGAGAGCACAGATACTGAACCTTGTTCTGGAGGGG
>Ga0194132_10009924_pt1 | contig 12886 bp, 8 predicted proteins | sample TA2KigOf80mmetaG_FD_148612 | JGI IMG/M metagenome (GOLD analysis project Ga0194132, IMG submission 148612) | Freshwater microbial communities from Lake Tanganyika, Tanzania - TA2015054 Kigoma Offshore 80m | ecosystem: Environmental > Aquatic > Freshwater > Lake | place: Tanzania: Lake Tanganyika... | reverse complement strand
TAAACGGCCGGCGATTGGCTTATGTAAGGCCCCCATGATCCGCATCAATCTTGCCCTCGGCGGCGGCGGCGCGCGCGGCCTCGCCCACATCGCCATGCTCGAGGCGTTCGACGAGCTCGGCCTCAAGCCCCATCGCCTCGCCGGCACCAGCATTGGTGCGGTGGTCGCCGCGCTTTACGCCTCGGGCATTCCGGCCGCCGACATCCGCGCCGACGTCGAGCGGCTGATCGGCCTCGGGCCGCGACGCTTCAAGGACATGTTCGGAAAGGACGAACTCGCGCACTGGTTCAGGTTCGTCGATCTCGAATTCCGGCGCGGCGGATTGTTTCGCGGCAAGCGGTTTCAGGCGTTCCTGCGTCATCGCATGCCGGCGCGCGATTTCGCGCACCTCAAGATTCCGCTCAAGATCGTCGCCACCGATTTCCACAGTTGGCAGCCGGTGGTGTTCGACCGGGGCGATCTCGCGCTCGCGGTTAAGGCGAGCATGTCGGTGCCGGGCGTGTTCGCTCCGGTGCGCCTCGACGGCCACCTTCTGATCGACGGCGGCACGGTCGATCCGCTGCCCTACGACCTGTGGCGCGACGACTGCGACATCACCATCGCGATCGAGGCGGCGCCAATGCGCGCGCGCGATCCGCGCAAGAGCCCGCGCATGCTGGATGCCGTTTTCACCACCATTCAGATCATGCAGCGCTCGATCGTCGCCGAAAAGATGAAGCGCAATCCGCCCGATCTCCTGATCCGCCCCAAGATCGCGGGCGTGCGCCTGCTGGACTTTCACAAGGCGGGGCACATCTTCGCCGAGGCCGAGGCGGAAAAGCAGCGCCTGAAACACGAATTGATGCGGCTGATGGAGAGTGCCGGGGCGCGCCATCACGGCCACGCGGCGGAGTGACGGCAACCATTTTCGCCGTCACCCCCGCGAAAGCGGGAGTCCAGAAACAAGCTGGATGCCCGCTTTCGCGGGCATGACACCAAAGATCACTTCCGTTTTTCGCGCATGGTGACGAACTCTTCCGCAGCGGTCGGATGAATGCCGACGGTGGCGTCGAAGTCGCGCTTGGTCGCGCCGCACTTGAGCGCGACGGCGAAGCCCTGCGCGATCTCGGGCGCGTCGGCCCCGACCATGTGCAGGCCGAGCACGCGTTCGCTCGCTCGGTTGATAACCAGTTTCATGAACGTGCGCTCCGCCCCTCCGGCGAGGGTGTGCTTCAAGGGCTTGAACGACGACGTATAGATATCTATCGCGCCCCGCTTGGCGGCTTCGCTTTCCGTCAAGCCGACGGTGCCGACGGGCGGATTGGAAAACACCGCCGTCGGAATGTTGGCGTAATCCATCGCCGTCGGGCGGCTCTCGAACAAGGTGCGCACCAGCGCCGTCGCCTCGGCGAGCGCCACCGGCGTCAGGTTCATGCGGTCGGTGACGTCGCCGACGGCGTAAATGCTTTCCACCGACGTGCGCGAATAGGTGTCGACCTCGATCGCGCCCTTGGGCGTCAGTTTCACGCCCGCTTCGGCCAAGCCCAGCCCCTCGGTGTTGGGCGCCCGGCCGGTTGCGTAGAGAACGGTGTCGCAGGCGAGGGTTTCGCCGCCGCGCAGCCTGATCGACAAGCCGTCGTCGGTTTTGGCGATGGATTCGACGACACTTGCGTTGCGGATGGCGATGCCCTTGGCGATCATGGCGGAGGCCAAGGCCGCGCGCACGTCGTCGTCAAAGCCGCGCAATATTTGATCGGCGCGAATGATCACCGTCACCTCGGAACCGAAGGCGCGGAAAATGCCGGCGAACTCGACCGCGATGTAGCCGCCGCCGACCACCACGACGCGGCCTGGGCGCCGCGGCAAATCGAGCGCCTCGTCGGACGTGATGGCGTGCTCGATCCCGGAAATTTTCGGCAGTGAAGGCCGCCCGCCGGTCGCGACCAGGATGTGGCGCGCGGTCATGGCTCTCGTTTTTCCATCCGGCCCCGCGACTTCGACCCGGTCGGACCCTTTGAGGCGGGCCGTGGCCTCGATCAGCTCGACCTTGTTGTCGGCGAGAATCTTCCGATAGACGCCTTCCAGCCGGTTCAATTCGGCGTTCTTGCGCCGGATCAGTTCGCCCCAGTCGTGCGTCGCCTGGCCCACCGTCCAGCCGAAGCCCTTGGCGTCCTCGAAATCCTCGGCGTAATGGGCGCCCAGCACCAGGAGCTTCTTCGGGATGCAGCCGCGCATGACGCAGGTGCCGCCGACGCGGCGGTTTTCGGCGATGGCCACCTTGGCGCCCGCGCGCGCGGCCATGCGCGCGGCGCGCACGCCGCCCGATCCGGCGCCGATCACGAACAGGTCGACATCGAAGCTCATCGCGCTCAGCGGTAGATCGAGCCGACGCAGACGTACTTGATCTCGACAAAATCCTGGATGCCGTATTTCGACCCTTCGCGGCCGATGCCCGATTCCTTGACGCCGCCGAAGGGCGCCGCATCGGTGGCGATGACCCCGTCGTTGACGCCGACCAGGCCGTATTCGAGGCCTTCGCTCATTCGCCACATGCGGTTGAGATCGCGGCTGTAGAAATAGGCGGCGAGTCCATAAGGAGTATCGTTGGCAAGCCGGATCGCTTCGTCCTCGGTTTTGAAACGATAAAGCGGCGCGACCGGCCCGAAGATCTCCTCGTTGAAGATATCCATCGCGGGCGTCACGTCGGTGAGCACGGTCGGCTCGTAGAACGTGCCGCCGAGGGCATGGCGTCGGCCCCCGACGGCGACGCGGGCGCCTTTTTGCTTGGCGTCGGCGACCAGGCGTTCGACCTTGGCGAGCGCGTCCCGGTTGATGAGCGGGCCCTGCTGGGTCTCGCCCTTGAGGCCGTCGCCGACCTTGAGGCCGGAAGCCGCCTGGGCGAGGCGCGAGACGAATTCGTCGTAGACGCCTTCCTGCACCAGGATGCGGTTGGCGCAGACGCAGGTCTGGCCGGTGTTGCGGTACTTGGAGGCGAGCGCGCCCTGTATCGCGATTTCCATGTCGGCGTCGTCGAAGACGATGAAGGGCGCGTTGCCGCCGAGTTCCATGGAAATCTTCTTCACCGTGCCGGCGCTCTGGCGCATGAGCAGCTTGCCGACCTCGGTCGAGCCGGTGAACGAAATCTTGCGCACCAGTCCGTTCGAGGTCATCTCGGCGCCGATGTCCTCCGGCACGCCGGTCAGCACGTTGATGGTGCCCTTGGGAAACCCGGCGCGGTCGGCGAGTTCGGCCAAGGCGAGCGCCGAATAGGGCGTGTCCTCGGCCGGCTTGATCACCACCGTGCAGCCCGCCGCCAGCGCGGGCGCGCATTTCCGCGTGATCATGGCGGTCGGGAAATTCCAGGGCGTGATGGCGCAGACCACGCCGACCGGCTGCTTCAAGACCAAAAGACGTTTATCCGGCGCGTGCGCGGGGATGGTGTCGCCGTAGATGCGCTTGCCTTCTTCGGCGAACCATTCGACGAACGAGGCGCCGTAGACGATTTCGCCGCGCGCCTCGGCCAGCGGCTTGCCCTGCTCGGCGGTCATCAGGCGGGCCAAGTCCTCCCTGTGTTCGAGGATCAGGTCGTTCCACTTGCGCAGAATCACGGCGCGGTCCTTGGCGGTGCGCTTGGCCCATTCCGGCCCCGCCTTGGCGGCGGCTTGGATGGCGCGCTTGGTCTCGGCGCCGCCCATCTTCGGCACGCGGCCGAGCTTTTCGCCGCTCGCCGGGTTGAAAACGTCGAAGGTGGCCTTGGAATCGGCATCGACCCAGGCGCCATCCACGTAGGCTTGGTGGCGGAACAGGCGGGAATCGGCAAGCTGCATGGAAAATCTCCTGTAACGAGGGCGGGATGATAGCAACCGCGAACCGGGCCGTCAGCCGCCCGATTGGACCGCCCGGATGAGGAAATCCTCGAGTCCGCGCACGCACGTTTCGTCGTTGTAGAGCTTGTGTCGGTTGGCCGCGATTTTGGCGCTTACTTGGGCGCGGAATTCGGGCTCGTGCCCGAGGCGAACGGCGATGGCGATGTAGTCGTCAACGTCCTTGGCGACGGTGTCCTCGACGCCGATCATGCGCAACATCCCGTGGCTCACCCGCCCGCGCATGAATTCACCGGGCAGCGTCACCACCGGCAGGTCCGCCGAAATCGCTCCCAGCGTCGTATTGCCGCCCGACCAGCCGGGGGTGTCGAGAAACACGTCGCCGACCTGGTGCAAGGCAAGAAAATCGCCCGCCGACAGACGATCCAAGAACAGACAACGGCGATCGCGATCCAATCCGATGGCGGCGAACGCGCGCGCGAGTCGGGGAAGGAACACTGCGTCCATGTCCGGTTGCCCGGAACGGATGAAAACAAGTTTCGCTTCCGGCAGCGCACGGGCGATTTCGGCGTAGATACGGTCGTAACCGGGCAGGTACTTGAAATTCGATTGAGTGCACAAATAGACGATTTCGTCCGCGCCGAAGCCAAACGATTCGCGCGTCCGGGGCGCAACATCGCCGGAACGGATGGGGTCCGACAAGCGAAGCGAAAGATTGGGGAGCCGAAAGAGTTTTTCCGAATAATGCGTGTCGCCGGCAAGCGGTTCGATCAATTCGCCCGACAGGAAATAATCGACGGTCGGCAACCCGGTGGTCACCGGATGACCGATCCCCGCCGCTTGAACCGGAGCGAAGCGGAGCGCGGCCAGAGCGAAACTGGTCGGATCCATGCCGATGTCGGGGAAGATCAGGACATCCAACCGGTCCGCGCGCAGCGCGCGGCCGAGCCCCGCGAACCAGCGGTCATACGTCGCGTCCGGGGCGTTCGCGGCCGTCGCTTCGGGGCGCGGCAGATGCCGAAAAAGGTTGCAATGGCGCGCGATTCGCCGGGTCATGCCGTCATCGTTCGGGCCAATGTGGTAGCCGAACAACTCGAAACGCCGCCGGTCCAGCGCCTCCGGCCAACCGGCGTACAGACGCGCGATGACGTGCTCGCAAAAATGCATCGACAGGAAACCGACCCGCGGCTTGCGCGCCGGGTCCGCCGGCGAAGGATCGGGCGCCGACGAATCAGGCGGGCGCGCCATTTCGGGAAAACGCGCCGCGACCACCCGATGCGCGATCCGGCCGAACCGGATTTGCAGATCGCGGTCGTTCTTTTCCTGATAAGCGAGAAAGAAATTTGTCATCGTCTGAAGGGCGGCAAAGGCCTCGCGCACCGCTTCGGGGGTGTCGAGCCGGAGCGAGTCTTCGATCGCCGCGAGACCCGCCGCGTATGCGGCCCGCGCACGGTCGACCGCACCGATATCGGGATAGCTTTCCGGCAACAGGCGCGCGAGGTTCCAGCGCATCCGCGCGTGATCGGGCGCGAACATCAGGCCGCGGCGAAACGTCCGGCGCGCCGCTTCGGAAAAGCTCCGCTCGACGAGACCGATGCCGAGAGCGAAAAGAAACTCGGCCGGATCGGGCACGAGCGCGCGAGCGCGGGCGAGCCACGCGTCGCGTTCGGCGGTCTCGCCCCGCCGGTCGTGGATCTCGGCGACCGTCACCGCCGCGTCGAAATTGGCCGGCGCCGCCAAGGCCACTGTCTTCGCCGCGGCCAGCGCGGCGTCGAGGTCGCCGGCTTCGAGTTCGAGTTCGGCCAACCGCGCCCACGCAAAATGATACCTGGGATCGAGACGAACCGCTTCGTCGAGCGCCGCGCGCGCTTCGGCGATATTTCCCTGCGCCTTGAGCGCGCGGCCGAGAAAACAGCGTGCCTCCGCCGAACGCGGATCGCGGGCGGCGAGCGTGGCGAACAACGCCGCCGCGCCCGCGTGGTCGCCTTCCTCGCCGAGCACCTGGGCGAGATTGAATGTCGCCCCAGGATGATCCGGACGCTTGGCCAGCGCGCGCGCGTATTCCTCCTTGGCCCGGGTCCAGCGCCCGGCGTCTCGCAAGGCGAGGCCGAAGTTGGCGTGGAAATCGGCGTTGCCGGAGAGCGGGCCGGCGGCCTGCGCCAACATGTCGGCCGCGTCCTGGAATTTGCCCTTCTGGTGGAAAACGAGACCGAGGTAATGGAGCGCGTCGGCGTGCCCCGGATCCTGGGCGAGCGCGGCGCGAAACCGGCCCTCCGCCTCGTCCAGCTGCCCCGCCCGAATATGCGCCAACCCTTCGCGGACCAGGGCTGCCGCGCTCATGGCCCGGTCCGCGCGCGGGCGACGGCCTCGACCAGGAACTTCTCGAGCCCGCGCACGCATGTTTCGTCGTTGTAGAGCTTGTGTCGGTTGGCCGCGATTTTGGCGCGCACCCGGGCCCGTAATTCGGGCTCGCGCCCGAGGCGGATGGCGATGGCGATGTAGTCGTCCACGTCCCGGGCGACGGTGTCCTCGACGCCGATCATGCGCAGCATCCCGTAACTGACCCGCCCGCGCATGAATTCGCCGGGCAAGGTCACCACCGGCAAGTCCATCGCAAGCGCCTGGTGGGTGGTATTGCCGCCCGACCAGCCGGGGGTATCGAGAAAAATATCACCGACACGGTGCAGGGCATCGAAGTCGTGGGGCGACAACCGATCCAAAAACAAGCAATGCTGGTCGCGCTCCAGACCTTCCGCCGCGAACGCGCGCGCGAGCCGGGCGAGGAACGGCGCGTGCTTTTCCGGCGGATTCGGTCGGATAAAAACCAGTTTCGCCTTCGGCACCGCCTTGGCGATGGCGACATAAATGCGGTCGTAGCGGGGCAGATATTTGAAGGCCGATTGCGTGCATAAATAGACGATATCGTCCGCGCCGAGACCGAACGATTCCCGCGGCTTAGGCCGGCGGTCCTTGGAGAGGCTAGGATCGAACAGGCGAATTGACATGTTGGGCAGGCGGACCAGCTTTTCGGAATAATGCGCCTCGCCGCCCGGCGGCTCGATCAACTCGCCCGAGAGAAAATAATCGATGGTCGGCAGGCCGGAAGTCACCGGATGGCCGATGCAGGTCGCCTGGACAGGCGCGAAGCGCAGCGCGGCCAGCGCGAACGTGGTCTTATCCATGCCGATATCGGTGAAGATCAGCGCATCGAGCCGGTCGGCGAAAAGCGTGCGGCCGATATCCACCAACCAGGATTCCTCGTTGTCGGCCAAACTCCGTCCCGGCGCGCGAACGAGCGGCAAGTGGCGGAAAATGTCGCATTGCCCGGCGATCAATTTGGAGAGGTTGTCGTTTTCCGAACCGGTGTGGTAGCCGAAAATATCGAACCGGCGGCGGTCGATCTTTTCCATCCAACCGGCGACGAAGCGCGGCATGAAATGCAGCCGGAAATAGGCCGACAGGAACCCGATCCGCAGCTTGCGCGCGGGATCGGCCGGCAAAGGATCGGGCGCCGACGAATCGGGCGGGCGCGTCATTTCGGGAAAACGCGCCGCGACCACCCGATGCGCGATCCGGCCGAACCGGATTTGCAGGTCGCGGTCGTCCCGTTCCTGGTAGGCGAGAAAAAAATTGGTCATCACCTGCAGCGCACCGAAGGTCTCGCGCGCGCCAGCGGCGGAGGACGCCAAATCGAAAGACCGGGGCGCGGTATCGCCGCCGGGCCTTTTGTTTGCAGCGCTTCGCGTCCCGGCGGGGGTGTCGAGTTTAAGTCCGGCCTCGATCGCGTCGAGCCCTGCGACGTAGTCCCGACGCGCGCGCGCGATCTCGGCGTCGTCGGCATAGCCCTCGGGCAATATGCGCGCCAGCGTCCAGCGGGCCGCGACATGGTCGGGCGCGAACAGCAGGGCGCGACAAAGCGCGCGCCGGGCCGGTTCGACAAGGCCCTTGTTGCGCAGATCGACGCCGAGAGAAAAATAAAATCGCGCCGGATCGGGCTCGATCGCGCGGGCCTTGGCGAGCCAGGCGTCCCGCTCGGCCGTTTCGCCGCGCCGGTCGCGGATTTCGGCGACCGTCACCGCCGCCTCCAGGTCCCGGGGCGACGCTTCGGCCGCCTTCATCGCCGCGTCGAGATCGCCGTTTTCGAGTTCGAGTTCGGCCAAACGAAGCCACGCGAGGTCATAGCTTGGCCCGAGCCGGACCGCTTCCCGGAGCTCCGCGCGCGCCTCGGCGGTTCGTCCTTGTCCTTTGAGTGCCCAACCCCGAAAACAGCGCGCCTCGGCGTTGCTCGGTTCGCGGGCCGCCAGCTTCGCGAACAGCGCCGCCGCGCCTTCGTGGTCGCCCTCCTCGCCGAGCAGCAGGCCCAGATTGAACAGGGCGTTGGCGTGATTGGGGTCGCGCGCCAGAGCCCGACCGTATTCCGCCTTGGCCCGCGCCCAGCGCCCGGCGTCCTTGAGGGCGAGGCCGAAGTTGGCATGAAAGTCGGCGTTGCCGGAAAGGGGCCCGGCGGCCAGCGCCAACGTGTCCGCCGCGTCCCGGAACTTGCCCTTCCGGTGGAGGACGAGACCGAGGTAGTGCAGGGCGTCGGGATGAAGAGGCGCCTGGGCGAGCGCCGCGCGAAAGGCGCGCTCCCCCTCCTCGATCCTTCCCGCCCGGAGATGGGCGAGGCCGTCGCGGACCAGGGCGTTAACCGGCTCTTTGCGGGGGGTCATCGGGGAATCTCTGAATAAGTCCCTCCCCGTCACCCCCACGTAGGCGGGGGTCCACGGACCAGCGGGATTCCCGCTTGCGCGGGAATGACGAAAGTAACTTATGCGGGCCTTTCTTAAAATTTTGCCCGGTTCGGGCGGGTTTATCGCTTAAATACATTAACAAATATAATCAATATGTTAATGGGTGTTGCGGCGCTGCCACAGGTGCGCCCGAAAATGGAAAAAACGGCGGATTCGCTCTTTTCCATTAATCCCCGTCCCTTAAAATGCGGCTCAACGCGAGGTCGAAAGGACCATCGGACACATTCCGGGGACGCCCTTTCGGACTCGTCGGGTACGTCAAGAGTCCTCAAGTTGGGGTGTCCCCAAACCGCCCCTTGTTCCTCAGTTCAAAGTTCAAGGGTCGGGAAAAAAGTTTGAGCCTTACAAACCGTTCACCAAAGGAGAGACCATCGTGAACATGAAGACCATCCTTAAGACCTCCGTCGCCGCGGCCGCCCTGATGGCGATCGCCGCGCCGGTGTCGGCCCAGAATCTGGGCCGCGAAACGGGCCGCGACAAGGTCAACCTCAAGATCTACGGCCAGGTCAACCGCGCCATGATGTGGGGCGACGACGGCAAAAACGAACGTCTGTTCGTCGTCGATAACGCCGTCAGCACGACCCGCATCGGCTTCCTCGCCACGGCGCCGGTCACCGCCGACATCCAACTCGGCGCCCAAATCGAAACCGAAATTGCGAGCAACACCTCAAACTCGGTCTCGGTCGGCACCGACACCTCCACCTCCGCCAACCTCGACAACAACCAGGGCCAGACGGTCTTCACCGAGCGCCTGATGGAAGTGACCATCAATCATAAGCGCTTCGGCAAGCTCAGCCTCGGCCAGGGCAGCGAAGCCTCCGACGGCATCGCTGAACACAACCTCAACAGCGCGCCCAACGTGGTCGGCATGCTCTCCTACGTTACGACGGGTTCCAACTTCCGGTTGGTCAACAAAGCGACCAACAACAACGTCTCCACCACACTCGGTGCCTTGGCCAACTACATCGACCAGGGCCGCGACGACCGGGTGCGCTACGACACCCCGAAGTTCTTCGATACCACGCTGGCGGCGAGCTACACCTCGGGCGGCGAGACGGGCGTTGCCATCCGGCATGACCGCAAGTACGGCCAGTTCCGGGTCCAGGCCGGCATCGGTTACGCCAACACGAACGGCACCTCTACCACAGTCGATGACGAAGTGTCTGGCTCGGTCTCCGTCCTGCACAACAGCGGCGTGAACGCCTTCTTCTCGACCGGCGCCCGCAACCACAAGCGGGCCACGCAGGGCGCCGTCAAACCGAAAGACTTCGAGTATGTCGGCGTGGGCGTCGGCTACATCGCCAAGATCTTCGGCGTCGGGCCAACCGCGTTCGCGGCCGACTACATCAAAGCGGATAACCTCAACCGCTCGACCACGTCGGCGGGCGAGTTCAAAAGCAAACGTTGGGGCGTCGGCGTCGAGCAGACCTTCGCGGACTACGGCGCGAGCGCCTACCTCGGCTACTCCAACTACGACAACAATCTGGGCGCCAGCACGTCGACCGAAGACGTGAACATCGTTGTCGCCGGCATGCGCGTGTTGTTCTAAGCCTGTCCCCGCGCAAGCGGGTATCGCCTAACAGCCCGGGGCCCCTCTCGCGGGGGGCCCCGGTTCCTTTTTGGGGGCTCCCGGTTTCCTCCGGTCACCCCCGCGCAAGCGGGGGTCCAGGGCGTTTCAATATGCCATGCTATCGGCATGAGACGGCCTGGTGTCTATATTCTCGCCAGCAGGCGCAACGGCACGCTCTACGTCGGAGTGACCAGCGACGTGGTCCGCCGTGTCTGGGAGCACAAGACCGAAGCGGCCGAATCGTTTACAAAGCGCTATGGGATACATACGTTGGTTTATGCGGAATTTCACGCAACGATGGCCGACGCTATCCAACGCGAAAAGCGGATCAACAAATGGCGGCGGGCATGGAAAATCGAATTGATCGAGCGGACGAATCCGAATTGGCGCGATCTTTACGACGAGATGCTGAAATAGCTGTTGGACCCCCGCTTGCGCGGGGGTGACGAATGGGAAAAAAGACGCGGCCCACTATGTGCGGATGGGACTCGGCCGACTCATGAACCGCCGCCCCGAGCGCATCGACGGCCGAACCGCCGAACGCCTGTTTTCCGAAGCGGTCGCGGCTCACCGCGCGGGCGATTTCGCCTTGGCCGCGCGCCGCCTGGAAAAGCTGCGCGCGGCGTTTCCCGACCACCCGGACGTGCTGCACTTGCTCGGCCACGTCCGCCTCGGCCAGGGGCGCCCCTTGGACGCGATCGATCCCCTGCGCCGGGCCGTACGCGCGGCCGAGAAAACCGGCCGCAAGGACCTTCTCGTTTCCGTCCTCAACGCCCTCGGCAGCGCCGAACGGCGAGCCGGCGAGCCCGCCAAGGCCGCCCAAACCCTGGAACGCGCGGCGCAACTCGCCCCAAACGACGCCGACATATATTTCAACCTCGGCAACGCGCTCAAGGATTGCGGGCGCCTGGCCGACGCGGCCGCGCAGTTCGCGCGCGTCGCCGATCTCGCGCCCCGGGACCCTGCCGTCCATTTCGTTCTCGGCGACGTCCGGTTGGCCGTCAACGATTTCAGCCGCGCCCGGGACGCGCTGGAAAAGGCCGTCGCCCTCGATCCTAATCATGTCGAGGCGCACGTTCGCCTCGGTATTCTTCGCGCCTTTGTCGGGGATGCGGACGGCGCGGTCGAATCCACCATGCGCGCTCTTCGTCTCGCGCCCGGCCACGCCCAGGCCCGGTCCAACCTGATCCTGCAGATGATCTACGGCGCCCGCTATCCCGCCGCCGACATTCTCGCCGAGGCGCGCCGCTGGAACGACGTCCACGCACCCCGCTCGGAGGCGCCGTCGTTTCTCAACGCCCGCGATCCCGATCGGCGGCTCAAGGTCGGCTACGTCGGCGGCGATTTCCGGGGCCATCCCGTCGGCTGGTTCGCGCGCGGCCCGTTCGCCCATCACGATACGCGCGCGGTCGAAACCTTCGTCTACATGACCGACGTGCGCACCGACCGGGTAACGGAGGAACTCCACGCCCGCGCCGGCCATTGGCGCGACGCCGCCCCGTGGGATACGGACCGGCTGGCGGCCGCGATCCGCGCCGACGGTATCGACATCCTGGTCGACACCGTCGGGCATTTCGACCCCCGCCAGCCGCTCCTGTTCGCCCGGCGACCGGCGCCGGTCCAAACGATCGGCCTCGGTCTGGTCGGCACCACCGGCCTCACGGCGATGGACTACATCGTCGCCGACCGGTTCGAAATTCCGTCCGGCTCCGAGCGGTTCTACGGCGAGGCCGTCGTTCGCCTCGCCGACGATTACGTCTGCTACGCGCCGCCCGAATACGCGCCCTCCGTCGCGTCCCTGCCCGCGAAGATCAACGGGTACGTCACCTTCGGTAGCTTTAACAATTCGTCCAAATATTCCCCCGAATCGATCGCGCTGTGGGCGCGGGTGCTGCGCGCCGTTCCGGACTCGCGGATACTGCTCAAAACCCTGCCGCTCGGCGATCCCGGCTATCGCGCCCATTTTACCGAACGTTTCGCCGACCACGGAATCGCCGCGGACCGGCTGTTCCTCGAAGGTTACGCCCCGCACGCCGAGTTCCTCGCGGCTTACGGCCGGGTCGACATCGCACTCGATTCCACCCCTTACGCGGGCGGTCTTACCACCCTCGAATCCCTCTGGATGGGGGTGCCGGTGGTGACGCTGGCGGGCGAAACCTTCGCCGCGCGCCATTCGGTCTCGCATCTGTCGAATGCGGGCCTGCCGGAACTGATCGCCCGCGACGCCGACGATTACGTCGCCATCGCGGCTCGTCTCGCCGCCGACCTCGACCGCCTTGCGGACTTGCGCGCGTCCTTGCGCAGCCGGCTCGCCGCCTCGCCCGTATGCGACGGGGCGCGCTATACGCGCGGGCTCGAGGCCGCCTTCCGCGAAATGTGGCGGCGTTGGTGCGCGGGCGGATCCCCGCGCGCTATTAATATTACGTTCGCGGGCGAGGAGCCGCGATCTTTTGACGTGCCGCCGCAATGACCACCGACACCGAAAAGTTGTTCGCGGATGCGGTCGCGGCCCACCGGAAGGGCGATTTCGCCTTGGCCGCGCGCCGCCTGGAAAAGCTGCGCGCCGCGTTTCCCGACCACCCCGATGTCCTGCACCTGCTCGGCCACGTCCGCCTCGGCCAGGGGCGCCCCTTGGACGCGATCGATCCCCTGCGCCGGGCCGTACGCGCGGCCGAGAAAACCGGCCGCAAGGACCTTCTCGTTTCCGTCCTCAACGCCCTCGG
>Ga0194132_10009923_pt1 | contig 12890 bp, 11 predicted proteins | sample TA2KigOf80mmetaG_FD_148612 | JGI IMG/M metagenome (GOLD analysis project Ga0194132, IMG submission 148612) | Freshwater microbial communities from Lake Tanganyika, Tanzania - TA2015054 Kigoma Offshore 80m | ecosystem: Environmental > Aquatic > Freshwater > Lake | place: Tanzania: Lake... | reverse complement strand
CATCGGAGCCGGGAGCGTGGTCTTCAAGTCCCACCTGCCGCTGCTGACCGCGCTGGGGTTCGACGTGCGTTGGGTGCTGGACTCAGTTCGTGCCGGAGCGAGGTCGGCAGCAGAGCCCTTTGAAGTGCCGATGTTCCTTGGAGCCGATGAACTGGCCACGGCACCGCTCACGGACCTGGTGCTGGTGGCGTGCCCCTACGGCACCCGCCAACCTTATTTCGAATTCCTCCGTGGGCGTGAGTGCGCCATTTACCTCGAGAAGCCCGTGGCGCGGAGCGTGCGTGAACTGGAAGCGATTTGCCGGCTGCGGCCGGATTATGCGGTGGCGACGGGCTTCCTCCGCCGGAGCATGGGTACCACGAACCTGGTGAAGGGCCTCATCGCCGATGGACTGTTCGGGCGCCTGCGCCGCGTGCGCAGTGAGTTTGGGTCTGCCACGATCATCAGCGCGGGAGCTGGTTTTGCCAAGGATCTGAAACTGGCTGGCGGGGGGCAGCTCTTCGAGAGTGCCATCCACAACGTGGACGCCGTGTGCTACATGGCAGACGTCCAGGCGGCTACAGTGACACGTTGCGTGATGGAGCATGAAGGCGGCTTCGACCTGCATACGGATGCGCAACTGACCCTCGTCGACCGTCAGGGGCAGGATATCGAGTTTGAGTTGCTGGTGACCTGCTTTCACAACACTCGTTACGAAATTGAAATGCAATTTGACCGCGCGATTCTGACTTTTTCTTTGTTCCGTCCGATGCGGCCGGAAGTGCGGGTGGCCCATGGTCAGCGGGCTTACCAACTCGCGGATCCGCTGCGGCAGGATTACCCCCGGGGGTCGTTCGACGTGAACCTCGTCTTCCTGACCGATTTCCTGAGCGGGCTGGAAAGAAAAACGCCCAACTACACTAACGCCTGCGCCACGCGCGCCACCGCACTCATCATGGAGCAACTCTACGAGCGTGGCACGCAGACTGAAGGGCCGTCGTTCGCGCGCCCCGGCAACACATTCGCGGGCACCGGAAGGAGCGGATGACGACCACGATCGGTGTCATCGGCGCAAGCGGACAGGTCGGCACCGAGGTCTGCCTGTATCTCAAGACTTACCCGGAGGTCCAGCCTGTTGCCGTAGTCAGGACGTCGATCAGTGGAGCCTTGCTGCGGCGGCTGGGGATCGAGGTGCGCGTGGGCACGTTCGGAACAGAGTCCGAGAGCCGGGAACTCCTGCGCGACTGCGACCTGGTCGTGGACTTCTCCGCGCCCGCGGGCGAGGTAAACGACATCAAGGCCCATTACGAGCGCCATGTCCGTCAAGCGGTTGCCTGCGCACCGCAAGGCGCGTGCTATGTATTCATCAGCACCATCAACGCACTCGGCATGAGCCCGCGGTTCAACCGAGCCAAACACTACTTCCTGCCCCACAGCATTTACGCGCATACCAAGCGGTTTGCCGAGCGACTGGCATGCCGGCTTGGACGACAGTATCGCCGGGCAGTCTATATTTTCCGTCTCGGACATGTGCATGGCGCGTTGCAGCGTGTGAGTCAAGAGACGGCTGAACTGGTCAGGAAGGATTACCAACGCTTCGAATATCCTGACACGCCGTCGTACACGATTTTTTGCCACTCCATCGCTGAGGGTCTGATAAATGCGGCGCAAGGGCGGGAGGCCGCCGGCATCTACACCTTGATCTCTAATCCGGCTTGGTCCTGGCGCGAGGTGCTGGAGCATTACGCTGACCCGCAGCGCCCTCCCAAGGTGGAACTCGTGCCGACGCGTCCTGCAGGGCTTGGGAGACGTCTTCAGGCCGGCGTTCGGGGTTGGGTGGGTGGACTCGCGCAAGGCTACAAGGACACGCTACGCGCGAATATCCTGCACCGGTTTCCAGCCTTTGAGCGCAGATGCCAGGCGTGGTTCTACGCCGAGAAGGCCCGCTGTGAGGTTCAGGCTTATCGCGACCAGTTGATTTACCGCCCGACCGGCATCCACGAGGGCGTGATTCCTGGTCGTCGCTTGCCAAGCTTATCCGACAGCCGTGTCACTCTGAAGGTGAAGGAAGATCAAGTCCAAGCATGGCTCGATGGCTTGCAATCATGAACAACTGTTGCGCAACCCGCTTTCACATACGCATGAGAGAAAACCTGCTCAAAACATTGGAGCACTTCGGATTATAGGCGTTACTACTGCTGTGCGATTTATTGAGGAGCGAGATTCTTTGCGTGGCCGTCAAGGGCAACTCACATGCCGCTGTGGTCGATAGTAATCTGGACGACGGTACGCTGGTTTTTCCCTGAGCGGCATGGGTACATATCACAAAGAGGTGTGAGGAGCCTTCCCTGAGGTATTCAGAGAAGTACGTATGAAAGTGTGCGTGGGCAGCCCGGGACGTTTCCATGCGTTCGACCTTGCGAAGCAACTCGCGCACGCTGGCGTACTTCAGCGCCTGTATACGGGTTATCCGCGATGGAAGGTGGACGGACTGTCCCCGGAGCGGGTGAGCACTCTCCCCTGGTTGACGGTGGCGGCCCGCGGTGCGGGACGACTGGGTTTTCACTCCATCCAGCGATCGTTGAATTGGCCCCTGATCAGAACCTTCGATTCCTGGCTGTCCCGCAGGATTGAACCCTGCGATGTTTTCCACTGCCTGTCCGGTTTTGGTGTTGCGTCGCACAGGGTTGCTAAGACGCGGTACGGAGCCCTAACGGTCTGCGACCGAGGCTCATCGCATATCCGATTTCAGGATGACATCCTGCGAGAGGAGCATTCTAGCTTTGGTATTCCTTACCGCCCGATTGACCCGAGGGTGGCCGAGCGCGAGCTGACGGAATACGAGGAATGCGACGTTATTTTCGTGCCGTCTCGCTTCGCGCAGCGATCCTTCATCGATAGGGGAGTCGCCGAAGAAAAGCTGCACGTTGTTTCCTATGGAGTTGATCTTGGAATGTTCCGCCCCGTACAAAAGAATGAAAATGTATTCAGAGTGCTTTATGTCGGCGAACTCAGTGTGCGTAAGGGAATCCATTATTTGCTGGAGGCTGTGTCGCGTTTTTCGGAAAAGGAAGTTGAGGTGTGGCTTATAGGCGCTGTGTCGCCGGAGGCGCGGACATTGCTGGCGCGCTACGAAGACCGGTTCCACCATTTCGCCGTGATCCCCCGGGCTGAGTTGTACCGGTATTACAGCCAGGGATCGGTTTTTGTATTAGCCTCGATCGAGGAGGGGTTGGCCTTGGTGCAGGCGCAAGCCATGGCTTGCGGCCTGCCGGTCATCGCCACCACGAATACGGGCGCGGAGGATCTGTTTTCCGACGGGATCGAGGGGTTTATAGTTCCAATCCGGGACCCGGATGCGATCGCTGAAAGAATAGCCCGATTGTTACGCCGGCCGGACCGCAGGGAAACGATGGCCCAAGCCGCGCTCAAGCGCGTGTCGACACTAGGGGGCTGGGAGGCGTACGGGCGAAGAGCGTTGTCTGCGTACGCCACCGGACTGGCCTCCAACGCGGATAGTAGGAAGAGCGCAGTTTGATGGCCGTACTGCATTCAAGACGCTGGTTCATTCGAGGCCGCCATAAACCGATCGATTTGGACAACAGACCGCTCTTTTGTATCGAGATTCCAGGCAATGATCCGATATCCTTATAACGGCACATGGCTCCAGAAGTGGTCTGGCGCAGTTCAGGCCTATGAGAAGGATTTTCTTTTGGCAATGTTTAGGTCCATGCTGCGTATCCGGCTGATGTAAGAGGAAATCGAACGACGTTACCACCACAACCAGGTGAAAACACCAATTCAACTGGTTATCGGACAAGAGGCGACCTCGGTTGGTTATTGTGCTGTGCTACGCCGGGATGACCTGTTGTAGAGCAGTCATTGCACTCATGGCAACTATATCGCCGAAAGTGGTGACCTTAAGGCCATGTTGCGCGAGATGCACTGCTGTATCAATGGCTGCGTTGGTTCTTTGGGTGGATGCATGTGAGGTAACCGACTTTTTCTGTGCCTGGCTGGGCGCCAGGTTCCCCCAACAGCCAGCGCGCGAGCTTGTAGGCATGGGCAGCATGTCTCTAGGGAAGACCTGGCCAATCAGGCCATTCATATCGAACAGGGGGTGCTGAAGGAAAATGTCGGGTCGCAGGACCAGGTTTCCGTGGCGCACGGCGGTTTCAACCGAATAGAATTCAAGCGTGATGGCACTTACGATGCCCCCCGTGGTTTTGCCCAGGGCGCAGTTGAAGCAGCTGGAAGGCAGCTTGATGCGCTTTTTTACTGTTGTTTCGCGATTTTCATCGGACGTGGCTAGAACACAGATCGAGAATTTAAAGAAGCCTTAAGCGGAGCTGAGGCGCATGGAAAGCATGGTGACGGACGCGCTTTCTATTCTGGAAGCTGATGTAGATCGCTTCGATGATATTGGCCGTTTACTTGACGAGGCATGCGAATACAAGCGTAGCCTGTCTGACAGCGTTTCGAACGACGAGACCGATCTAATTTACGCAGAAGCAATCGAAGGTGGGGCAATTGGCGTCAAGATTCTCGGTGCAAGTGGCGGTGGTTTGATGTTCTTTTACGCTCGCCCGAATAGACAGGCACTTGTCAAGGAGCGTCTCAGGCGATTGATTCACGTGCCATAATAATTTCGAAAAATTAAGTAGCCGCGTCGTTTTGTACCAGCCGAACCGGCACACCTGAAGCTGGAACCGGCTCCATCTATTTATAGTAAGCAGCTACAGAGGGTTGTTTAATCATATGACTCATGATGATCTATGCAATGTCACGGAACCCCAATTAAGCGTAATCACGACGTCGTTGAACTATGGGCGGTTTTTGCGAGAGACGATCGAGTCGATAGCTAATCAATCCTGCAGGAATTTCGAGCATATTATTATTGACGGCGGGTCTACGGATGAAACGCTCGATATCCTTAGGCAATTCCCGCACATCCGGTGGATATCGGAGGCGGACAGTAGTCCAACGGAAGCGATGCAAAAGGGACTTTCCATGGCCCGCGGGAAATACATCATTCAATGCTGCGTGTCCGATGGTTTTCTGGACAAGCATTGGTTCCAGAAATGCGTCGATGTGCTGGATAAGGATATGGAAACCGCAGTGGTATGGGGACTCCCCCAGGATATGTCGGAAGACGGCGATCTTCTGAACGTGACGTACCGGGAATTCTTCAACGACCCCCCGCCGCAGAAACAGGAATTTCTGGCCTTGTGGCTGGCAAACGGGTTTGTGTTGCCGGAAGGAAATTATTGCGTGCGCAGCGAGATCATTAAACGATATTTTCCGAATGAGCAATCTGAAGAATTTTTTCAGGTACATAGCCATTTGGGGTTCATGTATCAATTCATGGAGCAAGGCTATTGCCCATATTTTCTTCCGATGGTCGCCAATTTCGGACGCATCCACCACGATCAGCGTAGTCAGCGACCCAGTATAATTGCTATCGAAAAACCGGCAGCAGCCATGTACCACAAGTCCGTGAAAAACTATAGGAAGAGATTATTCAGCGGTGAGGTGACTCACAGTTTCCGCAACGGTGGATCGGAAGTGATCGGAGAGATAAGACCGGACGATCTCTGGCCGCTTCGTGGGAAGATGTGGCGTCATAAGATAATTCGGTCGCGCCTGCTTCGGCTTGATCCATATACGCTAGTGCTTAAGATTGGACAAAGACTCAAGGGTGAACGGAAGCGGGGTTCCAGCTAGGAAATGCCAGGCTAAGGGATGGTTGAGGCTATGAACACGCACGCAAGCAAGTAGCATCAGTTGAGGAATGTTGTGAGAACAATAACGTTGTCAGTCGCGAAGGTTCTGTCGCTCCTTACTAGAAATTCAATCGCCCAGTGTTGCCTCGAGTGGGGCGTGGTTCGAGCGCAGTATTTGATGGGTATTGGGTCCGCTGGAGACGTCGCCCGTTCGGGCGAGAAAATCGCGTTAACACAGACGATAGCCTGTTATTATAGGGGCTCTTGCAGCGATCACCACGCGACCTCACCAATATGCGTCTTCGATGTTGGAGCGAATATCGGTCAGTTTTCAGGTCTCGCAAAGACTGTTCTCCGGGGCTATCCGTACACGGTCCACTGCTTCGAACCTGGGCATCACACATTCGAACAGCTTAGGAAAAATATCGGAGCTGACGACAGCTTCCACCTTAATAACATCGCATTGGGAACTCATGCTGGCAGTGCTTCGTTGTTTTACGACAAGGTGGGATCCGGAATTGCTTCGATGACGAAACGCAACTTGGAACACTTAAAAATTGACTTCAGTCAATCGGAGCCGATCTCAGTGAATACCGTTGATAACTACTGCGATCAGGCTCGGATAGACAGAATCGACTTGTTGAAAATGGATGTCGAAGGGCATGAGCTGGATGTTTTAAAGGGGGCTGCACGCATGCTCGAAAACCGCAGGGTTGGCTCAATCCTGTTTGAGTTTGGCGGTTGCAATATCGATACCAGATCGTATTTGCAGGATTACTTTTACTTATTTAAGAAGTATGGCCCTAACAAGATGTATCGAATTACGCCAAGCGGTTATTTATCTCCTCTCGATTCATACAGGGAAATAGACGAGCAATTTCGTACTACTAATTTTCTCGTGCGCTTTCTCTAAAAGGGGGAATTATCCGAAGTTAGCGCGTGCCGGTCTGACCTATAGGAATGACAATGGCCGAGGGTAGCACATAACAACCGATGAACTACGCAAAGAAGATAGCTGTAGTAACTACCCATCCCATCCAATATCAAGTCCCGCTCTTCCGTGCACTCGCTAGGCAAAAAAATATAGACCTGACAGTATTTTTCGGGTCTAACCACGGCGTCGCCCTTGGCAAGGTCGATCCCGATTTTGGAAAGGCGGTTGCGTGGGATGTTCCTATGTTGGATGGGTACAGGCATGTCTTTCTTTGCAACAGCAGACCCGGCATGGAAGTCGGCGACTGGCGGCTCGACGCCCCCGATCTGAAATCCTATCTCAAGTCTGAACGGTATGATGCAGTACTGGTGCTCGGATGGGGCTGGATGATTTTCTGGCAGGCAATACGGTGGGCAAGAAAATACGCCACCCCTCTCATTCTGCGGTGTGAGTCGAATCTAAAGCATGCACAGTCTTGGTATGTCAAAGCGGTGAAAAGAGTTCTGTTTCCGTTCCTGTTCAGGCAGTTCCAGGCTTTTTTGGCCATTGGCAAGCATAATGCCGAACTGTACCGCCACTTCGGGGTACCGGAGGAAGCCATATTCACGGCACTGTATTGCGTGGATAACGAGTTTTTTGCGGAGCGGGCAGCGGCGCAAACGACAAACGCGCGACAGCTGCGGAAGGAGCTGGGCATCCGCGACGGCGACGCGGTATTCCTTTTCGTAGCCAAGCTGATCAGCCGGAAACGGCCACTGGATGTGATCGCCGCGGCCGCGAAGAACCGCGCCGCCGGCAACAGCCACGTAATCCTTGTTGGCGATGGTGCTCTTCTGGAAACCTGCCGGAATACGATCGCCGCTCACAAGCTGACCAACGTCCATCTGGTGGGCTTCAAGAACCAGAGCGAGTTACCCGCTTATTACGCGGCAGGCGACGTGTTGGTACTCCCTTCGGAATACGAGACATGGGGTCTGGTTCTTAATGAAGCCATGGCCTGCGGGTTGCCTTGTATTGCCTCGGACGCGTGCGGCGCAGCGGCGGATATGATTCTGGATGGCAAAACCGGCTTTATCTATCCAATGGGGGATGTGCGGCGATTAGCGGAACTCATGAGGTTTATGGCCGACAACAAGCAGGTACGCCATGAGATGGGGCGACATGCGGCGGCGCACGTTGGGAACTTTTCCGTGGCTTCGACGGTATCTGCCTTTGAAGATGCATTGCGTTTTATAGGTCATCGGTGAGTTCCGCATCGCTTCCTATCCTGCTCGTTGGTCTGGCCCAGCGAACGTCGCTGGAGCTAATGTACCTGCGGGCATTCCGGGCGAATGGCTGTCGCGAGGTTGAGCTGCTGGACATCGAGGCCGGCCAGCAGGGATGGTCACGGAACCGGTTGGTAAACCGGCTTCTGCCGGGGGTCGGCTACGCTTGGGCCAGTAGGCAGTTGCTAAACCACCTGCGGGTCGGCGGCAAACGGTATCGCTGGATCGTCGTTTTCAAAGGGATGCAGTTCAGCCGGCATGTTCTTGAAGACTGCAGAAGTCTTGCGCCCTCCGCGCTATGGATCAATATAAATCCAGACGATCCCTACAACCTGATATCGCTGGCCGCGTCCAATTCCAATGTTGCCGAGTCACTTTCTTTTTTCGACATTTACTGCATATGGTCCCATCCCATTGCGGACAAGCTCCGGGCAGACGGCTGCAACAAGGTGATTTATCTGCCATTCGGCTACGACGCGACATACCATGTGCCGCGCCCATCGCCGCGCCAGACTGCCACGGATTTCATCTCGTTTGTCGGATCGTGGGACAGGCAAAGGGAAGCGGTCTTGGCCCAGTTGGCGGGGTATAACATCAGTATTCATGGCAACGGCTGGAAACGGGCAGCCCGTGCATTTCCCTTGAGCAAGAGTCTGTCCTATCGGGATGTATTTGGACCGGAGATGGCGGCTATCATCGGCTCGTCGGCTATTAGTCTGAACATGCTGCGGCCGCAGAACCGGGGTTCTCATAACATGCGCACCTTCGAGATTCCGGCCATGGGGGGTCTGATGCTGACTGGACGCACGGCCGAGCAACAGGAATTCTTTCCCGAAAACGAAGCTTGCTACATGCACACTGACGATGCCGAACTGAAAGATAAAATAGAGTACATTTTGGCTAATCGACAGGAAGCGAATCGGATCCGGGCCCGAGGCATGGAGCTGGTCCGAGAGCACAGCTATATCAACAGGGTGCGGTTTCTTTTGAGCGAGCTGGCATAGCAGACATGAAAACCCTGCTGCTCTTTTTTATCGCGTTCCTCTTTTTTTTGCTGCTTGCGCTTTATGCCTTGTTTATCCATGAGGACGACACCATTACCCAGGCGCAGGCCGGCCTGGCCGCGCTTATCGTCATGCTCGGCGTATTACCCAGCTTCGTCAGCCTGACCGACCGGCGCGAAGCTGGCCTTTTGCCGCTCATGCCGCTTCACGGTCTCTTCTACGCGATTACCTTCGGCATGCCGGTCTTTTCCATAAAAATGAACTGGTCGGATGTTAATTCGGCCGAGATAACGGACGCGCTCGCCCTGACCGCTCTCGGGCTCATTTTTCTTTACCTGGGCTACTACGCTTCTCGCTGGCTTTACTCAAGGTCGCTGCGACCGTTCCGGTTTCTTAACGACATCACCCTTGGGCGGCAGACAGGAACAGCCTGGATGCTGTACGTGACGAGCATGCTGTTACAACTGGTTCCCTCCCTCGGTTCCCTGCTGTCCGTGGGACAGCTTTCTACGCCGCTTGGCTACCTTTCAATTGGCATGCTGTACCTGCGGGCGCTTGACGGTGCCGTGTCAAAGAAACACCTGATTCTCTTAACCACCGCCATCGGTTTCTCGTTCACAATTAAACTGCTTTCCGGATCTCTGGCGCAGCCGGTATTTCTTTTGGTATTTCTGGGGATCATCTATTGGGGAAAGAAGCGGTCTATACCGTTTGGTTTCGTCCTCGTCTGCGGCGTCATCTTACTCGTTTTGCTTGAACCAGTAAAGAAAATATATCGCGATTACACAACCGCCGAATCGTCGCCACAAACGTATGTTTATAAGGCCAGGACGTTATGGAAGGCGGCACATGATTACTACGCCGACGAGGACATCGCACTCTCGGACGGCATCGACTATGCTGTCGTTAATCGGACAGGGCACAGCGTCGCGGTGTTTGCCAATATAATCCACATGACCCCGGAGCAGGTTCCGTACTGGATGGGGGGCTCGTATCAAACTTTGTGGACGAGCTTTATTCCACGTTTCTTATGGTCCGGCAAACCAGAGGCCACCATTGGCAATGAATTCGGGCATCGTTATAATTTTTTGCATTTTGCAGACGAAAGCACATCGCATAATCTCCCTTGGTTGCCGGAGTTTTATGCAAACTTTGGGGTATTCGGTGTCGTGGGGGGTATGTTCGCCGTGGGAATTCTGTTCCGTTTTTTGTTGCAGAAATTAAGTGTGCCGATTAGTTGCGGTATAGAATATGTACTCGGCGCAACCGTTATCTTAAGTCTGTTTTATCCTGAGTCGAACTTCGCCTTGATGGTGGGCGGAGTGTTGCCGATGTATGTGGCCCTGTTGATACTGCTGCGCCTGTCGACATTTGGTTCCCGTCCGCCCGTTACTGAACGATAGCGGCTAACGCGCTGGTACTTTAGTAAATAACAATCGCTACTCGACGCCGTTCCCTGAACATGTCCTCTCAGAAAATACAGTTGAGCCTCTTTTTACGGAGGGGGGCGCAAGAAGATAACTTCAGCATCGAACGGCTATTCGATGCCGTTGTCAATGCGCTTCCTGCCGACCGTTATGAAGTCCAACTGCATTTCTGTCCTTTCGAGAGCACTGGCTTTTGGCGCCGCTTGGCCCTGATCCTCTGGGCCACCTGCCGCCAAAGTGCCATCAACCATATCACAGGTGACGTCAATTTCCTGGGTATACTGATGCGTAGCTCGCGAACGCTGCTGACGATTACGGATTCGGCATCGCTGCATCGGCTCACGGGCTGGAGGCGCTGGGTCTACAAAGTCTTTTGGATCCGCTTACCCATTTGGCGCGCCGGCCACGTGGTGGCCATCTCGGAAGCAACATTTAACGAGACCCTGTTGTACGCGCCCTTGGGCTCCGCAAAGCTCTCGATCATCCATTGCTGTACGCCGACAGGGTTGGTGCCTGAACCGCGCCCTTTTTCCGATGACTGCCCGCGCATCCTCGCGGTGGGCACCAGGTCCAACAAGAATTTGCCCCGCCTCATCGAAGCGCTGGCGGGGATACCCTGCCGACTGGTCGTCGTCGGGGCGCTCACGGAATTACATCTGGAACTTCTTGCGCGTCACGGCGTGAAAATAGAGAATCACGTGAACCTTGACAACGCGGCGATGGCGCTGCAGTATCGAAATGCCGACTTGGTGTCCTTCATTTCCACCTACGAAGGTTTCGGGTTGCCTATCATCGAGGGCCAGGCGGTCGGCAGGCCGGTGATCACCAGCCGGCGATCGCCTATGCAGGAAGTGGCCGGGGCAGGGGCCTCCCTGGTCGACCCTGAGTCGGTTGACGAGATCCGTGCGGGTATTCTGCGAATCATCCGAGATTCGCAATATCGTGTTGCGCTGATACAGGCAGGCTTCGAAAATGTCAGGCTCTATTCGCCCAACATCATTTCTCGTCAATACGCTTCGGTGTACGAAGCCTTATTTTCCGGGACAACCCCGGTGCCGGCAAGAACTGCGAATCGCATCCCAAGCCTGCTTGTCATGGGCCAAAAACAGCCTTTTATCAATAAGTTATCCCCTAAAGACTCGGCCCCCATTTATTTTGCGGACGCGGTCTTTAACCATGTCGCATCGCTGCTCGGGCTGGATGTTAAAAATCACATTGCGCCACATTCCGTGAGCATTTTGGCAACCCTGTGGTTCTCTCTCATCGCATTGAAAAAGATTAAAAACTCTTGCAACAGTCTGGTGATCATCTGGCAGGGTTATGGCACCTATGCGATCTTGCTCGGTGCGCTTCTTGGAATAAAGAAGCGTTTTATTCTGAATACCTATAAGGTTCCGTTGCGCCATTCGCAGTCGCTCAAAAAAAGGCTTAACGATTGGCTTCTCAAAAAGGCGATCTTGATGGCCGACGGCGTCGTGTCGATTAGCCGTGTCCAGGTCGATGAGCTGAAACTTAATAATTCCAATGTTAACTGGGTGCCGTTCGCGCCCGACTTAGACTGGTGGACGCCGGGCGCTCCCGACCTTGCGTTGCTTGCGATTGCTGGAATCGGCTATAGGGATTACGTCCTCATCCTGGGCGATGCCGATCGCGATGAAAAAAAGACGCTGAATGCGTTGCGCGGCCTCAATTATCCGGTATTGCGGGTAACCCGCGAACCCCGAATTGCCTTGATCGCGCGCAGGGCATTCAGGCAAGCAGGTATTACGCAAGGCGAAGTGCTTGTAAACGTTCCATTCGAGGTGCTGCGCGAGCTATATCGCGGCGCACGTGTCGTTGTGGTTCCTGCGAAAAGTAGTGTACATCCCGCCGGCATGACGTCTTTGACCGAGGCCATGAGCTGCGGCAGACCAGTCGTTATACCTTCCGGTCTGGCTACGGAGGGCTATGTTCAGGACGACTACGATGCATTCGTGCTGGACGAGTGGGAAGAATCCGCGATTCGAGACCGGGTTGTGAAGATATACGAGACTGAAATTGGTGAATCCATCGGCAGAAACGCGCGAAACACTGTAGAAGAACGGTTAAATTTTCATGCAAGTGCGAAAATACTTGTTGATTTCATGACCAGTATTGTCGCCGCTGGAAATACCGCAAGGAGGAATTGACCGTGTTTACAAGTTCAGTAATTCCCCGACAGATGGGCCGTCCGGCTGAGCGGCAGTTTAGGCGCTGATCGGCTCGGCGGTCACCCCCTCGGAGTTCTGTTCGGTGTCGGTGGACGGCGATGCGCTCGCATCGAATCGCAGGCTGGGCAGCATGTCCATGCCGAGTGCCTCGCGCAAGGCCTGCGCGGGCGTGCGACCGCCGAGGCGATAGCCCTGATGGCAGCGCTCGAGGTTGTGGTGCGTCATGAAGGCGTCCAGATCGCGCTGGATCTCGGCGATCTCGAGGTACCAGTTCTCGCGGCCCTTCACGCGGAAACACTCCTCGAGGAGGGTCCAGTTCATGCGCTCCACGAAGCCGTTGGCGCGTGGCGAGCGAACCTGGGTGTGGCG
>Ga0194132_10009922_pt1 | contig 12890 bp, 11 predicted proteins | sample TA2KigOf80mmetaG_FD_148612 | JGI IMG/M metagenome (GOLD analysis project Ga0194132, IMG submission 148612) | Freshwater microbial communities from Lake Tanganyika, Tanzania - TA2015054 Kigoma Offshore 80m | ecosystem: Environmental > Aquatic > Freshwater > Lake | place: Tanzania: Lake... | reverse complement strand
ATGCCCTTGTCGATGAACATCACGAGCGCGCATTCCTGAAACGGACGACAAGCGCTGACCAATACCTGGCGGCGACGCTTTCCACCGGCAATTGCAAGGAATTACGGCGCCAGCGTCGCCGGCTCGCCGAACAGGGACATCTGGAATCGCGGACGCTGCGCTCCGGCGACGACGTTGACGCCTGGATTCGCGGGTTTCTTGACCTGGAGGCGAGCGGCTGGAAGGGAAAGCAGGCAACCGCTCTGGCAAACGACGCGAGCCAGCGTGCCTTCTTCACGGAAATGGTGCGGGAAGGAACCGAGCGTGGCCGGGTCGCGCTGCTGGGCCTGTTTCTAGACGGCCGGCCGCTTGCGCTCAAGTGCAACCTGCTGGCGCCGCCGGGCGCTTTCGCCTTCAAGATCGCATATGATGAGTCGTTTGCCCGTTTTTCGCCGGGCACTCAGCTTGAACTGGACAATATTCGCTGGTTGCACGAGCAACCGAACCTGCTATGGATGGATTCTTGCGCCGTCGCCGGGCATTTCATGATCGAAAGGCTGTGGCGTGAACGCCGCGTGATGCAGTCGTCGTGGCTTTCCACGGGACGCTGGGCCGGAAACCTTGTGCTGGCCGGCCTACCCCTGGCTCGCGCAGCGCGGCGCTGGCTGCGCTGCGCCCGTTCGTGAACAAGCGAGAACCTGAAAACCATGCAACTACTCGGTCCGTCCGTTACCTCGGCCCATGCCGGAAACGTGAAAGCCAGGCTCCTCGAGATCGATGCCGGTCTTTTTGTCCGGAACTTTGATCGTGCGCCGTTCCTGATCCGGCATGACCTTTGCGATCATCCGCTTTTCTCCCTTCCGCGGCTCTTGAAGTTGGCTGCAACCTTGCCAGCCTCGCTGGTCGAGTATAATGCCGGCGAGTTGCCGTTGACACAGGATCCCCGGTTGACGCCACGCAACGGGCTGTCGGTCGAGGACACGATTTGTCGCATCGCCGAGTGTCGTTCCTGGATGGTTCTGAAGAATGTGGAGATGGATCCGCAGTACGGCGAACTGTTGCGCGAGTGCCTGGACGAGGTGCGCGTGCATTGCGAGCCGCGCTGGCCCGGCATGCAGCAGCCGGAAGGCTTCATCTTTCTGACATCGCCGGGGTCAGTCACGCCATACCACATGGATCCCGAACATAACTTCCTGATGCAGATTCGCGGAAGCAAGACCATCCATCAATTCAACGGTCGCGATCGCGAAGTCTTGTCCGAGCAGGAGCTGGAAGAGTATCTCTCGGGCGGACATCGCAATCTGACATTCAAGGAGGAGTTTCGTTCGCATTCGTGGGTCTTCGAACTGCAACCCGGGCTGGGACTTCACTTCCCGGCAACGTTTCCGCACTACGTGCAGAATGGGCCTGAAGTGTCGGTTTCGTTCAGCATCACCTTTCGCACGCCGGACCTCGAGCGGCGGCACATGGTGCATCAGTTCAACGCCCGCATGCGGCAGCGCGGCTGGTCGCCTGCGCCCGTGGGACGGCACCCATGCCGCGATGCGGTCAAGTGTTTCCTCTTTCGCCTCGGTCGTCGCATGCGACGCATGCTCGGCAGGACCGGCTCGCCGGAGCACGGTTATTGACAAGTGAGCCCATGCGGAGGTGCGACCGGACATCAGTCCGGCGCAATTGACTCAGGACTTCGCCCGGCGACATTGCCACGAGTCACCATGCTAGCGCGTCCCACGCAAGCCGTCTGTCCGCCGCCGCTGTCGCTGCGTCTGGTGACTGATCGCGCCGGCCTGGACGACCTCGCGGCCGCCTGGGAAGAACTGCGTGCCAGCAGCAACACGCCCGAGCCGATGCTATCAGCGAACTGGCTTCGCACCTGGTGGCGCATCTACGGCGAGGGCACTGGCCGCCGGCTGTGCGTCGGCTTGTTTCTCGATGGCGACCGGCTACTGGGCCTCGCGCCGCTGCAAGCCCGCCGTGTCTGGCATCACCGCGTGCTGCCTTTGCGCCGTCTGGAATTTCTTGGCGCGGATGTGGATGAAAACGATGGTGTCTGCTCGGAGTATCTCAATCTCCTGGCTCGCACCGGCCATGAAGAGCAGGTCGCCAGGGCATTTGCCACGGCCGTCGCACAAGGACGATTCGGCCCCTGGGATGAGCTGGTGCTTTCCAGAATGGATGGCAGCGGCGCGGCGCCGGTGCAGCTGGCGGAATCGTTCGCCCGGCACGGTCTGACGAGCGTGGTCACCACCACCAGCGGCGCGCCGTTTCTCCGCTTGCCGCCGACCTGGGATGACTACATCGCGAACTTGCCAAGCCGCAAGCGCCGATTTCTGCTGAAGAGCCTGAGTCAGTTCGACGACTGGGCCGGAGACGACGCCCGCTTCCTCGAAGTCCACGATGCAACCGACCTTGAGACGGGTCGCCGCATCCTGGCAGACCTGCACCAGCAACGCTGGCACGGCACGGATCAGCCCGGCGCCTTCTCCTCGCCGCGCTTCGAGGCATTCCATCAACAGCACATGCGCGACTTGCTCGACGATGGCAAGCTCGAGCTGTTCTGGCTGGAGGTTCGCGGCCAACCGATCGCGGCCCATTACAATTTCATCGCCAACGACAAGACGTACTACTACCAGAGCGGCCGCCGCATGGACCTGCCTACCGGCGTCAACCCCGGCACAATCATCATGGTCCGCGCCCTAAAGAACGCCATGGCACGCGGCGCTCGCGAATTCGACTTCCTGGCTGATCCGTCGCAATTCAAGGCACAATTCACCACCACCATCAGGCCGCTGGTGCAATTACGCGTGACTCACGGGAGCTTTTTGTCGCGAGCAGCTGCGCGGCGTCACCGCGCGAACGCTCGCCCGCTGGCGCGGGCGCGCCAATTTGTAAGGCGGCTGGCACACTCTCCTCGATTGACCCCGTGAGCCAACTCTGCTTGAATGGGCATGATGGTTGACTCCAGCGATGCCGCCGCCGTTCCGCTGCTGCGAACCCTGTCGCCCGCGCTGCGCGAGCTGGGCCGAGGGCTGCGCGGCTGGCTGGACAGCAAGCGGCGGCATCCGCTGTCTACCATCGCCCGCGCCAACCTGGATGGACTAGCCACCGATCTGCAACGGCAATCCGAAGCACTGCAGATGGTCAAGCCCTTGCTGGTCATCGTCCTCATGGGCGGGACGGGCGTGGGCAAGTCCACGCTCTTGAACGCCATGGCTGGCGGGGCCATTGCCCAGGCGTCGTTCGCCCGGCCGACCACACGCGATCCCGTCGTCTACATCCACGAATCCATCCAGCCGCACCGGCTCGATCCGGCCTTGCAGCGCTGCAAGCTTGTCGCTCACGATCGACCGGAACTGGAGCAGAAGATCCTCGTCGATACGCCAGACCTCGACAGCAACGACCTGGCCAATCGCGAGAAACTCGGCCACATCCTGCCCGTCGCGGATGTCGTCCTCTACGTCGGCTCACAGGAAAAGTATCACGACAGGCTCGGCTGGGAGTTGTTCTTGCAACAACGCAAGCGCCGTGCTTTTGCGTTCGTCCTCAACAAGTGGGACCGCTGCCTGCACTCGGCGGCGCTGGCGACCGGCCTGCGTCCCGACCAGGACCTGATGCAAGACCTGCAAGCGGAAGGCTTCCATGAGCCAAAGCTGTTTCGCACCTGCGCGCAATACTGGGTGGACCAGGTCAGTGCCAATGGCCAGCCGGCGAGTGCTCCCGTGGCAGGTGAGCAATTCCAGGACCTTGTCCGCTGGCTGGAGATGGGACTGACGCGACTGGAAATCGAGGCGATCAAGGCTCGCGGCGTCAGCCAGCTTCTCGACCAGCTGCGCCAGGCACTTGAGGGCGCCAGTCCACCGGACCTGGCCCTGGCGGCAGAGAAGACGGTTGCAACCTGGAAAGACTCACTCCGCGACGAGGCTCGCGGCAACGCCGAGGTGCTGCTGGCAACGCTCGAACCCTACCAGAAAGAGATCGAGCATCACTTTGCCCTGGAGCGGCAGCGCAATTTTCGCGGCATCATGGGCTGGTATCTGCAGTGGTTCAACCGGCTGCGTTACGCCGGCAGTTCGCTGCGCGACCGCATGCCGTTCCTGCCAAAGTTTGGCACGAAGGTGGACACGCCGGCCGAGTGGGACCTGGCCATGTTCACCCGGGCTTGCACAAATGCCGCGTCGGACCGCCACCTTGACGCACGCGGACGTGCACTTGCCGACCGCCTGCTCGTTCAGGCGGACAGGGAAGGCTTTCCTGTCAATTTGCTTGCCGACCTGACCGAATCAGCCGCGAAAAAGGATTGGCGCATCCTCAATTCCAAGAATCTCATCGATGTGCTTGCCAAGGTGGAGTGCGAATGGGCGAAGCCGACGGGCGCGCGCCGTCTTCTGCAAGGCACGCTCGTCTTTCTCGCGGACTGGTTGCCGCTGCTGGCCTTCGGCGCCATGGGAACCATCCTCCTCTGGCAGTACACCATGGAAAGCCGCGTATTCGCCTGGGGTGACCTGTTACTGCCCGCGATGGTAGTCGCCATGGTCATTCTCGTGCTGCACGTGTTCATCTCGGTATTCTTGCCGCTGCGCTGGCCGGCCATCCGCTCCGAGTTCGGCCATCTCCTCGAGGAGCGCTTGCAGGCCGAGATGGAGGCCGCCTATTGCCCGCTCCCCACCGACGTGGTCCGCGCCCTGGAAGAAGAGAAACGACACGTGGAGAGGCTGCTCGGCGAGACGCGCGAGGTCGCTCAGTGGCTGACGCAGCGTGAGGAGGCGGCCAGCATCGCGGGACTGTATGGGAAGTAGTCCCTTGTCAGACTTGATCAACCCGCCCGACCCCTTTCAATCCTTGACTGGCCGGCGAGTCCCGAAGCATGAAGCGAAAATACAAGCCGGGCCCCCGGCGTTGCCGTGGCCCGGCCTTCAAAAAACTTGCTGGCGAGATGACGCCAGGTCACGCTTACCAGTAGCGCACTCGCCACCAGTCATGCGATTTCGCCTTCTTGCCGTACCACCATTTGCCGTCTTGCCAGGTCAGCTCGATCGACCGCCAGCCGGGCGGAATCTTCGGAAACGGGTAGAACGGTCCGATGAACGGCCAGGAGTAGTACGGGTACAGGCTCGGATAGGCAACGCGAGCGAAGTTGTTGTACGGTGCATAAGTCGGCCAGGCGTAGGGCGGCATGCGCGGCTGCTGGTAAGCCGGGTGCGGGGCGCCGGGGGGCACGGGCTGAAAGATCGGCGTCGGCTCCTGGGTACCGCCTTCCTTGGCCGGCGCCGTATCGATGGCCTTGGGGATCGGGCCCGGCTGCAACACCGGCGGCTCGCCGATCACCGGTTCATTCTTGTCGCCCAGCGACTGCACCGGTGTGACGCTGCCAACCGCCCGGATCACAAGCGAATCGCGAATCCGCTCCACGCCTGGGACGCTGTGGACGATGCGCAGGACCTCGTCATGCTGAGACTGGTCGGTAACTTGCCCCTTGAGTTCGACCAAGCCGCCCTCAAAGGAGATCGCAACCTGGAAATGGCGGAGTTGCTGGCTCTGCCGCAAGTGGTCGGCGATGGTGTCCGCAACCTTCTGATTGAGCGACTTGCCGTCCGCCGCCAGGTCCTTGCTAGCGGGCGTTTGCAGGCGCTTGGGTTCAGACGGGGCAGGGGAGGGCGGAGCAACTTGTGCAGTCGGGACCGGTTCACCCGGCAAGGCCTGGGCGAGCAGAGGTCCCGGCAGGTTCATCATCCAGATGCCCAGCCAGGCCGCCAGCCGGCGAGTCTTGGAAGCATTCACGGCAACATCCTCCTGACGTTTGGCGTGCAATCATTGAGCGCGCAATGGAACGACAGGGAATTATGCCGGAGAAAAACAAGGACGCAAACAGCTGCGTGACGAAACGCAGCGCTTTGGTGGGCGGTGCGGTGTTGCCGTTGCTGCAATCCCCAGGACGCCGAACATCAACAAGGTTGCCGGATTGCGAGTCCTTTCGCCAGCGATCACAACGGTGCGCTGCGGGAAAGAAAATCGCGAAGAGCCCAGACTTCTTGTGAACTTGTTCCACGTGCTTGCCGACAATCCGCCCTCGAGCTACCGTCCCGGATCGCCAATCAGCACGAAGGCGGCCCAGAAGTGCGGATGTTCGAACGGCCGCTCGCCGGACAGTTGATCGGCGTTGACGGGGACACGCAACGCTTTCAGCCGCCGCTGCGCTTCGTCGTGCGACAAGCCGCGCAGCCAGCGCTTGGCCTCAGCCAGCGCCTCGGCTTTCGGCATGGGCTGTTTCAAATCCGAACGGGCCCCGAGCAGATTCTGATAGAAATTAACAGTTCCCGGGCAGAGCCTGGACCGAGTCTGCGTCCTATTGCAGCTTCGAGATCAGGCCGCGCTTCACGTCCTCGCCGACGTTGGTCCTGCCAAGGTAGTTATCCCACACCGCTTGCGAGAACTGCGGATTGCGGATGACCACCGTTTCCTTGCCGAGATGCTTGACCTCGAGTCCCACCTTCGGAATGTGGGTGAGAAAGAAATGGTCACCGCTCGAGGCTGTGCGCGACCGCAGCAGGTTGGAAAACGTCTTGATCTCGTCGGCGAACACGGGGGCCGGATAGTTCTTGCGAGTGATCGACTCGAAAGCGTCGGCCATGTCCGGACCGGAGACGTTGCGCAGCATGATGAGGTGCAGCTGCTTGGGCACGTTGGCGGCGGCGAGTTGCTCCGCCGTCCGGATGCTGACCCCCTTCTCCACGTAGCTGGCGATCGAGTACACCTGGAAGAAGAGTTTCTTGCGCACCGCCGAGCCGGTCAGCGTCATGGTGACGGTGCGATCGCCGACGGCACGGTCGATCTCGGCATTGAACGAGGTTTCCTGCGCCCGGGCCGCCGGCACGCAGGCTCCCACCACCAGCATCGTTGCCAGGAGACGTCTGCAACTGCTCATTTTCGCTCCCTCCTTGAAAAAACCGCGACGATCTTAGAGGCAGAGCCCCGGCGTTTCGTGTAATGCTGCGGCAATCTGGGGACTTTGCACCTGGTTGGGCAAGGGGTCTGCCCCCTTGTCGGACAGCCTCTTAGCGGTCTCGTTGTCGGTTGACCAGCCCAAAATTCGGGCGCCCAACCACCCGATTGCTTGCGTAAATGGCGGGAATGGCAGCAGCACGCGCAGCTTGTCTTGACACGATGTCGCGGTTCCATTTATCCTTTCTGCTCCAACCCCCTTGCTTACCACGGAAGGTAGCAACATGATCAGCGTCATCTTCTGCTCGCGGGTGAAGGACAACCCGGATTCCAACATCGAGCGCCTGCTGGATTCGGCGGCGGCCTACGTCGAGCCGGCCGAACGCGAACGCATCGAGTTCCTCATCAAGTTCGACGACGACGACCTGGATCGTCCCGACGAGCATTTCTTCGCCAGTTACCCCTTCGCCGTCCGCACGTTTTCCTGGTCGCGCGGCGAGGGCCGGCATTACCTGCATCACGCCCAGGAGTATCTGTTTGCCCAGCGCGATCCGCGCTCGCGCTTCTGCCTGATGATGGCGGACGATTTTTATTTCACGCGTCCTGGCTTTGTCTCCGAGATCCTGGCGATCGAGGACGAGTTCTGCATCATCGGTCCGATCCGCCCGGCCATCGAGACCTTCGCCAGCAACTATGAGCGCGAGGAGGCGATCCGCCAGTGGGTGTTCTCCTTCGGCGCCCTGGCGCCGGTCGTCAGCGCGCGTCTCATCGAGGTGTGCCAGAACTTCGGCTGGCAATCGAACGTCGATAGCTGGCTGATGGGGCTGTCGCTGGCGCTGTACGATCTCTACCATGTCGTGCTCTGGCGGACCATCGCTCCGTTCTACGAGCGCGGCGGCGGCTGGGGCACGGGCGACTCGCCGACCTACAACAACATGGAACTCACCGGGCTCAAGGGACCGGAGAACCGCTACTGGTTCGAGTTGCTCCGCCGCCAGGCCCGCAACCTGATCCTCAACATGGAATTCGGCACCGAGCTGGACAAGCTGCCGTGGACCGCCGGCCGGCTATGGAAGAAGGTCCGCGCCCAGCCGCTGCGCCGGCTGCCCATCCGCGTTTGCCGCAAGCTCTGGAGCCAGGTGCGCACCGCGCTCATGTAACAGGCGTGCGGATCCACAATTTTTCGATCACTCCAACGGAATGGAGGCCAGGAACGTGCCGCATCGGATGCGTCAGCGCTACAAGGGGTTTCACATCGTCCGCACGCACGGGCGCTTCTACGGCGTTCCCAGACACCTGCACGTGACCGAGCTCTTGCAGCGCAAGCGGCTCGACTTGCACCCGGACGTCCTGTCGGCCGAGTCGCGCCCGCAGCTTGAGGCGCGCATCGACGGCTGGCACGACAACCCGGTCCGGCCGGAACCGCTGGGCACTCACAACGGCTTTGAGCTGTTTCGCCTGCGCGGCCTGGTGCACGCCATCCCACAGGCGATTGGCCAGGTTGATCTCGGCCTGGAGGAGGAACGTCGCCGGGCACGCGTGCTCACGGGAGCGACTGCCGAAGAGGTCAAGGAGCGGATCACGCGCCTGGGCGACGCCGTGCCGGTGGAGTTCGCGGGCTGGTTGCCGATCTTCGAGTTCTCGGGCAACTGCGGATCGCATCCGCAGTTCACGCACACGGCCGAGGCCCCGCCCGGCTATCGTTTCACCTGCTCGCTACGTCCCACGCCCAGGCCGGCCCGCTGGCGGCAATGGCTGGCGCAGCTCACTCGGCGTGGCTGGCATGCTGTCGGCAAAGCGCGTGCCCTGACCCGACCGTTGCTGGCGATCTTTCGCCGCGGGCCGAAGGTGGCCTGGCGCGACCGGCTGCGCGTGCTTGCCGCCATCGTGAGGCTGTGCCACACGCTGTTGCAGCGCGGCGCCCGCCCCGGAGCGATCTTGCGATTCTTGCAGTCGCGGCATTTCGAATCGCAGTTGCTCCTTGCCCATCATCGCGGCCCGGTGTTCCTCACCAGCATGCCCTACACCTACGGGCAGAACCCGTGGATCGTCGAGATCGAGGACCCGACCACGCTTTTCTATCCGCTCGTCGAGAACGGCAACACCAAGGAGCTGAACCTCCGCGACTCGCCGTATTTCCCGATTGTCAAGACGCTTCTGGAATCCGACCAGTGCAAGGGCGTCCTCACGCACATGCAATCGACGGCCAGGCTGGTGCCCGCTCTCTTCGCCAGCGATACCATCGCCGCCAAGGTTCACTACGTGCCGCTCGGCGTCAAGTTGCCGCAGCGCCGACAGCGGCACATCGACCGCGACGGCGACCCGCTGCACCTGGTGTTCATCAACTCCTGGTGTCAGGTGCCAGCCAACTTTTTCGTCCGCGGCGGCCTCGACGTGCTCGAAGCCTTCGCCACCTTGAAGGAACGCTATCCGCAACTGCGCCTGACGCTGCGGACCGAACTGCCGCCGCTGGATCGCTACTTCCACCGCATCATCGAGAGCGGCTGGGTCCGCGTCATCGACCGCTTCTTGACCGACGACGAGATGAGCCGGCTGCTGGCCGATAGCCACATCTTCTTGCTGCCGTCGGCGCGCGTGCACATCGTCTCGCTCTTGCAGGCCATGGGGCACGGGCTGGCGGTCGTCACCTCCGATGGCTGGGGCATCCAGGAGTATGTGACCCATGAGCGCAACGGGCTCATTGTTCCCGGTCGCCACGGCAAGACCTCATGGGCCGACTCGCAAGCCGGCATGCTTCGCGAGGATTACGAACCCACCTTCACCACGGATCCACAGGTCGTCGAGGGCATCGTCACGGCCGTGTCGCGGCTGGTGGAAGACCGCAAGCTGCGCAAGCGCCTGGGCCGCACCGCGCGGCTCGACGTGCAAACCACCTACAACCTGGAGCGCTGGAACGAAGGGCTCAGGCAGGCGCTGGATGGAGCGTTGAAGAACGCTGCCGACTTGCGTGCCCTGACCATGTCCTCGGAGGCAATGAAGGCACGGCGAAACTCGAAGTCAGGCGACTTGGGCAACGGCACAACGTCGCGGCGCGGCGAATTGCATGCGCCATCCGTTTCCGTAAGATGAAAGCCCATGTCGCGACATCAGGTTCTCGTCACCGACCTTGTAACAGGCAATCTCGAACCCGAGGAGCGCGTGCTCGGCGACCTGGCTGACGTGCGTGCCGTGGCCGCCGTCAACGAGGACGACCTCGTCGGCCAGGTCGAGGAGGCCGACGCCCTCATGGTCTATCACACCATGATCATCTCGCGCCGAACCATCGAGCGGTTGCGGCGCTGCAAGCTGATCGTCCGTTGCGGCGTCGGCTACGACAACGTGGACGGCGCCTGTGCCCGTGGCCGCGGCATCCCGCTCGCCAATGTGCCGGACTACGGGACCGAGGAAGTTGCCGACTCGGCCATCGGCATGGCCCTGGCGCTGACGCGTGGCATCACCTTTCTCAACGGACGGCTGCGCGACGAGCGCGGACCCTGGTCATGGCGGCAAGTAGTGCCGCTGCACCGTCTACGCGGGCGCTCATTCGGCATCGTCGGCCTCGGGCGCATCGGCACCGCCTTCGCCATCCGGGCCAAGGCGCTGGGCGTGAATGTCGTTTTCTTCGACCCCTACAAGCCGGATGGCTTCGACCGCGCCTTGCGGATCGAGCGTGTCGAGTCCCTGGACGAGCTGCTGGCGCGGTCGTTTGTCGTGAGCCTGCACTGCCCCCTGACCCGCGAAACCGAACGGCTCATCGACGCGGCGGCGCTGGCGCGAATGCAACCCGGGTCATACCTGGTGAACACGGCGCGTGGCGCCGTTGTGGATACGACGGCGCTCGCGCCGGCCATCGCCTCGGGTCGCCTGGCCGGCGCCGCCATTGACGTCCTGCCGCACGAGCCGCCGCTGGATGACGATCCGCTGATTGCCGCCTGGCGCGACCCTGGGCACGCGGCACACGACCGCGTCATCTTGAACCCGCACACGGCCTTCTACTCGGAAGAGGGGCTGATCGACATGCGCGTCAAAGGCGCGGAGGCATGCGGCCGCGCCTTGCAAGGCTTGCCGTTGCGAAACATCGTGAACTGAGAGTGGTTCGTGATGCGTCGCCATCGAGCGCGTGCCGCCAAAACTTCGTTAATTGACGGCCGCGTCGGCGGGGTGGATAATGACCCCCGTGCACACCACCCCGGTCAGTTTGCTCCAGCGTCTAGGCGAGCCCACAGGCGACGCCTGGGAGCAATTCGTCCGGCTGTACACGCCGCTGCTGTACGCCTGGGCCAGTCGGGCCGGCTTGCAGGACGCCGACGCCGCCGACCTGGTGCAGGAGGTGCTGCTGCTGCTGATCGCCAAGCTGCCCGAGTTCCGCTACGACCCGGGCAGGAGCTTCCGCGCCTGGCTGCGCACGGTGACCCTGAACAAGTATCGCGAACGGCGACGACGGGCCGCGCTGCCGGTGACCTCGGACCCCCGGGCCGCCGAAGCCCTGACCGCACCCGACGACCCGGAGGCGTTCTGGGAGACAGAATATCGGCAAAACCTGGTGGGCGAGGCGCTGCGGCTCATGCAGGCGGAGTTCCAGCCCACGACCTGGAAGGCGTGCTGGGAGCACCTGGCTTGCGGCCGGCCGGCGGCGGAGGTCGGGTCGGAGCTGAACCTGAACCCGGGCGCCGTCCGCGCCGCCACCTTTCGCGTGTTGACCCGGCTGCGCCAGCACCTGGCCGGCCTGCTGGACTGAGCGGCGCCCACCTTTATTCGCATTCCGCGTAACGCCAGGCCGCCTGGGCGCATATTCAGAGATGACGGCAAGCGCGCGACCGATCACCTTGCGGGGAGTATCCCATGGCAGAGCTCATGACCTGTCCCGATGCCACGACGTTGGCGCAGTTGCTGCGGGGCGACGCGTCGTCGGAGGCGCTGGAAGACTTTGCCGAGCACCTGGCCGGCTGTGCACACTGCGGCGGCGCGGCGGAAGCCGCTCACGGCGGCGACACGCTGGCCAGCGCAGTGCGGGCCCAGACCACCCGGGACCATCCACCGCCGCCGCCGCCGGCGCTGCTGGAGCGGCTGCTCCTTCTGGGCCGGCCGCCCGTTTCCAGCTCGACGCCGAGCGGCGAGACCGTCGAGGTCGCCGCACCCAGCGGCGCGGGAACGGCAGGCGAGACCCTGTCGTTCCTCGCTCCGCCGCAGGCCGCCGACGAGATTGGCCGCATCGGGACGTTCCGCGTCCTGAAGCTGCTCGGCGCCGGCGGCATGGGCCTGGTGTTCCAGGCCGAGGATGTCCATCTACGACGCAAGGTGGCGCTCAAGGTGATGCGGCCCGAGGCGGCCGGCAAGCCCGGCGCCCGCGAACGCTTTCTGCGCGAGGCCCAGGCGGCCGCCGCCATCGAGCATGAGCACATCGTCACCATCCATCACGTCGGCGAGGACCGCGGCGTCCCCTTCCTGGCCATGCCGTGGCTCAAGGGCATGAGTCTGGAAGAGCGTCTCAAACAGCCTGCGCCGCTGAAGCCGGCCCAGGTGGCCCGCGTCGGCCGGCAAGTCGCCCTCGGCCTGGCCGCCGCCCACGACCAGGGCCTGATCCACCGCGACATCAAGCCGGCCAACATCTGGCTCGAGGCGAGCACCGGACGTGAGTCCGGGGAGTCCCACGTCAAGATCCTCGACTTCGGCCTGGCCCGCGCCCTGGCGGACGACATGCACCTGACGCAGCCGGGCGCCATCCTGGGCACGCCGGCCTACATGGCGCCGGAGCAGGCCCGCGGCGAGGCCGTCGATCACCGCTGCGATCTGTTCAGTCTCGGCGTCGTGCTGTATCGCCTGGCCACCGGCCGGCTGCCCTTCCGGTATTGGTTCACGGCGCGGGCAATAGAGATATTGCCCTTTGTTGATTGTGGTGGGCTTGGACTGCCTCGACAAGCCAGTCGAAGACGTTGCAGGATTGGCGGCGGCAGGTTTCGATGACAGTCAGC
>Ga0194132_10009921_pt1 | contig 12894 bp, 16 predicted proteins | sample TA2KigOf80mmetaG_FD_148612 | JGI IMG/M metagenome (GOLD analysis project Ga0194132, IMG submission 148612) | Freshwater microbial communities from Lake Tanganyika, Tanzania - TA2015054 Kigoma Offshore 80m | ecosystem: Environmental > Aquatic > Freshwater > Lake | place: Tanzania: Lake... | reverse complement strand
AAGGCCTACAGGTCTCCGACGATGAGTTTCAAGCGCTCAATATCAAACCCGGTAAGTTTCATGGCGATTGGAACTATACGCTTCTTCCTCGCTCTTAATCGGTAACTTAATTCTTGCCCATGCCTTAGCCAAAGACATCGAAGCCAACGGTGGAAAGATTCTCGATCCGCCCAAAGAGTATGATTACTCGCCCGGATATTATGCAGTTTTTTTCACTGATCCGGACGGCATTAAGTTGGAGGTAGTACACATTCCGTGAGGCAACATCTCCTCGCGCTGGGCACGGCCCCCTTTTTTGAAAAGGGGGCCTTCCGTTTCCCTCCTTGAAAGGGAATCGGCTCATGGCTCCCCCCTTTTTCGTGCTTGTGCAAACGGTTCCTTTGGTATACACAGCCAAGCCATGAAATCAGTGATCGCTGTCGGTACTGGGTTATCCCTGGTGATGCTCAGTTTTTTGTCTCTCAGTTGTAATCGCTCCGAACGTCCGAACCCTTCTCCCTCCTCACAAGCGCCAGCTTCGGAGAAAGACGCTCCTCCTGACCAAGAGAATGTTGTTGCTATTCCTCCCGACCTCCAGAAAGACGTTGATGCGATTGTCCGCGCAGTCGAGACGCTCGATATCCCACAAGCACTGGCGGGATATGCGGAAGATTACACCAGTGGTACGGGTCGCTCGAAAGATGGAGTACGGGAGGTTTTAACACGACTGCAAGAGGGGAACGTCAATATCACCGTGGAAAAGACCGAGTTCGAAGAAGCTGCAGCAGACAAAGCCAAGATGCAAACGCGGATCCGCCTTCGCTATAAAGACACTTTTCGTGATATGGCAGAAGGGGAAGTGATCGTTACCGATACACTTCGCCATTTTCTCCGCAAAGAAGACGGGCATTGGCGAATCTACGCAGACGAGCGCATTGCAACCTATCGGGAAGGACGCTTCGGCGAGCAATCACCGAACATACGGTTAGAGGTTCCATCCCGATTACCATCTGATCCCAATTATGAAGTTTCGGTTTCAGTCCAACGAGATATGGACAAGAATTATCAAGTAATGGTGGGGAACTACCCTGAAGACCCGGAGTTTCTTCCTCCGCCCGATGTTGTCACCGAACTGCCAGAAACCGGCGTCTTGACAGCGAATCTCCTCCGCAATCCACGCGGGCGTAGTGAAATGGTGCGGATCACAGTGATTGTTGAAGATCGTGAGGGAAACTGGGTCGGGGCAACAACCGTCTCGAAGTTTATTCCTGGCTCACCACAAGAAAAAGAGGCAGAAGTGGACGAAGCTGTCATATAGCTGTTGGGATTCTCTCGATGGCCGAACGTCGCCCACGCTTTTATACGCATGTCTATCGCCTTGTCGCCCAGGTCCCAAAAGGCAAAGTCGTCACGTACGGTCAGGTCGCTGTTCTGGCGGGTGCCCCTGGAGCTGCGCGCGCCGTCGGGACCGCATTACGTTATCTGCCTCGGGAATTATCACAGCAAGTTCCCTGGCAGCGAGTCATTAACGCCTCAGGGGGCATCAGTATTCGTGGCGATGTCATCCGCGTCGAAGAGCAGCGCTGGTTGCTTGAACATGAAGGCATCAAGTTCGATCGCTCAGGAAAGGTCGACTTGAAAAAATACGGCTGGCAAGGGCCGAAAAAGATTAAGATGCCAAAGTGGAAGAGCCAATTGTAGATTTACGATTGCGGATTTATAAACTCTGAACTTGCCCTGTTCTCCCATCCACAAGCCGCAATTACTCTTTGTTCCACTCCCCTGTACGAAAAAACTCTTCTATCTGTTCATAGTATGGCCGGATGTTGTATCCACCAGCTTTGAGCCATTCATCATTGTAGTAGGTATGGAGATACCGATCTCCAGGGTCACAGATCAGTGTGACAACCGAGCCATGACGGCCTTGCTTGGACATTTCTGCGATGAGCTGGAGCACGCCAAAGAAGTTGGTGCCCGTTGAGCCACCACACTTTCGCCCAATTGTCCGCTGCAGAAAACGTACCGCGGCAAAGCTGGCAGCATCTGGTACTTTAATCATGCGATCGACAACGTCGGGCAGAAAGGACGCCTCTACCCGTGGTCGCCCGATGCCTTCGACTTTAGAGCCGGTCTGGCACACGAGACTACGCTCTCGGGTACGATAGAAATCGCTATACACAGAGTGCTCGGGATCCACAACACAGATGCGCGTGTTCGCACGACGATAGCGGACATACCGCCCAAGCGTCGCCGAAGTGCCACCCGTACCAGCACCGCACACGATCCACTCTGGAATCGGATGCTCTTCTGCGGCCAGTTGCGCGAAGATGGATTCCGCAATGTTATTATTTCCTCGCCAGTCGGTTGCACGTTCAGAGTAGGTAAACTGATCCATGAAGTGCCCATTGGTTTCTGCAGCGAGACGCCGGGATTCGCCATAGACCTCAGCAGGTGTTTCAACCAGGTGGCAACGACCGCCATAAAACTCGATGAGGGCAATCTTCTCGGGTGAAGTGGACCGTGGCATAACCGCGATGAAACGTAATCCCAGCAGTTGAGCAAAATATGCTTCTGATACAGCCGTCGATCCAGATGAGGCTTCTACTACGACGGTATCACGATGAATCCAGCCATTGCACAGCGCATACAAAAACAGCGAACGTGCTAAGCGATGCTTGAGGCTGCCAGTTGGATGAATCGATTCATCCTTGAAGTAAAGGGTGATATTCGGTACCGAGGGAATGTTCAGTCTCAGCAAATGTGTATCAGCGGAGCGATTGAAATCTGCTTCAATCTTTCGTATGGCTTCGTTCACCCAATCTCGTTGGAGCGCCATGGCCTCGTTCCTCCTTGGAGTGCGATAGTATTGCTACGTGTGGAAATACGCGATGTCTACAGACACTACCCCCGCGAGCTTGCAACGTATCCCCCTGTTCGCTGATTTTGATGAGAACACACTGCGGGACTATCTCCAACTTCTCCAGCCGGTATCTTTTCTGCAAGGCGATTGCCTGATGACTCAAGGAGACGTCGCTGAGAGTGTCTTTTTCCTTGAAACAGGTGAGGTTGAGGTCGTCACCACCCTCCCCGGCGGGAGTGAAGTCATCATCTCGACGTTGAGCCCAGGCAGTGTCATAGGCGAGATGGCCCTACTTGACGATGTCAGCACCCGCACCGCCACTGTCCGCGCCTTAACTCCTACGACTGGTTTTTTAATCGAACGTCAGGACTGTCGCACCTTACTCACACAAACTCAGGAAATGACCTTTTCACTGCAACGTCGTATTACCTTAAGTTTATGCCAACGTCTGCGTGAGCTGTTCAGCAAGATTGTCAACCTCGCCACGCCGTACGCTCCTCGCGCTTTCGGGGACCCAGAGGAACTGGGCTTATCATCCCATACCACACGTGTTCCTGCTTCGCCTCTTGCCTACAGGGCATTCCTTCCACAGCTTCCGTTCTTCTCTCGTTTTCGACCAGAAGAGGTTGATACCCTGCTCGCCCAAGCGACCGTTCTCGAGCTCCCACGGCAACACATATTGTTCCGACATGGCAATCCAGGCCAATCGTGTTTCATCATTATTCGTGGGGCAGTCGAACTTTTGAGCGGTACGACCCGGCATTATCCTCTGCATGTGTTAGGTCCGGGTCATATTTGCGGCCAACTCGCCTTGATCGAAGACGCTCCGCACGAAGCCGTGGCCGTTACGCGCAGTCACACGACCTTGCTCGAACTGCAAAAGCCCTCCTTTGATCACTTCTTTACCGCCACCACCCGGACCGCGACAAAATTTCAACGTGCCATCTTGCAAGGGCTGCTGGCGAACTTCGCACGGGCAAACAACCATTTAGTACGAGCACTGAGTCAGTCCGCGCTTCGTGATCGTCGCAAGAAAGATCATACTTAGTACCGTGTCTCGCACGCTCATTAGCGGTGAAATCGTAGGGCGCGTACCACGCGCCCTACAACTGCTCACGAAGTGATGAGACACAATACTAGTGCTCAAGATAATGTGTTTCCACCGTTCGATGGCTCTTGCGCATGTCTGCATATAACAGACTGTATTCTGGCACCTCGATCCAGGCCGTGGTATCGCGCGTCAACGGCTCAGACGCAATCATGATTGAATCAGCTGTCTTGCTGCCACCGATCATCTTCCATTCTCCATCATGTAAGCCATACTCTGCGCCACAGGTGTACCACAAACTGAGAAACGAAAAATTGAGTTCATGAAGAGCATCGATTTCCGTCGCGTAACAGCCAAAATCAAAACAATACCGAACTGCAACGATCTCTATCCCTGTCGTAATAAACAGATTCACAAATGAAGACGTCGTAATGCCGCAGCGCTCACGCACCTGCCTGATGAGGCCGAGAACGCGTTCAATCGCCTGTTGAAGCTCACCACCCTCAGGATACGCCATTGGATTTCCGAGTTGAGAGAGCAACAGGGCATAGATCCATTCACTATCAGTGCTGCCACTAATGAACTGAGCAATCTGAGGATGAAGATGCTCGGCAAGAAACGGCTTCATCTCACGGAACCGCGCGAGGTCACCATTATGCGCCATCCACAGCTTGGTTCCCGGGAAGTGGAAGGGATGGACATTTTGTGGCGCGATCTCAACCTCTGGGCTATAGGCAACACCACGTACGTGGGCTAACACACAATTAGCCTTGATTTTTCGAGCAAGCCCTTTGAGGTTCCGGTCAAAGATCGGAAGTGCGGTGGAAACGTAGCTGAATGGAGTCTCTGGATCATAGGATGTGAGATCCCAAGCATTGAGACCAAATCCAGCCAGGTTCAACATGCGGAGCATTTTTGGCATGTACGTCTGCTTGACCAGCGAGTTATCTGGTCCATACAGCAAGTGATCAAGCAGAACTGGTTGGCCCAGGTAGGCCAGTGCACGACACATGGTTGGCTACTCTCCGAGATCGTAAGGGCGTATAGCACTACGCCCCTACCTGTCATTACGGAATCAGCACCAACTTCCCCACCGACCCACGTGACTCCATATGCCGATGAGCCTCAGCCGCATCAGCAAGCGCGAACTTCTTACCGATGAGCATCTTGAGTTTCCCCTGCCCCATCAGTTGGAACGACTTCTCAATCCCCTCTTTGTGTTTGTCAGGCATCGCCGAGACCGTATAGAGAACGAATCCACTCACTTTGAGTGAGTTCTGAAAGAGGCTCATGAGGTTTAGTGGATCAGGAGGCCCGCCTGCACGTCCGTACAGAATGAGGTGGCCGAAGGGACTTAAGCATTGAATACCTTTTTCCAACGTAGGTTTGCCGACGGCATCAAGAATCAGATCGACCCCTTTACCGTCAGTGAGTTTTTTGGCTTCCGCCGAAAAGTCATGCTTCTCGTAATTGATAACGGCATCTGCGCCGTACTGCTTCACTAAGTCAATCTTGCTGTCACTGGAGACCGTGCCAATAACACGAGCACCGGCAGCTTTGGCAATTTGCACCGCCACGATACCCACACCACCTGCGGCAGAGTGAACAAGGACCGTTTGTCCCGCTGTTGTCTGATGCGAAGTGTGCAACATGTGATACGCAGTCAAAGTTTGAATCGGAAACGCGACGCCATCTTCATAGCTGACGAAATCCGGCAACGGGATCACTTGTGCGGCAGAGACAGTGCAGTACTCAGCGTAGGTTTTGACACCAATAGACGTGACCCGCATTCCTGGTTTGAGGTTGGTAACCTCAGGGCCAACCGCATCGATGACTCCTGCGGCTTCCATCCCTGGAATGTCCGGCAGTTTTGGCTTGATCAAATATGTCCCTTGGCGGAAAAAATTATCCGCAAAGTTAATGCCGATCGCGTGGGTCTTGATCCGCACCCAGCCTTTGCGGGGCTCAGGGACATCAATATCTTCATACTTCAAGACTTCTGGGCCACCAAGTTGGTGAAACTGCACTGCCTTCATGGCACGCTCCCTCCTCATGCGAGATGTGTGTTTTTCTCGTACTAGCGGAACGCTTTGAGGGAAGATAGATGGGGCATGGCTTGACAGTAGTCACTTGTCCGGGAGACAACTGAAATTGCTGAACAGGTGAGCACGTGGTAGGTCTAAACGAGGCGGTTATAAAAGCGAGGTCTGCGATGGTCGAAACAAGTCATGAAGCACTCTATGAGCGTTTCATTAGGCCTTTAGAAGCGCAACACCAAGGAGAGTTTGTTGCAGTTACTTCCGATGGGCGAGTCATTATCGATAAGAACGATATTCAGGTAGTAGACCAGGCGCTGCAACAATTTGGTCCAGGAACCTTCGTATTGCTAAAAGTGGGCAGTAAGGGAGTAGGGAAGTGGCGCAGGCAACCAGGCTTGTAACTCCTGCTTACCCATATGTAGAGGTTGCGTTTGTTATTGGGACTTTTCGCTCCCAACCCATCTTGGCTTACGTTGATAGTGGATTTGACGGGTACCTTTTAGTTCCATCGACACAGACAGTGTTATTTGGTCCATCCCAGTTCTCTACAAGTTGGGAACTGGGAGATGGTTCAGTCGTGCAGGCACAAGAGTACCGCGGTGAGGTCGAGGTTATCGGCCTTCCTGTGACTATCCCTGCTCGTATTACCTTCTTGGGGGACGAATATCTGCTTGGTCGTGGTGTTGTAGACCGCTTGCACATGACTTTTGACCGTGGCCAACGGCTTATTTTAGAAATCTAATAAGGAGGGACAATCGTTATGGCTGTCGTTCGTGGTGAAGAATTAATTGGCGAAGCGTTTAAAAGAGAAGGTGTCGATACTATTTTCTTTATGATGGGTGGCCCGACCAGTGGCGCGGCAGGTTCGTGTCTCAAACTTGGCATGCAAGGCATTTATGTCCGCCATGAACAGGCCGCAGCGATGATGGCACATGCCTATGCACGTGTGACCGGCAAACCTGGGATTTGTATTACGCCTTCTGGTCCAGGGACCGCCAATGCCGTGACTGGCTTAGCCAATGCGTGGGCGGATGCCGCACCGATTATTGCCATCGGTGGTTCAGCGCCGATGCGAGCGACGACGCTCGATTCCTTCCAAGAGATGGATCAAGTCGCAATGATGAAACCAGTGGTGAAGGCAGCTTATCGTGTCGATATCGCCTCGCGCATTCCTGAGTACATCAGCCTTGCCTTTCGTGAAGCGATGGATGGCAAGAAAGGTCCAGTCTATCTCGATCTGCCTGGTGACATTTTGTCCACCAAGGTTGAAGATGACAAACTTTACTGGCCGACTAATTATCGCGTCGATAGTCGTCCTGCAGGTGATCCAGCGCTGATTCGCAAGGCAGTTGAACTACTCGCCAAAGCCCAACGCCCATTGCTTGTCACTGGCAGTGGCGTGTTGTGGGCTGGTGCATCAGCAGAGATGCGCCAGTTCGTCGAAGCAACCGGGATTCCGTTCTTCACGACCCCACAAGGCCGAGGCGCCGTTCCGGAAGATCATCCACGGGCCTTCCCTGCCGCACGTTCGCAGGCATTTCGTGAAGCTGATGTTGTCCTGGTGGTCGGCGCGCGGGCAAACTCGATGTTATCATTCCTGCGCTCGCCACGTTTTTCGCCAGATGCCAAGTTCATCAACGTCAATCTAGATGGCAAAGAGATTGGCCATAATCGCGATGTCGCCGTCGGCATCATTGGTGACGCGAAACTGGTGTTTCAACAACTGACCGCCGAGGCAGCCGGAAAGATCGATGGCAAGCAAGAAACGGCGTGGGTTGCCCAACTTGCGGCGAAACAGCGCACCAATGAGGAGCGTAATTCTCCACTCCTGAACTCGACCAACGTTCCGGTTCATCCGTTGCGCTTGTGCAAAGAAGTGCGTGACATCATTACCCGCGACACGATTCTCGTCGTTGATGGTCACGAGATTCTCAATTTTGGCCGCCAATCGATTCCTATCTTTGAAGTCGGTGGCAGCCTCAATGCTGGTCCGCATGGCTGCATGGGAGTTGGGGTACCGTTCGGTATCGGTGCAAAAGCTGCACGCCCAGACAAACCTGTTGTCGTCCTCAGCGGCGATGGCGCGTTTGGCTGGAACGGTATGGAGATGGATACCGCCATTCGTCACAAGTTGAACATCGTCGTTGTCGTTTCCAATAATGCTGGATTCACCTCACGTCAGACTGGTCGCATGACCGCCAGCAACATGGGGCTTGATAACGTTGGTCGCGATCTCGGCTATCAACGCTACGACAAGATGGTCGAAGCTTTAGGTGGCTACGGCGAGTTTGTCGAGAAACCCGAGGATATTGCCCCAGCGATCAAACGTGCGATGGCAAGTGGCAAACCCGCGCTCGTCAACGTCTGCACTGACCCTGAAGCGCAAGCGACGACGGATATGGGATTTGGTGGATATTAGGGCGGTATTGAGTGATCGGGGCATTTTAATTGAGCCATTGAGTCATCGGGCGATCGGGCCATTGAGGAAACACTTCTATACTTCTTCAATGACTCAATGACCCGATAGCTCGATGATACGATGACTCAATAAGAAAAGAGCGAGGCTTTTCATGAAATTCGGTGTTCTCTACGCATTTCGTAATCCCCCACAATGGCAGCAACCATATCCTGATTTTTACCGGGCGCAGTTTGATCAAATGCAGGCAGTCGAACAGCTCGGCTACGATGTCGTCTGGATCACTGAGCATCATTTTATCGAAGATGGCTATCTCCCATCACTTCTTCCGGTTGCCGCGGTGATCGCTGACCGTACCAAGCGGGTACAAATCGGCACCTATGTCCTTTTGTTGCCACTGCACAGTCCGTTACGTGTGGCTGAAGATGCGGCGGTTGTTGATATTATCTCCAACGGCAGGCTGATCCTCGGACTTGGGCAGGGCTATCGCCTCGAAGAGTTCGAAGGCTTCAATATCAATCGCGATGACCGTCCGCGTATGACTGAAGAAGGCATCGAAGTGCTGATCGGTGCATGGTCACAAGACAACTTCACCTATAACGGGCAGCACTATCAATACAAAAACGTCACGCTCACGCCAAAGCCAGTGCAAAAACCCTATCCGCAGCTTGGTATTGGTGCTCGTGGATTGAAGCCAACGCGACGCGCGGCAAAGTATGGTTGTCATCTGATGGGCGGCGCCTTTGGGCAATATGACATCTATGTCAAAGCGCTCAAAGAATACGGGCGCGATCCGAAGGATTACGATGTCATGAACTTGCGTCCGATTTATGTTCATCGCGACCCAGAGCAAGCCTGGAAGGACGCCGGGGAGCACATTTTTTATCTCTTCCGTAATTACGGCAAATGGTTCGGCGCCGCTGGTGACCTGCGTGTCGATAGCCAAATGCAAGCGATGAATGTCACAAGTTTTGCCGAAATTCAAAATACCGACTTCTGGCGCAATACCGTCATTGCTGGAACGCCCGAACAAGTAACTGAGCGCCTCATCAAAGAGCACGAGAGCGCCCCATGTGACCACCTTCTCTTCTTCGTTCTCCCAGGCCTTCCATATGACAAGATGTTACAGTCAATTCGCTTGTTCGCTGAAGAAGTGATGCCACACTTGCGACCGTTGAAGACGCCGGCGAAGCAATAGGAACCAGGCTATAGGCTGCAGGCTGTGGGGAGAAGACGTTCGCATTAAGGTGTGGTGAACGCATAAGGTGAGTTCATAAATTTTTCCCCAGTAGGCTACAACCTATAGCCTGTAGCCTACTGCTTGTTTTCTGCAAACAACGCCACCTTATGAAAGGCAACGGCCTCTCGTTCACGGCTCGTCGCCGGAAAACCTACCCCGGTACGAAAGGTTAATGTATTGATACCCGGAGTGACCCACGCTGGATCAAGGTAGAGTTCATATTCTCGCCAGCCGCGCGACAACAGCAGGCGTCGTACCGGATGTTTATTGAGTGAGACTTCGAGAGGATAACAAGCAAAACTCTTATTCTGCAGAAATGGGCGAGCAGAAAACCGCATCGAATAACCATGCTGGCTCTGTAGTGGGACCGCGATACTCGCCTCTCCATGCTGCATCCAGGTGATTGATCCTATGGTTTCCTGCCCATTGTCTCCCCACGCCCCCTGTAACAACGTCGGCGTAGCAGTGCCCCCAAACGAGAAGGAAACAACCGGTTCCCGAACCATTGACAGCACAGAAGGCAAATGAATCCGCACCGCCGGAACGTAATAGAACAGCGGATACACCACACCTAAAACACTGCAGGCTAATACGATAGGTCGAAACGCGTTGCGCTCCTTCGATTGCGAGAGCGTCACACACAACCACGCGACCCCCAACGGCACCGTTCCGAGAATATCGCTCACCCAGTGATGCATGAGGTACACACGCTGCACGATCACCGCGCCAACACAACTGCCGAGAAGAACAAGACCGGTAGCCTTTTGCAGCAACGAGAGGCGTTGCCGAATAAGCCAGAAAGCTAACGTTCCGGCCAACAACACCGCACTCGTTGTATGGCCACTGGGAAAACTGTTCCCGACCAACAATGGGGACACACTACTGGGGCGCGAGCGTTCAAAGACGGTTTTGAGGAGTTCAGCAAGAAAGCCACCAACGACAATAACGGCGGTCCCGTATAAGACCTCATACCAGGCCCGGCGGAGACACAGATACACCCCAACCATCAAGGACAGAATAACCAGTATCCCTAGCGGCCAGTCCACGGAAAGCACGCGGCTACTCTCGCATCCTCGGTAACACTCGATCCAGTTGTAGACCGCAGCATCAAGTGGCACGAGCGTCGCAAGGAAGAGTAACTCCCCCAACACAATAGCCACAAGAACAATAGCGAGGCGGAGTGCGCGATTATTTATCAAAGACTTGTATCGCTTCGGCCCGCGCCCATTCCATGTTATGGCGATGGCGGTTGGCCATTTCTTTGAGGAATGCCGCAATATCTGGCGGCGGATGCAACGCGAGCGCTTGTTCGACTTTCCGCGCAACCCAAGCTTGTCCACGCGACAGCAAGGAAATCTGATCGTTCAGATTATCGAGACGTAAGGCGCGATCCACAAAGTCCCCAACCTTGGGTGAAGGATGACCTCCGTGCAAACGAATCAACCCCTCCAGCACCGACACATCACTCACCTCCACATCAGTGATATCGGCAAAGAGCGCCTTCAGCTGAGGGTTTGAGGTCTCCTGTGACATCGCATCAAGCAGTTGATGACCAGCCCGCTCGGCTTCCAGTAAGCGGTTGAGAATCGTTTCCAGCTCCGTATGCATGCGGCTATATTGGCGCAGAACCTCATGGGCGTCAAACCTGGTCCTCAGGCAATGCACTTTGTCCAATAGCTGGTGTTCGTTACAATTCCGTGTCATGAAAACTATCATTCTGTTAACTATCTCAAATATTTTCATGACCGCAGCCTGGTATGGTCACCTCAATTACAAAGAGACCGCTCTCTGGAAAGTGATTCTCATCAGTTGGCTGATCGCTTTTGTCGAGTATTGCTTCCAGGTCCCGGCTAATCGTATTGGTCACTCGCAGTTTTCTGCTGCGCAACTCAAAACTATCCAGGAAGTGATCACCTTGGTGGTCTTCTGCGTATTCTCTGTGGTCTATTTGAAAGAAGAGCTCAAGTGGAACTACATCGTTGGCTTCGTGTTCATCTTGGGCGCGGTGTTCTTTGTCTTTAAGAAATGGTAGAGAAAACCTAACACCAGAAAAGGAGGTCGTTATGTCAAACGTCTTGGAAGAAAAAGATGCGATCCACGAAACGATTGCCAATTACTGTTTTCATTTCGATGGGGCAGAGTTCGACAAATGGGTCGATCTCTTTGCCGAAGACGGGACATTTGAAGCGGGCGCACGAGGAACTCATCGTGGCAAAGAGGCGTTACGCAAGTTTGTCAAAAACATCCCGCTCACTGGCGGCAGCCCGATGATGAAACACTGCGTGATGAATGAGATCATTAAAGTGAATGGCAACGAGGCAACCGCCAAGAGTTATATCGTCGTGGTGCGGTCAAAGGGCGAAGGAGCGTTAGTCAACGGCCTGGCTGGCCGTTATGAAGACACACTCGTCAAGCACGGTGACCAGTGGCTGTTCAAAACGCGTAAGGTACATTTTGATTTGATGGGGGATATGAGATAGCGGCTAGGGGCTGGGGACTAGTCCCTTCCCCACAAGCCCCGAGTCTCGAGCCTCTAGCCTCAATGAGCAGCTTTTCATTCCTCGGTCCAAAGGCTCTGTGCTATGCTGCTAGGCAGAGTACAGGAGGTGCACCATGCGCGCTGTCTTTATTATGCTGAAGACTGATCCGGGAACGTTAGCAACGGTTGCGGATCGCGTCACGGAACTCGAAAGTTTCTCAGAAGCCTATTCCATCTCAGGCGAGTATGACTTGCTCGTGAAGTTGTACGTCGAGAATTTTGACGACCTATCACATCTGGTGACAGAACAAATTCAGAAAATTCCCCATATCCGAGAGACCTTCACCCTGCTGACCTTCCATGCCTTTAAATAGGAAGCATGGCGATGCGTATCCGGGCCGACCTCAACGAACCGATTGTCTTACAAACCAACGATTTGCCGTGGGAACCTTCCCCGGCACCAGGCATTGAGCGCCGCTACTTATCTCGCGATGAAGCGCAAGGCGTAGCAACCAGTATTGTTCGCTATGCTCCTGGGGCCTCTTTTCCCGCCCATACGCAAGCGCGTGGAGAAGAAATTCTCGTTCTTGCAGGAACCTTCGCTGACGAAAACGGCACCTATCCCGCAGGGACGTACCTCCGCAACCCACCAGGCAGCCGTCACCATCCGTACAGTCCCGACGGGTGTGTGATCTTCGTCAAGCTCGGGCATCTCAAGGAATAGCCTAAATCAGACCTGAGAACCTTCGTACACGTTACACTCCAGACGCCAAATCGTGTCATTCTGAGTCCTCCACAGCGCGCGGCGCGGAGCGTGGAGGCAGAAACGAGAC
>Ga0194132_10009920_pt1 | contig 12896 bp, 12 predicted proteins | sample TA2KigOf80mmetaG_FD_148612 | JGI IMG/M metagenome (GOLD analysis project Ga0194132, IMG submission 148612) | Freshwater microbial communities from Lake Tanganyika, Tanzania - TA2015054 Kigoma Offshore 80m | ecosystem: Environmental > Aquatic > Freshwater > Lake | place: Tanzania: Lake... | reverse complement strand
GACAGATTTACAACCGATCAAACCTCTGTTCCCGAGAACTCACACGGCGCAAATACAGGGCCGGGAAACCCTCGTACCCGGAAACTCGAAAAACAAACTCCCCGTCCGCGTTCACGTTCGCGGGACGAACATCCAAAAAGCTTGCCTCGTCTAAGGCCAAGTTTTCGATTTCTTCGGGCTCAAACGACCCGGTTGGCACCCACATTCATTCTTAAACGTCCTTGATTTTCCAAACTCTAAGACGATCTTACCACTGGTCGACTCGCGCTGTCCAGCGCAGACGAAAATTAAATTAGATTGTCTGACTTTTCAAGATTGTGGCGCGCGCAAAGCAACTGAATGTTTTCAACCAGCAATGACGATCCTCCTTTTGAAAACGGCAGGATGTGATCGAAATGAAGATTGTCTTTTGAACCGCACTCGACACACTTGCCATGGTCGCGCTTCCATACCGCTTGTTTAACTTGCGATGGGATGATCCTGTTGTGAGCCAAATCGCCCGCACCAGAAGGCCTGTTGCTCTTTCGATCTGCGGAGTCGTTTGAATCAACAAGCTTTAATTTGAATTTGTAAACCCGGCGCCCTCCAGACTGCTGCGGCCAGGTATCCAACAACTCGAAAGTTCCCGCAAAGGCCCAAATCCCGCTTTTGATCTTTTCGTACACTCGCACCACCTCAGCAGCCCGCAGCCCTCTTTTAAACTGCTGAGCTGCATCGAAGAAGCGACCATTCTCTGTCAACGTGCCGGAAGGGGTCGTGAGCTCTTGGTCCCTCACTTTCGGTATCGGATTCGACGCACTTTTCGGAACGTCATGCCCCTCATAAATAAGTACCTGGCCTTCGTCTTGAATCTCATCGTCGTAAGGCGCCCCAGAACGAACACTCATCAACACAACACTATGGCTAGCTGCCAGCCGATAATTCATCCCCCGCTGCAAAGAGGCATTTTCGACATCACACATCTGCCGGTAGCCAATAATTTCGCCGGCACCAAAGGTCATCAACAGCTCGACAATTCAAGGAGAAGAATTTGTATCATCAGGTGTGACCGTCCATGGTTCAGTCGTGAATAATTCCGTCTGGCATTGTCGCACCGGTGAAAATCGCACCTGCAAGTTTTGTGTCTGTCAAATCGGCGCCAAACATGTTTGCACACCATTGATTCGCCCCCGACAGGTTCGCGCCATCCAGGAATGCGTTCTTAAGATTCGCATGAGTCAAAATTGCACTCCCAAGGTTTCCATCCATATGGTTCGCATCCGATAAGTCCGCATTCCACAGGTTGGCGCTCCTCAGATTCGAGCTCTCAAGGTTCGCTTCCGATAAATTCACATCTGACAGGTTTGCGCCACCCATCTGTGCTTCCAAAAGGATAGCTCTCCTAAGGTTCGCTCCAGTCAGATTTGCATGCGTTAATTTTGCTCCCGTCAAGTGCGCGTTTTCGAGGCTTGCACACCACAAGTTCGAGTTCTCAAGATAGGCGTCCGACAGGTTCACGCCACGCAAGATCGCATTAGTTAAGTTGGCACCGGACAAGTTTGCGTTCGATAGATCGGCGTCCAATAGGTCTGCGCCCGAAAGATTTGCCTCAGGTTCAATTGCATAACCGTTTACTTCGACAAACGGTTTTTGTGTCGCCCCACAAGCTTTACGGTATCTCAGGTGAATTCTTTTGTTGAACTTAGAGGCGGGTCAAAAAATTCGATGAATCGTTTATTGTTCGATAGGTAAGACTCAATCTTCGACCGCTTCGTGACCTTCAGAATTATGGTGGAAAATTCACTCATGTGGTTTATCGTTAAATCACCGTGTCGGAAGCAAGGTATGGCTTTTCCAATTTTCAATCAATATTGAACATTTCAACTCTGCCCGAATTACCGATCACTGAAATTTGGTCAAAAAGAAAGCCACCAAAAATCGGCGAAAATGTGTTTGCAGATGGTCCACGGTTCCCCCCGAGATTTTTTAATTTGATTTCAAAAAGTCGACATTTTCAGGGCAAACTTGGGCCTCTAACTTTGAATGATCTTCTTAGCCTCTATCCGGATCAAATAATTGCGATCCGAGGAATGGGACGAGGGACAATCGATGGCATCATACGGTGTTTGCTATGGTGCAACGAAAATTTTGACGTTCTCTTGGCTTTTGAAAGGGAGCGTTCAAATGGGGCACCCCGACCTAAAGATCCAAATGAGCAACTTTCAGTTCATGAAATTTTCGAAAATTTCACAAAAAATTTGAAAGAGAATGAAAAAGTTGTTTGCAAAAATCTTCATCTTTCATTTGAGAAAATTTCTTTAAAAGAAGTTGGGCATGAGTTGGGTGTTTCAAGTGAAAGAGTAAGACAAATTGAGGCGAAACTCAGAAACAAAATCAAGGAACCGATAACTAAGTCAGAACGTGATCTCAACATGGTGCTTATCTCAATTTTGAAGAGATTAAGAACTTTTCAAACATTTGATGAACTACTGAGAAAATTGGACGAAAGTTCGCATATCGACTTATCCTGGTGGAAATTTCCCGACCGCGATGAATCTCCTTCAGCTGTACTGCAAACTTGTTTAAAGATCTTAAGCAAGTTATATCCTAAAGAATTATTAATAGAAGATAATGAAATTTATCTTCTACGACGGCGGAAGAAAAAATTCGATTTTATAGGTTCAGCAAAAAATATTTCAGGAAATGCAGTTTTGGCAAGTGAACTCTATTCAAATCTAGAGAACCAGGGAGTAAGCAAGTCAGACATTGACTATTTGGTCAAGAAACACGGTCTTATACAGTTTGGGTCATTCTTTATTCTGTCGACATCGAATGTTGTTGAAATCTGTGTTGCCGCACTTCATGTGCTTGGAGAACCAGTCGAATTTCAGCAACTTTTTGCTGACTTAAAACTTGATAATAGTTATCGTGGTGTCAAAAATCAGTTGCTCTCCGACATTCGAATTAAGCGCGTAAGTAAAGATAGACTCGCTTTGAGAGAGTGGTCAGAATGGGAAGAATATCTACCAATCGCAGAGAGTATCGAAAAGCTATTGCAACGTCATAGCAAATGTCTTCCTTTAGAAAACATATACTCAAATTTTGAAAATTTTGGAGTAAGCAAAAGTTCGATCAAGTCATATTTGGATGCACCTCAGTACGCGATACATGAAGGCTTTGTATATCTTCTCCAAAAAAAGGACTTTCGAAAATTCAAGCCTAAATTTGACGAAGATACTTTTCTCCATCCAAAACATTCCAAAAAAATCGTGCATCGATTACAAATTAATGAGGACGACCACAGAGGAAGTGGAAAATCGATCAAAACAGGGTTAGCTGCGGCTTTAGGGGTGCAGCCCGGAACTGAACGAACTTTTTCGAGCGAATTTGGAAAACTCGTTATTTATTGGACTCCACGACTTACTCAGCCAGCAAGGAGTTCGATCAAAAGAATTATCGAGCACCCAAAATTCACAGTATCCAACATAGTTTTCTTTGTTTTCGATCTCGAATCGGAAACATTTACTGTAAACCAATCGAAACCTTCCTAGCCGATTGAGATACCCGAGTTTCCCAATCTTTTCGGTTGTTGGTTTGGTGTGGGCGAATCGACTTTTGGTACGTATAAGTCTTTGGTATCAGGCTCGAGAACCCATCAAAGCCAGGATCAATAATTACTGAGCCGCGCCTTCCATAACGAATATAACGTTGGTGCTGCGACTGTTTCCAGGTCTGCCCTGGAACCAAAAACATCTCAATTGGTATGTTGTTGACGATAAACCCCAATTGTTTCCTAAACCGATCCGACCGTAACTCGTCTTTCTCTTCGCAAAAAATACTGATTAATTTACAATTAGATGCGGTCTTTTGGATCTGGGTTATAAACCAACGACTCGCATTATCTCGCATACCAAAATTGTCAGGATTAAAAAAATATCGATCAACTATCGATATAAACTCCGAATGTTCAACGTCTCGTGAAAAAAGATTTTTCCAAATCAAATCTCGAGTCGTGTTTTTCTCATATTCACCGTGAAGTGAGGTCATTTTTACTAGCCGGGACTGTTCAACAAGAGTTCCGAAGGCTACTTCTATTGCACCAAGCTGTCTTCCTTGCGACCCAGGTTTAAGACCTAACGCAACGCCTTCATGTTTGCCCACTACTAGAAGATCTATTAAATTCGACCTGACTTGCGAAAGAGCGTCCAAATCGAGTTTTAGATCGGACAAGTTCTGATCTTGCCTTTCTGACAGTTTTACCTTCTTGCGCGCAATTACACTTAAAAACTGAGTTCGCACACTCTGCGGAAGTTTCTCAGCGGAAAGCCTTAGTTCGCTAAAAAATGGTGAATTCTCCGGCAGATAAATTTTTTCATCGATCAGTCTTACAATATTCAAAAAATGATTTACCATCCTTGCATTGCTTAAATCGCTTTCTTCGTCGATTATTGATGACGAAATAATCGAATTGAGAGCAAGCATTAAAAAATATCCTCAAATCGGTCTTCAAAAAAACCCTCTGGCCACTCTGCAGAAAAATTTCCGTTTTTGTCAAGGTCTATTTCTGAAACGAAACTAAAACCATTCCCCTCGGGATTGACATAAAGAATCTTCACATCATCCGCACTAATTTTTTCGTCTCTAACTTTCCGCTGAAATCGCAACATCAAACTCTCGCTATGGGTTTCAATCAAAAATTGCGAATTATGAATTTCATGTGCCGAAATAAGAACGTCGGCAAGTTGCCCTTGAAGTCGAGGATGCAAATGAAGTTCGGGCTGTTCGATCGAGATCAGTTTTCTTTTAGAAAATACAGCCGCCAAAACTGGCACCACTTGAGATACTCCATGTCCGACATCCTGAAATCCGAGTCGTAGTTTGAGGTTGACTGGACTTAATGTAAACGATCCAACACGTTGTATTCGAGGATTCAGATTCGGGGAACCTACTTCATTAAAGATCAACTTATAATTCATTTCGAGTCGATCCAAAGCATTATTCACGTTGTCCAAAGCGCTAACGTCTTTAGCTAACTCATTGTAAAAGGAAAGTGAATTGGTATCTCCGGATCTCAAATCATCGATAAACAATTCCGGAGGAATGTTACGTACCGGAGGAATATGTGCCATATCACAAATTTCCTCGAGGGGTCGCTTAAAGAAGTCTCTAAAATCTCTCGACATATCTTGAGTGAGATGACTTGGTAAACCAAGATGGGTTCGTACTGCAACATCGTCTTTTGAATCACCAAAAAAGAGGGGCAAAACCCCGAAGAGTCGATCAGGATTCATTATCCTAAATCCTGCTAAATCTCCTATCGATTCAGGATCCGTTAGTTTCCATCTTGGGTTGTTAAGACTGCTTAATCTCAAAACCTTCGGTTGGGAAGCTCTGAAAGTAGTCGTCGAGGTTGCGCCACTCGAGGAAGTTAACGATAAATTCAATTCTTTGAATTTCCCCAATCTTTCCTTGCCTGGTGAAGAATTTCTACAAATTTCAAATTCAATGAAACCCTTGTACACACCAGCACTAAAACCAACTCCGACTTTGAAAGTTTGTTCATATCCTCCAGTCTGTCCTGAGATCGCGTTAGTGAATGTTCCAAGATCGAGAGTGCCACTCCTAAAGTTCACTTCATTAAAATTGCTATGACTCAGTAACAGAAGAGATTGAATCAGGCTTGATTTACCTGCCGAGTTTGGCCCATAAATAAATGTATATGGTTTGAGGTTCACCTCAGTTCGACCTTTGATTGACTTGAAGTTAGTCAATGACAACTGACTAATCATGAATACTCCTTGCTAACTTTTTGAAATTTTTCTTAAAGTCACTAAAAGGTTCCTCCTCACTAAAAATTGCAAAAGATTTGACCGCAACATTTTGAAATCTGTCAAAAATTTTTTCAGTTTCAGCTTTTGCATGTTGTCTGCAAAGAACCTTCAAGTTGTCAAGTACATATCGGCCCCCGCGGCCCGACATGACTTTTTGGCGAACACTTAACTCCGAGTCAAGCCAAGTTTTCATGCAACCTTTAAATTCGCATGTGCCTCTTGCGCGAGAGAGTGCAAAAAATCTAACTCTCGCTGAAATTTTGTCCTCATAAAAGGGTGCGGCGAGTGGCCAGCCCAAATACGCGCCCTTCCCTAGATTGCAACTCGCGCAAAGAATCTGCAGATTGTCGATTCGGTTGTCACCGTGGAGGGAAATTGGGACCATATGGTCGATATGAGGTTTATTAACGTGGTGGAGAGGTTTCCCACAAAGGGCGCATTTATTTCTTTGTCTAACCTCAATAACATGTCGTTCTTCATCTGTCAGAAAAATATTCTTTCGCCTCGTCTTTACAGCCTCTAAGAATTGCAAAGATTTTTCTTCTTTGAGAAGTTTCTCGAGATATTCGATTGCCAATTCGTCGGAGATTTTTTCATCAAATTGCATAAGCACTTCGACTCGTTGTTCCATAATCTTTTGCAAAAATTCGAGGGCATCAAAGATGGAAAGGCCTAGTTGGTGGGCAGAAACGCCAACCTTATCTAACTTTTTTTTTAGACTCTCGTCAAAATCCAAAAGTTTCCATCTTTCGGCTTTACAAAGGTGTGGCGTGCCACTGCTCAGATCTTGCTAAGCGCAATGCTCTCGTGAGATGAGTTATATCCTGAAACGTCAAACTCTTAGGCTTAATTTGTGTAGCAAAAAATACCTGGTGCAAATTTGACATTTTTATCGCATCTTCTTGTCGCCATGCGACGCAATACTTTTTCATCTTGGTTAGTCCTTTCTTAATTTCTTTCCACATATCTGCGCTATCTAAAGACTTTTTCTCGTCAACTCGATGTCGCTTAATATCTTCAGCAAACAATAGGGTTAAGCTGCGAAAGCCAAGGCCTGACATCAACTTAGATTCAATTGGTTTGAGGCCCCATGCCTCCGGCCAGGTTTCCTTGACTGCGGAATAGAACTTTTTACTAACCTCGAAAAGTTCGTCTGCTTCCAAGGAATATCCGGTACCCTCGAATTCCTGCATAAATCCCTTTGATAGAGCCTGTTCAACGCTATTAAACTTGACAACAGCTTTCGCACTCTTAACTCCCGGAAGCTCTATCAACTGGTACAACGGACTGTGCTCATCAAGAGCAAGTCGTCTCGCGACCATTGGTGTTGGAGAGTCTAATGGAGTGCCTATTTGGATAAGTTTTTGGAAGTCAGAGTTAAGTTTTCTTGCACTGTTCGCAATGCTGAAAATCATTCGCTTAGCAGCAGAGTCAGCTGGCAAAATTGCGTTAATTGTAAAGGTATATTCTGGAACTTTGTCAATTGATGCCAAGCCCAAAGCGGCAGTTCGTTGTTGGCCGTCGGCAATCGACAAAATCTTTTCGTGATCGAAAGCAGCTTTACGATACGGAATAAAAATTTGTACAGAAGAAATTCTTTGAGAAATTGGACTGGTTTCGTCTTGAGGATTTGCTATTTCCACCGTCGAATCTGTGGGGCGATTAATAAAACCCTTGTCTGTTCCCGGTCGATCACCTTCTTCGAGTTCGCCACTTGCACTATGAATAGTTCGTGACGGATCAAAAACTAACAAGACACTATTCGGAATCTGATTACCAAATTCGATACCCTTTCGTATCGCTTCAATGTGTTTCTTAACTTCTTCGCGTTGAACGCCAGTGCCAACAATTGCGTCAAAATATTCAATCGCAGCGATTTGGCGAATCAAACGCGCATCACACGAAAACTGATAGTAGTAATCAATCAAATCAGGATTAGCTTTACGTCTTAATTCTGTCTCCAATGCTAGAAGTTTCAGAACACTCAACTCGATTCCCTTTAATCGGAAGAGTTTCTCAAAATTCAAATTCTCGTTTGCTTTTGGCATTAACGGACGCAAGGTCTTTGAGTCAGATTCCAAGAAATTTTCATCCACTAACGAATTAAGAATCTCTAGAGCTTCCTTTTCGCTACTCAAATCGAACAAAACTTGGAAATCGGAAGCAGATAATAGAGGGTCGGATAGTTCGACGAAAGTCGCCTGAATCTTTTCTTTGAGTGTCAAAAGTGGATCACTCCCCAAGTCCATAAGTAACGATCTGGTTGCCTCGGGAATAAATGAGCTTAAGCGAGCAAGAGAATCTTGTCGTTCTTTGGCGGTCAACTTACTTACTGCCATTTGAGCCCCCCGATCATAACGTCACTATGTTTGAGCAACACAACGAGTACAGAGCCAATCTACACGGATTACAGCAGCTAGACTACGCCGCAATGATAAATCTTGTCGTAAATTGTTCCAATCGCAAATCTGTTATTCCCCAACCCGAACACTGCCTTCGAAATCTGCGACCAGGAGCCCTTGAAGAAATCTCTGGTGCATGGCACAGATCGCTCAATGCCTCGACTGATAAAATCGAGGCAAGCAAGCTTTACATTGGCGAGTACTGGTCTATTGTCAGACGAGTTGCTGAGCTTAATTCGGTAAACACCCTTGTATTTTCTGCTGGCCTAGGTCTCATTCCATACCAAGCAAAGATCCCGTCCTACAGTGCCACGTACTCAAATGGATCACCAGACAGTATCAACAATTTGAATCCTAAGGATAGATCTATTAAACAGACTTGGTTCGAGTTAAGTCTCAACCATAGTAAGTTCGGGCTGACGTTATCCCAACTAAAAACTATTCTAAATGCCACGACAACACTCTTTGCTGTCAGCCGACCATACTTATCAGCAATCAAAAATACTCTTCATGAAATCAAAAGTTCAAAGATAATTTTTCTCGGTTCTAACCTAAGAAATCTTCAACTGAAAAATATAATTGAGATACCTGGCAGTTTAAGAATGATACTTGGTGGAAGCCTACAAACAGTCAGTATTCGTCTCGTTGAACATCTATTGACTCAAACTTCACTTCTCCACAATCCGAACTTAACTGTAAGTGATCTTGAATCGGAACTAAATCGGTTGAACTCTAACCCAATGCTCTTACCAAAGTTCAACAGGGCAAAATCGACTGATGCGGACGTCTTAAACTTTTTGAGATCCCGTTCACGACTCAAAGACTCACACTCTCGCGCATTACGTGACTTTCGCGATTCAGGAAATGCCTGTGAACAAAGTCGATTTAAAAAATTGTATCTATCGATTTCCGAGGAAATTTGAAGTTTTACTTCCCCGACAACCAGGATCAGATCGATCCAAATTATAATTTCGTCACCGAAACACATTTGGTGCATCGCATTAGACAACGTGATGACCTCTACGTTCATGAAGCTCTCGCTAAGCCGCCATTTGACGGAATTCTGTTATCACTTGCAGTCGCTAAAGGTATTTCGAGAGCCAGATATACCCAAGCCGCCCGAATTCGCCTAGAGCGTGATGGAATCAGAAATTTCTTTCGAATTCACGATCTGAGGCCACGAATTGAAACTCTCGGAGACTGTGGTGCATTTTCATACGTAAAACTTAAGGAGCCTCCATTCTCGGTAAAACAAGTGTTGGACTTCAACGAATCTTTGCAAATTGATACTGGACTCGCTCCTGATCACATACCATTTGGCTACACAGATTCTGCGTCTTCCCAAAACAACCTAGACATTTCCGAACTGAAACGACGTCTACAAATTTCACTTAAGAATGCCGACAGATTTATTTCAATACATAAAAAAGAGAAATTCACATTTCGACCAGCTGCAGTTGCGCATGGTTGGACCCCAGAAACCTACCTCAAATCGTTTGAACTACTTCAAGAAATGGGCTACAAATTCATCGCAATCGGTGGACTTGTCCCCCTTAAAACACGCCAAATTATCGAAGTATTAAGGAGAATTGAAACAAGACGACTACCCAAAACTAATTTGCACTTACTCGGGATATCTCGAGTCGAGGCTATGGACGAATTCGAGAGTTTAGGAGTAACGTCGCTCGACAGTACTTCGCCATTTTTTCAAGCCTTCAAAGATGGCACTAACAACTATCACCTTGGCGACTCGACCTACTCAGCACTTAGGATCCCACAGGTCGACGGCAATGCAAAGGTTAGAAAGGCAATAGCTTCGGGCAAACTTCCCCAACGCACTGTCGAAAAACTTGAACAATCCTGTCTGGTTGAAGTTCGAAAACTTGACGCAGGAAAATCGAGCGTTGAAACGGTTATTAACCTAATTCAAGAATATGACTCATTAACTGGAATAGGAAAAAACAAATACAATCGAATTCAAACCCTTCTAATTGAATCTCCCTGGAAACTCTGCAAGTGCGCTATCTGCAAAAGGTTAGGTATCGAAGTTGTAATTTTTAGAGGCTCTGAACGCAACAAGAGCCGTGGATTCCATAATATTTTTAACTTAAGGGAAAACATGATCAAAAAAAACCTCGTTAGTTCTCACGATCGAGAAAGCTTGATTGTCAATGATTATTAAGTTGCCTGCCCTAAGAATTCGTCAAACCGGCACGCGCGATTTGTATTTGTTTGGAATTGATGGAAAAAAGATTGAGGAAATCGCTGGAATTTCCCGTATCTCCAAAGATGCTGACTTCAAGATTGTTGGTTATCAAAGAATTGAAGCACAAAAACACATTGCCGAAATCAAAAAATACATTGACTCAACGAATCCAATGATCCCAAATAGCATCGTCATTGCATTTGAGAATTCCGTAACATTCGAAAGCCATAAATCACAATCCCAGAACGATGAGGTGGCTTTCGGTTACCTAAATATCCCGGACAAAAGTGAGAATGGCACTCCTCCTGGTTGGATTGTCGATGGTCAGCAACGAGTCGCAGCTTGTAGAGAGGCAACACGATCAGATTTCAAATTGATAGTCAGTTCCTTTATCTCAAATGATTTAGACGATCAACGAGAGCAATTTGTATTAGTTAATTCTGCAAAACCACTTCCCAAAAGTTTGATTTACGAACTAATTCCATCAACTAATGGCATGCTTCCAGAAAAGTTGGTGCGAAAAAAATTAGCTATTTCGGTTATGCAAAGGCTAAATCTAGATACAAATTCGTGCCTATTCGAAAGAATAAAGACAATAACGAATCCGGACGGTTTGTTAACTGATAACAGTGTCATTCGATTTATTGAAAATTCACTGAGCGACGGCTACTTGTATCAATTCCGTGACCCTATCTCTGGCCTGGGCGATATCGAGATTATGACAAAAATAGTCTCTAATTTTTTCGCTGCAGTCAAACAAGTTTTTCGGGAAGACTGGGAACTCCCGCCATCCAAATCAAGACTTAACCATGGAGCCGGCCTCACCGCCCTCGGTTACCTCATGGATGAGATTTCGCTGCGAGGAGATGGCCAAGTTTCTACAAGCTTGTTTGAAAAAGTTCTCAAAAGAATCAAGCCATCGTGTGCCTGGAGTTCGGGTTCTTGGAGATCTCCTCGTGGCGATCGAATTAGATGGAACGAAATTCAAAATACTGCACAAGATGTAAAATTACTTTCACAGATCTTGATAGGTATCTACAAAGACCAGTCAAAAAATTGACGTCAATCGCAATGTTTTAGAACGTATCACTAATTGTCCGGTACGTAAGACTTAACCGTCGACGTCGAGGAATCCTCAGACCTCCAATTTTGTCCGAACTACGCTTCTTAATCTCGTGAGACCATTCGATCCGAGATTGTTTTGTCATAACCGCTAAGGACTTCACTTCAAGTAGCACTACAAACTCATCATTGTTTTCTAGGTTTTTGAACAGCATTGGCCAACTCTCAATCAATGAGACCGTTGCAACAGCCGGCCCAAACGATTGCCTATCAACGTGAGCAGCAATACCTTGACCCGATAGGTACTCGTTGACAATTACCTGTTCCGGAGATCGATCAAAAAATCCTTCGGTTAGTAGACGTTCCCCAATAACCTTTAAGACAGGTGGTATTGGAGGCGCGCTACCAATTTCCGCAACCCTCGAAGACTCGTACTCGTAACGCGCACCATAATGCTGAACCCTGCGCGAGAGTGTCATCTCAAAAACATTGCTATCCACTTCAGTCACAGCCGCATTATGCTCATCGGCACTCAGCCAGTCTTGACAGTAAACAAGACCTGGCGGCAGACCTGATTCCAGCAAACTCATTGTTGTCCAACATTACAAGCCCAATAGTTGACACGTTTTTTGGTTTTCATGTAAGACTTGCTTTCACTCATTACAAATCTCTTTTTGTCTATTTTTATGTTTGAGCTTTGAAATACTTTTTCAAACTCAGCAAATTTTTCATTAATAGATCGTTTGTTTGGCTCAACACTCAGCAAAGAAAACCCCCTCGAATAGATTCTCTTGAACTCCTGGATCCAAATCTTTAGGAGACCAACAGTCACATCATCTTGATTTAGTACATGATTCAATACAATGAACCCAGTCAGTTTTGATTGGGGTAAATCCTGTATTTCTACTACGAAGTTCCCCTTAACATCGTCATTGAGTTCACGTGCAAGCCAAATCATTGAAGGGGAATGATCAAAACCGCCATACGAGTTGACATGCAAACCAAATTCCTCAAGAACATCAAGAGTCATGCCGGGCCCACAACCAACATCGAGAATGTCTACAAGACCCAGCCGATGTATTGACCATTTATTTTGAAAACCAAGGGATTCCATTGCACTTCTCAGTTCTTGAGAATGATTCAAACCGTGCACCCAAGCGTACGAGTAAGCCTGCCTCATAGTGATAGTGGACCCAATTTGAAATGCGTTGAATGTCAAGTCTCTCTGCATTTTTTTTCGCTTACCTAAAAGACTCAACTTTTCTTTATATGAAAGCCGGAGTCCTGTTACACGAGGCACCACATCAAGTTTCCTGTCGCGCACTTGATTCCCAAGCTTGCGACCCTGTGGCCCCTTACTTCTTATAATCCGATTCTTTTGGCCCTCCCCCCTTAACTTTTTCAGAGCTTCAGTTG
>Ga0194132_10009919_pt1 | contig 12896 bp, 9 predicted proteins | sample TA2KigOf80mmetaG_FD_148612 | JGI IMG/M metagenome (GOLD analysis project Ga0194132, IMG submission 148612) | Freshwater microbial communities from Lake Tanganyika, Tanzania - TA2015054 Kigoma Offshore 80m | ecosystem: Environmental > Aquatic > Freshwater > Lake | place: Tanzania: Lake Tanganyika... | reverse complement strand
CGCCAGCATTTCGCGCGCTTCAAACAATTTCGGATCTTTCTCCAGCGCCTTCTCGGCCAACTCCACGGCCTTTGATTCAAAGTTCGACGACGCCAGATAGCCCATGCCGACAAGCGCCGCCGGGTAATCTTTCTCAAGCTCCAGAGCTTCGGAAAAAAGATCGGCGGCTTCTTTACGCTGCCCGCGCTCCAAATACATCCTGCCCCAACGCACACGCGGCAGTGGGTCTTTCGGTTTGGTTGCCACAGCGGTGCGGAAGCGATCATTGGCCGTCTTGAAATCGCCCAGCGCCCAAAACGCCTCGCCCTGTAGATACGCATCGCGGCTCGACACAAGCTGCACGAAACAGTCCTTGGACTGATCCAGCCGCCCACGCCGCTTAAATTCGCGGCACTCGTCGAGAGTCGCCGCCTGCGCCGCTATCGCCATCAACAGGACGAGAGATTTCACTTATCGATCTCCTCCTGCAACTTCGCCAGTTCGACCAGTAGTACCGACAGAAGCTTCCGATACTCGGCGACATCGTAGGACGCCTTTTCAAACTTCAACTTCTCGATCTTTGATTCTAACTCCTCGCGTTTCTTCAGCAGCGCCTGTTTCTCCGGAGACTTCGCCGCCTGCTGCAAAGACCCAAACCGCACCAGCGTCGTTTGCCCCGCCAGCAAGCCGTGGCCGTTATCCGGCGACGGCGCGCGCACACCGCTTCCCTTCCCGGTGTCTTCAAGCATCGCGTGCTCGGTGGCCAGCCGCTTCTGCGACTCATAGAAATCGACAACTTTTCGATCCGCGTAACGGAACGCTTCCAGGACGCTGATCTGTTCGTTCTTGTCCGCGTCGGCTTCCGGATTTCGCAACGCTTCCACCCAGAACCGCGGGAACTGTGTGGCCAACCGTTCCGATCCCCCTTTGGTCGCCGAAACAACCACGCGGTTGTCGCGCTTCAACGCGTCAATCGATCCGCCCGAACTCGACGTCGTGTTAATCACCGCCTGCTTCTGCGCTGGTACTTTGTCCATCCACTCGCCGAGTTCAATCGCGGTCACATCGGCGCCTGGGATATTGACCTTGTAGTCGACGCCATCGAAGTTGCCGTGCCCGATCAGCGTGACGATGAGCGTGTCGCCCGCTGTGGCCGACTTAGCGGCCTCGTCCAGCGCCTTGCGCACGTTTCCCTTCGTGGCGTTCTCACCGGTCAGCGTGGTGACTTTTGCATCCGCGGTCGAACGCATCAGTTTGTCCATCTCCATGGCGAGCGCAAGGAAGCGTTGCTCGTAGACAGACTCGCCGCCGATGCCGGAGACGGTCACATAGATCGTCGCACCGGGCGCCGCCAAACTCGCCAACAAAAGAAGAAATCTCAAACCGCACCCCACTTCCGCCGCAGCAGCCACTCACCGGCGCGCAGCGCGGCGATCAGCAGGAACACAGCCGGCAGATTCCACAGGTCGCGAATCTCGCGCGTGTTAATGCCGGCCTCGGAGAACGTGATCTCCTCCGGCAGCGTTTTGGTCTCTTCGATCTTCCAGTACTTCCCACCGGTCTCGGCGCTAAGCCGCTCCAGCAGTTCGCGGTTCTGCTCGGTGTGATAACTCTCGGCCAAGCCGTCTTCGCGGCGAAACGCGATCGTGTCGGTGCCCAACTGTTCCCGCGCGCGCGACGCTACGAACTCGACCAGATACGAGCCCGGTTGCTCCGCCGCATACTCACCGCTGTATACGCCCGCCTGAATGGGATCCGGCTGCAGCAATACCGTTGCCGCCGAGCCCGCCGGTCCTGTCACTCGTGCTTCCACTTGTCCGTCCGGCAACACTTCGAACTGCTTGCCGCGCACCTCGGCGCGTAACGGAACGCGCGTCTCATCGGTGAACACCGATTGTGTCGACGAGGCAACAACCGTTCCCGGCGTGTCGCTCACCAACCAACGCAGCATCTGCTGCCAGAACATCTCGTGCGACTTGTCTTCGAGCGGCTGCAACATTTGCCAGCGCCACGTGCCGCCTGTCGCCAACACCGCCGTGCGGCCGCGGCCATAGTTCTGCGTAATTAGCAATGGCGTGCGGCCCCGTCCGGAAATCGCATCGGCGAATACGACGGCGCCCGGTTTCGGTGGTCCCGGATTCTGTACATCGGCCAACTCCGGAAGTTTCTTCCAACGTTCGGTATTGCGCGCGGCGTCTTCCTCCAGTCGCAGATACAGATTGTCGCGGCCCGCCGCAGTCAATTCCACCGTGGCCTTCTCACGCAAAAACGTCGTGCGCCGTTCGCCAACCGAGACGGGCAGAATGTCGTTGAACTCGCTCGCCGAATACCCGCCATCGGCCAGAGAGGCCCGGCTGCCAAGAAACAGCAAACCACCACCGCGCCGGTCGACAAACGCCTTCAGCAGCGCCTGTTGCGTCGGTGTAAAGTAGCTCGCCTCAACCGCGCCTATGATGACGCCCTCATAAGCGAACATCTCTTCCGCCGTCGCCGGGAATCCTTGCTCGAGTTCCTTCGCATCCTTTACGCCCTGCCGATAGATCTTGTTCTGCGTCGTCCGCAACATCGTAACGAGTTGAATCGTCTTCTCGTCCTCCACAGCGCGGCGGATAAACTTAAACTCCCAGCGCGGCTCGCCCTCGATGTAGAGAATACTCGGCTTGCGCGCCTCAACCTGCACCAACCGCGTCAGCGCGTTATTGCCGAAGTTGTCCTCGTTCTGCATGTTGACGACAGCGGCCGACAACGTCCGCACGCCCGCCGGCCCCGAATTAAACAGCAGCGTTTCCGTCTGCGCCGCCCCATCGGCGGCCAGAGTGATCTGCTTCGAGCCGATTACCTTATCGGCGTCCTTTAATTGCAACGTCGCCTTCTGACCGGCATAGCCGCGCTGCTTCAAAATTACTTGTGCGCCCAGCCGCGAATCGGCCAGCGCGCGCACCGGCACTTGCACGTCCACGAGCGCGACATCGCGGTCGTATCGTTCGCGCCCGAAGCCGATCGTGTGCACCGGCAATTGCCGGCTCTTGAGCGCATTGACCGTTTCGCGGTCGATCCCGCCGCTCGTGTCGGCGCCATCGGAGAGCAACAACACACCGCCGATCGGCAGACTGCCCGTCTCAGCCGCAATCTGTTTCAACCCATCGGCGATGCGGCTGGCGGCCTTTTCAGTCTTCAAGCCGTGATAGTCTTCGATGCGCTCCAGATGGTCGGAGACCTTGTAAAACCGCACCTGGAAGCGCTTCTTCAAGTTGTCGAGCAAGCCGCTCTCCAACGCCTTCTGCGCCAACTCCCGGCGCACCGAACCCTCATCGGAGATCGCCATCGACTTCGAATCGTCCAGCAAAATCGCCACCACGTTTTGCTGCGGCTTTAGCGTCGCCACGCTTAGCCCTGGTTGCCACAACAGCAGCAACAGCGCGGTCACCACTGACGATTGCAACAGCCACAACGTCGCGCCGCGCAGCGTCGGCCACCCGGCCTCGTGCGTCTTGCGCCAAACGAACAACGCCGTCACCACACAGCCCGCGCAAATCAGCGCCGCCAGAATCCAAAGCGGCCAACCGCTCTGCCACACGAGTTCGCCCTTGCGATAGACACTCAACGGATGGTGGAAGAGAAGTTCAAACATGTGTGGTTAGTGAGACATCGCGTACATGATGTAGTTGATCCCGATTCTATACGCTAACGACGCGTAGCGTTCCGGGTAGTGGGGCGAATCGGCCCATTCCCAAGCGTCGGCGATGTCCATGTTGTGGCAAACCGCCACCATCAACCGCCCGTGATCGTCGTAAATTCCGCGCCAGTTGGCGTTCACGCCGTCGTACTCATAGGTCTGCTCAAACGGGTAGTTGACGATCCCCGGAATCTGAAACTTGTCGTCGAGATCGTAGAGCACGTGGAACAGCGGTTCCGTTTTCGGCAGGTCCACAACGGGCCGGTCGGGGAATACCCGCTGCATTGACTGCATGAACACGTCCCATTCGAAGCTGCCGTGAAAGTCATCGGTCATCAGAAACCCGCCCTTGAGCAGATACTCTCGCAGCTTCTTCACCTGCGAATCGGTCAGATCCCAATGGCCCGGTTCGACGACGTACATCCACGGGTAATTCATCACCTCGTCGCCGTTGTCCAGATTCACCGCCTGCTCAACCGACCGAACGTTTAAGCGGGTCAATCGCCGCACGCCCTGCACGAACTGCCGGTCGGCCTTCGGATAGTCGATCGACCACGCCCCGCGCATCGACCACATACGGTCATTCGACCGCCAGTTCGGATACATCATCCGCGCAAACACGAACTCGGTTTTGTCGCCCGCATCGGCGGGCGTCGGCTGGTCTTCGTTGTCAACGAATGGAAATCCGCCCCGGAAACCGCCGCGCCTCTGCGCGTAAGCGACGCCAAGGAGCGTGGCGAGCAGCAGGCCGGTGATCCAGATTCTCCGTTTGTGCATTCACACTCCCTTATCAAATCTATGACGCATGCCGGGGGCATGACGTCACCGAAAAGTAAGCCTAGTTTACATCGAAGCCAGACCGCGCATGTTCCACCCGCAAATCGTTGATCCCTCGAACTTGTTTCCGCCCGGTCCCGCCCAGTGCGTCTCCAGGCTCAACCACCCGCGATAACCGTCGTTCCATAGCGCGCCAACCTGTCCTTTCCAATCCACTGAGCGCGTTCCCACCGGCCCCCAAATCGGCTTGTGCCCGTCCATATGGCAGTCCTTGACGTGTACATGCGCGATCCGGTCCTTCGGCAACAACGAGTAGCCGCCAGGGTACGGATCCTCGCCGGAAACCAGCGCGTTCGCCGGATCCCAGACCAACTTCAAGTTTGGATGCTGGACGGCGTTGAGCACTCTCGCCGAATCGGCGGCAGTGGCGATGTTACAGGCGTGTTCGTTTTCGACTCCAATGATCAATCCTTCGGCGCGCGCCTGATCGGCCATATCCGCCAAGGCGCGGCAGATCGCCGTGAAACACGCCTCGGGCTGCACGGTGCGCCAGTAGGTGAACACCCGGACGATCTTGGCGTCGAAGTGTTTCGCGATCGAGAAGGCTCGTTCCAGCAGCCGCGGCTGATCTTCGAAGGTGTGTTTCGAATTAAAGATGTCCTGCTGGAATCGCGTGTCAATTTCCGGCGCGCCCGGCAACACACACTTCAGAATCGGCGACGCGATCGAGATGACGTCCATGTTGTGTTGCTGCGCCAGCTCCTTGGCCTTGGCGAGTTCATCCGGCGAAAGGTCCATGATGTTCTTGCCCCAAAGCACGCGGAGTTCGGCGCCGGTCATGCCGATGCTCTCCATCTGGGCCATCGCCAGCGCCGGATCGGCGGGCGAAAATTCATCGGTGATCGCTGCAATTCGGAATTTAGGTTCCATGAGAATCTTCTATTCTACTTGTGCCGCCAACGTTGCGGGATCACTCACCGGAAGCTTGCATACGAAATGTTCACAAACACGCGCGACAGCCGGGCCGTCGACGTCTTTACCGCGCAGCTTCACAACGAACGGCGTGAACTTCGCGTGAACGGCTTTGATCAGCTCCGCCGGATCGGCGCCGCCGAATTCCACTTGACGATCGGCGCCGGCCGCCATCATCCAAGCGCATAACAACTGCGGGACCGCGGCCGTCTGCTTGTTCAATCGCTCAGCCAGCGCGTCCAACGTCGCTCGCCCCGCCACGCCAAACTCCTCGCGGCCTGTCATGGCCGCAAGCCGGAGCATCAACGTTGCCGCCATCGAATTGCCCGACGGCTCCGCGCCGTCATAGTCTTCTTTCAAACGCATCACCAGCGACGGATCGCCCTCAGCCGTGGAAAAGAATCCACCCGCCGGATCGCCGAACAGTTCGATCATTCGCTCCGCAAGCGTCACCGCGAATTCCAGATCGCCGTCGTCGAACGACGTCTCATAGAGATCCAGCAGGCCAAGCGCGAAGAACGCGTAGTCGTCCAGAAACCCGTCGATCCCCGCATCGCTCGCGCGCCAGCGCCTTAGCAGCACCCGCCGTTCCGCCGACCACATCGCCGAACGCACAAACCGCGCCGCCCTTTGCGCCGCCTTCAAGTACCGATCGTCGCCCAGCACCTGCGCACCCTTGGTGAAAGCCGAAATCATGAGCCCGTTCCACGCCGTCAGCACTTTATCGTCCAGATGCGGCCGCACACGCATATTCCGCAGCGCCATCAATTTCGCACGCGCCTCGGTGAACGGCTCTTCCGTTTCCAAGGCGCGAAAGAGGATGTTCTTACCCGTGAACTCGCTGTGCGGATCCTCGTGCGGCGACACATTCCCGCTAGACATGCAACCAAAGGCCGGGCCAAATCGCGCGGCTTCCTCTGCCCCCAACACGGCGACGAGTTCGCGCGCGTCGAAGACATAGAACGCGCCTTCGCCCTTCTCCTTTGGATTCGAGGCGTCGATCACCGAGTCGGCATCTTCGGCCGAAAAGAAGCCCCCGTCGCGGTGCGTCATGTCGCGCAGCACGTAGTCGAAAATTCGCCGTGCTTCCGCTGCAAACTCCGACTCACCGGTAATCTGAAACGCTTCGAGATAAGACACCGCCAACTGCGCCTGATCGTAGAGCATCTTTTCAAAGTGGGGCACGAACCACCGCGCATCGACCGAATAGCGATGAAAGCCGCCTCCGAGCTGATCGTTCATTCCGCCGCGCGCCATCGCCCGCAGCGTCTTCACGACCATATCCAATGCGTCGTCTTCCTGCTCCACCTTCCAGTACCGCAGTAGAAAATTCAACAGCACGGGCCGCGGAAATTTCGGCGCGGTTCCGAAGCCGCCATACCGCTTGTCGAACGTGCGCCGGCAGTGCTGATACAACGCATGCGTCACATCGGCGTCCACGACCGAACCCGCCGCCGTCGCCGACATCTCCGTCAACTGCCCGATCACCTCGCGTGCCGATTCCTCCACGCGCCCGCGTTCATTTTGATAGATCCCCGCCAACTGCCGCAGCACCGAAGGAAACCCCGGCCGGCCGTATCGATTGTCGGGGGGGAAATACGTCCCGCCGTAGAACGGTTTCAACTCCGGCGTCAGCCACACCGACATCGGCCAGCCGCCACCGCCCGTCGACGCCTGCACGAAGAGCATGTAGATCCGATCGACATCCGGCCGCTCCTCGCGATCGACCTTGATCGACACAAAGTCGCGGTTCAAAACCTCGGCGACAGCCTCGCTCTCAAACGACTCGCGCTCCATCACATGACACCAGTGACAGGTCGAGTAGCCGATGCTCAGAAAGATCGGTTTGTCCTCGGCGCGAGCCTTGGCGAACGCCTCTTCGCCCCACGGAAACCAGTCCACGGGATTGTGCGCGTGCTGCAGCAGATAGGGGCTACGTTCCTTCGCCAGTCGGTTGGTAAACATGAACTTCCAGGATAGAGTGAATCGAATGGCCCTCATTGAATCCCTCCAAGACCTGCTCCGCATCCCCTCCATCTCCGCGCTGCCCGAGCACAAGGCCGATTGCCTCCGCGCCGCCGCCTGGATTCGCGACTACCTTCCCAACGCGCGCCTCGTCGAAAAGGAAAATTGCAACCCCATCGTCCGCGCCGACTACTGCAACGCGCCCGGTAAACCGACGCTCCTTCTCTACGGCCACTACGACGTCCAACCACCCGATCCCATCGGCGAATGGCGCACGCCACCGTTCGAGCCAACCATCATCGGCAACGACATCTTCGCGCGCGGAGCGTGTGACGACAAAGGCCAAACGCTCATCCTGCTCGAAGCCGTTCGCAGCCTGCACCCCAATCTGCCCATCAACATCAAGGTCTTGATCGAAGGCGAAGAGGAATCCAACGGAGCGCACATCGAAGAGTACCTTCCCGCCAACGCCGCCGAACTCAGCGCCGACGCGGTCCTTATCTGCGACACCGAGATGTTCGCCAAAGGCCTGCCAACGCTGTGCACCGGACTGCGAGGCATCGTTTACGGCGAGATCTATGTCGAAGGCCCCGCGCAGGATCTCCACTCCGGCGTCTATGGCGGCGCCGCGCCGAATCCGCTGCAAGCCATCGCGCAAATCCTGGCCTCGCTAAAAGGCAACGACGGCGTCGTCAACATCCCGCACTTCTACGACGGCATTCAACCACCTACGCTCGCCGAACTCGCCGCCTGGCGTTCGCTTCCGTTCGACGACGAACACTACCGCAAAACCGAAGTCGGTTCACCGGCGCTCACGGGTGAAGCCGGCTACAGCGTGCTCGAACGCACTTGGGCGCGCCCGACGTTTGAGGTCCACGGCATCGTGGGCGGCTTCACCGGCGCCGGCGCCAAGACCGTTATCCCCGCAAAGGCGTCGGCGAAAATATCGACCCGCCTCGTGCCTGGCCAAGACCCCGCGGCAGTCGCCGAGAACCTTCGCGCCGCCATCGCCGAAGCGACGCCGTCCGGAGTGACCTCCCGCTTCGAGTTGATGGCGGCCGATGAGGCCAGCGTCGTCGACACCAGCCACCCGCTCATCGAAAAGGCCGCCAAGGCGCTGCAACAAACCTTCGGAACGAAAACGGTCTACATGCGCTCGGGTGGATCGATCCCGATTGTTGGCCGCTTCCGCCAGCACCTCGGCATTCCCAGCGTGTTGATGGGCTTCGGTCTGCCCGACGACAACCTGCACGCGCCCAACGAAAAATTCCACCTGCCCAATTTCTACAAAGGCATCGAAGCCGTACGGAACTACTTCACAGTCGTGGCACAATGAGCCCATGCGCACCCTCGCACTCCTCACACTGGCCGCGTTCGCCGCAACCGCGCAGAAGCGCCCCGTCACGCACGAAGACATTTTCCTGTTGAAGCGCACAGGCGAACCCGCCGTTTCGCCCGGCGGCAAACTCGTCGTATTCTCAGTCACCGAGCCCGCTTACGACGTGGCGCAGCAGTCGTCCGATCTCTGGATCGCGCCCACCGACGGCTCTTCCACCCCGCGCCGCCTGACTTACTCGAAGAGCGCCGAATCCAGTCCCGCGTGGTCGCCCGATTCCGCCAAGCTCGCCTTCGTCGCCAAACGCGAAGGCGACGATGTCGCCCAGATCTACATCCTCAACGTCAGCGGCGGCGAGGCCCAACGCGCAACGTCGTCCAAGACCGCCGTGGCCAATCCCAAGTGGAGCCCCGATGGCAAACTCCTTCTCTGGGAAACGAGTGTCAAGCCGTCGTCGAATACCAAATCGACGGCCCGCGTCTACGATGCAATGCCGATCCGTTTCTGGAACGTGTGGCTCGATCACGGCAAGCCGCGCATCTTCGTCGGCGCGCCCGGCGACGAAAAGCCGCGCGACGTTCTGCAAGGCGCGAAGCTCATCGAGAGCCCTGGATTCGCGGGCTTGAACAGCGGCCTGTCGTCGGACTCGACTCTGCAGCCAATCTGGTCGCCCGACGGTAAGCAGATCGTTTTCACCGCCGTGACGAACCGTCACGAGATGATGAAGGCCGAGACCGAATCCCATCTGTTCCGCGTCAACCTAAGCGGCGGCGAGCCGGAACGAATCTCCCCGACGGGCGCGTCGTACGCGCGTCCGAAATTCTCGCCCGACGGCAAAACCCTCTACGCCGTCGGCCAACGCAATTCGAACGCCCAACAAGTCTTCTACCTGAACCGTCTTGGCCGCATCGATTGGCCCTCGCTCGAAAACGGAAAAATCCTCACCGCCAACTTTGACCGCGGCGTCGGCGGATACTCTATCGCGCCCGATTCGCAGTCGATCCTGTTCGACGCCGAAGACGACGGCTTCTCGAAACTCTTCAGCGTCAGCGCCGCTGGAGGCGCCGTCACGCCATTTTTCAAAGAGGTGAAGGAAGGCGGCTACGGCAGCCCGCAGTTCGCGGGCTCGCGAGTGATCGCCGTGTACAGCGCTTCAACGCAACCGAGCGAAGTCGCCGAGGTCACACCTTCCGGACACAAACTCATCTCGAACTTCAACGCCGAAAAACTCGCCGCGCTCGATATGCCCAAACCGGAGCATTTCTGGTTCACGGCGAAGAACGGCAAGCGGATCCACAGCGTGCTCTTCCTTCCCCCCGCGCTCGACAAGTCGAAGAAATATCCGCTGCTCGTCTTTCCGCACGGCGGGCCCAATTCCATGTCGGGCGACTCGTTTTCAACCCGCTGGAACAACCACCTCTTGACTAGCCAAGGCTACGCCATGATTGAAACAAACTATACGGGTTCGACCGGGTTCGGCGAGAAGTTCGCCGACGATATCGAACGCGATGTGCTGCGCGGTCCGGCTCGCGAGATTCTCGAAGCGGTCGATGAGGCGCGCAGGCTGTACGCGTGGATCGACGGCGACAAACAGTGTGCTTTGGGAGCAAGTTACGGCGGCTATTTGATGAACTGGTTGAACGGGCACACCAAGCAGTTCAAGTGCATCGTCAACCACGCCGGTGCGGTGAACAACGAGTCGCAGTACGGCGTCAACGACGGCGGCCTGTCGCGCGAACTCCGCATGGGCGGGCCGGTATGGCAGACCGGCAAGGGACAGTGGATGGACCAAAGCCCGTTCCGCTACGCCGCCGAATGGCAAACGCCGTCGCTCATCACGCAAGGCGAATTGGACTTCCGCGTACCGGTCGGCGAGAGCATTACAACCTTCAAACTGCTACAGCGCCAAGGCGTCCCAGCGCGCCTGATCGTTTTCCCCGACGAAGGCCACTGGATCTTGAAGCCGGAGAACAACCGCCATCACATGCAGGAAGTGCTGGCGTGGCTAAAGAAGTTTCTCGGTTAGGCCGGGAATTCGACGCCGTCGAAGAGTTCGGCAACCGGCAACTCAACGCCGATGGATTCCAGCTTTGCGGACTTGCCTGGGCCTTCGTAGATCCGCAGCCGCCACTCTTCTTCGTTCTCCTTCGTGTAGACGTCAACGCGCGCCTTTTCCTGTGCAATTAAGACGTATTCGGTCAGCGACGAAAGCTGCTGGTAAAATCGAAACTTCTTGCCTTGATCATAGTTAGCGGTCGAAGGCGATAGAATCTCGATGACGACTTTAGGATTAGTGACTGTATCAGCGAGTTCGTCCGTCAACTGAGCCTTGCCGCAAACGACAAAGTAGTCCGGATAGACGAACTTTAACTCCGAAATACGCACGCGCAAGGGCCCCGGCAACCCTTCGCAGCCCTTCGCTCTCAAGTGGGGCCGCAACGTTCCGACGAGATTGACGAGAATTCGCGAATGCTGTAGGCTCACCGCTTCAATCGGAAACATCTCGCCGTCATGCAATTCGCTCTTCCACTCGGCCTCGCGGTCGAGCGCCAGGTACGTCTCGGCATCCAGCCGTGGAATTGGCATTGCGCTCATACCTGCCATTCTACCCGACGCGCTGGTATTATGAAGTCCCAACCCGTGCTGCTAACTGCACTTCTTCTCTCTCTCCAAGCCGCTTCCCCGCCCTGCGTGCCGGAGCAAGGCCTCACCTACATTTGCGGACTGGTCGTGCCCGAAGACATCGAAAGACTCGGTTCGACTGGCCTCCTGCTGACCTCCGGTCATGGCGTGCGTTCCACCAAAACCGGCTACATGTACCTGATCGATCCCGCCGCCGGCACGCACACCGAACTCATTCACTCCGCGGCGTTCCGCCAACAGCCCGACACCAAGGCATTTCCAACTTGCCCCGGTCCGCTCAACATTCAAGCATTCGATGTGCACGGTCTCAGCATCGCCGAAACTTCGCGCCGGCGATTCCGTATCTACACGACCAGCCACGGCGAGCGCGAAGCCATCGAAATCTACGATCTCGACCTGCGCAAGAAAGCTCCGCGACTCACTTGGCGGGGCTGTGTCCCACTGCAACAAGACAGCTACTTCAACAGCGTCGCGCAACTGCCCACCGGTGGCTTCGTGACCACGCGAATGCGCGACGCCGCCACACCGGTTAGCGGCCAACGCACCACTGGGAATACCGGAATGATCTTTGAGTGGAAGCCCGGCGGCCGACTGTCGCCGGTAGCAGGCACCGAACTCTCGTTTCCGAACGGAATCGACGTCTCCAAGGACGGGCGCTTCGTTTATGTCGCCGCCTTTGGCTCGCAGGAGATCGTCCGATTCGACCGCCATGCGTCACCCGTTTCGAAACGTACCGTCCGCGTACCGATTCGCCCCGACAACATTCACTGGGACGGCTACGGCAAGCTCCTCACGGCCGGACCGAAGCCGGACGGCGCGGGCTGGGAAGTCCTCGAGGTCGACCCGGAAACGCTCGCCTTCAGACGCCTCGGCGGCGCCGATCAAACCGCGGCCATGCAGGCCGTCAGCGCCGCGATGCGCGTCGGCGCTCAGGTTTGGGTCGCCAGCAACGACGATCGCATCGCACGTTTCGAACTGAAATAAGATCAAAGAATGCCGTTCCTTACACTCCTCTTTTTCGGCTGGATGATCGCCCCCGCCGCCGACTGGCCGGAATTCCGCGGCGCCGGTCGAGGCGGAGTCTGGACAGAAACCGGCATCGTCGAGCATTTTCAAGACAAGGAACTTCGCGCGCGCTGGCGAACCCCGGTGAGAGCCGGTTTCGCCGGCCCCTCCGTCGCCAACGGACGCGTTTTCGTCACCGATTTTCTGCCCGGCAAAGCCCCTCGCGGGACCGAGCGAGCGATCGCCCTCGACGAGCGAACCGGCAAGATCATCTGGACGCGCGAATGGGAAGCCAACTACTCCGGCCTCAGCTACGCCTATGGCCCGCGAGCAACACCGACCGTTGACGGCGACCGCGTCTACGTCGCAGGCGCCAGCGGTGTCCTGCTCGCCCTCCGGGCCGCCACCGGCGAAGTCATCTGGCAGAAGGATTATGTGAAAGACTACGCCGCTGTCTTGGCAGTCTGGGGCATCGCGAGCGCACCCATTGTGGATGGCCCGCGCCTGATCGTCACCGCCGGCGGCCAACCGGGCGCGGGCCAT
>Ga0194132_10009918_pt1 | contig 12899 bp, 15 predicted proteins | sample TA2KigOf80mmetaG_FD_148612 | JGI IMG/M metagenome (GOLD analysis project Ga0194132, IMG submission 148612) | Freshwater microbial communities from Lake Tanganyika, Tanzania - TA2015054 Kigoma Offshore 80m | ecosystem: Environmental > Aquatic > Freshwater > Lake | place: Tanzania: Lake... | reverse complement strand
CGAGCACTAATTTGGAGTGCGCCAAGCGCGTGAGGAGATTGTTTTGCGGAAAATAGCCCTTAGCGAATTGTTTCCTCCCATCGTTTTTCGGGCACTTAGGTACGTTAAACGGCGGTTGATGGTCGCTCGTAACGAGCGGATCAGATCATCTCCGTTTGATAATTTGCCGATCAACTTCGAAGCGAAATGGGTTCTCGATATTGGTGCAAATGTGGGTGATGTTGCTGTTTCGGCATTGAATAGCTACAAAGATTCACGTGTCATTTGTTTCGAACCTGTTCAAAAAACTCACAATGTGTTGAAGGAACGCTTGGCGCCATACGGCGATCGAGCTCAGTTGCACAAGGTCGCGCTCTCGAATGCTGCAGGCGTGGGTGAAATCAATATCACGACGTTTCATGGCGCCAACCCGATTGCTCCGCAGGCGAGCTTTCATAAGGAATGCAATCCCCACGTACAAGAAGTCGGCAAAGAACGCATTGAGCTGGTTCGGCTTGACGACTACAGCGCCAATTTCCCTTGCGAATATATTGACATCATGAAGATTGACGTTGAGGGGCATGAGCTAGATGTGTTGAAGGGCGGGATTCAGTTCATTTCAAGCCGCGTAGAGTTCATCATCATTGAGGTTTCGTTGATGAGAGACCAGTCTTGGGAAAATCAAGCGATTTTTGAAATCTTTGCACTGCTGAAAGAGGCCGGATTCCGCTTGCTCAATGTCATGGATGTGCACCGCACCTCCGACGGCTCGGCCTTGTTGACGCAGATGGATTGCGTCTTTCGACACGTAAGCAAGTGCGCCCCGCTGTAAAGCTACCGAGCACGGTGGCGCTGTGCACCGGAGCCGCGGCGTTTTCGGAGAATCAAATTCTGCGGCGGGAGATCGCGGGGAAATATCCGGGCGCGCTCTGGGTGCCCGAGCTCGTTGATAAGCTGATTCGCCATGGCGTTGCGATGGTGACGGGGGATATTGCATTGCGCCAGGTGAAGACTGGCGAATTGAGTCCGTCAGAGGTGTGGGTGATACAGGAGGATCGCTCCTCCGAGGCGGACGAATTGCTTCGACTCGGTGCCAAAGGAAAAGTGCTGCTGTGTTGTGAGTCTCCTCTGTTTGCCACCGATTTCTATCGCAATCTGTCCAGCGTTTCTCGAAAGTTTGAACACGGTTTGGTCTTTCGAGGTGCGCTCAAGGATGCGTTTCCATTAATCGCGGCGCACGCACTGTACTTCCCCAGCTTTGATCCAACGCAGCCATGTCCAAGCCCGTCTTGGGATGCTAGGAAGTATTTGGTGATGGTGGCAGGAAATAAGTATTGGAAGATTCGTCGCTCGCCTATTAGGCAACTGGCTGCAAAAATTCGGGACATTGTGTCCCGTAGTCCGCAGCGCTTCTCCTGGGCCTATGCCTCGACCCAACTGCATGATCAACGATTGGCGGCGATCTCTCACTTTGGTCGGGGGGGCAAGCTGGATCTGTATGGCGGCGGTTGGGAGAGCCTCAAAAATTTGCCGCTCCGTTGGCAAAATGAGCTATCAACTACAATTTCCAGCCTGAATCCTGCGCCCTGTAGCGACAAACTGGCGACGATCGCAGGCTACAAATTTGCTCTATGTTTTGAGAATATTGAGTTTCCTGGATATGTCACGGAGAAGATGATTGATTGCCTGGTCGCGGGAGTGGTGCCTGTATATTGGGGAGCACCGGATATACACGACTTTGTTCCGGCAGACTGTTTTATTGACGCCCGAAAATTTCAGTCTTTAAATGATCTTGAGAGTTATCTGGAGCGAGTTTCTGAGGCCGAATGGCAAAAACTCGTGAGTCGCGGCAGCTCGTTTCTAAGCGGAGCGATGGGGCAACGGTACTCGTACATGAGATTCGCAGAGCGAATGGAAGCAATGTTGATCGGCTAAGCCTCGCTATGTCTAACGTATCTGCCTGCATCCTGTCCTACAACCGCGCCGAATATCTGTGTGCGGCCATTGATTCCATACTCCAGCAAACCGTAAGGCCGGCAGAAATACTTGTCTTTGATAATGGCAGCGATGCCGTGGTCTATGAACGAGTTCGCTCTTACTTGGATCGCGGAGTCAGCTGGATTGGGTCGGATATTAATCGTTCCGTTGTCTGGAATTTTCGGAGGGCCGTTGCAACTGCAAATTCAGAATATGTCTTCGTGTTGCACGATGATGATCGACTATGCAGTGATTTTGTGGAGCGGCAGATCAACTTCATGTTGCTGAATCCTGATGTTGGTGCTGTAACTTGCAACGGCTATCTCATCAACGAGTTGGGTGGCAGAACTGGGCGATTGTTAAGGCACGATGATTTGGGTGGCGGGGTCGAGTTTTATAGAAGCGCAGCTGCAGTTGCCATTCGGTATGCAAGTGAAAGCTGCCTGCCATTTTCCCCCGTCGTCTACCGAACCGAATTTGTCAGAGCCGTGAATCTCCGAGAAGAGTTCGGAAAAGTCAGTGATGCAGTCTTTCTCTGCGATCTGGCGAAGGTGGGCGCACTTGCATATCAACTACGCCCGCTCTACGAATGTCGAGTGCATGGAGGGCAAGATTCCAGCCATTTTCCAGCTGTCGAGTTGGATCGACTCACTAATTACTTTGAACGTGAGGCGACCGGCTCGCAAGCCGAACGCAAAGAGTTGGCACGCAAATTGGTGCGGCAGCATACGTTGCGTCAGTTGATCAGAATCTACTGCTCAATCTTTCCGGTTCCCAGAGTGTCGAGACTATTGACCGAACTCCGAAGCTTGGCACACCGGAAATACAGTTTTTTTGCAGCGGTTCTCATCTGTGCGGAAGCTCTAAGAAAACGCGTGAGCGCCAAGAAAATCTAGGGAAACCAAATATTGAAGCTTATGGCCTGAACATTAGATGAACGGAGTCTGACGGAGATGGAGATTCAAACATGACGAAAATATCAACGGTTCTATTTGATATAGACGGCGTACTCATTGACGCCCGAGAGTGGCACTACGAGGCGTTAAACAGGGCGCTTGATCTTTTCGGTATGGAAATAAGCCGATACGACCATCTGGTAACTTATAACGGATTGCCGACGAGGAAGAAGCTGGAGATGCTAACGATGGAGCGTGGCCTCCCCGCGGGATTGCATGAGTTCATTAATGAGCTCAAGCAAGCATACACAATGGATATTGTCTACTCCAAGTGCAAGCCAATATTTCGACATCAATACGCGATATCGAGGTTAAAAGCCGCTGGCTATCGGATGGCGGTGTGTTCAAACTCAGTCAAGCAAAGCATTGAAGCGATGCTTCAGCGTGCTGAGTTGCTTCAGTATTTTGATTTCTTCCTATCGAATCAAGATGTCTCGAAATCAAAGCCAGACCCTGAAATTTATCTTAAGGCCATGGAGCGGATGAGGGTGAGACCAGAGGAGTGCCTCGTGGTTGAGGATAACCATAATGGAATCAAGGCGGCCCGAGCGGCGGGCGCGCATCTCCTTTGCGTGGCAGACGTTTCTGAAGTAAATTTTGCGAATATATCCGGACGCATTCGGGAGCTGGAGGCATCAAATGCTTAACATTCTGATTCCTCTCGGATCAGCATCTCAATTTTTTGAAAACTCTATCTACGTTTACCCCAAGCCTCTGATCGAGATTTCTGGTAAACCGATGATTCAGCATGTTGTCGAAAATTTACTGACAATCAATTTAAAGAAGAGATTCATCTTCGTTGTGCGTGATGAGGACTGCGCGCGCTACCACTTGGACAGCACTCTTCGCCTTCTTGTCAAAGACGGCATTGAGATACTGAAGATTCAGCGCGAGACAAAAGGGGCCGCCTGCAGTGCCTTGCTGGCGACCGAATTCATTGCCAACGATCAGCCTTTGATGATTTGCAATGGGGATCAAATATTCGACCTGAATTTGAATGAGCCAATAAAGAACATTCGCGATGATCAAGTTGATGCCGCTTGTCTTTCTTTTAAGTCGGTTCATCCACGTTGGTCATATGTGCGACTCGAGGGCGGCGAAATAATAGAGGCTGCAGAGAAGCATCCATTGAGCGCAAATGCAATTGCCGGCTTTTACTACTTTTCTAAGGGCCGTGATTTCGTTAATGCGGCGAAGCGAATGATTCTGAAAGATGCGCAAGTGAACGGAGCCTTCTATGTTGCGCCTGTTTTTAATGAATTGGTCTTAGCCGGAAAGCGCATGCGAGCCTATGAAATTGATGGGGCCAAGTACCATACGTTTTACTCGCCTCAAAAAATTCAAGAATATGAAATGGGGAGAGGGAAATGCTGAAACAACTCACGGAACAGTATGTCCTTGCATTCAACAATAAGAACTTGGCTGCTATTGAGCGGATGCTGGCGAATAAGTTTTCTCTAGAAGACCCGGTAGTTAAGCGAGTTGAGGGTAAGGGTCCTGCGCTTGAGGCCATCGCAAAAATATTTGCCGGATGTCGATCGCTTGCCTTTGTTTCTAAAGGTGTCTATGTTGATGGGAATACTTCGCTCATTGAATTTTCCCTACATTTGGATTCGACTCACATTAACGGCGTGGATGTCATCGTGTGGAAGGGCGAGCTGATGGAGTCGATGCGCGCATACTTGAATCTGCCTGGAGTGGAGTGATGGAAGTCGCCAATCTGAAAGATATGGTTCGAGGCTGGTTTGTTGGAGCGTTTTCTCCTACGGCATACTCAACAACAGCAGTGGAGGTCGGTTTTAAATCCTACAAAAAAGGCGACAAAGGGGCGCGCCACTTCCACAAAATTGCGACCGAGATCACCTTGATTCACAAGGGGCGCGTAAGGATGAACTTCCAAGAATTTCACTCCGGCGACATCATCGTTCTCCAGCCTATGGAGAGTTGCGATTTTGAGGTGATTGAGGATACTGATACTGTCGTGGTTAAAGTTCCCGGGACGCAAAATGACAAATATCTAGGCGAGCCGTAATACGCAAGAGCGCCGTATAAACATTGTGGTACCCATGGCCGGGCGGGGTTCGCGCTTTGCCGTGGCGGGATACCGCGATCCCAAGCCCTTAATCGATGTCTTCGGCAAGACAATGATCGAAGCGGTCATAGAGAACCTAACGCCTAAACAGCCGTTTCAATTCATCTTTATTTGCCAGCGTCAGCACTATATTGATTACGACCTTGAAGCGGTGTTCAATCGTAGTCTGGGCGGCTCCTGGAAGTGTATTAAAATTGAAGGTGTCACCGAGGGCGCTGCATGCACCGTATTGAAGGCCGCCGAGCTCATTGATAGCGAAAATGCTTTGATTGTTGCAAACTCGGACCAACTGGTTGATTGCGATATCAGCTCTTTTGTCGAGCGCGCTCAAAGCTCAAATGTGGATGGGCTGATCATGACGTTTCCGGCTGAGGATGAGAAATGGAGCTACGTCAGTATCGACGCATCTGGATACGCTGTTGAGGTAGCCGAGAAGCGGCGTATTTCTCCGCATGCCACCGTTGGGATCTATCACTTCGCAAGCGGTAGTGCTTTTATTCGTGCTGCGAACGAGATGATGCGTAAAGATATACGTGTGAATGGCGAGTTTTACGTGGCCCCGGTCTACAATGAGATGATTCAAAAGGGAGAACGCATTGCTTTGTGGGGCATCGAGGAAAGCGCAATGCATGGAATTGGAACCCCCGATGATCTCGTTTCATATTTTGAATCTCGGGGTGGATACAAGTCTCGATCTTTTCCCGACGATGAGGCTTGATGGCGATGCAGCTCATTACGCATCGTGCAATTGATGTGGATCCTGGAGACGCCCAGGGATGGGCATTAAAGGAGTCTCGATGGGAGGCTTTTTGTGAGCAAATTTGGGCGGGGTGGGGCTTGAGTTTGATGTCCGGCCCTTAAGAGATGGGCGTTTTGCAATCAGTCATGATTCAAGCTTGATGCGTATTATGCCTAGCTGTACGCAGCCAATATCGACCCTAACCCACGATGAATTTCGGGCCATTTCTGCTCCAGGTGGTCAGCTGTGTTCTCTCGATGAGCTATTGAACCTTATCGCTGAGTCTGGACGATCAATATCGGCGTTGCATTTAAAGAGTCACTGCCACGAGCCGGCGATCCTCGAAAAGATCCTTGAGGCCCTGGCTCCTAGAATTGATTCATTAATAGGGCGATTGCTCATATTCGACGCAACGCCCCAGGTGGCCGCGCTAATTGTGCACAAATTCCCGGGGTTGGATGTGGCCGCCTCCGTCGCGCATCCCTATGACGTTTTGCGCTACGGCGCGATGACCGGCGGGACGCTTTTGACCTCTGAGCAAGTGCTTGCCAATCGACATCTCTATTCCTGGGTCTGGTTGGACGAATGGGATACCTTGGATGCTGATCAAGGTCAGAAAACTTTCATAAACCCTGAGTCCGTTAGTTTGTTTCGGGACGCGGGGCTCAAGGTGGCGGCAGTGTCCCCAGAACTTCACGCGTCCTTTCCTGCTTTGTTGGGCGGGGAGGCACATAGGGATGGTTCTGACGGGGGGAGACTCGTACGGCGATGGAAGCAATGGAGGCAGTTGGGTCTGGATGCGCTGTGCACTGACCATGCCTCGTGGATTTCGACGAATCTGGAGTCGCTGGTGTGTGCTGGGCAGTAAATGCTCAGGTGTTAATTTGAGATATGGCGGTTGCCCCGGTTGAGGTGAGTAAATGATTTTGTTTGTAGACACGTACCTTTCCGAAATAGCGTTATCGCCCAACAAAAAACTAGATTGGTTTTTAAGCCAGATTCAGGGTAAGTCGTACGTCTATCGGAAGCAATCAAAGATTGATATTTTTCGCTACTCGCTAGCGAGCTATGCATCTCTGCCCTGGTCTAAGGTGATCGTCAGGGTGGCGGGCGATGATCAGTCGTCGATCGAGGCATTGGTTCCCTATGTCAAAGACTTATTCCCAAATGCTGAGGTGGAGCTGACGAGGAGCGACACGGGAACCAAATATGCCCAAGCACTGGATATGGCTGGTCCTGGCGATCCTTGGGTATTTTTTAGTCCCAACAACGACCACCCTTTTATCCACCACGATACGGGGATATTTGAGCCACTGCTGAAGGCTGCGGAAGTGGCTGAGCGTAATTACGGCTACCCCGTGAGCATATTGTTTTCACACTTCACAGAAGCGGTTAATTCAATAAAGTCTGAGAAATTCCTGTTTGGATACACCGGTGATTTTTGTGAGGTTCTGCACGAGGATGAGGTCTCCTACACCGTTAAGTATGACCATTTGTCGTTGTTGTCATTACAAATATTTCGGCGAAGTCATCTTAAGAGAATGATGGAGTCGGCTGGAGATCGTCGAGTCATCAGGACTGAGTGTCTGGGGCAGTATAACGACTATCGAGTTCCTACCGTAGTGATTGTTCCCAAGGAGGAATGCTGTCGACATTACGATGCCTATATGCACACTTCGTTTGTCGTCAAGGATTTCATTAGTGCTTCTAGAGTTCCGCCGCTATTCATCCCGGATGGATTTTTCGAGGGAAAGATAAAAATTCGATATGGTTTTGATCAATATGACCAGTCCTATGTGAACATAAATCCCAGCAAGAACAAATATATCTTTGACTCCCCGGAGGGAACAGATTTGGCTATTCCTTTGGAAAAAATCCCCGCGTTTTGGAAAAAGAGGATTGCAGAGGTGCAAAAGAATCCTCAGTTTAAAGATGACCAAGGCACGCAGGACTCTCCGCTCCTGCTGGATGTGATTAACCCTTGGCGTGCAAAGTCGATGGCGGAAATTCGACTGGCAGTACTGTACCGGAGGGTCTTTTACTCCTCAATCGGATCCTTCGTGCGCAAGATTGCAGATGGGGGCCGAAACTTTCTGCGTAGTTTTATCCGCACGGTAAAGCGTACTTGAGGTTAGAGGATAGTTTCGTGCAAATTATTAAACGTGTTGCGCGACTACCAATAACTGATAAAGATTTTCAGAATGGTGTTTAAGAAGCATTTAATTCGGATTCATTCCTTCGTGTCCGAGCAGTTGGGTATTGATCCACTCAAAACCTGGGCCGGTTTGCGAGGTTTTCCGGAGTTCGTGCGAGATCTGTCTAGGTTTCGTCGCGGCTATCGCGGCCAACTGATTTTGAACCCTTACCTCGGCGATCGTTACAAAGAAGGTGGGAGCACCAAAAACGAATATTTCTGGCAAGACTTGCTCGTGGCGCAGCGCATATGTCAGGCACAACCCCTGCGACATGTCGATGTAGGCTCCCGTATTGATGGGTTTGTAGCCCATCTGGCCAGCTTCCGGGCGATAGAGGTCTTTGATATTCGCCCGGTTAATTCGCTCATTCCTGGAGTCAAATTCACACAAGCGGACCTGATGTCTGCCGACTCGGTTGCCACGCTGTGTGCGGGTAACGATGGCTACTGCGACTCACTGTCATGCTTGCACGCCATTGAGCATTTCGGCCTTGGGCGTTACGGTGATCCTGTAAATCCTTTGGGGTATCAGCGTGGGATCGAGAACCTTTCAAAGTTGCTGCAACCTGGTGGCCGGCTCTATCTTTCAACGCCGATTGGATCTGAGCGCGTTGAATTCAACGCGAACTGGGTTTTTGATCCCAATACCATCGTGAGCGTTGCGAATGCAGCCCGCTTGCGCCTTGACGAATTGACGGTCCTGGATCAACAGGGTGGGCATGAGACGGTCTTGCGCCCAAGTGCAGAGAAATTGAACGCACTGGCTAAAGAGCATTACCGATTGGGAATTTTTCACTTTCTCAAAGAGAGTGGAAATTAAGTCGGCCGGGACATCATGCCTCTTATCTCCGTTTGCATCCCCGCATACAACCGAGCAGGTGTCCTGCCCGCGTTGCTGGATTCCATCCTTACGCAAGATTTCGACGATTTCGATATCGTCATAGCCGAAGATTCCTCGCCCGAGCGACCAGCGATTGCTGCCAAGGCGGTTGAATATCAGAAACGTTTCGGCGAGAAAGTGAAATACCACGAGAACCCGCAAACCCTCGGGTATGACGGCAACTTGCGGCGCTTGATCGAGTTGGCCACGGGTGACTACGTGTTGTTCATGGGCAATGACGACCTTTTGGCGCCTAGTGCGCTTGCCGCTGTTGCTGCGGCTGTACATGAGCGGCAAGATGTGGGCGTGGTACTGCGAAGCTATTCTTCATTTGTGACGGATCCCGCAGAGGTGGTGCAGGTCTTCCGGTACTTTGGTGAAGATCGCGTGTTTCCGCCGGGCCCCGATACGGTGGTGACGTTTTTTCGCCGCTGCGTTTTTATTTCCGGCATGGTCTTCAAGCGAAGCTCGGCGGCTGCGTTGGCGACGACGAGGTTCGACGGAACGCTGCTGTATCAGCAGCATCTGACTGGGCATATCTTGGCGAAAGAGTCAGGCGTTTATCTGAATCGCATTCTTTCGTATCACCGCTTAGGTGGCGTGCCGGATTTCGGTGCGAGTGCGGCAGAGAAGGGGTTCTTTGTGCCTAAGCAGCAAACACCGGCGTCGTCGGTACATTTCATGCGCGGCATGCTCGCGATCGCCGATTCACTGGATGCTGCGGGGAGCGCGAAAGTCGGGCGCCGAATCTTCTGGGACATCGGCAACTATGCTTACCCAATCCTGTCGGTCCAGGCGGACCGCACATTGGGTACTTTCTTGTGGTACCTGTGGCAACTCATGAAGCTGGGTTTTTGGCGCGTGCCGCTTTTTCATGCGTATTCCCTCGGCCTGCTGGTGCTGGGGCGCAAGAACTGTGATGGTTTGATTGCCAGAATCAAGAAGTCTATCGGCAGAACACCTATTTTCGGTGGCATCTACATCGGCCAGTCGCGAGAAGCCAAAGGCGACTGAATGTCTCGCAAAGTTGTCGTTCGACTCAAAGGCGGTTTGGGGAATCAGCTGTTCTGCTATGCCGCCGCGCGCCGACTCGCTTGGGCGAATGAGGCGGAGCTGGTCCTCGACGCGGTCACCGGCTTCAAGTACGACCACTTATACCGACGTACCTATGCCCTGGGCTGCTTTTCGATTCCCGCTCGTTTGGCAACGCCGGCCGAGCAGATGGAGCCGTTCGGAAGAGTCCGGCGTTTGATTGCCCGCAAGCTTTCTGAGCGCAAGCCCCTTGCGCTGCGCCGCTACATCCAGCAGGTGGGGGTGGACTTTGATCCGGCGATCGTGACGCTGCGTTTGCAAGAGGGGACCACTTACTTTGACCCGTTCGGGCAGAGTGAGTGGTACTTCGCGGACATTCGCCAGCAGTTGCAGCAAGATCTGGTGATGTCTGCGCCGCAGGATCGGGACAACCTGACGATGGCCGCGCAGATCGAATCGACTGAATCGGTCGCATTGCATGTGCGCTGGTTCGATACTGGCGACGGTGCACATTCGTCGAACATGTCGCTGGCTTACTACGCAGCGGCCATCCCTCAGTTGCTGGTGAAGATTCCCGGCGCGCATTTTTTCGTGTTTTCCGATCGTCCCAGTGATGCTGCAGCCCTCTTGGCGCCTTTGATGGGGGGGCGCCCCTTCACCGCGGTGGCCCACAACGCCGATACCGGCAACGCAGAGGCAGACTTCTGGCTGATGCGCCAATGCCGGCATTTCATCATCGGAAACAGCACCTTCGCCTGGTGGGCTGCATGGCTGAGTGAGCTGGATTGCGCAGGGACACATGTATTTGCGCCGACGCGCTTCATCGAACCACGCGCAAATGTGACCTCCTGGGGGTTCCCCGGGCTGCTGCCAGAGCGCTGGACGGTGTTGTGAGCGAACAGCCTTGCGTCGATGTGGTGATCCCTGTCTTTAACGGGCAAGAGACGATTATCGCGGCCCTTAATAGTGTGTTAACCGGACAGGGTGGCTGGGTGCGTCGAATCATCGTTGTTGATGATGGTTCGAGTGACAATACCGCCGCGATCATTCGAAAGCTGGACTCTCCGCTGATTGAGCTTGTGAGCACTCCGAACCAAGGGGTTGCGCGCGCACGGAATCTGGGGATTGAAAAGGCGAGCGCGGAATGGATCGCTTTCCTGGATGCGGACGACGTGTGGATGCCCGGCAAGCTTTATGCCCAGCTACGGTGCGCTGAGGAAACTGGCGCGGGCTTCGTCTGTGGCTCGATCAGTGTCCAGTCGTTCATGGCGTCTTGCGAAATCTCCCCAAAGCGCCTAGCGCGGGGGAACTTTGTCGCCACAAGTTCAGTTTTGGTCCGACGTAGTGTGTTGCAACAGATTCAGCCCGTATTCACGCCTGGCATGTCGTTTGCCGAGGACTATTTGGCTTGGTTGAAGTGCGTAACCTTAACACGGGGCTATTACCTGTCAAGCAAATTGGTGGACTACATCCTGTCGGAGCGCCCGCGTTATCGTTGGGGGCAGATTTTGTGCAATATCCTTGCACTCAATATTCGGTATGTCCGGTTCCTAAGGACAGTCCGGCTCGGCTGGACGCAATGCCTCGTTCTATGTGTGGCTGTTGCTCTTGGTTCTTTGAAATCCGTTATGAGTATCATTAAGAGATTTTGCAAATAAATCCCATGGGCCGAATAATTTTTTATAGCTATTATTTGCTTGCGGCCTTGGTTGTATTGCAGAGTATTCGTGGTGCTTTGTCGGAGAAAATAACTAGGTATTGGTATGTTGGCCTATCTGTGCCGCTGGTTTTGTTTGCATCATTTCGTCCGTTTGGATTGATGAGAGATGATGTTTTTTACGCAAATGTTCTGAACTGGGCTAACGAAGATTATTTTTCAAAACTAAACAGCCTGAGAGACCCGTTATTTTATGCTTTTGCATGGTCGCTTGGGTTGGTCTCAAAAGACCCTGAGTTAATTCTTTATTTTTCTGGCGTTGTACTTTTTTTGAAACTAATTGTTTTGTATAAATTATCAGAGCGCTGGCGGTTAGTTTTGTTATTTATGTACATATCAATTTACTGGCAATTGCATGATTTAACGCAGTTAAGAGTGAGTCTTAGTGCCCTCTTTTTCTTGGCATACTTTTTATTTATCAAAAAGAATGGCGTTGGCATGCAGAGGTTGTCTATTTTTGGTTCAATACTATCTCATGCTCAAGGTGTATTAAATGTACTTTTGTTATTTAAACCGCCCAAGTTTAGTCGATATTTCCTGGCAGCATTCACGCTGCTTTTCGTTAGTTTAATGTTGTACCGTGTGGAAGTCCCCTTTGCTAATTTATATGCTTTGCTCGATTGGTTCCTTGGAATGCCAACGGCAGGTGATTTTACTTATGAGTTTAGGGAGGCAGTGTCAGGCTATTATTCAAAGTCACTTGATCCAACTGGACACGGTTATTCGCTCACAGGTATTGTGCCGCCTATCATATTTGTTGTTTCAATTGTTGTTTATTTGATTTTAATTTTTTCGTTGGGGCCGGATGTTTGTCGTCGGCCGGTGGCGAGAAGTGCTATTTTTTCAATAGTACTGGCCGTTTTTTTGTCTTGGTTATTTCAGTCAGTCTCGGATGTTCAAGTAAGATTTTATGAGTACTATTTTATTTCGGGATTGGTGTTGGCTTCGGAGGCGCCAAGAGGACGATTGTTGTTTGGTGTGTATTTGTTATCGTTGGCTTATTTTACGAAACACAACATAAGATGGGAGATTTGGGATATGGATCAGATAAATATGATGCTAAGTGGGTTGAATCCCTACTATATCCTTAGACACTTTCCAGCCTAAAATTTTGGGCAACGGGAGGGTGTTATGGATAGGCGGCGCAGGTTCACTGAGGAGTTTCGTATTGAGGCGGTTAAGCAGATCACGGAGCGGGGGTTTGCGGTCAAGGACGTCAGCCAGCGTCTTGGTGTCAGTCCCTACAGCTTGTACGAGTGGGTCAAGCGCTACGGCGTCCCGACAGAGGATCGTTTGGCAAAAGAGGATCAGGCCGCTCGGATTAAGAAGTTAG
>Ga0194132_10009917_pt1 | contig 12899 bp, 13 predicted proteins | sample TA2KigOf80mmetaG_FD_148612 | JGI IMG/M metagenome (GOLD analysis project Ga0194132, IMG submission 148612) | Freshwater microbial communities from Lake Tanganyika, Tanzania - TA2015054 Kigoma Offshore 80m | ecosystem: Environmental > Aquatic > Freshwater > Lake | place: Tanzania: Lake... | reverse complement strand
AAGGCAGACAGGAACCAAGGCGCTGGTCGTTATCGCAGCCGAAGAGGACGGGCCGGGGATCGGGCGGATCCGCATGAAGACGGTCCCCGATGCCTCGGCGGGTTCGCTCATGGGATTCGTACGGGACAGTGTCGAAATTGGAGCCCTCCTTCACACGGATGGCTGGCCGGGCTACGGTTCAGCCAAACAACATGGATATCAACATCGGATCACGGTGCTCGATCACCAGGACGGGTCGCCGTCAGCATTGCTGCCTCGAGTACATCGCGTCGCATCTCTGTTGAAGCGGTGGTTGTTGGGAACCCACCAAGGAGCCGTCAGCCGCGAGTACCTCGAGTACTATCTGGACGAGTTCACCTTTCGCTTCAACCGGCGAACTTCGAAAAGCAGAGGCAAGCTCTTCTACCGCTTGGTTCAGCAGGCAGTCAGCATCGACCCTGTTCCGTTCAAAGAGATCGTCAGCCGCGCTCCCCGCCGCGAGGCTGCACCACAACCGGTGGGGGTCGCCGAGCCTCAACCTGAGTGAAGTAAATACCCATCAATTGTTAAATCTCACAACCAACCGTGACTTCAACACCTTATAGACAAACCGACCCCCTCCCGCCCGCTGCCAATTTCCCCAGTACCGCTTGACACAATTCGATCCTACACTCGCCGGGCGGGACTTCCCCCCGCGCCAACATCATGTGCCGCACACGAAAACAGAACCACGCTATCCGCCGCAACGCCGCTCCCGCGCTGGACAACAAAAATCGCGGGAACGAACCCAACGGTTCACAACCCGCTTGCTATCAACAGGATCCAGCGAGACTCCCACCCAGAGCCGCATCATCATCTCCACCATCCTCGACGCCGTCGAAAAGTTTCCCGGCGCTTATCAAGCCGTCCTCGCCCTGCCGTGACCAGATGAGGCGGCCCGCTCCCATGATCTCCGCTATGCTCAGCCGGAACTCGATGACAGCTTCTGGGAGCGCGTGCAATTACCTTGGGCTCAACGGCCGCGAGCGGCGTCGGCGTGGGGCGCCGGATTGGGATGGTACCGGTTCCGGATTCGCGTGGCGCCCGGCGAGGCGGGCGAGCGCTGGCGCTCTTGGTGGATGCAGAAACGCCACCGCGGGGGCCTTGTTCGGATCCTCAGCGCCGCGGCGTACATCAATACGTTCGCCTCGGTCAGAACCAAGGCAGCGCGCCGTTCATCCGGAGTGGTTAGAAAATACTGCGGCGGCGGGTGCAATTCGAATCTGCCGTTCACCAAGAATGGCAGAAAAATTGTTAAATCTCACAACCAACTTTAAATTCAACAGCTTCTAGACAAGCCAGCCCCCTCCAGCCCGCTGCCAATTTCCCCAACACCGCTTGACACAAGTCGATCCTACACTCGGCGGGCGGGAATCTCCCCTAGCGCCAACATCATGTACCGCACACGAAAACAGAACCACGCTATCCGCCGCAACGCCGCTCCCGGCGCCGGACAACAAAAATCGCGGGAACGAACCCACCGGTTAACAACCCGCTTTTTATCAACAGGATCCGGTCTGCTTATGCAATGTCAAACAGCCGCTCACCCCCCGTTTGTGAACTGGAGATGAGGCAGGGCCCCCGCCCGCCTGATGTGAGCGCGGCTCGCGCTGGCCCGCTCCCAGGAGATCGCGGATCGTAATATCCCGCCACAATGGAAAGATGACCGACAAGATCGTGGTTTTTTCGAGCTGCTCAAGCCAGGAGGAGGCGGACCGCGTCGCACGGCACCTGGTGGAACAGCGGCTCGCTGCCTGCGTCACCACCGTGCCGGGTGCGTCCAGCACCTACTGGTGGCAGGGGCAGGTCGAGCAGAGCGCGGAGATCGTGCTCATTATCAAATCCAGCCGTCCGCGGTTCCCAAAGCTGCAGGAGGAACTCCGGCGGATTCACAGCTATCAGGTGCCAGAGGTGATTGCATTGCCCATCGCCGACGGCGCCCAGGACTACTTGGACTGGCTCGGCCGGGAGTTGGAGAAGGACCGGTGACAACGGCTCCGGCGGTCTCAATCGTGATGGCGACGTATCACCGCAGCCACGTCATCGTTCACGCGATCCGGAGCGTTTTGTCGCAGATGGCTCTCCCGGGATCCCCTACCGGTTCGATGGTAGCGGCGAACGGGAAAGTGGTACTGCCGGGACTGGCTAGACCGGGAGTTGGAGTTGCGTTGAGGCCGGCGGGCGTGCTCAGATAAGCTGTCACACCATGGCATCCCGCACCCAACCCGTCACCCCGCCCCGCTTCGGAAAGCGCGTCGCGCCTTCACACGCCCGCTACTGGGTGATCTTTTTCGCCGTCACACTGGCAATCCTGGCCTACATCGACCGCGTGTGCATCTCGATGATGGCGCCCGAGATTTCGAAGGACCTGAACTTCGACCGTGCGGCCATGGGCTGGGTGTTCTCCTCGTTCGCCATCGCCTACGCCCTGTTCGAGATTCCGGGTGGATACTGGGGTGACAAGATCGGTCCGCGTCGGGTGCTGATGCGGATCGTGCTGTGGTGGAGCGCGTTCACGGCGTTCACCGGGGCCACGTGGAACTGGCTGTCAATGATCATCACGCGGTTCCTGTTCGGTGCGGGCGAGGCGGGATGCTTCCCGAACCTGACCAAGTCGTTCACGATCTGGCTGCCCGCGCGTGAGCGGGTCCAGGCGCAGGGGATCATGTGGATGTTCGCCCGGTGGGGCGGGGCGTTCACGCCGCCGCTCGTGGCCTATGTCTACGGGTTCATGGGCTGGCGGATGTCGTTCTTGCTGTTCGGCGCGCTCGGACTTTTCTGGGCGGCGGCGTTCTATTGGTGGTTCCGCGACAATCCAAAGGACCACCCGGCGGTGAACGAGGCCGAGTTGGAGCTGTTGGCGGACGGGCAGCAGAACGCGGGCGGGCACCACGACGTGCCCTGGGCAAAGCTCGCCCAATCGCCCACCGTTTTGCTGCTGTGGCTGCAGTACTTCCTGCTGTCGTTCCCCTGGTACTTCTACATCACGTGGCTGCCGACCTATCTGCGCGATGGCCGCCACGTGCCAGCCGACCACGTCCAGTGGTACGCGATGTTCCCGCTGGCGTTCGGCGGGTTGGGATCGATGGCGTGCGGGTTGCTCTCCGGCCACCTGGTCAAGACGATGAGCGTCAAGTCGACGCGCCGGATCATGGCCTGCTTCGGATTCTTCGGCGCCGCGGTGATGATGGTCGTCTCGATCAACACCGCCGATCCGCTGTACGGGATGATCTTCATGGGGCTGGCAAGCTTCTGCAACGACCTGGTGATGCCAGGAGCCTGGGGTACGTGCATGGACGTGGGCGGCAAGTACGCGGGCACGCTGTCGGGATCGATGAACATGATGGGGAACATGGCCGGATTCGTGGCTCCCGCGCTGGCGGGCTATATTTTACGGGCCACCAACGACAATTTCAACGTGATCCTCTACATGATGGCTGGGGCGTATCTGTTGGGTACGCTGTGCTGGCCGTTCATTGATCCGGTGACGCCGATCGACCAGGATTGATGGGTTTCCTCAATCGCTGGTATGGATTTTTGTAGCGAAACCTACTATAAAAGAAAGATATGAGCAAGTTCGCGCGGCGAGCGCTGTTCGCGCTGTTCCTGCTGGGAACAGGCGGCTATGCGCTCGTGCAACTTCGCGGACCTGAAGGCATCCCCGGCCTGATCGAGAAGCGGGAGAAGATCAAGACGCTCCGCAAACAAGTGGAAGACCGGCAGGCGGAGAACGCCCGTCTGGAGAAGGAGATCCGCGACCTCGAAAAGAAAGACCAGCTCGACATCGAGCAACGCCTGATCGACAGGCTGCCCGAAGGCGAGATCCAGTTCCGCGTGGAAGAGCCGAAGGTCCCAGCTACCGGATCAAAGTAAACCCGCCGTCCACGCGAAGGATGGTTCCGGTGACGTAGGAAGCGTCCCTTGAGGCCAGGTAGGCCACGGCGGCGGCGATATCCTTGGGCTGTCCGATCCGTCCCAAGGGCAACGCCTTGCCCCCGGAGTTTACCCGCCTGTTCCCGAATGCGATGCGCTCGCCGGGAGTGTCGATCCATCCCGGCTCGATTGCGTTGACACGGATCCGGTGGGGAGCCAGTTCGCTCGCCCACGTCCGTGTCATTGCGTTGAGCGCGGCTTTGGCGCCGCTGTACGTACTGGAGCCTGGAGCCGTGTACTCGCTCATCACGGACGTGATGCTGACGATCGATCCGCCCTCGCCCTGCCGAATCATGCGGCGGGCTGCGAGCTGGGTGCAACGCCAGGTTCCCATCAGGCACACTTCCAGGCTCCGGCGGACGTCGGCTTCGGTCTGGTCGACGAGGTGCGCGCGGATTCCCTGCGCGGCGTTGTTCACCAGCAAATCAAGACGGCCCCAACGAGCGTGGACGGTGGCGAATCCCTCTTCGACACCCGAGGCGTCGGTGATGTCGCAGGGGAAATAGAGGTCCGAATGCGCCTCTGCCTGATCCGGAGGGAGCAGGTCAAGCGAGGCGACAACGAATCCGTCGAGGCGGAGGCGATCGACGCACGCGCCGCCGATTCCGCGTGCGCCTCCTGTCACAATGGCTACCTTGGGCATGTCTGATATCCTAATATTTTCTCTTATCTATGCTCTCTGCTACCCAATTGCGCCCGGGCATGATCATCAAGTTCAACAATGATCTGTACTCGATCTTCAAGACCGAGCACCGCACCCCGGGCAATCTCCGAGGCTTTGTCCAAGCCAAAATGCGCAAGCTCTCCTCCGGATCGATGACCGAGCACCGGTTCAGTTCCGAAGACCGGGTGGAAAAGGTAATCATGGACGAGCACGAAATGGAGTACCTGTACGACGATGGCGAGTCCTTCTACTTCATGAACACGGAGACGTTTGACCAGATCCACCTGACGGGCGACCTGCTCGGCGACGCGGTGAACTACCTCATCCCGCAGTTCAAGGTCACGGTCGTGTTCTACGAGGGCAAGCCGCTGAGTGTGGACTTGCCGCCGTCGGTGGACATGAAAGTGGTTGAGACCGAGCCGTCGCTCAAAGGCGCGACTGTGTCCAACGTCACCAAGCCGGCCAAGCTCGAGACCGGACTCGTTGTCCAGGTTCCGCCGTTCATCACCGAGGGTGAATTGATCCGGGTCTCGACCGCCGACGGCAGCTATCTGGAAAGGGCCTGAAGCGCGGCCAAGAGCTGAGGCTCCTCTTCCGGGGCTACGGTTCTGAGGTCGATCAGCAGGCGGTCGCCATCAATCCGTGCGATGACCGGTGGATTGCCGTTGCGAAGCGCATGTTCGGCTTTCGTGGCGCTGGATGCCGGAATCGCAAGGAGCGCCGTGGGAAGCGTCTGCTCGGGCGTCGATCCCCCTCCGGTGACGGATTGGCCGGGGATCACCTCCGCGCCCGGAATCTGCCCGGCGAGTCTGGCCGCCCGGGCGCGGATCTCAGCCTCGGTGAGCGCGATCATGCGGATGACAGGGATCCGGTCCCAGCGCTCCAACAGGGAATCGCGCAGAACTTGCTCGAGCATCCCGAGGATCATCTTATCCAGTCGAAGCGCGCGGAACATCGGGTTGCGGCGGCAGCGCGCGACCAGCGCCGGGCTGCCCGCGACGATTCCAGCCTGTGGTCCGCCGAGGAGCTTGTCGCCGCTAAAGGAGACGAGCGAGACACCGGCGGCGATCGACTCCCGTGCGCGCGGCTCGGTGATGCCGTGGGGGTTCAGCGCCGCGAGGCACCCGCTGCCGAGGTCCTCATAGAGCGGGATGCCGGTTTCGTGCGCAAGCGCGGCTAGATCCTCGCGCGCGGGCTTGGCGGTGAATCCGCGAATGTGGAAGTTGCTCGGATGAACGATCATGAGCAGCTTGGTCCGGGGGTTGATGGCGGCCCGGTAGTCGTCGATGCGGGTCCGGTTGGTGGTACCGATTTCGCGAAGCGTGGCGCCAGAGCTCACCATGATGTCGGGGATCCGGAATCCGTCTCCGATCTCGATCAACTCGCCGCGGGAGACCACCACTTCACCGCCCGCCGCGAGCTCGTTCAGCACCAGGTAGACCGCCGCGGCGTTGTTGTTGACGGCGATTCCTGGGGCGCCAAGGAGCCGTTCAAGCAGCGGTCCGATGTGAGTGTCGCGTTTGCCGCGGCGGCCGGTGTTGAGGTCGTACTCGAGGTTCGAGTAGCCTTGGGTTGGGACCGCCGCGGGCAGGGGAGCCCGTCCGAGGTTGGTATGCAGGATTACGCCGGTGGCGTTGATCACACGGCGCAGGGACGGCTGTTCGAGCGTGCGGAGGCTGAGCCGGACTTCGGCGGCCACATCCGGTGCGGGCGCTCCGGCCCGGATGGACTCGCGCGCCTGGTCCAGAGTCCGGCGGATCTCGGCCACCACCAAGGCATGCGGCAGCCGGCTGGATTCCGCGCTCAACGCTTCAAGCACCGCGTGCACGGAGGGGAGTTGGCGGAAATCGCTCATCCCACCAGCTCCTTCACCCTTCCAAACAATTGCTCCACCTCCTGTTCGCTGCCGGCTTCCGCGGTGAACCGGACCAGCGGCTCGGTGTTCGATGCGCGCAGGTGGATCCATTTGCCGCGCCAGGACAACTTCAGTCCATCGGTGCGGTCCGGCGCGGCGCCGGGAAACGCCTGTTCGAGCTGTTGCATGAGCGGACCCAGGCGTCCATGTTCGAACATGGACTTGCCCGAGCGGCGGAAGTAGCGCGGCAGGTGGGCGGCGAGTTCGGAGAGTTTCACTCCCGTGGCGGCGAGCCGGTCGAGGATGAACGCCATTCCGGCGTAACTGTCGCGGCAGTAGTGGACCGCCGGGACAATGATCCCGCCGTTGCTGCCTTCGCCTCCGATGGCTGCGCCCACGGCCAGCATCTTGTCGACCACGTTCGCCTCGCCAACCGGTGTCCGGTAGACCTTGCGCCCGCGCCGGGATGCGATCTCTTCGATCGAGGCGGAGGTGGTCAGGTTGACCACGGCGTCGCCGGGAGTGCGCGCGAGCACGGCGTCGACCACCAGTGCGAGAACGTCGTCATTGTCAAGCACACGTCCGGTCTCATCGCAGACCGCGAGGCGGTCGCCATCCGGATCCTGCGCGAATCCGATGTCGCACTGCTCACGGCGCACCAGCCCGGCGAGTTCGCCAAGGACCTCGGGTTTCGGCTCGGCTTCGCGTGGGAACGGCTGCGAAGGGTCCACCCACATCGCGCGGAGGTCGCACTGAAGCCGGCGGCTGAGGAAGTCCACGGAGACGAGCGATCCGGCGCCGTTGACTCCATCGAGAGCCACGCGGAAGCGCCGCTGGCGGATCGCGTCCGTGTCCACGCAGGCCAGGACCCGCTCGAAGTGACGGAGCACCGGCGTTTCGGGATCGCAACGGATCCCCTGGATTCCGGCGTTGCCCGCCTGGCGAAAGTCGCTTTGATGATAGATATCGATCAGTTCGCTGCGCTCGTACTGGTTGAAGAATACACCCTCGTGGTTGAAGAATTTGAGCGCGTTGTACTGCGCCGGGTTGTGCGACGCCGTGATCGCGATTCCGCCGCCCGCGCCGGTGGACGCGGTGAACACCTGGATCGTGGGCGTAGGCAGAACTCCGACGTCGATCACTTCGCATCCGGCGGCCAGGAGACCGCAGCAAACGGCATGCTGCATCATGGGTCCACTGGGGCGGGTGTCGCGGCCGACGACGACCGGTCCGCCGCCGACGTAGGTTCCGAAGGCCTGGGCGAAATCGCAAACCAGGGCGGGCGTGAGGAATTCACCGATCACGCCGCGGATCCCGGACACGCCGATCTTGAGGTCGTGTACGCGTCTCATGCGATGCTCCGGACGCGGCCCATCAGGTCGTCGAACAGCTCGCGCGGCTCTTCGCCGCGTTGTTCGCAGATGACGCGCACGACCGGCTCGGTCTGGCTAACGCGCACGTGGAACCAGCGGCCGGGCCAGTCGATACGGAGTCCGTCGGTGACGGTCGCGACGCCATCGGAGTAGCGGTCCTCAAGTCCGGCGAGCAGCGCCGGGATCCGCTTGGAGCGGACGGGAACCTGCTCCTTGAACATCGAGTAGCGGGGATAGGAAGCGATGATGGAGCTGAGGCGGTCGCGCCGTTCGGCCATGAAGGTGAGGATTCCCAGCATCGCCGCGATCCCGTCGTAGACGAAGCGGAACTGTGCGAGCATGATGCCGCCGTTGCCTTCGCCCGCGATGGCGACTTGCCCGGGATCGTAGGCTGCGAGCGCATCCATCGCGGCCTGGCGTCCCACGGGAGCGCGGATGACACGCCCGCCGTGGCGCGAGGCCACCTCGTCGGCCAGCGATGTCGTCGACAGGTTGGTAATGACCAGCTTGCCTCTTGATGTGGGGAGCACGTGGTCGGCGAGCAGCGGCAGGATCATTTCCTCCGAGATAGGCTCGCCGAGCTCGGTGGCGGCGCCAATGCGGTCTGAGTCGGCGTCGAATACGAATCCGCCGTCGGCGCCGATGGGTGCGACCAAGGGGGCGAGCTGCTGGGCGACGGTGCGGGCGTTGGTGGCGGGCTCGTGGGCGAAGGCCTTGCCATCCAGGCGTGCGTTGATGAGTACGAGTCCGAGGCCGAAGCGCTGGTTGAGGCGGCGCAGGACGAGCGAGGACGTTCCGTTGCAGCAGTCGACCACGGCACGAAAATGGCGGATGCGGTCGAAATCATAGACTTCGGCGAGTTCGTCAAGGTAGGTGTCGAGGGCGCCGGCTTCGTCGCGCAGGGATCCCAGTCCGTTCCATGGGGCGTAGTCGAACTTCTGGAGGTGGTAGATGTCGAGCAATTCGCCCGCTTCGGCGGTTGAGAGGTACGAACCGCCGCGGCCGAGAAACTTGAGCGCGTTCCACTCGGCGGCGTTGTGGCTTGCGCCGATCGAGATTCCACCGGCGGCGTTCATGCGGCGGATGGCGTGCTGGATGACCGGAGTCGACACGATTCCGAGCCTCACGCATTCGTGACCGCAGGCCATGAGTCCGGCGAGCACGCCCTGTTCAATCATGGCGCCGCTCGAGCGCGGATCGCGCCCGACTACTACCGGGCCGTCCGTGGGCAGGAAGCTTCCGAACGCCGAAGCGAACTGGAGAACATGGCTCGCGGTCAGGCCGCGGCCGACGACGCCCCGGAGTCCGACGTGCGAGATCCGCAGGCTGTTGGCCATCGGCTATTGTGCGAGAACAAGCTTTCCGAATTGTTCGGGTGTGTGATGGCTGCGGACCATGGTGGGGGTCCACATGACCTGGATCCGGTTGGGAGCAGCGCCGGCGAGCCGGTAGACGTTGATCCGGTACTCGGTCCCGGCCTTGGCGGGCGCGCTGCTGATGGATGCCGTCGGGATGCGCATCTCACCGTACCAGATCTTCTTGGCCTCGTCGATGCGGGCTTTGACCTGCATGCCGGAGTTCCATTTCCAGCCGCCTTCGGGACGGGGTGTTTTGCGGTCGATGTCGAGGTCCACCCATTCGCCTTGTGGGGACACCTGGACTTCGCGGTAGCGGTGGATGTTGGCCAAGTCGGCTCCGATAAAGACTTCCATGACGTCCCACTCCCAGAGCTTGTTGGTCTCCTCCGTGGTGGAAGGGCTGGGCTTGAGCGTGAGCTGGTCGTAGGGACAGATGAACAGGAAGTAGAGGTTCCGCGGCGTCCACTGGATGCGGAAGTCGAAGCGGTTGGAGACGGCGGGCTTTCCAAAGGGGTCGACTTGGCCGGGAATCGCGGGGGCGTTCTTCCAGGCAGCCGAGTTGGGGTCGGCGGTGAGGTCGAAATCGGATTTCGCCCGCCGGGCTTCCATGCGTGCGTTGGGTTCGGCGAGGGCGGCCGTGGCGGCGGCGAGGAGGAGGAACAGGGGCTTCATGGAACTCATTCCAGTGTAACGATGTTGACGCAATCCAGGGGATTCGATACGATGGTTGTGCGGGGTGGAGCAGCCTGGTAGCTCGTTGGGCTCATAACCCAAAGGTCGGTGGTTCAAATCCACCCCCCGCAACCAAGCCATTCATAATGGCCTCGGGCAGGCGGTAGGTGATGCTCACCTCCAAGTCCTGGGGTATCAGCTTCACATCCCCAACCAGAGTACGCAGAAGTTGCTTGCGCTCAGCTTGGCCACCCTGCCGAAGCAGTTTGTCCGCCTGACGCCGGTAGTCCATTGCGGTCGCGGCGTCAAGCTGTGGCGGCGCGCTTGTCTTTTTTGAAGTAGCAACCAGCGATTCCTTTTCCGTCAGCAGTTCCCGGAGCCGGGTGTTGGCCCAGCCTGCATCGTTCAGCCCATCCTCGACGGCGCGGCGGATGTTCTCGATCTTCTGGTCGACGGCAGCGATCCGCTCTCCTGCGTCGGGCCTGAAGTCCGTGGACGCCTCCCAGATTTGTCGCAACTCTTTGTTGACTGCGCGCGTGAACCTCTGCGGGTCGGCGCAGAGATCGAGCACGGCCCGCAAGCCGTTAAGGACTTCCGATTCGACCTCAGCCTGGGGCACGTACACCCCCGGTCCGCATCCCATCCCACTTCGGTACGGCTGGCTCCCGCATACGTAGTAGAACCGGCCATCCGTGTGGAACCCGATCATGTTGGCACCGCAGCGCCCACAGCGGAACAAGCCACCGCTAAGCAGGTACCGCGAGGTGCGGCTTCGGGTCGGTCCGACGTTGAATTGTTTCTTGCCACCAAACGACCGTCGAGCCTCCGCGATCTTTCGGGCCTCTTCTTCAGTGATCAGCGCTTCGTGGCCGCGCTCTGCAATGACCCATTCCTCCGCCGGTCGCTCCCGCCCGGCTTTCGTGTGGACGTTCCAGACTGCGTAACCGCAGTACTGCATGAGCACATGCGGCTGAAGTAGGGCGTACCAAGTCGAGATTCCCCAGTATTGCTTCCGGCGACCAGGGATTCCCGTCTTCTCGCAGAACACCCGAAGTTCTTCAAGCGATGCGCCATTGCCTGCTAATTCCACCAGGCAGTGCCGTGCCCATTCCCGCATTGGGCGACCGGCGACGATCGTTTCATCTGGCACCCAAATGCTCTTGACGAGAGGGCGCCCACGTTTAATCTCGCCCCGATAGAGCCGCTCGGCGCGGTAGCCGAAAAGAGGCTGACCGCCATTCTTGAAACACCAGCCGGTTTCGGCGTCTCGGGTCTGAACATTCGCTCGGCAACCCTTGCGGGTGTGGAAGGCTACCTCCTTGCTGTATGCCTCGTTCTTGGCGAACGTGATCGCCTGCATGTAAACGCCCGCCGCGGTGTCCTCATCCACCTTTGGGTCCGTAACGGATAGCACCTCCACGCCTGCGCGACGAAGTTCCTGAATCTCGCTTTTGGCTGTACTGCTGTCGCGACCGAACCGCGAGAAGTCGTGAACGATGATCACGGAAACGTCTGGGTCACTGCGCGCGCGGTCGATCATCCGATGAAACTCGTGACGCCGCGTCTGGTAGCGGTAGGCGCTCGCCGCTTCTTGGAACTCGGCTACAATCTCGATCCCCTGTGATTCTGCGAATCGGCGGATTTCACGAAGTTGTTCAGGCATCGAAAGCCCGCGTTCCTCCTGTTGCCCGGTCGAAACCCGTGCCCATGCGAAGGCCTTCCGGGGAGACTTCGGCGGGGGCAACGTGGCACCTCCCGGTCCACCAGTCAACGAATGCAGGAAACTCTGTAAGCTACTCATATTGTGCGACTTCGACCACAGCGGTCGTTCCGTGCTACCAATAGTACCTCAGAATAGTACCTGAGCGGTGGAATTCTTTATTGGCAAGATTTTTCAGGTGGCTGGTGCTAACTCCGAGATGATAAACAGGTTCTTGATCTTCAGCCCGAGGGCAATGACTCGCTTGCCCATGGCCGTGAGGTAGTATCGATACGAGTTGCGGGCCTTGCGGATCATGCGGTGAGTCCTGAGCCGCCTTAGCGTCCGTGAGATCTGCCCGGTATTGAATTCGGGCAGCAGTTTGCGAAGGGTTCGGTTCTGGATGCCGGAGATGTTGAACTCTCCCCGGCCCAGGGTGATGAACAGCTTTTCGTCGGCTTCATCGAAAAGGTTGAAGCCTTTCAAGGCGCGTCCGTTGTCCCGCACGGTCTGACTCAACTGGCGCAGCTTGCGCTCCCCTTGACTCGGGTCTTCGAAGGCGGAAATGAATTCCAGGTAGCGGCGGTTCACCTCAACCAGAATTCGCTGCAACTCCCGCAGGCTGTAGATGGTCTTCTTCATCGCTGCATTCCCCAGCGTCTTGTACCCGTCTCGCTGTCCTACCTCGCGGTAGTGCCGAAAGGCGGTGACGTCCAAAGTGGCCGTCTCGATCCTCAGGATCTGTCCGAATTTGTCGTACATCTTCACCGTCGTCTTGCCCATTTGGCGGCGGATTCGCGTGCCTTCGATCCGCACGTTGTAGCGGTTCCCCATTTCTTGCTCGCCGTTGACGGTCAGCCTCCGGCCCAGAAACGTGGCAATGCCGCCGGGCTTGACACGTGTGAATGGCGTGCCATGCCCGCACCTCCGTAACGAATATACCCCTTCTTGGTTCCGGCTTGGTCCGGGCTAGGAGAAAAGCTAGTCCGCGGCTGCGTCAGCATTGCCGGAAATCTCCGAAAGCTTGATCCGTTCCGGCTTGTCCACTTCGGACAAGAACAGATTGGGGTGGTCGCCGGCATAAGCGAGAGCCACGAATCGCGCCAGGATTCGTTCCGCAGCCTCCAACTGTGCTGGCGAAACCGGATCGGACGCAACGATCCTGCGGAACGTGCATTTCGATTTCCGGGTTGCCGCTGGCATGCGCTATCCGACGATTTGATTTGTCGCGAGAGCCGGGCTTGACTCAGTCGTGGCCAACGCCCATTGATTCAACTAACCTTGTCCAATTGCAGACGAGCCACAGCGCCCACGCTCTGGGCGATAC
>Ga0194132_10009912_pt1 | contig 12903 bp, 11 predicted proteins | sample TA2KigOf80mmetaG_FD_148612 | JGI IMG/M metagenome (GOLD analysis project Ga0194132, IMG submission 148612) | Freshwater microbial communities from Lake Tanganyika, Tanzania - TA2015054 Kigoma Offshore 80m | ecosystem: Environmental > Aquatic > Freshwater > Lake | place: Tanzania: Lake... | reverse complement strand
GTTCTGTCGGCGCTGATCGCAACGCGGGCGTCGGGAAGGGCGCCTGGGGATGGGGCAGGATGCTCGAATCCTGCGACAGCCTCGAATCTCCGGCTATCCGGTGGGAGTCGATACCAACTCTCGCCGATGGTGATGCGAATGTCCGTGCCGGAGGTGTCGATAGCGGTCACGAGGCCGGGTGCCGCCAGGATTTCCGCCTGCCATTGCGCCGCGGCGGGCGCACAGAACGCCAGCAGGACGAATGTCGCCAGGATATGCTGCAGAAGGCTCATTTGAGATCGATCTTGGATCGGAGCGGGTAAAATTATAGACTGAATGATCCATAATAAACAGGGCGGAAAGAACGCAATCAGATGGTGGGTAGCTCATGATCGGCGCGCGATGTTTGGCGGTTCTGGGTGTTGTCGTGCTGGTGCAGGGATGCGCGGACTCGGCGGTCGAGAGTGCGGGCGACCCGCTGTCGACAGGCTGTGTCGTGCCGAGACTCGCCGCTACGCCGTCTCCGCCGGTGCGTCCCAACGCGCCTGGCAACCCTCCTGCGCCGGTCCTGTCCGAGGCCGAGTTGGTCGGGCTGGCGGATTGCGTGCGGCCGGTACTGGCGTCGTCGATGCATGCCTCGGAAGCGCCGGCGGCACGGGTCTACTCGTCGAGGCCCCGCTACAGCCTGAGGCCGTTCGGGTCCGAGCATGGCAGCTATCTGGAGATTTTCGCCAACGAGAAGGCGGAGGCGTTCGGCCGCTTCGAGGACGCGGGCGTGCTGCCCGAAGGTTCGATCGTCGCCAAGCACCACTTCTCGGTCAGCGGCGCCGGCGTCGTAAGCCGCGGTCCGCTTCTGACCATGCAGAAGATGCAGCGCGGCTTCAATCCGACGACCACCGACTGGCGCTTCACCATGATCATGCCGGACGGCAGGATCGCCGCCGAGACTGCCGGGCGGAACTCGGCCGGAGTGGATTTCTGCGTCGAATGCCACAAGGCGGCGTGGCGTCAGGATTTCATGATGTTCGTGCCGCCGGAGTTCCGCCGCAAGCCCTGACGCTTCATTCGGAGGCCGCCATGCCGCGCATCGAACCGTTGCCCGTTGAAGCTGCGCCGCTGGCCACGGGATGGCGGCTGCTCGCCGAGCGCGGCTGGTCGCCCGGCAAGCACTCTCCGAGCGTGGCGGGCGAAGCCGCCGCCGGCTGATCTCGATGTTCCTTTATCCCCGGTCCAAGGACCGCCTGTTCCATCTCGGCCCGTTTCCCCTGGAAACGCTGCGTTGTGACGAGCGTGTTGCGGATGCTGAAGCGGCGCGGGCACCGCAGCCGGCAGCCGGCACGGATAGCGCGGACGACCCGTTGTCGCGGGCGGCGGACAAGTACCGCGGCCTGTTCGCGGCCTTCGCCGCCGGCCAGCCGGCGGGGGCACGGGCGCCGGTGCCCGACGACCTCGGGCGCCGCGCCGTCGACATGAAGGGTGCTGGATATTTCATGGATGCGGCCGCGGTCGGAATCTGCGCAATGCCGGATCATGCCTGGCTGGCGGGGGCTGAGCGGGAAGATCACGGCTTTGCCGTGGTGCTGGCGGCCGAACAGCCGCGCGTCCCAGAGCCGGGCAATCCAGCGCAGGGCTGGGTTCAGCCGGCCGCTGGCACGGCGGCAGCGCTGCACGCGACGGAGATCGCCTGTTGCCTGGCGCAGTATATCCGGCTCATGGGATTCGAGGCCCGCGCCCATGTGACCGGCGACATGCGGGTGGATGTCGAAAGGCTGGCAGTTCTCGCTGGCCTCGCCGTGCGGCGCGAGGGGGCAGTCGAGCATCCCTATCTCGGCCAGACCTTGACCTGGGCGGCCGTAACCACGAACTACGCTCTGGCTATCGACCGGCCGCTGCACGCCAGCGCGCTGCGGGCCCGCGGTCTCGCCTATTGGTGGGGTATCAACGGGGCGCAGTCGGGCCGCGAGCGCCGCCGGAAGGCCCGCCGGGCCACGCATCTCAGCGCCTATCCCATGGAGCAGGTGAAGCGGGTCGACCGGCCGACCACGCTGATCCTTGACGACGAGGTTCCCCGCGTGCCCAAGCGCGCGGCCTTCTTCCAGCGCGCGCTACATGGCGACCTGGGAGAGAAGTCGAAAAAGGAACGACAGCGTTTCGCCTTCAAGACACCGTTCGCCTTTGCGCTCCTGCAGCTCATTCGCTCGCTGGTCAAGCACCAGGATGGGCCGCTGTCGCCGGCCACGGGCACGAATCCAGGCGACCCGGCGGCGAACGCCCGGGCGATAAAGTCGCTGTCCTATGCGCTGGGGTCCGACCTCACCGGCATCTGCAAGATTCCGCGCTATGCCTGGTTCTCGCACCGCGAGGACGGGTCGGAGATCAAACCGTATCACCGCTACGCCGTGGTGATGCTGATCGACCAGGGCTACGACACGATGGAGGGCGCCAGCGGCGACGACTGGATCTCGGGCCCCCAATCCATGCGCGGCTATCTTCGGGGGGCGAAGATTGCCGGCGTGATGGCCGAATTTCTGCGCAGCCGCGGCGTGCCGGCCCGCCCGCAGACCAATGCCGACAGCGATGTGCTGCACATCCCGCTCATTCTGTGGGCCGGGTTGGGCGAGCTCAGCCGCATCGGCGAGCTGGTGCTCAATCCCTTCGTCGGGCCGCGCTTCAAGTCCGTGGTTCTGACCACCGACCTGCCGCTGGAAGTCGACAAGCCCATCGATTTCGGGCTGCAGACCTTCTGCGGCACTTGCCTGAAATGCGCCCGCGAATGTCCGTGCGACGCCATCCCCTTCGGCGGCAAGGTGATGTTCAACGGCTATGAGATGTGGAAGCCGGATGTCGAGCGTTGCACCCGCTACCGCGTCACCAATCCGAAGGGTGCAGCCTGCGGCCGATGCATGAAGACCTGCCCGATCAACAAGGTGGTCGACGCCGATGGCGCGGTGCTGACCCGTGTTGCGAGCTGGCTGGGCGTCAACGCCATGTGGCTTAAGCCGCTGCTCGTGCCGATGGCAACGCGGATCGACGACTGGCTCGGCAACGGCCGTCGTAACCCGGCGAAGAAATGGTGGTTCGATCATGAGCTGGTCGACGGTCTGGCCGTCGAGCCGCGGGGCACCAATCGGCGGGACATCGATCCGGCGCGCACCGTCGACCCGGCGACGCAGAAGATGGCTTACTACCACGCCAGCATGATGCCGCCTCCTGACGTGACTGCGCCCATGCCGGTTGACCGCCAGGCGGCGCTGGCGGCGGCGGCGCTCCTCGAGACGCCGGCCGCGGCACTCGCCCGGAAGGAGACGGGTGGGCCGATGCCTTCTCACTATCGTCCGACGCCGCCTGCCGGTGCGGCGGCGCCGGCCGTGACGGTCGCCAGTCCCTACAAGTAGCCGCAGCCCGTTCGCCGATATGGGGCTTGGCGAGTGGATAGCCGCGGCCTATGTTCCGCTGGTCGCTCTAGATACTTTGCCGCTGACCTTCGTAGGCAGGGGCGATCGAGCGGAGAGAGCCGTGGAAATTCGGCTGACCAGCCTGACGGTAGAGGCCGTCACGGGAATCGTTGTCGTCATCGACGTCTTCCGCGCCTTCACCACGGCCGCCGTTGCTCTTTCGCGCGGGGCTCGGCAGATCATCATGGTCGACAGCCTCGAGGAAGCGCTGCGGATGCGTGCCGCCGGTCAGGGGGATTTCTGTATTGGCGAAAGAAAGGGCGCCAAGCCGCCCGAGTTCGATTTCGGCAATTCGCCGGCCGAGCTGGAGCGGGCCGAGGTCGTGGGCAAGACGCTGATCCAGACGACGACCAACGGGACAACAGGAATCCTGGCGGCCCGCTGTGCTGAGTGCATCTACGCCGGCGCCTTCGTGACGGCGGAGGCGACTGTGCAGGTGATTCTCCGGAACACTCCAGCGGTCGTTACCCTGGTGGCGATGGGGCGGGAGGGCAGGGCACGTGCCGACGAGGACGAGCTCTGCGCTCTCTATCTTCGTAGCCGGCTGGAGGGGCGGCGACCCGATACCGGAGCGATACGTACCTTGCTTGCGACGATGACGCCGCCCGTGAGTCCAGCTCTGCTCGCCAACGGCGGCGCCGATCCTCGTGATCGTGAGATCGCCGCTAGGATCGATTCGGTGCCTTTTCCCGTGCGGGTCAGGCTCGTGGACGGCCGGCCGGTCGCCACCTTGGATAAGGGGTCGTAGGGGCTACTTGGCGGCCGGGCGAACCTCCCCTATGTTCCGCCGGCCTCGCGCACTTGAAGGATCTTATGGCCATCGATTCGTTGCTCCGCCTGCCGCTCAAGGTGGTGAATGTCGGTCTCGCCGGCTTCGCTGCCGATCTTAAGGCGCGTGGCGTCGCGGTGGCTGAAGTCGATTGGGCGCCGCCGGCCCGCGGCGACGCACGGCTTGCAGCCCTGGTGTCGAAGCTCGGCGCGCTCGACTCTGTGGACGCCGCCAACCGCGAGGCGCTCGGCCGCTTCTTCAAGGCGGAACCGGTGCTGGTCGATGTGCGGCCGGCGGGCGAGGTGCTCACGCGTCTCAAGGACCGCATGATCCTGCATGCCGGTCCGCCGATCGGCTGGGAGCGCATGTGTGGGCCGCTGCGCGGCGCCATCCAGGGTGCGATCGTGCTCGAAGGTTGGGCGCCCGACCTCGCCGCGGCGGAAACCCTGGCGGCTTCGGGCGGCATTGCCTTCGAACCCTGCCACCACCACGACGCGGTCGGGCCGATGACCGGGATGATCACCCGCTCGATGCCGGTGATGATCGTGGAGAACCGCACCTTCGGCACGCGGGCTTATTGCACCATCAACGAGGGCCTGGGCAAAGTTATGCGCTTCGGCGGCAACGACGCCGAGGTGCTGAACCGGCTGCGCTGGCTGGCGACGACGCTGGCGCCAGCTCTGGCCGGCGCGCTGCGCCTGCAGGGCGGCCTGCCGCTCAAGCCGCTGATCGCTCGCGGCCTGTCGATGGGCGACGAGATGCACCAGCGCAACGTCGCCTGCTCCAGCCTGTTCATCCGGCAGATGGCGCCCTGGCTGGCGCGTGCGGTGAGCGATTCCGCAACGCTCGCCAGCGCCTGCGAGTTCATCGGCGCCAACGACCAGTTTTTCCTCAACGTGGCGATGGCCATGGGCAAGGCGATCACCGATCCGGCGCGCGGCGTCGCCGGCTCGACGCTGGTCACCGCCATGTGCCGCAACGGCACCGATTTCGGCATCCGCGTCGCCGCCACCGGCGACCGGTGGTTCACCGCTCCGGTCGAGCAGCCCCGAGGGCTCTATTTCCCGGGCTACACAGAAAAGGACGCCAACCCCGACATCGGCGATTCCGCCATCGTCGAGACCATCGGGCTTGGCGGCTTCGCCATGGCCGCCTCGCCGGCGGTGGCTGGGTTCGTGGGTGCGGGCTCGGCTGCCGAGGCGTTGAACTACACCCGCGCCATGTACGATATCGCCTTCGGCCGCAACCCGGATTGGACCATGCCGGCGCTCGATTTCGCCGGTGTGCCGACCGGCATCGATGTGCGCAAGGTGGTGGAGACCGGCATCGCCCCGACCATCAACACCGGCATCGCCCATCGCCTGCCGGGTATCGGCCAGGTGGGCGCGGGCACGGTGAAGGCGCCGCTCGCCTGCTTCGAGCAAGCGCTGACGGCGGTCGCCGGAAAGCTGGGGGTCGGGTGATGCCCCCCTCGTCAACGAATCTCACCGCCAACCGCGTGCGCCGCGGCTTCTATCTGGATTCCGTGGCACTGATGCGGCTGTCGCAGACCGTCTCGGCGCTGCCCGGCGTGACCACGGCGGCGTTGATGATCGGCAGCGCCTCAAACCGCGGCATCCTGCATGAGGCCGGGCTGCTGACCCCCGGTTGCGACGCAGGCGCCAACGACCTGATCATTGCCGTGCAGGCGGCAACGCAGGCGCAGCTCGACGCGGCCGTGAATCGCGCCGAGGAGCTTCTCGACCAGCCGCAGGCTGGCGCCGTCGCCGGCAGTACGCGTCGACCGCGCACGATCAGCGCCGCGCTGACCGATCTCGGCGGTGCTAATCTGGCGCTCGTCTCGGTCCCCGGCGAGTTCGCGGCGGGCGAGGCTCACCGGGCGCTGGGGCTCGGTCTGCATGTGCTGATCTTCAGCGACAACGTTTCCTATGAAGAGGAACGTGCCCTCAAGGAGGAGGCGCAGAAGCGCGGCCTGCTGGTCATGGGGCCGGATTGCGGCACGGCGCTGATCGGCGGCGTGCCCCTTGCCTTCGCCAACGAGGTTGCACTGGGCGATATCGGCATCGTCGGCGCCTCGGGCACCGGCTTGCAGGAAGTCTCGACCCTGATCGCCCGCGGCGGGGGCGGCGTTTCGCACGGTATCGGCACGGGCGGCCGCGACCTGTCGGAGAAGATCGGCGCGCTCACCACGCTCGCCGCCATCGACGCCCTCGATGCCGATCCGGGTACGAAGCGGATCGTCCTTATATCCAAGCCGCCGGCTGCGAATGTCGCAGAAGCGGTCCTGGCGCGTGTGGCCAGGAGCAAGAAGCCCTTTGTTATCTGTTTCCTAGGGGCCAAGGGGCTCAAGCTGCCGGCCAATGCGCGGTTTGCCTCGACTCTGGCAGCGGCGGCGAGCGCAGCCTTGGACAAGCCGGTGACCGGCTCGCTCGACGTTCACTCGACCGCCGCGCAGGCAAGGGCCGGTTTCGACGGGCAGCGACGCTGGATCCGCGGCGTCTATACCGGCGGCACATTGTGCGGCGAGGCGCAGATTGTGCTGCGCGATACCGGCGAGCCCTACTGGTCGAATGCACCGATCCCGGGCTCCCTGCCGCAGCAATCAGCCGTCGCGCACAGCCTGGTCGACTACGGAGCCGACGAATACACGCGCGGCAGGCCGCACCCGATGATCGATCCGGCGTTGCGCGACCAGGCGTTGGCTACGGCGCTCGGCGACCCGGCGGTGGCGGCGGTGCTGTTCGACTGCGTCATCGGTCATGGCGCGCATGCCGACCCGGCCGGTGCCGTGGCACGCGTCATCAAGGCCGGGCCGGGCAACCGGCCTGCCCTGGTCGCCTCGGTCACCGGCACCGATGCCGATCCGCAGAACCGCGCAACCCAGGTGCGCACGCTACAGGAAGTGGGCGTGCTGGTCGCCGCCTCGAACGCAGAGGCGGCCTCGCTCGCCCTGGCGATCTCACGTCCTCGCTAACCAGCCAAGCTCACAAGTGCTGCCACCGCGCCAGCTAGCGCGTCCCAGCCGGAGCTGTGGCCGATACGGTCGAGCCGGGCGACACCGTTGGCGAGCGAGGCGTCGTCACTGGCGAGTGCCATCAGAGTGTCATGCAGCGCGGCGGCCCCTTCACCCTCGGCCGCGGCAGCAAGATGAGCAAAGGAAATGTCGCTGGTCCCTGTGCGGGCGCGCGGCAGAAGCCAAGCTGCCAGCCGGTCTGCGACCTCTTCTCGCCCGAACCCGCGTAGCGCGATGAGCGCGCCGCCGAGCGCGTCGTCGCCTGCCGGTGTCAGGCCGGAACCTAGCCCGATCAGCATCGCCACCGTGGCGGGCGGCTCACCCGTCGGGTCGCGCAGCCAGGCAGCGAGCGTCGGAAGGCTGGAGAAGGCTGCGTTCTGGAACCGGTCGCTGGCGGGAAGCGGCGCCTCGGCAACCAGGGTAGGAATGGCAAGGCTGAGGCCGCGAGCCGGGATCGCCGCCAGACGCACGAGAGCGTTCTTCAGCGCCACCTCGTTCCACGATAGCGAGGCGGCGGGATGCCATAGGTTTGCGTTGGCGGCGTCCAGTTCGAGCCCGCCGAGCCGCACCACTCCCGCCTGCCATCGTGCCGTCGTGTTGGCCGCGACGGCGGAGCCGTCAGGCCAGGCGGCGCAGAGCGCGTTGAGCGGGCCTTGGCCCAGGCCAGGCCCGCCGAAACAGGCGATGCGGCCAGAGACATCACGTAGGTAGAGGCTGCGGGCGAAGACGGCGATTACCGTGGCATCCTCCGCCGCCTCGATCAGGCGCCGCGCCTGCCTGCCGGCAATCGTGAGGACGAAGCTCATACCCCCTAGGCGTGATCGGCGACGATATGCGTCCCGGTCTCGCCGCGCAGCGCCGGCAGCGCCTCGTTGAGATGGCCGATGATGCAGCGTTTGCCGCCCATCTCGACGAAACGGATGGCAGCCTCGACCTTGGGGCCCATGCTGCCGGGCGGGAAATGCCCTTGCGCGTGCAACGCCTTCATCTCCGAGACCGTGACCGCGCTAAGGTCGCGTTGCCGGGGCGTGCCGTAGTCGACCGCTACTCGCGAAACAGGACTGAGGATCATCATCGTGTCGATATCGAGCACGCGGGCCATATGGGCAGAGGTCAGGTCCTTGTCGATCACCGCCTCGACGCCGTAACGCATACCGTTGGATCGGCGCACCACCGGGATGCCGCCGCCGCCGCCGGCGATGACCACGGCGCCGTGCTTGGCCAGCGCGCGGATCAGGGAAATATCGACGATGTGCTTGGGGCGGGGCGAGGGCACAACGTGCCGCCAGCCACGGCCCTTCTCCTCGCGCATTTCCCAGCCGAGCTCGGCGGCGACAGCCTTCGCTTCTGCCTCATCGTAGAACATGCCGATCGGCTTGGTCGGGTTCTTGAAGGCGGGGTCGTCGGGGTCGACCTCAACTTGCGTGAGAAGGCAGACGACATGCCGCTTGTTGCCGATCTCGCGCAGCGCGTTCTCCAGCGCCTGCATCAGCAGATAGGCGATACCGCCCTGGCTGTGGGCGACGCAGATGTCGAGCGACATGGGCTCGACGCGGTGGCGCGAGAGCGCTTGGCGCAGATGGATTTTGCCGACCACCGGTCCGTTCCCATGGGTGATGATCAGCTCGTTGCCCAGTGTCATGATCGGCACCAAGGCGCGACCCATGGTCAGCGCGATGTCGATCTGCTCCTCCGGCGTGCCCTTGATGTTCTCGGGATGGATGGCGTTGCCGCCAATGGCGATCAGCAAGCGGTCCGGTATAGTGCGGAAATCACTCATGGTTTACGAGCCAGCGTATCCGTTTTAACGGCTGTCGGCGAGCGCGCCGGCGCAACGCGTTTACCAGGATGCGGGGAGAGGACTCGCTGCGCCGCGATTCCATCCCCGGACCAGCGCACTTCCCCTGCAATTGCAAATGATCGCGGTGCGGTTGTCCGGAATTTTATCCACATATCCACATGATCAATGGGTAGCGGGAGCGGTGGACTCAAGCATATCCGCCTCATCTACAAGTAATTAAACCGGACTCTAGGATGAATCATGCGGAGTCGGGAAGTTGATCCCATATAGGCTTTTCGTGCCTTGACCCGTCTTCTATCGAATCGGCATCATCCGCGTGCGTCTGCAAGGGCCGTGGGGTCACGGAGCTTGCTACGCGGCTTGCCGATGCGTCGCGAGCGGGCGCGGGACGAAGAGCAACAAACCGCGCGGGTGATGGCGTCAGGGTCTGGCTGGGGGGTTTGTTGCAACGTATCGGGCATTTTGTCGAGCGGCTCTTCCGTGAACGCGAGATCATTCTCCGCTCCCAGGTCGGGGTGCGCTATGTGCCGCTGTCTCCTGGCTTGCAGCGCGGCCTCGCCACTGTTGCGGCGCTCGGATTGGTCGTTACCGCCTGGACGCTCGCTGACCATCATCAGGCGTGGCGCCTGGTCGATCTCAAGAACAGCGAGGTCAGCCGGGTAGAGGAAGCCTATCGTCTGGCCATCGACAGCCTGGGCGCCGCGGTCGACGGCGCGACCGAGACGGGCCGCGCCGAAGGTGCTTCGGCGATCCTTTCGCTGGTCGCGCAGAACGAGTCCCTGCAGCGCCACTTGAGCGAGGTCGAGAAGCGGCTGGCGGCGGCCGAGATGGAACGCGAGCGCGCCTCGTCGGTGCACGAGCAGCTGATCGAGCGTTTGCAGTTGCTGGACCGGCAGGTACGTTCCGTCGCTTCGAAGAACGTCGAGCTTGGCGCGGTGGTCACGACGCTGGAGCAGCATCTGACCGACGCAATGGGCGAGCGCGGCAGGCTGGCCGTCGAGCGTGACCGTCTGGCGCGCGAGCGCAATGCACTCAGGGCCGAGATCCAGGAGCTGGAGCGGCGCCAGGGCACACTCACTACGACACACGAGCAGACAGTCGCCCAGCTCGCCGAGCGGACGCAGGTCGGCATCGAAGGGCTGAAACGGTTGATCGGGCGTACCGGCGTGGATGCCGAGCGGCTCCTGGCGACGCATCTGGCAGGCGGCCAGGGCGGCCCCTTCGTCGCCGTCCCGCCTGGCGACAGGGTCCAGGCCAACCTCGTCGGGCTGGGTTCCCAGATCGGCCGGCTGGAGGAGATGCGTAAGTTGCTGCGGGCACTGCCGGTCGGGGCGCCGCTTGAGAATTATAACCTGATGAGTCCGTTCGGCGTGCGTCGCGATCCCTTCACCGGCCAGCTGGCGATGCACAACGGTCTCGATCTCTCGGCGCCGTCACGCACCCTGGTCCACTCGACCGCCGGAGGAACCGTGACTACCGCCGGTTGGAACGGCGAATTCGGCAATCTGGTTGAGATCGATCACGGCTATGGCTTGACGACTCGCTACGGACATCTATCGCGTATTCATGTTAAGGTCGGGCAGCGGGTGGCTTCGCATCACGCGGTGGGGCTCGTCGGCACGACGGGACGCAGCACCGGGCCACACGTCCATTACGAGGTTCTGGTGGACGGCAAGAACCTCAACCCGGCGAAGTTCCTGGAGGCAGCGAGATATGTTTCGAAAAGCCAATAACTCGCGCGAACATAGCGACGGCTCGGGGAGACAGGGCATGCCCACGATCATCGGCGCGGACTTCCGTGTCAAAGGCGATATTTCGTGCGAGGGCGATATACAGCTTGAGGGTACGGTCGAAGGGAACATCAAGAGCCTGCGGCTGACGGTGGGTCCAAGTGGCGCTGTCCAAGGTGATGTCAATGCGGAGTCTGTGCGCGTCCAGGGCAAGATCACCGGCACCATTCGCGCCAAGGCCGTGGAACTCGCCGGTACCGGCCACGTGACGGGCGACATCCTGCACGAATCCCTGATGGTTGAGAGCGGCGCCTTCCTCAACGGCCATTGCCGCCGGCTGACTGCGACCGAGATCCTGGCCGAGGCCGAAGCCCGCGACGCGGTGAAACAGGAGCGCGAGGCGGCAGCGAAGCCCGAGGAAGCGAAGCCGGATCTGCAGGTCGTCTCTGGCGGCCGCTGAGACGCCGAGCTAGAGGAAGGGCGCGGGCGCTGGGGCGCCCGCGCTTTTTTGTGGCGACATTGGCGAGGGGCAGGGAGATGACGGCTTCGGCTGCGGTGCGCGAGGCGCGGCTGTGGCAGCGCCATGCCGAGATGGCGAGGCTGGGCGCTACGGCCAAGGGCGGAGTCAACCGCCAGGCCCTGTCGGCTGAGGATGTGGCCGCGCGCAAGCTGCTGGCTTCCTGGGCGCAAGCCCGCGGTTTCGCCGTCTCGACCGATGCGATCGGCAACCTCTTCGTGCGCCGCGCCGGCGAGCAGCACGACGCCGCTCCGGTGATGACCGGGTCGCATATGGATAGCCAGCCGACCGGCGGTCGCTTCGACGGGATCTATGGCGTGCTTGCCGGGTTCGAGGTGCTTGAGGCGCTCGAGGATGCCGGCATCCGCACGCGCCGGCCGCTCGAAGTGGTCGCCTGGATGAACGAAGAAGGTAGCCGCTTCCCGGTCGGCGCCATGGGCTCGGCGGTGTTCGCCGGGCGGCTGGCGCTCGACAAAGCGCTGGCGGTCAGGGACCCCAAGGGCACGACGGTGGCTGCGGCCCTGGCGGAGACGATGGCGGCGGCGCCCGTGGCCCGGCGCGCCAGGATCGGCGGCCCGGTCGCCGCCTATGTCGAGGCCCATATCGAGCAGGGGCCGCGTCTCGAAGCGGATTGCCGCACGATCGGCGTGGTGACCGGCATCCAGGGCTCGCGGCGCTACGCCGTGGAGGTGACCGGCGAGGAGGCGCATGCTGGTACGACGCCGCGCGCCGCGCGCAAGGACGCGCTGTCGGCGGCGGTAGCCGTGGTCGCGGCGCTGGAGACGCTGATGGAGGACCCGACCGACACGGTGCGCTTCACCGTGGGGCGTTTCGAGGTGTTCCCCGGTTCGCCGAACACCGTACCGGGCCGGGTCTATTTCACCATCGACTTTCGCCATCCGGATCAGGCGGTGCTCGAAGCGCGCGGCGGCCGTATCGCCGCTGTGGCGGCCGCCCATGCGCGCGGGTGCACGGTCTCGGTCAGCCAGCTCACCGACGTGCCGCCGACGGTCTTCGCGCCCTCGATCGTCGATTTGGTGCGCGACTGCACGGCCGGGCTCGGCTTGCCGTACATGGACATGCCTTCGGGGGCAGGACACGACGCCATGCATATCGCGACGCTATGCCCGGCCGGGATGATCTTCGTGCCCTGCGAGCGCGGCATCAGCCATAACGAGGCGGAGAACGCCACGCCAGCAGACCTCGCTGCGGGCTGCCGCGTGCTGGCCGACGCGCTGACCACGCTCGCCAACCGCTAGCGCTCAGCGTTCGGTTCCGTCGCGGCGGCACGATTCAGCTCCGGTCAAGGTCGCGTGCTACAGCGTCGCTCATGGCGCGGAGTTCCGCTGGGGCACACGCGGTGTCTGGTGGATGTGGGTGTGGTCCTCCCCCTGAACAGTGGTCCGCCCTGAACTATGTCTTTTGACAAGAGGGAGGACTGCAATGCCGAAGAAGAGGCACAAGCCTGAAGAGATCGTTTCGAGACTCCGACAAGCCGATGTCTTGATCTCACAGGGCCAGGATATCGCTGATGTCATCCGCCAGATCGGGGTGAGCGAGGTCACTTATTATCGGTGGCGCCAGGAGTACGGCGGGCTGAAGATCGAGCAGGTCAAGCGCCTGAAAGAGCTCGAGACGG
>Ga0194132_10009909_pt1 | contig 12907 bp, 9 predicted proteins | sample TA2KigOf80mmetaG_FD_148612 | JGI IMG/M metagenome (GOLD analysis project Ga0194132, IMG submission 148612) | Freshwater microbial communities from Lake Tanganyika, Tanzania - TA2015054 Kigoma Offshore 80m | ecosystem: Environmental > Aquatic > Freshwater > Lake | place: Tanzania: Lake Tanganyika... | reverse complement strand
GTTTCTCGGCGATGCGCGGGACCAGCTTGCGGCCAAGACGGCGGCCGGCGTGGCGTACTGGCGGCCCGAGTGGTGCCTCGGCCAGTTCCGCCTCGATGGCTGCCGGGCCGACCTCGGCCTGCCTGACCTGACCGTGGCCGAGGCGGCATCGCGCGGTGTCAAGACCATGCTGATCGGCGTTGCCAATCAGGGTGGCTTCATTGCCGCGAACTGGACCGCGGCGATGCTGGCGGCGCTGGAATGCGGGATCGATCTCGCCAGCGGACTGCACGCCCGACTGAGCGATATCGACGCCGTGCGCGAGACCGCGGCTCGGCTCGGGCGGCGGCTCATCGACGTCCGCCACCCGACGCGGGCGTTCAAGACCGGCACCGGCGCCAAGCGGCCGGGGAATCGGCTCCTGACCGTCGGCACAGACTGCAGCTGCGGCAAGATGTACACTGCGCTGGCGCTCGAGCGGGCGTTGCGGGCGCGGGGCGTGGCGGCCGACTTCCGCGCTACCGGTCAGACCGGGATCTTCATCGCGGGGGAGGGGGTGTCGGTCGACGCCGTGGTCGCCGATTTCATCTCAGGAGCGACCGAGTGGCTCTCGCCTGGCGCGGCGCCCGAGCACTGGGACCTGATCGAGGGCCAGGGCTCGCTGTTCCATCCGGCGTATGCCGGCGTGAGCCTCGGGCTCCTCCACGGCGCCCAGCCGGACGCCCTGGTGCTGTGCCACGAGCCGACGCGGACGCACATGCGGGGGCTGCCGCACTACCCGATTCCCAGCCTCGGAACCTGCCTCGAGGCTAATCTGGGCGCCGCGCGGCTGACCAATCCCGCGGTCCGCCTGGCCGGCATCAGCATCAACACCTCGGCCCTGCCGCCGGAGCGCGCGCGAGCGCAATTGGAGGAGATCGAGCTCGCCTTTGGCGTGCCGTGCGTCGACCCGGTGCTCACGGGAGTGGATCGCATCGCGGCTCAGCTCTGCTGACGATGGCGTGCCGTCTCACCGTGAGCCGGGAGACCTGGCCGCTACGGGGCGCGTTCACGATCTCGCGCGGCTCGCGCACGACCGCGGAAGTCGTTGTGGCAGAGATCACCGACGGCGAGTTCCACGGGCGCGGCGAGTGCGTGCCCTACGCGCGGTACGGCGAGACGGTGGCAGCAGTCGCGGCGGCGATCACCGAACTTGCCGGGGCGGTCGCGGAGGGCCTCACACGGCAGGATGTGCAACGGGTGCTACGGCCCGGCGCCGCCCGCAACGCGCTCGACTGCGCGTTCTGGGACCTCGAGGCCAAGCGGGCAGGGCAGCGCGCGTGGCAGCTTGTCGGCCTTCCTCCGCCCCAGCCCATGACCACCGCTTACACGCTTTCATTGGATACGCCGGAAGCGATGGCGGCCGCGGCACGGGCCGCGCGCGATCGGCCGATACTCAAGGTCAAGCTCGGCGGCGCCGGGGATCTCGAGCGGGTGAGGGCGGTACGCTCCGGTGCGCCGTCGGCGGCACTTATCGTTGATGCCAACGAGGCGTGGACCCCGGCGCTTTACGATGAACTCGTGCCCCAACTCCACGGGCTCGGCGTCCAACTCATCGAGCAGCCTCTGCCGGCGCAGGCGGATGGGGCGCTCGCCGGCCGGCCGCGGCCCGTGCCGGTGTGCGCCGATGAGTCGTGCCATGACCGCGGTTCGCTCGCCGGCCTAGCCGAGCGCTACGATGTGGTCAACGTCAAGCTCGACAAGACCGGCGGCCTGACGGAGGCGCTGGCACTCGTCCAGACTGCAGCGGCGGCCGGCCTCGGCATTATGGTCGGATGCATGATCGGGACCTCGTTGGCCATGGCGCCGGCGATCCTGCTCGGCGCCACGGCGCGTTTCGTCGATCTCGATGGTCCGCTGCTGCTGGCAGGCGATCGCGCGGCTGGCCTTAGCTACGCGAACGGTCGCGTCCACCCCCCCGACGCCGCGCTGTGGGGCTGAGCGCGTCCGTGAGGCGGTTTCGCACGATCGACGATCTCGACGTGAGAGGGCGGCGTGTCCTCGTCAGGGCCGACCTCAACGTGCCGATGAAGGCGGGCATCGTCACCGACGCCACTCGGATCACCCGACTGGTGCCGACGATGAAGGACCTCCTCCAGCGCGGCGCCAAGGTGATCGTGCTGTCGCACTTCGGCCGACCGAAGGCTGGGCCGGAGCCCGCGCTCTCGCTGCGGTCGCTGGTCGAGGCGCTCCGCCGGGCACTGGGCGGTGTCCCGGTCCGCTTCGCCGAGGACTGCATCGGCCCGACCGCTGCCGCGGCCGTCGGGCGCCTCGGCGACAACGAGGTGCTGCTGCTCGAGAACCTCCGTTTCCACGACGGCGAGGAAGCGAACGCGGCCGATTTCGCCGCGGCGCTGGCGGCGCTCGGCGAGGCCTACGTCAACGATGCCTTCTCCGCCGCGCACCGCGCGCATGCCTCCGTCGAGGCACTGGCACGACTGCTGCCGGCGGCGGCGGGTCGCGCCATGCAAGCCGAACTGGACGCACTCGAGGCCGCGCTCGCCGCGCCCCAACGTCCACTGCTGGCGATCGTCGGCGGCGCCAAGGTATCGACCAAGCTCGCCATCCTCGAGAACCTGGTCAAACGGGTCGATGCCTTGGCGATCGTCGGCGGGATGGCGAACACATTCCTGTTCGCCCGCGGCGTCCGGGTCGGTCGCAGCCTCTGCGAGGCCGAGCGCGCCGAGGAGGCCCGCCGCATCGAGGCAGCGGCACGACTCGCCGGGTGCACGGTCATTCTGCCGACCGATGCGGCGGTCGCGACCGAGCTCCGGAGCGGCCTCGCCGCTCAGGTCAGCGCGATCGAGGCTGTGCCCGACGACGCCATGATCCTCGACATCGGGCCGCGCACGGTCGCAGCGCTCGCTGCCCGACTGGGTTTGTGCGCCACCGTGGTATGGAACGGACCGCTCGGCGCTTTCGAGACGCCGCCGTTCGATGCCGGCACGACCGCGGTGGCGCGGGCCATTGCCGACCTCACGCGGGCCGGCCGGCTGCTGAGCGTTGCCGGGGGTGGCGATACTCTGGCTGCACTCGAAGCGGCGGGCGCCGGCGATGGCTTCTCCTATCTGTCAACGGCGGGCGGCGCCTTCCTGGAGTGGCTGGAGGGTCGCGAGTTGCCTGGGGTAGCGGCTCTAGCGGCACGATCCTGACGCGCGCTACGCAGCGGTCGCTCGGTCGATGCCGGCCGCCATCAGCGCCTTTTGCAGCGTGGCGATTCGGACGGCCCGCTCGTCACCTTGGGCGCCATCGAGGAACTGCGGCAGGAACTCGGGGCGCATCATGTAGCTGACGGCGAGCTTGCGCGCGGTTTCGGCTTTCGAGCCGTCGGTGAAGGTGCCGAGCGCGCACAGCTCGACCAGGCGCGACGCCTTCTCCACCGTCCGCGCGAACTGCCGGTCGATCGCGCGGAAGAACTCAGTGCGCTTGAGCACCGCCTGCTGTAGCCGCTCCAGTGCCTCCGCGAACCGCGCCCTACTTCCTGCATCAAGAGCCGACTCGACGATGGCGCGATGAAGCCCCGCGACTTGTCGCAGCTGCTCCACGGTGTTCGTGGTATCGGCGAACAGGTCCTTCTCGAACTCGCGGTCGCTCAAGATGTACTCGACGTAGTTGACGATGAGCAGACGGTTCTCCTCGCCAACATGCTGTGCGATCTCCAAGAGGAGCCGAATCTGCTCGCACCTGCCCGGCATCTGGCGGACGCGTTCGGACAACTGTGACGGGCTGAGCGTCCGACCGACGCGTTTGTGGACGAGATGCATCAGCGGCGTGGCACCCTGTGCCGCATCCATGCGCCGGAGATTGGCGAGCACGTCGCTGATGGCGCGAAGCTCGGTCAGGAAGTCGCTCGAGCTGAGCGGCGTCCACGTGTCGAGCATACCGTGGATATTGGCGATCACGGCCAGCTTGGTTGCCGGCCAGGCGGAGGTGGTAAGGAACGCGTTGAGCTTGGCCACGACCGGCCGCACTGCGGCGGCGTCCTTGGGCACGTACGCGCCGAGGTAGAGGTCCACGGCTTCATAGAGGCGTTGGCTCAGGCTTTCGTATTGCCCGAGCAGGCTGTCGAGCGCCACCTTGTTGCGCACGATCTTGCCGACCAGGATATCGAGGTAGCGCCGCTCATTGGCGGCAAGGTCAGGGCTATCCAGCGCGATTAGCCGCTCGAGCTTGGCCTCCCAGGTCGCGGCATCGAACAAGTAGCAGGCCAGGAGGTGATTGACGTGGGTGTCGCGCTTGACGTCGGTGGCGGTGGCGACGACCTGTCGGACGACCGAGACGAAGGTACTGGGCGTTACCTTCAGGCGCTTGGCCAGCTTGGCCGCGCTGGCCAGGTTCGGTCCGATGGCATCGACCATGTCGTGGAACTGCCGAATGCGCTCGGTGACAGATTGGCCGCGCGCCCGTGCCTGCGCGACGGCGACCTTCTGGATCGTCGCCTGCAGGACGTTGGCGGCTGCCGCCATGCGCCGCTGGTACTCCTGGTGGTGGAGCAATTCTGTCGGCGTGATCACGTTTTGGTTGAGGAAGGCTCGGCACAAGCGGCCGATCAGCTCGTGCGAGGGCGGCGCATAGAACCCGGTGACCGATTCGCAATCGGCCTGCTTGGCCAGCTCAGCCTCCGGCAGCTCAGTCATCGCACCGCCAGGGTATGATCTTCTGCGCTCCCACGTCCGTCGGCTCAGCCTGAATGCTCGCGCGGCGGCCCGGTACGGCCGCCCGCTGGCCTTCGCGAGACTAGCGGCCAACGGTGAACAACCCTCTACGCCGCGCTTCCAGGCTGGTTGCCGGGCGGCGATCGGACGTTGATAATCTGGGCCTCGCTAGGCCGGACCCGGGGGACCGCATCATGACGTCCACAGCAGCGATGAAGGCGGCCGGTGCGGCTATCGAACTGGGCTCGTCGGCAAGCGATGCGCCGCCGCACGGGGTGGCGCACTTCCGGTTCTTCGACAACCGCGAGAAGTACCTTCTGTTCGTCACCACGTGCAGCGAGAAGTGGGTGATCGCCGAGCAGGTCAGCAAGGAGTTGCGCCAGATCCGTCCCACCCCGCCGGCGCTGCGCGTCTTCGACGCCGGCATGGGGGATGCCACGGTGCTGACCCGCGTCATGCGGGCCGCGCACCATCGCTTCCCCACCGTCCCGATGTTCGTGGTCGGCAAGGAGGTGAGTCTTGAGGACGTCCGGCTCAGCCTCGAGAAGATGGCGGATCGCTTCTTCGAGCATCCCAACACGGTGCTCGTTCTGACCAACCTCTACTATGCCGAGGCGCCGCGGCTGTGGCCGACGTCGAGCGCCGCCGCAGCGCAGCTCAACTGGTACGAAGTGGCGCTCAACGGCACCACGGCGCACGAGTTCGACGGCCAGATCCGCGGCCTGCAAGCGATGATCGCCGAGGGCTGGCAGGTGCGGGCGAGCGAACGCACGGGCAACCCGCTCTACGTTCGCCCGTCGGTGCTGGTGCTCTACCGCGAGGATCATCGCTTTCAGCTCGACCCGATCGTGCCGCGCCCGGAACAGGGCGCGCGCGAGTACGACTTGATTCTCGCCTCGCAGCCGTTCCGCGCGCGTCTCGACGCGGCGCGGAAAGTCCGCACCGTGCTGGCGCCGCTGGTGCGCGCGATCGCGCCCGGCGGGCGGATGCTTGCCATCCAATCGTACGGCAACGATCCGGGGATGGAGGTCATCAACGCGATCTGGCCAGAGGAGCACCCGTTCAAGACGGGACGCCAGGAGCTCGTCGAGCGCCTGCGTGAGATGCTGGTCCAGGAGTGCCCGGACCTGCGCTACCACAGCTATCCGGACAACCGGGCGCTATTCCGCTACAACCTGCACGTCATGCCCTCGGAGCTGAGCTCGATCGGCACCTCGACGCTCATGGCGGCGTGGAACGCCGCCGTCTACGTCGCCCAGATCGATGATCACCGATTGCACGAGGTGCTCACCTCCGGCGCCTACCTCGATGCCACCCGGCGCGTGCTGGAGAAGTATCACGGCCTCTGGTTCAACGACGAGTCGTTCGCCGTCTCGCGCCGGCCGGCCTGAGGGGCGCGTCACCAAAGCTAGCGTGTGACCTTGGTCCCGAGCACGCCAGAGTCGCGGATCGTCTGGGGGATGGCTTCCACGTTGCGCGGCGCCATGAGGTGTACGCCGGCAACGCCGGGGATCTGGCGGTACTCCGCCATGAGCTCGGCGCACACGCGGCGGCCTTCGCTCGCCTGATCGCGCGCGCCCTCGAGGCGTGCGAGGATGGCGTCGGGAACGTGCGTCCCAGGCAGATTGTCGCGCATCCAGCGCGCCTGACGTGCCGATGCCAGGGGGCCGAGGCCGACCAGAATGAACAGCCGCTCGGTAATGCCGAGGTCGCCGAGCCGCGCGATGTAGCGACCCAGCAGCGCAGCGTCGAAGCAGAACTGCGTCTGCACGAAGTCGATGCCAGCGGCCAGCTTGTCGCGTAGCGCCTTGGGCTCCCAGTCCGGCGCCGGGTCGAGCGGCATGTCGGCGCCACCGATGAGCAGCCGCGGCGGGCTGCCGATGGCACGGCCCGAAGGTAGACGGGACTGATCGCGCATCGCGACGGCGGTGGCCATCAACTCGCCGCTCTTGAGATCGAACACGCCCTTGGCCTCGGGCTGGTCGCCCACGCTCGGCGGGTCGCCGCTGAGGCAAAGTACGTTGGGAACGCCGAGGGCAGAGGCTCCGAGCAAGAGGCCCTGCAGGGCGATTCGGTTGCGGTCGCGGGTGTTAATCTGAAGCACCGGTTCGATTCCGGCGCCGACCAACAGCGCCGCAGCGGCGAGCGCGGCCATATGGGCCCGAGCACCCGCGCCATCGGTCACGTTCACGGCGTCGACCAGCCCCTTGAGCGGTCGAGCAGGCGCCAGCAGCGCCTCCGGGTCCGCCGACAGCGGCGGGGTCAGCTCCGCCGTGATCGCGAAGTAGCGCGCACGGAGCGCCCGCTCGAGGTGCCCGGAGTTCAGGAGATCGGCCGGTCGATCCATGTCGCGCCTCGCCCGACCATTCGCCGCGGCCCTGCGCACGGCGGCGGGCGGCAGCACCTAGCATAGAACCCGTTCGAAGGGTAGCGCGGCGGTGTTTGCGGGCGGTCGCGCATCTGCTTGGCCGTCGTCATGGACCGAGCGCCGCCGCTGGCCATGATCCGGCAGTTATGCTACGAACCGGAGCCGCACGCTCGGAGTTCCGCCGTTAATCGTCCATTACAGTGCCTGCCGTACAAGGAGGGAGCGCTTGAACCCGCTGTACCTGCCCTGTCAGCCGCCTGAACCGTGGCCCATCGTGTCCTTGCAATGTCGCCGCGCACCGTCTTTCGTACCCTCGGCATAGCGTTCGTCCTGGCGGCTGCGGCGGCCTGCGCTACGCCGCCGGCCGATCCGGGAGCGCGCGCGGAGTTCGATGCCGTGAACGACCCGTTCGAGCCGCTCAACCGAGCCGTCTTTCGGTTCAACGTCGCGGTCGATGACGCCCTGATCCGCCCCGCGGCCGTCGTCTATCGCGCCGTCGTGCCCGATCCGGGGCAGATCATGGTGCACAACTTCCTGACCAACCTCGAGGCTCCGGTGGTGTTCGCCAACGATGTCCTGCAGGGCGAGTCGGAACGCGCGGCGATCACCCTGAGCCGATTCCTCATGAACTCGACGATCGGATTCGGCGGCTTCCTGGATCCGGCGACCTATGCCGGGCTGGAGCGCCACAACGAGGACTTCGGTCAAACGGTGGCGGTGTGGGGCGCGGGTGACGGCGCCTACCTGATGCTGCCTCTGTTCGGACCGTCATCGCCCCGCGACACCGCTGGGCTCATCGTCGATCATTTCCTCGATCCCTTCGCCTACATCGTCGACGACGGCGACCATGACGAGTGGTTCTCCGTTGGCCGGCTAGCCCTCAGCGCCGTCGACCTGCGCGCACGCCACCTGGAGGAGCTCGACGAGATCGAGCGTACTTCCATCGACTTCTACGCCACCGTCCGCACCCTCTACCGCCAGCGCCGCGCCGCCGAGATCCGAAACGGTGCGCTGCCGCCAGACTCGGCCATTCCAGCGATCACATTCGAGGACGAAGCCGGGGCCGACGGCGCCTTGGTGCGGGCGGCCGAGTAGCCGCCACGTTCGCCCATGTCGCCCGGCCGCCTCATCCGCTCCGTCGTAGTCGCTGTGGCGTTGCTGGTGGCATCCGGCGCACAGGCGGCGCCGGCCGCTGATGCCTCGGCGTTCGTCGTCGAGCTCGGCGAAGAGGCGGTGCGGATGCTGGGGGACAAGTCGCTGACCGAGGAGCAGCGGATCGCCAACTTCCGCCGCCTCCTGAACAAGGGCTTCGATTTGCGCACGATCGGCCGCTTCGTGCTCGGCCGCCACGCCCGACAAGCGGCACCGGAGCAGCTTGCCGAGTACGAGCGGCTGTTCGCCGAGTTCATCGTCAAGACCTATGCGACGCGGCTCGGCCAGTACGAGGGCGAGCAGCTTCGCGTCCTCGGCGCCGCGGAGGACGGCGATAGCGATGTCATGGTGCGCAGCGAGATCCTGGTGCCAGACGGGCCTCCGGTGCTGGTCGACTGGCGCGTGCGCGAGCACGAGGGAGCCCAGCACATCGTCGATGTCGCGATCGAAGGTGTGAGCATGGCGATCACGCAGCGCGACGAGTTCGCTGCCGTCATCCAGCAGCGTGGCTCGCTGGCGGGCCTCAACGACGCTTTGCGTGCCAAGATTGGCGAGTAAGCCCGCCGCGCGACGCTAGGCGTGGCTGAAGCGCTTGAAACGGATGCGATGTGGTTGATCGGCCTCGGCGCCGAGCCGGCGGTGCCGGTCGGCTTCGTATTCCTGGTAGTTGCCTTCGAACCAGGTAGCCACGCTGTCGCCCTCGAAAGCCAGGATGTGCGTTGCGATGCGATCCAGGAACCAACGATCGTGGCTGATGATCATGGCGCAGCCGGCAAACGCGAGCAGCGCCTCCTCGAGCGCGCGCAGGGTGTCGACGTCGAGGTCGTTGGTGGGCTCGTCGAGCAAGAGGAAGTTGGCGCCCGATTTCAGCATCTTGGCCAAGTGGACGCGGTTGCGCTCGCCGCCCGAGAGGTCGCCGACCCGCTTCTGCTGATCGCTGCCGCGGAAGTTGAACGCCGAGCAGTAGGCCCGGCTCTGCACCGTCCGGCGGCCAAGCGGAATCTCGTCGAGCCCACCCGAGATTTCCTGCCACACGGTGTTCGTCGCAACGAGCGACTCGCGGCTCTGGTCGACGTAGCCAATCCGCACGGTCTCACCGAGCCGCAGGCTGCCGCCATCGGCCGGCTCCTGGTTCGTGATGAGGCGGAACAGCGTGGTCTTGCCGGCGCCATTCGGGCCGATGACGCCGACGATCGCGCCCGGTGGAACGGCGAAGCTCAGATCGTCGATCAGTAGGTTCTCGCCGTAGCCCTTGCGCACGTTCCTAACTTCGAGCACGAGGTCGCCGAGCCGATCCGCCACCGGAATGACGATCTGCGCCGGCCCCGACAGCCGCTCGCGCTCCTCCGCCACGAGCTGTTCGTACGCGGTGATGCGCGCCTTCGACTTGGCTTGCCGGGCCCGCGGCGACTGCCGGATCCACTCGAGCTCGTGGCGGAGCGTGCGTTGGCGCGCCTCGTCCTGCCGCTCCTCCTGGGCGAGCCGCGCCTCCTTCTGCTCGAGCCAGGACGTGTAGTTGCCCTTCCACGGGATGCCGCGGCCGCGGTCGAGCTCGAGAATCCAGCCCGCCACGTTGTCGAGGAAGTAGCGGTCGTGCGTGACGGCAACGACGGTGCCTCGGCAATCGTGCAGGTAGCGCTCGAGCCAAGCCACCGATTCCGCATCCAGATGGTTGGTCGGCTCGTCGAGCAGCAAGAGGTCGGGGCGCTGCAACAGGAGGCGGCAGAGCGCGACGCGCCGGCGCTCGCCCCCCGACAGGGTTGCGACCGCGGAATCCCCGGGCGGGCACCGCAATGCATCCATGGCGATCTCGACCGCGCGCTCGATCTCCCAACCGCTGACCGCGTCGATCCGCTCCTGGAGCTCGCCCTGCTCGGTCAATAGCGCGGTCATCTCATCCTCGCTCAGCGGCTCGGCGAAACGCGCGCTGACCGCCTCGAACCGCTCGCGCAACGCTAGCGTCTCGGCCACGCCTTCCATGGCGTTGCCGAGCACCGACTTCGCGGCATCGAGCACCGGCTCCTGCGGCAGATGGCCGATCTTGACCCCTTCGGCCGGCCACGCCTCGCCGATGACCTCCCGATCGAGACCCGCCATGATGCGCAGCAGCGTCGACTTGCCGGCGCCGTTCAGGCCGAGGACGCCGATCTTGGCCCCCGGCAAGAAGGACAGCGAGATGTCCTTGAGCACCTCGCGCCCGCCTGGATAGACCTTGCCGAGGCGCGAGGTGACGAAGATGTACTGGTAGGCGGCCATGGTCCCCGATGGGCCAGTGGGTCCTGCGCCCGAGTTCTAGCCAAACCCGGCTGGTACTGCAATTGGCGCCCGCGCCCGGCGCCCCCGTCGCCGCCCAAAAGCCGCTCGGGCAGGGGTGACCCGAACAGGAGCCTAGCCGCGAATTCCAGGACGACCATCGCCAAGAGCACGCTCGTTGCCGCAATCAGCCAGTTCGCAAGCCACGGCCGAGTCGTGGACCGTTACTGTGTTGCGGTTGGCTACCCTCTGCGCTCACGCCATCCACTCCGACGCCCCCTGGCATGTCCAGCGAAGGGCCTCGGCGACGGCGACGGGCTCTGTTCTAGGCGCATTGCTGAGATGCATACGGCACACGTCGTTCACGGTTCGGAGTTGCGCTACAGTCGCTGCCGCGCTGGCGCTCCAGTTCCCTCTCTGTGCCCGGGATGCCTTCCACCTTCCTTGCCATGCTGGCGATGTCCGGCGCCGTTCTGCTGTGGTCCTCGAGCGTGGTCGGGACCAAGCTGATCGTCAATGACCTGGCGATCGGCGAGATCATGATCGGGCGGTTCGCGTGCGGCGCCCTGATCCTCTGGGTCGCGGTGCTGGTGACGCGGCAGCGGTTCCGCCTGGCTGACATCGGCTGGCGGCCGCTGCTCATGGGCTGCATCGAGCCCGGTCTCGTGACCGCGCTCATGATCGTCGGCCTCCTCTACACCAGTGCGGTCAGCGCCGCCCTGATTTTTGGCCTCATGCCGCTGGTGCAGCCGTTCACGGGGCGTATCGTGCTCAAGGAGCCGATCCGAGCCGGCGTGCTGGTCGGCGCGGTCATCGCGGTGGCGGGCACGGCCCTCTACGTCGCCGGGCGCGGCGGCGAGGAGGGAAGCCTGATCGGCGATGCCCTCATCCTGCTCGGTGTGGTGCTGGCTTGCACCAATCAGCTGCTGGCACGCCGCGTCGCGCAAACCAAGGGCCGGGCGGTCGTGGTCAGCGCCTTCCAACTGTCGGCCGCGAGCCTGGTCGGCGTGCTCGTCCTGTTCGTCATCGAGGGCCGGACAACGGTGCTCGCCGCTGCCGATGACGAGACCCTCCTGGCGCTCGCCTACCTCGGGGTGTTTGCGACGGCCGGACCGTTCTTCCTCTACAATGTAGCGCTCCGGTCGCTGCCGGTCGGCCGTGCCAGCCTGTTCACCTGCCTCCTGGCACCGCTCGCGGCGCCACTCTCGGCTGCCGTCCTCGGCACGACCGTCACCGTGTTAGACCTTGCCGCCATCGCTGTCGTGACCGTGGGGATCATCGCGCCGCCGGTCATAGATCGCTGGGTGCCGGCGCGCTTCTCCTTCGTGCCGCGCTGAACTCGGCAATCCATGAAGGACCGCCGGGCGGAGGTGCGCCCGCCCGCGTCGGCCGCGCTTGCGGTACCCGCGCGCCTGCCTTTACCCAGGCGACAATGCGGTGTTCCCTTGGAGCTCCGCGTGGCGGCGGCCAGCCAAGAAGCGACCTGCCCGCTCAGGCGCCAGGGGCGCGGGGCGGCGGGAGAGGGTAGGGCGCCATGGGTGAGTTCCTCGACGACAACATCGTCTGTCCCGTGAGCGGCGGTCGCCTGGAGCCTGTGGGCGCGTCGCCGATTTCGGCCGCGAGCGGCCGGCGCTACGCCATCGATGACGGCATTCCCAGGCTTTTCGTGGACGACGCGGAGGGTGTCGAGGCACCGATCCCTGACCTCGCGCGGGGCGATCGTGTGACCCACGCGGTACAGACCTTCTACGAGGATGCGCCATTCCCCAACTACAACGACTTCAACAGCCTGGAGACCTTCGTGAGGCGTGCCGATGCCGGCATCTTCGCCCGGCTGCTGCGTGAACAGGTCCCGATGAACTCCACGGTGCTGGAGGTCGGCTGCCGCACCGGCCAGCTCATCAACTACCTCGGCGCCACGACCATGGCGCGGGTGTATGCGGCCGACATGACGCTGCCCTCGCTCGAGCTGGGGCATGCGTTCGCTACGCAGCATGGCATCAACGGCGTTCGCTTCATGCAGATGAATCTGTTTCGGCCATGTATTCGAGAGGTGAGCATGGACTTCGTCGTCTCGAACGGCGTCCTCCACCACACCGCCGATGCGCGCAGGGCCTTCCTCAGCATCGCTCGCCTCGTCAAGCCCGGCGGGTTCATACTGGTCGGCCTCTACGACAAGATCGGCCGCCTGCGCACCGACTTCCGCCGCGTGCTGTACCGCCATTTCGGCGAGTGGGTCCTGGCCCTCGACCCCCATCTGCGCCGGAACCTGTCTCCGGCCAAGCGCCGCGCCTGGATCCAGGACCAATACCGCCACCCCCAGGAGACGAAGCACACGATGTCGGAGACACTCGAGTGGTTCGCCGCCGCGGGCTTCTCGTTCGTCTCTTCGATACCGGGCATCACCAAGCGCCTCTCCGCGAGCGAGCGCCTGTTCGAGCCGCACGACCTTGGAACCGCG
>Ga0194132_10009908_pt1 | contig 12907 bp, 14 predicted proteins | sample TA2KigOf80mmetaG_FD_148612 | JGI IMG/M metagenome (GOLD analysis project Ga0194132, IMG submission 148612) | Freshwater microbial communities from Lake Tanganyika, Tanzania - TA2015054 Kigoma Offshore 80m | ecosystem: Environmental > Aquatic > Freshwater > Lake | place: Tanzania: Lake... | reverse complement strand
AGGTGAACTGCCGTTCGTAGTATTGATTCAGGCGGGAAAGCGCCCCGGCGTCGCCATCGAAGGCGGATACGAAGTCGCGTGCCGCCTGATGGTACTTGCCGGTCACACACTGAGTACCGGACAGCCCGCGCTTCTCACGGAGTCGTATCCGCCGCGGCCCGCCACCAGCAGATCCGCGCCACGCTCGGCGACGGCGCGCGGGGCGGCTTCGGATAAGCTCCCGGCCACGACCTCGAGGCCCGCTTCGATACCTGCGTCGGTCGCGTAGCGGGCGAATACTTCTTCGGCCCGTGCGGCTGATGCCTGAGTTCCGTCCTCGTCGGCGAAGATCGCATGGCAGCGGGCGCCGAAGTCGGCGGCGAGGCCGAACGCAAGTTTCAGCAGGCCGATGCTGCGCGGGGTCATGTCGACAGCGCACAAGATGGACTTGACTTCAAGCGGCACCGCGGCTTCTTCGGCGTGTGCTTCGGTCCACACCGGGACATGTGTGTCATGCAAGACTTTCGCCGTGACCGATCCAAGCAGGCGGGCGCGGAACCGCCCGTGTCCGCGGGTGGGCATCATCACCAGATCGGCGCCCTCGTCGTGGACGTACTTGACGATGGCCGCCGCCGGGTCGCCATCGGCGAGCTCGCGCCGGACCTCCACTCCCGCGAACTGTTCTACAAGGAACCGGTGCAGGTTGCGCTCGACCTCGGCCTGGACACTCTGGCGGTCGACCAGATTCAAGTATGCATACCAATCCTGGTAGGCGCCGGGCGGAAGGTTGAGCACATGCAGCAGCGTCACCCGGGCGCGGAACTGGCGTGCGTAGGCGGCCACGGCGGGGCTCACCGCCAGGCACCGCTCCGAGAAGTCCACTGGAAACAAGATTGTCTGGAAACGTTCCATGAATCCTCCTAGACGCTCCAGACCGGGACACGCGACTCACGGATGATCGTGTACGCCTGATCGTGGAGCCGGCTCAGCAGGCCGGGATGGCGTCCGATGACCAGCAGGTCCGCGCCCAGGTCCACCCCGGCGCTGTTGAGGGTGGGCGCGAGTTCACCGGTCCGGACGATCGCCGGCAGATCGCCTCCCAGCTTCTTGAGCTTGGCCTCGGCGATCCGCTTCCAGCGCTCGGGATCATAATAGGAAACACCGCCGAGGGTCTCCGGCGGGAGCACGTGGATGAGCGTGAGTCCGGCGTTGTCGTGCGCGGCGACGGCACGCGCGTGCGAAACGACTGCTTCACTCGCTGGCCCCAGGTCGACGGCGCACAGCAGGTGCCGGAACGGGGCGAGGCCCAATTGCGGCTTCACGGCTTCATGCGCGGTGGTGAGCACCGGACACGCAGCGTCGTGCAGGATCTTGGCTGAGACCGACCCCAGCAGGAACCGGCGGAACGCGCCGCATGAATCGATGGCGGGGAGAAGTCCACCGGTGCCAGGATATGCCCAATCTTCATCTTTAAGCAGCCACTGTAGCACGCACGGCCCCCCACGGCAGCTTCAGGGAGAGGAGTTCGCGGGAATTGTAAATGTTGTGTAAATGCGGCGGGGGACCGAATCCTGTTGAGGATGAGCGACGTTTCATTAATCAGAACGATCAAACGTTCGACAAGGAGAAAAAAAATGAAACGCAATGCCCTCTCTCACATGGTCCTGACGGCAACCCTGGCGGTGGTTCCCTTCGGCGCTTTCGGCGCCGTGGAGAACGGACCCGCGGATGCCGCCACCATCGCAAAGAAAGTCCGCCATGAACTGGTAATGCTGCCGTTCTATGGCATCTTCGACAACCTGGCTTTTGAAGTCAACGACGGCACGGTGACGCTGCACGGAGCAGTGACCCGGCCGACCCTGAAGAGCTCCGCCGAGCGGGTCACCCAGATGGTCCCCGGCGTTACGAGCGTGATCAACCGGATTGAAGTGCTCCCGCTGTCGCGGTTTGACGACGACGTGCGGCTCCGCGTGGCGTGGGCCGTCTATGGCCAGTCAGCGCTGAACCGGTATGCGCTGGGTGCGCAGCCCTCGATCCGGATTCTGGTTAAGAACGGTGAAGTGACGCTGGAAGGCGTGGTCCTCAATGAGATGGACCTCAATATCGCGAACTTGCAGGCCAACGGAGTGTTCGGTGTGTTCAAGGTGACCAACAACCTGCGCACGGAGACCGTGAAGGCTAAGAAGGTGTAAGCAGCGGAGCTTCCGCTTCCTCCTTGGGTCGCATCGATAAGGTGCGTGTGGGAACGGGCGGTCCGGCGAGTCCGGGCCGCCCGATTTTTTTGGGGCTGGCCTCTTACTGTCCGCCGGGCGGCAGGAGGGTGACGGAGTCCTTGTCCGCGCGGCTGAAGGATCCCTTCCTTGCTAGTCTCTCCGTCCGCCGCCAGCCAGCCGGAGTAGCAGATTCAGCACGGCGACGAACACGTTGAACAGGCCCGAGAACAGCGCCAGCGCACCCGGAATCGGGCTGTCGGCGTCGGGACTGTTGAGCACGCCGCTGGTTGAGTAGATCAATCCGAGACAACCCATGATTCCGATTCCGGCGCTGGCCACCACTCCCAGCCAGCCGATGTTCATGAAGCTGTTCAGGATGATCGCGCCGGTGATGGCGGCGAACATCCCGATCATGAGTCCGCGCGGGGCGGCGAACGTGCGTCCGCTCATGAACACGAATCCGGTGATCGACACAAAGACCAGGCCGGTGATCATCATCGCAGCCACGATCATCGCGGGCGCGAGCATGCTGGCTACGAACAGCAACGGGGAGATGGCGATTCCCGCGAGGAAGCCGTCGAACACGAGCGCCGAAATCCCCAGAACCGGATTGTGCCGCGCGGCCATTGCGATCCAGGGGACCACGTTGAGCAGCACGATCGCCACGATCCAGCCAATCGTCGAGGAGAAGAACCGCACGAGCGTCTCTGAGGTGGCGCCGATGTAGCCACCGGCCATCGCCGCCAACACGCTCAAGGCGAGCAGCACGTAGGTCTGCTTGATCACCGCCGACTGCGTCTTTGAGAGCGGCGTGGATGCCGTCAATTTTTCCCAGGTCGAGAGTTCGTTTTGATACATTCGGAGCCTCCTCACCTTATCGTAGCGCCAATTCCGGCCGGTAGTACGTATGCAGGGCGTCCACTTCATTCTCCTCCGCGGCAATATTGCAAACCTTGGCGGATTCCGCGCCGGTGTTACGCTCTCTGTTCAGGAGGTCCCAAAGTGTCACCCACAGCAGCCAGGAAAAAGGCAGGCGATCTGCCGCAACTGAACGTCGAAACACTCGACAAGATTGAGAAGGAGTTCCGCCAGAATCCTCAGGCGGTGCTCGAACAAGCCCGGAGCGTCACCGACGCCGTAATGACGGAAGAACAGTTCCGGATCCGGCTGGGCCGGACAGGCCGCGAGTTGCGGCAGGCATCTGACATTCGCGAGAGCGTCCGCGGCTCCCGCACGCCTGGCGCACCGAGGCTGGGCGCGGCGGCGCCGCTTTCGATCGGCAGTTTTACCGAAGATTCGACGATTCCAATCGACCCGGACGACACCATGTTCGAAGGCTCGGCCGATTTTCTGGGATGGTTCGTTTTCGCCGGGCCTGGATTCCTTTTCGGCGGCACGGGCGCGGTGCCCGTCGCCGAGCGGGACGATTTCCGGAAACACGACGGCTTCGCATCCAAGTTCGTCTATCCGGTACGTAACGCGGGCGCCGGGACTCCGGTCGAGGTGGCGCTCTTCAGCGACTTCGGGACCGGCCGTTACCATTCCCTCTACATCGCCAAACAGATCCGCGAGAGCGGCGCCGATCTCGCGTTCCACTGTGGCGACGTCTACTACGCCGGGCGCAAGGAGGAGTTCCGCGAGTACGTCGAGGAGCCGTTGAAGGACATGTTCGACACCACGGACCTGTACATGATCAACAGCAACCACGAGATGCTGTCCGGCGGCAAGTGGTACTTCGACTTCATCGAGCGCAAGAGGGCCAACCACTCACGCCAGCAGCAGGAGGGCTCCTACTTCTGCGTCCGCAACAGCAAGTTCCAGATTCTGGGACTCGATTCGGATTACGACCGGCGCGGGAGATTGGCCGATGGGCTGAAGCAGTGGCTGACGGACCGCCTCAATGAGGGAGACGCCCTGGGGCTCACCAACATCCTGCTCACCGCAAACCAGCCCTACCGTCTGGGGAGCAACAAGCCCACCAAGCTGCTCGAGAGGGATCTCAAGGCCATCATTGGAAACCGCGTCCGGCTATGGGCCTGGGGCAACAACCACTACTGTGCGCTGTTCGGAAGGAACCCGCAGTTCCCGTTCATCGGGACTTGCATCGGGCACGGGGGCTATCCGTATGAAACGTTGCCGCGGCCGCTGGAGACGGACCCGCCGAATGATCCACCGGCTTTGTTCGTCGAGTACCGGTCGCGGTTCCACTCCACCAATATCCGGCCGGACCGGGGGAACAACGGCTGGTGCAAGATGCGGTTGCACGATGAAGGGACGATCGAGTTGATCTACATCGACTGGATGGGCAACGAGCGCTGCAACGCGGTGATCGCGCCGGGAATGCAGCCGGTGGCGACGTTCACCAAGGACCCGTAGCTGGGCGGGCGCTAAACTTGAGTTTTCGTGGGCTCTACATCGTCCGGTTTATGCCGTGATCGGTGCGCCCCAACAGCGAGCCGCCTCAGCATGCCGCCCTAATCCGGCTCTGGCACCGGACGCGGCTTCAGCATCGCAGGACGCCCGGGGCCGTTGGCCAAGTCCCAGCTCGCCTGGTACACCAGCCGCGCCACTCGCTCCATCTTCGGATAGTCGATCTTCTCCGGCCGGTCAAACACCGTGTGATAGTCGGGATGAAGCCCAGTGTGGAACCACACCGAAGGCACTCCGTGTTGCAAGAAGACCCAGTGGTCGCTACGCCGTAGCAAATTCGACGGATTGTTGTCGTAGCGGAACCGCAACTGCATGTCCACCGCGCGATTGGCGGTGATGGCGGCCTTCTTCATGTCGGGACTGAAGGTGGTCCCGATCACATTCACCGCGTTGGCGTTCGAGGCCGCGGTTTGAATGGGCAGGCCGCGGAACCGGGATCCTCCGCCCTCAGGGACCTCTTCGCGCCGTCCGATCATATCCATGTTGAGCACCGCCGTGGTTTTCTCCAGCGGCCAGCCAGGATGCCGGACCCACGCCCAAGCGCCCAGCAATGGACCGCAGCAGCGCTCCTCCGATCCCCACGCCGCGAACAACACGGTCCGCTTTGGTCTTGATCCCTGCCGTGCCGCCGCCGCATAAGCCTCGGCGATTTCGAGCAGGCCCACCGTCCCGGAGCCGTTGTCGTCGGCGCCGTTGTACATCTGGGTCCCGTCGGTTCCATTGTGATCGTAGTGGGCCGAGACCAGCACCGCCTCGTCCTTCAACACGGGATCGGAGCCCTCAATGCGCGCGACGATGTTCCAGTCGTCGATGACGTGGCGGGTGACGCGGGTCGCAAAGTCGACGGTCACGGGGTCGAGCGGCTGGATCCGCGCGGTTCCCGGAGTCTCGGCCTGTTTGGCAAGCGCCGCAAGGTCCCGGCTTCCGAGCAGAAAGGAGGCGAACGCCGGGGACACCGACGCAACCGGGATGCGGAGTTCTTCGGCCCAGGTGGTGATCGCGTACCGTTTGAGGTGCGGCGGTTTATCCGGCCAGTAGCCACGGGCCTCCTGCGCAAAGCGGCTGGACCCGCCCTGGCGCTGGGAAGCGCTGACCAGCAGCACGCCTACCGCTCCGCGCGCCTGGGCGTTGAGCGCCTTCCGCATCGGGTCGGAGTGGACCGAGGTAACCACGCCGTCGAATGGGCTCTTGGGATCGTTCGGGCGGGGCTCGCCCTCAAGCATCAGGACGATCTTGCCCGCCACCGGTCCCGCCAGGTCGTCCCAGTTGAGATCGGGCGCGCGGATTCCGAATCCGGCGTAGACGACAGCGGCTTCGGCTCCTCCGCTGGGGGTGAAGAACAGCGGCATGAAGTCTTCAAGCACTCGCGCGTCCATCACCGCGGCGCCGCTCCTGGCGCGCATCCGGTTGCCGTTGGCGAGCGTCGACCAGGTGAGGTTGTAGCGGTGGACAAGAGAGTCCCCGCCGGCGGGGAGCAGGCCGAGCCGCTTGAAGCGGGATTCGATCCAGTCCGCTGAGAGCCGGACTTCGGGGGTTCCGGTAAGGCGTCCGCGAAGCGAGTCGCCGGCGAGAAAATAGAGGTCCGCCTCGAGATCGTCCTTGCGGATGGAATCGAGGGCGGGCGCGCGGTCCTGGGAACGGGCTACGGGGGCGAGAAGCTGGACAAGCAAGCCGGTTCGAATCAGCGCGCGTTTCATTGGACAATGATGACATGGCAGCGCGGTGCGCGGAAATTGAAGTCCTGGTCCGGCAAATGGACATGGCGTTTGACAAGAAATCGTGGCACGGGACCAACCTGCGCGGATCCCTGCGCAACGTGGACGCGGCCACCGCGGCGTGGCGTCCTCAGCCGGACCGCCATAGCATTTGGGAGATCACGCTGCATGCGGCTTACTGGAAGTACACCGTCTGGCGGCGGTTGACCAATGCGCCGAAATCGACCTTCGCCCGCCAGGGTTCGAACTGGCTGACGCCGCCGGCTGAGGCTTCGGCTAAGGCTTGGGAACTGGATGTCAAGCTGCTCGGCGACACGCACCGGGCGCTCCGCGCGGCGGTGTGTGAGCTCGACGCCACGGATCTGCCGCGGAAGCCGGAGTCGAGCAAGGTGGCCAACTTCGAGCTGCTCTCGGGGATCATCGCGCATGACCTGTATCACGCGGGGCAGATCCAACTGCTGAAGCGGCTGTACCGGCGCCTACCGTAGCGCGACACCGATGAAGTGGTTCAGCAACGCCTCAAACCGCACGTTCCGCGCCCCGGCTCCCCGGAACATCCCGTCCAGCCGCGGCCGGTCGAACAGGTGGATGTGCTCCGGGTTTTCATCCGGCTGCGACGGCACGGAGAACACCACAGCGCGCCGGGCAACCCGCATCCCCTCGGCCGCCGCCTTTTCCGGATCCGGCATATGCTCCAGCACTTCGAGCATCGTCGTCACGTCGGCTGACCCCGCCGCGAACGGCATCCTTTGCGCGTCCATTCTTACCACGGACAGATTCGCGACGCCTCCGCGGCGTGCAGCGAGAATGCCCGTGCAACGGTGCTCCAGCAGATCCGTGGCGATCACCGGCAGCCCGGGAAACGCGTCGAGCAGCGGCCACAGGAACACGCCGCGCCCGCTGCCCGTGTCGAGCAGGCTCGCAGGACCCAGCGATCGCAGGATTCCGATCGTCCGCTGGATCCGGGGCAGTTCCGTCCGCTTGAACTTGTGGATCCGGAGTCCGGCCGCGAGGCCCGCTTCGATCGCCGCCGGCGCGTCCATTCCAACGGTTGCGGGAAGGTGTCCGCGAACGAAAGCTGCCGCGAGATCCTCGTAATACCGCGTCACGCCCGCGGAACCGCGATCTCCGGCGCGTCGCGCCACAAACGGTCGAGATCGTAGTATCCACGCGATTTCGCATCGAAGATGTGCATCACCAGGTCGCCGTAGTCGATCAGGATCCACTCGGCGTTCTGATATCCCTCAAGGGAATTGGCGTTCTCGCCGCGATCCTTCATGGTCCGCAACACTTCGTCGCAGATCGCCTGGTTCTGGCGCTGGTTGTTCCCGGTGCAGAGGACGAAAAAGTCGGCGAACGAAGTCACCGGACGCAGGTCGAGCACGCGGATATGGAGGCCCTTCTTCTCTTCCGCAGCCCGCACACAGGTGACATAGGACGGGGGAATTGCCGATGGTTCACTCGCCGCTGCAACGGGAGCTGTCTTGCGCACCGCCGTCTTCCGGACGGCTTTCTTCACGGCTGCCTTGGCGGCGGTTTTCTTGGTCGCGATAGAGCGATGTCCTCAGCCGTATCGTACTACAATCGAATGGAGATGCGTGCCTTGGCGAGATGTGTGTGGATCGTTGCTGGCGCTCTGGCGGCGTTCGCGCAGCAGTCCGAGTTGGACCGCATCCGTTCCCTGGTTGAGGCGGGCGCGCTGCCGCGCAAGGCTCTCGAAGACGCTCTCGGTGCGGCACACGAGGCCGACGATCAGACCACCTTGCGCGCCACGCTCTACGGCCGGGTTGGACTCGAAGAGATGACCGAGGCACAGGCCGCGGCCATGATCGCGGCAGCGGAGCGCTTGTGGAAACGGCGCGAAGCGAAGGTGGCGGAGGCGGAGAAGCTTGTGGCGCTCGAAGTCCGCGCACCAAACACCGTCGATCCGCTGCGCGACGAGGCGGCCCGTGCCCGTGAGGCATATGAGGCGGCCACGGCGCGCGCCCGGCTGTTCCACGATTTGACGGAGATGGCCCGGGCCGAGCAGGAAGCCGAGGTCCAGGCGCCACCGGACTCGCCGGAGGCCCAGGCCGCCGAGCGGTTCCTGGGCGACCCCGGAGTCCCTTCGCTGGCAAAGGTCCGGACCATCGAGGCCGCGTATTCGCGTGAGTTCGGGGTACCGCTCCCGGTCACCGCCCGCGGCGGGACGGCGACGCACCGGACGATGGGCTTCGACCACACCGGACGGCTCGATGTCGGGGTGGAACCCGACTCGCGCGAGGGCGTCTGGCTCCGCCGGCTGCTGGAGAACATGCGGGTGCCTTTCCTGGCGTTCCGCGGCGCCGTCCGGGGACAGTCCACCGCGGCTCACATCCACATCGGACCGCCGAGCCACAAGATCAGGAAGGCCGACTGACCGGCCCACAGGAGGAGATTGCATCAATGGCCTCGGAGCCGACCACCCGGATTCTCATCCCCTATGACAAGGTCCAGGAACGGATCAGGGAGCTGGGCCAGCAGATCGCGCACGACTACCCGCCCGGCTCGGTGGTGCTGATTGGAATCCTAAAGGGCGCATGCATCTTCCTTGCCGACCTGGCGCGAGCCATCCCCGCGCCCGTCAAGTTCGATTTCATGGCGGTTTCGAGTTACGGCCGCGGGAAGACCTCGTCGGGTGAGGTGAAACTGACGAAGGACCTGGACATGTCGCTCGAAGGGGTGGACGTGCTGATCGTCGAGGACATCGTCGACACGGGTGTCACGCTGACCTACCTGGCGCACGTGTTGCAACAGCGGCGTCCGCGCTCGATCCAGATCGCCGCGCTGCTCGACAAGCCGTCGCGGCGGATGCGGCCCGTTCAGGTGAAGTATGTCGGGTTCACGATCCCGGACGAGTTCGTTGTGGGGTACGGATTGGACCACGCGGAGAACTACCGGAACCTCCGGGATATTTGCGTGCTCGAGGGCGGTGAATTGTAACGGATCGCCGCGGGATGCGATTCGGGCGGCGTTGCTATCCTAACCGTTGATGCAGGATGTCAACGCCGGGATCATTGGGCTCGGCAACGTCGGATCTGGAACACTCGCGATTCTCGCCGAAAACGGCGCGCAAATCGCACAGAAATTGGGTTTCCGGCTCAAGGTTGCGGCGGTGTGCTCGCGCCACGTGGGCGCCGTGGCGGTCCCGGAGGCGCTGGGCCCGGTCCGCCGCGCAACGGATTGGCGGGAGATCACGAACGCGCCGGACATCGACATTGTCGCCGAGTTGGTCGGCGGCGCCACCACGGCGCGCGACATCGTGGAGTCCGCAATCGCGGCCGGCAAGTCGGTGGTCACGGCCAACAAGGAGCTGATGGCCACGGCGGGCGCCGACATCTGGGAGCGCGGCATCGCGGCCGGGGTCAACCTCGCGATGGAGGCGAGCGTCGCGGGCGGTATCCCCATTCACGCCGTGCTCCGCGAGGGCATCTCCGGCGACCGGATCACCGCGCTCTACGGGATCCTGAACGGAACGTCGAACTTCATCCTCACCGAGATTGAGCGCCGGGGGACGGCCTTCGCGGAGGTGCTTGCGGAAGCGCAGCGGCTGGGATACGCCGAGGCCGACCCGTCCGCTGATGTGGACGGCCTTGATGCCCGGTCGAAGCTGGCGCTCCTGTCCGCGCTCGCCTTCGGGCAGCGGATCACTCCGCAGGGAATCTTCACCGAGGGGATCCGGCGGATCACACCAATTGATTTCCAGTACGCTCACACGCTTCACCACACGATCCGGCTGGTGTGCGCCGCGCGCGCTACGCCGGACGGGCTGCTGCTGTCCGTGCGTCCCGCGCTGATCCCCAAACAGACGATCCTGGCGGGCGTGCTGGGAGCTTACAACGCCGTGTGGGTCCGCGGCCAGTATGGAGCGGACACTTTCTATTACGGGCGCGGCGCAGGATCCCATCCGACGGGAGTCGCCGTGGTCAGTGACCTGATGCGGGTGGCGCGCGAGATCCGCTCAGGCAGTCCACAGCGCGTTTCCCCGTTCGCCCATGCGCACCTCGGCGTCCATCAGCCGATCCCGATCACGCAGCAGACCCGCGCCTGGTACCTCCGATTCCGCGTCAAGGACCGTCCTGGGATCATCGCGGCGCTCGCCGGGATCCTCGCCGACAAGCGCATCAGCCTGGATGCCGTCATACAATTGCCGAGTGAAGACAAGAACGACCTGCCGTTCGTCATCACGCTCGAGCCAGCCATCGAGAGCACGGTGCGCGAGGCCGTTGACCGCATGTCGGCGCTCGAATTCCTGAACGAACCGCCTCTCGCCCTACCCATGGAGACCGCACTATGAGAATCCTGCTTCTTCCGCTGCTTGCCGGGTGCGCTCTCGCGCAACTGGCCGACTACGCCAACTCCGGCTACCGGACCCCCGAAGGCCGCGCCCGCGTGGCCAACTCGCTTTCCGCGCATGACCGGGAACAAACACAGCGTCCGCGCGATTTGGTCGCCGCTCTGGGCCTAAAGCCGGGAATGACCGTGGCGGATGTGGGCACTGGCGTCGGGTTCATGCTGCCCTACCTCGCCGAGCCGGTGGGAGCGGAAGGCAAGGTGTTCGCCGAAGACATCTTCCCCGATTTCCTCGAAAAGGCGCGCGCCAACGCGAAGGCGAAAAACCTGTCGACGGTGGCCTTTATCCATGGAACGGAGAAGGACCCCAAGCTGCCAGAGGACGCAGTGGACGTTGTACTCGTGCTCGACGTCTACCACCATTTCGACTTTCCCGCGGACATGCTGGCCGGGATTCACAAGAGCCTGAAGAGCGGCGGCCGCCTGGTGATCGTTGACTTCTACAAGGAAGGATTCCGCGACCCGAAGCACATCCGGCTGGATCAGGTGGACGTGGCGAAGGAGATTGAATCGAACGGATTCCGGCTGCACTCGACGGGTCCGTTTTCCGAGGGGCGGCAGTATATCGCGGTGTTCGCCAAGAAGGCCGCGAAGTAACGGAACGCTGGTCAGCCGCCTACCCCGCGGGCATCACCGGGGTGGCAAGCAGACTGCACCAAAGATGGGAGGCAAAGGGGTGTATACTGATCGGTGACCGGGAGCCAAAATGGAAATTCCGGCGACAAGGCTGACTTGATGCCGCTGGAGAACTTCCGCGCGAAATGACTGGAAAGACGCTCGGACATTACGAAGTTCTCGAACAGGTCGGCAAGGGCGGCATGGGCGTGGTGTACAAGGCCCGCGACGTGAAGCTGGACCGGCTGGTGGCCATCAAGGTGTTGCCGCCGGACAAGACGGCTGACTCGAGCCGCAAGCAGCGTTTCATCCGCGAGGCTCGCGCCGCCAGCGCCCTGAACCATCCCAACATTGTGGTGATCCACGACATTGCCGAGGACCAGGGAATCGACTTCATCGTGATGGAGTATGTGCCCGGGCGGACGCTGGATCACGCGATTCCGCGCAAAGGAATGCGCACCGGCGAGGCGCTGGGCTACGCCGCGCAGATCACAGCCGCGCTCTGCGCCGCGTACGAAGCCGGCATCACGCATCGCGACCTCAAGCCGGGCAACGTCATGGTGACCGACAAGGGCGTGGTGAAGGTGCTCGACTTCGGCCTTGCCAAGTTGACCGAGCACGAGACCGCCACACTGGCCGAGAGCGCGTCCACCCGCACGCAGAAACCCGACAGCGAAGAAGGCGCAGTCCACACCGAAGAAGGCACAATCCTCGGCACGATGGCCTACATGAGTCCGGAGCAGGCCGAGGGCCGGGCGGTGGATTCGCGCAGCGATATCTTTTCGTTCGGCGCGGTGCTGTACGAGATGCTCACCGGGCGGAAGGCGTTTCAGCGCGAGACGAAGCTATCGACGCTGTCGGCGATTCTCAAGGAGGAGCCGCACCCGCTGCGCGCGGTGGCGGGCGAAGTGCCTGGCGAGTTGGAGCGGATCGTGTCGCGGTGCCTCAAGAAGAACCCGGCGCGGCGGTACCAGAGCACGGTCGATTTGCAGCTTGCCATCGAGGAGTTGCGCGAGGAGAGCGACTCGGGGCGGTTGGGTGCGCCGGCCGCGGCGGTGGGCGGGAGCGAGCGTTCGGTGATTCCGCGATGGGCATGGGCGGTGGTTGGTTGCGTGTTGCTTACCGGCGCTGGTTGGTGGGGGCTGGCGCGGCGCAGTGCGGGTGGTTCGCCAGCCGTGGGAGGCGGCACCGGGCAGGGGCCGGTATTTACGCAGTTGACGTTTGATACGGGTCTGACCACCGAGCCTACGTATTGGGGCGCGGGCAATTTGATTGCCGGTGGATATCCCTTTGACTCAGCGGGCTCGTGTCGTGGGATCCGCGACACTTGGGCAGCGCTGCTCAGCACAAGGCCTCGAGTAGCGTCTCGCGACCGAGACCGGCACCGGAAACCATCGAGACAACACGATCGCTTCGCGGGCGCCTCAGACGGTCTTGCTGAGTGAAGCGGATATCCAGTTGATTGCCTATGCGTCGGACCGGGCGACCAATGGGCAGAATCTTGACGTCTGGATTCAGCAACTGAGCGGCGGGGAAGCTCGGCGGCTCACCACCCATGCGGCTGACGATCACGAGCCGTCGTTC